>OIYE01001183.1_pt1 | contig 15157 bp, 10 predicted proteins | sample 1588091 | NCBI WGS metagenome assembly OIYE01 (sample SAMN03283265) | human gut metagenome | biome: human-associated habitat; material: feces | host: Homo sapiens | place: USA | collected 2013 | reverse complement strand
AAATAAGACACAAGTTGAATTGATTGCCAATTCGGCAATTAAATCTCTAGCTGGTGCTATTGAAAATGATGAAAATAGTTCTCAGCTAATTCCAGATACAGGTAAACAAATTAATGTATCAAAGATGGAATGTTCTGTTCCTTATGGAACAATTTCAAATATTAAAATTAATCGAAAAAAAGAAAATTTAATTATTGCATCACTAAAAGCTAATTATCATGATGAAGATTATACAATTTATGCTTATTTAACGCAGTCTAATAATCAATGGAAATGTAAAAGGTATGATACAAGTGGAAATTTAAATGTTTCTACTGATAGTAATTCAAGTGGAAATGATTCAGGGAATAATGGTAGTACAGATAATGATAATGACAATAATATTGGTTTGCCAGAAGGAAGTAATATAGCAGATACACTTGATAAAAGACTTACGGTTATGTTGAATCAATACTATGGAGATTTTAAAAATATTTATACATTTATTGATTGGTATAAAGATCAATGTAAGTATATGAATAAAACTACGGATGCTAATTATAATTGCGATTGGTGGTTTAAGAATAAAGAGGGCTCTGATTATCATATTAAACAAGCGTATTTAACATGTATGACACAAAATAATCAATTTGATAAGTTGGAAGATGATATTTATCAAAAAGTTAAAGATCAAAATATTGTTTTTAACAATAATACATGGTATCCAGATTTATATGTTAGTTTTCGTGTATTTCCAAATAGTAATGGAAAGTATTTTATCTATGCATCTCCTTCAGGTAATGCAAGTAATGGAGGAGTTTATCTTATTTATTATGATCAATCTTGGTATGTTACTAAAAATAAAACATTTCGAGAAAGTGATTTTTTAAATGTAGACAGTATAAAAAATGCTGTGAGCAATACAGATCAATGGTTAAAAATTGAGTAGGAGGGATGAATATGAAAAATACAAAAGGTATGACACTTATTGAAGTAATCATCTCTCTATTAATTATTAGTACAGCATCTTTAATTATTGTGGTTGGTTTTGTTACTGCACTTAATCTTTTTACAGATTCTAATCATTATAAAGATGTAACGAATAAGCAACAAAAAGCTCTAGTTGATGAAGAAAATAAAGATACAGATATTGATGTGGATGATACTTTAGCTAATTATTCGATTACTATAACTGAAGGAAGTAAGCCTACTGTCGTAAATGGTACTTATAAAAAGGCGACAAGTAAAACATATAAAGATGTTAATCTTTCAAATTTTATTCCATCTATCCAAATTAGTGAAACTGTGAAAGGAAGAAATATTTATAAAAATTATTGCAAAATGATGCAAGAATTTTCGAATTATTTAAAAGAGCAAGGAGTCACGTCAGATGATAAATTATTTGAAGGAAAGACTAAAGAATATATAAAAGAGTGGATGATGCAAAAAACAGGTGCAAACAAATCAGATTTTATTACAAATTTACCTAAATTATATGCAAGTATATACCCTGATATAGAACTAGATTCATTATTAGAGGTTATTAGAACTTATAACAAAGATTTTGATAAGGAAAAGTATAAATATATTACACCATGTATGTATATATCAGATAGTACTAGAGAAAATTTAACTTATAAAGATTTTTTTGAAGATGAAGGATACAAAAAATACGTATTCATATTAGTTGGTGATAAGGCAAAAAAAGGAGATCGTCCAACAGATATATGGGCATTGCTTGATAATACAACTGTTGAAGATGATCAAGATACTTGGTTAATTCCAAAAAGTGAAATAAGTACAAAAATACTTGAAAATAAAACATATTCAGAGTTTTATAAAATAATAAGTGGTAATGAATGGATTTATTATACAACATCAAAATAGAAAAGAGGGTGACTAAGATGATAAAAAAAGTAAATAATAAAGGTATGACGTTAGTTGAAATTGTTGTTGTACTTTTAATTGCTTCTATTATTATGACAATTACTGGTGGAATCTTAGTCAACTCATTAGGTTATTTTGATACAACAACCAAGAAATCTTTAGATAAACAAACATTAGATGGTGTTCTAGATTTTATTAGCAATGAAATCACCTATGCAACAGATGTAAGAGTATCAAATACTAAACCAGATGATAGAGATTGGCATTATCTTTATGTATTAAAAAACGATAAAAATAAAGGTAGACTTTATCGTGATGGTAAAGCAGTTTTTGATGATGACTATTATATTAATAATCGAGATTTACAAATGGATGTTAGAGGTTTTACCACTAATGGATATCGTTTGGATTTAACGCTTAAGTATTTAAATGGGACAGAAGAAGTATATTCAACAAAGAATACATATGAGTTGGTCAATTTTAATATTAATACAACTGATAAAACGACTTTATTTAGTAATATTTCTAGTACGACACAGTTATCAGAAAATACAAAACTTTATTATATAAAAGATGACTCATCAAAAGGTAATAGTGAAAATGACAAAACGGATAGCGAAATAACAGTTGCTAAACAGGTTGAATGTATTAATACGAAAAATAATCGTGGTGATTATGTAGAAGGAAGACATTATAGTAAAGGTGATTTTGTTTATTGTGATGGGTCATGGTGGCAGTTAATTCAAGATAAAAGTAATGCTACTTCACCTGATAAAAGTAAAGCAAGATGGTGGAAAAAGATAGATAAAAATTATAGTCCACTCAGTGCATATACTAAAGGTGATATTGTTTTTTTCGAAAAAGAACAATGTTATTATCAATGCTTACAGGATATGTATTCTATGGGAGTTGGCAGTGATAGTTCTGATGGATATGCGCCAGATGGATTTAATGGAAAGCAGACCTATTGGAAGTATATTGGTCCTAAAAATACGGTTACAAAAGATGTACATAATTGTGATGATATTTCAATAAGAAGAACTGATACAGTTTTAAATAAATTGGATCAACTCACGGAAAGCCAAATAAATAGCATTCCTAAATATGATGTTAATAAAACGGATTATAAAATAGGTGATTATATATATAATGAAGAAAAAAACGGTATTAAACAATATTATTTGAAAGTATTGGATGGATCTGGAGGTCCCGGATCAAGTGCATCTTCTGGATGGCAAATTTTATCTCGTGACTGGAATAAAAATAGTGCATACTTAAAGGGTGATATTGTTTTATATTCTGAAGCTGAAGATTTAGGATATCTTAAAGCCATGCAAAATATAAATAAAGATAATAATCCAACAACATGGCCACATAGGGTAGAAATTGTTAATGGTAATCCAAATCCAAATTATTTTTGGAGTACAGTAAATTGATGGAGGTTGACACATGAAAAGTTTACCAATAGGTGAAGTATTAAAAGAATATGGGTATATTAATGAAGAACAGTTACAGATTGCATTAGATGCCCAAAAGAAAGATAGAAGTAAAAGATTAGGGGAACATTTAATAGATTTAGGTTTTGTTAGTGAACAACAAATGTTAGAAGCTTTATCTGATAAATTAGCTGAGCCTTTAGTTTCATTGGATAATATAGATTTTGATATTAATGCTGTTAAAAAGGTTCCTGAAGCAATGGCACAAAAATATAATGTCATTGGTTATGCTTTTAATGACAATGTGTTAACAGTAGCAACAAGTGATCCTTTAAATTATTATGGGTTAGAAGATGTAAGACTTGTTTCAGGTTGTCGTATTAGTGTTTCACTTGCAACAAAAGCAGATATTCAAATTGCTATTGAAAGATATTATTCAGATGTTGATACTTTGAATTTAGTAGATGATATTGATGAATCGACTTTACCTGAAGTAGAAGAGGATCTAAATTTATTTGATGCGAATGAAGATGATACACCTGTTGTTAAATTATTAAATTCATTGTTAATTAGAGGATATAATACAAGTGCTTCTGATATTCATATTGAACCATTTGAAGATAAATTACATGTAAGAATGCGTATTGATGGAATGCTTGTTGATTATTTAGATTTAAATAAAAATATACAAGCGGCTTTGATTGTTAGAATTAAAATTTTATCTAACATGGATATTGCTGAAAAAAGATTACCTCAAGATGGTCATTTTATGGGAGTAATTGATGGAGTCGAATTAAATATTCGTGTATCTGTTATTCCTACCATCTTTGGTGAAAAGATTGTTATGCGTTATTTGAATTCTAATAGTACTATTGACCGCTTAAGTACTTTTGGAATGACAGAAGAAAACTTTAAGAAAGTGAATCATATGATGTCTATGCCACATGGAATTATCTATGTAACAGGTCCTACTGGAAGTGGGAAAACTACAACACTTTATATGATCCTTGAAAAATTAGCTCAAGGACAAATCAATATTTCAACGATTGAAGATCCTGTGGAAAGAAAATTAAATCGTATTAATCAAATTCAAGTCAATACAATGTCTGGCCTTACATTTGATAGAGGATTGCGTGCTTTAATGAGACAAGATCCAGATGTAATCATGGTTGGAGAAACTCGTGATAAAGAAACTGCTGAAATTTCTGTTCGTGCAGCTATTACAGGGCATTTGGTTGTCAGTACATTACATACGAACGATGCTATTAGTACGATTGTTAGACTTGAAGAAATGGGTGTTGAACCTTATATGGTCGCTAACAGTTTAGTAGGTGTTGTTGCTCAACGTTTAATGCGAAAGGTTTGTCCTTATTGTAAAAAGGAAGTAGCCACTTCTTTATCTGATCGATTAGCTTTACAAGAAGGAATTAAATATATTTCTAAAGGAACAGGCTGTCCTCATTGTAATCAAACAGGTTATAAGGGGAGAATTGCTATTCATGAAGTTATTGAAATAGATAGTAAAGTACGTAAAATGATTTCTAATCAAGAAGAAATAGATGATATTATGAAATATCTTGTTGAAGAACAAGGAGTAGAAACTTTAAGAGATCAAGCTTTAAAACTAGTTAAAGAAGGAAAAACAACAGTAGATGAATTCAATAAGATTATTGCTTATATTGATTAAAGGGGAATGTTATGGCAAATATTAATGATATTTTAAATGATGCAAGAATTAAAGGATGTAGTGATGTCCATATTGGTGAAAATACAGGTATAACATTGAGACAAGATGGAAAACTTATTGGATTTGAACAAGCTTTTAGTAATGAAGAAATAAAAGAAATGATTTTATCAATGTGTAAAGATCGAATTTTAAAGATTGTAGAAAAACATGAAGATGCTGACTTTGTCTATGTAAATGATTTAGGAAGACATCGTGTTAATATTTATTTTCAACAAGGTTATATGACAGCCGCAATTCGTATCATCAATGAACAAATCAAGACATTAGAAGAATTAAATTTACCTGATGTTTTACATAAATTGGCTTTACTTCCTCGAGGACTTGTTCTAGTAACCGGTCCTACAGGAAGTGGAAAATCAACAATTTTAGCAGCAATGATTGATTTTATTTCTTCAATGAGAAATTGTCATATTCTTACCATTGAAGATCCAATTGAATATGTATATCAACAAAAACAAGCTCTTATTCATCAAAGGGAAGTCTATGAAGACGTTGATTCTTTTGATACAGCTTTAAAAAGTGCCATGCGTGAAGATCCAGATGTTATTCTTGTTGGAGAAATGAGAGACTATGAAACGATTCAAGCAGTTATTACTTTAGCTGAAACAGGCCATCTTGTATTTAGTACGCTTCATACTATTGGTGCTCCTAAAACAATTGATCGTATTATTGATGTTTTCCCTCCTCATAAACAAGCTCAAATTCGTGCTCAATTAGCCTCTGTTTTACAAGCGGTTGTTACTCAACAACTTTTACCACTTGCAAGTGGTAAAGGAAGAGCAGCTGCTTTAGAAATCATGATTGCTAATGACGCTATTAAAAATTTAATTAGGGAAAATAAAGGTCATCAAATAGATACAATGATTCAAACTGGAAGAAATGAAGGAATGACAACATTAAATGCATCACTTGCTACTTTAGTAAATACTGGAAAAGTAAATCGTATGGTAGCAGAAAGATATTCTCTTGATGTTGGAGAATTAAGACAATTAATAAGATAGTTAAAAAGAATAAGCGAGTCTGCTTATTCTTTTGATTTGAGAAGGATGCAATTATTCATATATTGCATAACCTTTTATATACTCAAAAAGCAGCAGTATTAAAGATAAGTTTTAACACTGCTGTTCATTAAATACAAGTTCTTTTAGTGACACTACAAGAAACAATCACAAACTTGAATAACCTATTTTTTAGTAATGTTTAAATTACTTACACACTTTTCTTGACAAACCCTTTGATTTTTGAAGATAGTTTTTTAATTCTTCAAATTCTTCAAAATCATATAGATGTTTTTGAAGATTACGAATTTGTTGTTTAGAAAAAGTGCTTATAAAATCACTGATATCTTCATGAAATTGCATTTTAATATACTTAATAATACTTTCCTTTGTTTCATCAAGAATACTATCTATTTCGTTATTTGCTTTTTCAGCTCTTTGGTTTGCTTCCTCCGCTTTTTGCTTTTCTTTCTCGGCTTTTTGTTTCTCTTTCTCGGCTTTTTGATTCGCTTCTTTAATTTTTCTATCACGAGAACGAAGCAATATTTCATTATCTAAACGATCAAGATATTCTAGGTATGATTCTTCAGAAGATATATATTTGTCATGCATTTGTATCGCTTCCTTTATTCTATAATCTATTTCAATTTTATCATATGGTTTTTCGTTTTTAAAGAGATACATCAACTGATTAAAACTCGTCATTTCATTGATTACTTGATTGATATATTCGAGTTGAATAATTGTTATTTCCATGCGATTAAATGGATAGACAATATGATGTTCATCATCAACCATCTCAAAATGACATTTATAATAAGGGGTATTTTCTAGAATATGCCCATAACTAATAATTAATGATCTTACTACATGAGCACTCGTATAATCTTCTCCCTGTTTTACTTGTTGTCTTAAAAGTTCAGCATTGTAAAGTTCAAAACGAACAAGTATCTCTTCATTTAAACCATAAGTTTGTAATTCGATATTGTAGAGATCACCTACATCATCAATAGCTAAAATATCTAAAATAAGTTTCTTTTCATAGAAATTTTTACCATATTGTTGTGCGTTTTTTAATTTAGTAGAAACAATCTCCCTGTCTAAAATAAGCTCTTGACAAATAAGGGTTCTAATTCTTTCATTTTCAACAAGCAAATGATGAAAATATAAATCATTTGAATATTTTATAAAATTCTCTCTATTTTTGTTCATAAAAAGTCCTCCATTATTTATATTGACTTTTTATGAGTGTTTTTCTTCTTTTTTATCAAAAAATTAAAATTTGATATTTAGAAAGAGTATTTATTCTTCATGAAATTTTAGTTGAGAGTATTTGATAATGCTCTCTTTTGTTTCATCAATCATTTCTTTTATTTCATTGATTAGATTTTCATTTTTTTTATTTGCTTTTTCAAGCTTTCTATCACGAGAACGTAAAAGTATTTGATTATCTAACCAGTCAAAGTATTCTAGATATTCTTTATATAAATTATACATATTTACCACTTCCTACTATCTATAATAGCATATTTTAAATAAATAAAGAATATGTAAAATAAATTTTTAAAGTGGAAATAAGTGGATTTAAAAGAGATTATTATGTTAATTTGTTGAAAGATACATGATACAATAGGGATAGGTGATTTTATGAAATTAGAACTTTTAACATATGAAAAAGAGAATCTTCCACGTGGTTGGAAACCTTATTATATATATTTAATCATGGTCGATCATATAGAAGTAGGAAGAATTGTCTTAAGAGAAGGTAGTAATGAAGAAAGATATTATGATGGACATATTGGTTATACGATAGAAAAGGAATACCGAGGGCATCATTATAGTAAAGATGCTTGTTTATTATTGTTTGATAAAGCAAAAGAAAAAGGATTTAAACAATTAATGATTACATGTTCTCCTGATAATATAGCAAGTCGTAAGATTATTGAGTCATTGCCATTTAAGTATCTTGAAACAAAAGAAGTACCTGCATGTTTGAAGAAAGATTTTGATCAAGGTGATTATATAAAAAGAATATATTGTTTGGATTTGGAGGAATTATGAAATTTATACATTTAGCGGATTTACATTTAGGTAAAATTATTTATCAAAATAATCTATTAGATATTCAAATTGATTTATTAAATCAAGTGATGAATTATATGGTTCAAAAAAAAATAGATACTTTAGTAATTGCTGGAGATGTTTATGATCGTGCAATTGCCTCTAAAGAAAGTATAGTCGCTTTAAATCATTTTTTAGAAGCAATGATTTTACATTATCATAAAAAAGTATTGATCATTTCAGGAAATCATGATAGCAGTGAAAGACTTGATTTTGCAAGTTCTTTACTTCAAAGTCAAGGTTTGTATATTGTTTCTTATCCTGAAAAAGAAATAAGACCAATTGAAATAGAAGGTGTTTATTTTTATTTGGTTCCTTTTTTTAAACCTTCTTATATACGTTATTTATATGAAAAAGATGATTTAAAAACGTATCAGGATGCTTTTGCATATTATTTAAGTCAACAAACATTTGTTGAAGACCATCCTAAAGTTCTTGTAACACATCAATTTATTGCGGGAAATAAAGAAGTGATTAGAAGTGAAAGTGAAGTAATTCTTTCCGTGGGTGGTAGTGAAATTATTGATGTTGATTTATGTAAAGATTTTGATTATGTAGCTTTAGGTCATATTCATGCAAGTCAAAAAATTAAATATGATTATGTAAGATATGCAGGAAGTTTAATGAAGTATTCATTTGATGAAGTTCATCAAAAAAAAGGAATGGTTGAAGTAACTATTGATGAAACTGGGGTTTCTACGCAAATTATTCCTTTAAAGCCACAAAAAGATCTAGTGAAGGTCGTTGGAAAATATGAAGATGTTTTACATTATCCAAATAATGAAGATGATTTTGTAGCGGTAGAATTATTAGATAAACAAGTCATAGGTCACGCATATGATTTTTTAAAAGAAAAATACCCTTATTTATTACAAATTACTTATCAATCACTAGAAAAACTTAAAACAAATCAAACAGCTTCTTCCTTAGATGTTGAAAAACAATCTCCAATAGAAATATTTAAAGAATTCTATGAAAAAATGAAAGGTGAAGCAATGAGTCAAGAAAGTGAAGAAATTATTCAACAATTACTAGAGGAGGTAAGTGAAGATGATGCCCATTAGCCTTACATTATCAGCGTTTGGACCTTATCCAGATACAATCACAATCGATTTTGAATCATTTCAAGAAGATGGTCTCTTTTTAATTACAGGGCCTACAGGTAGTGGAAAAACGATGATTTTTGATGCCATGATCTTTGCCTTATATGGTAAAACAAGTGGTCAAATTAGACAAACAGACAGTTTAAGGTGTGATCATGCCTTAAATGAAATTTCTACTTTTGTTGAATTTTCATTTTCTTTGCATCAACAAAATTATACAATTAAAAGAAATCCTAAATATTATCTAGAAGGGAAAAAAACACCTAAACAACCTTCAGCGTTACTTACTTTACCAGATGGCAAAATGGTCGAAGGTATTAAAGAAGTCAATCAAAAAATGATTTCTTTATTAGGGGTCGATGATCAACAATTTAAACAGATTTGTATGATTGCTCAAGGAGAATTTACAAAATTGATTATGGCTTCAAGTGATGAAAGAGAAAAAGTATTAAGAGAGTTATTTCATAGTGAAACGTATCAAAAGTTAGAAGAAAAACTTAAAGTTCATTTGAAAGTATATCAAGATAAATATGATTTGTTATTGAATAAAAGGAAAGATTTGATGCAAGAATTACAAGTTGAAGATCATCAAGAATATTTATCTAAACAAACAAAACTTATCGCAAGTCAACAAAAAGAATATGATGATTTAAAAAAAGATTTAGATCAAAAGAAACAACAATTACAACTCTATCGCTTGCAAAATCAACGATTAATACAATTAAAAGATTTAAAACAACAATTTCAAGATTTAAAGAAACAAGAAAATGATTATCAAGAATTAAATAAAACTATAGATACTTTAAAAAAAGCACAAGAAACAAATTATTTATATATTTCTTATATTAAACAACAAAAGAAACTTCAAACTTTAAACTTAAATCAAGAAGATTTTTTAAAACAATTAAAAAAACTTGAAAAAGATTATCAAGAAAAAAAGGTACAAGCAAATTCTCTTGACTACAAACAACAAACAAAAGAAAAATTACAAAACCAAATTCAAGAAACGAAACAATTAATCAATCAAATCTATCAATATCAAAATGATTATCAAAACTTACAAACTCTAAAACAACAATATAGAATGTTAGATGAAGAACATAAACTCTTTTTAAAAAAGAAAGAAAAATTTGAAAATGGGTTGCAAAGAGATCAAGAAAGAATCCAAAGCGAACAACAAGTACAATCTAAATATGAACTGATCAAACAACAATATGTTCGTTTAAACGAACAAAAAGTAAAAGTTCATCAATTGTCGGATTATTATGATCAAATACTCAAACTTAATGAAAATAAAAGTGATTTACAAGAAGACTATATAGTTGTTGAAAAACAAGTTGATCATGAAAAAATGCAATATAATCAAATGGAAAAATTGTATTTTAGAAAACAAGCAGGTATTTTTGCATTACAATTAAAAGAGGATCAACCATGCCCTATTTGTGGCTCTTTACATCATCCTCATCCGGCACAAATTGAAAAAGAAGATATAACAAAAGAAAAATTAGATCAACAAGCTAAAAAAGTAAAACAACAAGAACATAGGTTACAAGATATCTTACAAAAAATACTCTTATCTAATCAAAAAAAGGAAATGCTTGTTAAACAAACAAAACAACTTTCAAGTGAACTTAATATTCAAGAAGAGTTATCTAAAGAAATCTTTATTAAAGAATTAGATCATTTATCAAAAGATGAAAAAAGAATGAAAAAAGAATATCTTGAATTACAAGATGAACTTAAATATATTCAAAAGCTTAAAAAGAGTGTGGCTCTTTCATTGAAAGATATGTCTACTTATGAAAGTAAAGAATTAAAACAAGCACAAAGTCTAGAGAATATTCAAGTACAAATTCATCAATTATCTGGTAAATTAGATGATTCAATGCGACAATATGAAATTGGAGAAGTTAATAAAAATTATCAACAAATTCAAAAAAAATATCGTCAACTTTCATTAGAAATAGAAACTATTCAACAGGATTATGAAAAGGTCAAAAATAAATATCTTGAAATAAAAACAAAAATTTCGTCATTGAATCAACAAATTATTCAAGAACAAGAAATATATGATGAATTAGATAATAAATATCATACTGCTTTAGATGCATTTATAAATGAAGAAGAATTTTTAAGTTTAAAAATACAAATCAATCAAATCAGTATCTTAGAAAAGAAATATCAAGATTATTTAATTTCTTTAAAGAGTTTAAATGAACAAATTATTTCATTAGAAAATGAAGTCAAAGATTCAACATATGTTGATTTATCTTCTTTAAGTGAAACAATTAAAGAAGTAAATCAACAATTGAGAGAAAAAAATGATGATTTAGAAAAATTAAAAATAGATTATTCATTAAAAGAAAAAATGATCAAAGATATTCAAAAAATCAATCAACAATTAAAAAAAGATGAAGATACTTATCAAAGATATTTAGATCTTTATAATCTAGCAAGTGGTAAAAATAATGCAAGAGTGTCGATTGAAAGATATGTACTAGCAACTTATTTTGAAAATATGTTAATTTATGCCAATGTGATCATGAAACAATTGAGTCAAGGAAGATATCAATTATTAAGAAAAGATGATGCAGGTAAAGGAAGAAGTCAGCAAGGGTTAGAATTAGATGTTTTTGATCAAGAAAGTGGAAATATTAGAAGTATTAAGACACTTTCTGGTGGGGAATCCTTTAAAGCAGCTTTATCTCTTGCTTTAGGACTTTCAAGAATGGTTCAAGATTATGCTGGAGGAATTGAATTAAATACGCTTTTTATTGATGAAGGGTTTGGTTCTTTAGATAGTCAATCATTAGATCAAGCAATGAATTGTTTAATGGAATTGCATCATGAAAATAAATTAATTGGAATCATCTCACATGTTAGTGATTTAAAAGATCGTATTGAACGACAACTTGTAGTTGAAAGAAAACAAAAACAAAGTGTGATTCAGATGATCTAATCTTGCTTGTTTATCATTTCTATAGTAAAATAGAGAAGCATTTTAGAGGAGGAAAAAAGATGGCAAATAACAAGAAAAATGAAGCTATTACTGCTAGAGATGTTGATTTTGCTAAATGGTATACAGATGTATGTCGTAAAGCAGAATTAATGGATTATAGCGATGTGAAAGGATTTATTATTTATCGTCCGTATGGTTATGCAATGTGGGAACAAATTAAAAAACATATGGATCAAAAATTCAAAGAATTAGGACATGAAAATGTTTATATGCCGATGTTGATCCCTCAATCTTTATTACAAAAAGAAGCTGATCACGTAGAAGGATTTGCACCAGAATGTGCTGTTGTAACAAAAGGTGGATTAGATGATTTAGATGAAAACTTAATTATTCGTCCAACATCTGAAACATTATTTTGTGAACATTATGCAAAAATTGTAAATTCTTACCGTGATTTACCAAAACTATATAATCAATGGTGTTCCGTTGTACGTTGGGAAAAGACAACAAGACCATTTTTACGTGGTTCTGAATTCTTATGGCAAGAAGGTCATACAATTCATGCTACTGAAGAAGAAGCAAGAAAAGAAACTTTACAAATGTTAGAAGTTTATCGAAGTACAGCACAAGATTTACTTGCAATTCCAATGGTCACTGGTCGTAAAACTGAAAGTGAAAAATTTGCAGGGGCTGAAGAAACTTATACAATGGAAGCTTTAATGCATGATGGAAAAGCTTTACAATCAGGAACATCACATTACTTTGGACAAGGTTTTGCGAAAGCTTTTGATGTTAAATTCTTAAATAAAGATAATAAACAAGAATATGTTTATCAAACTTCTTGGGGAGCATCAACACGTTTACTTGGAGCAATCATTATGGTTCACGGAGATGATAATGGACTTGTTTTACCACCAAGAGTGGCACCAATTCAAGTGATGATCGTTCCAGTTATGCAACATAAAGAAGGTGTTTTAGATAAGGCTTATGAAATTGAAAAACAATTAAAAGCAGCTGGACTTCGTGTTAAAGTGGATGCTAGTGATAAAACACCAGGTTATAAATTTGCAGATGCTGAAATGAGAGGAATTCCATTAAGACTTGAAATTGGACCTAAAGATATTGAAAAAGGACAATGTGTCTTAGCTAAAAGATTAGATGGTACAAAAGAAACATATGCTTTAAATGAAGAATTACCAAATACAATTCATCAATTATTAGATCAAATTCATGATGAAATGTATGCAAAAGCATTGAAATTTAGAGATGAAAACATTAGAACTGCGAAAACATATGATGAATTTAAAGAAATCTTAAATACTAAAGCAGGATACATTCGTATGATGTGGTGTGAAGATGATGCTTGTGAAGCTAAAATCAAAGAAGAAACAGGTGCTACATCAAGATGTATCAAAGAAGATGAAGAACCATTTGGAGATGTTTGTCCAATTTGTGGTAAACCAGCTAAAAAAGTTGTTTACTTTGCAAAAGCTTATTAATTTGTATAAAGGAGTAATCGTTAAGATTGCTCTTTTTTATTTTATCAAGCTTTTTATAGAGAAAATTTACATAAATGTGTATAATGGACTCATAAGAATCATTTGAGTAGATAGGTAGAAGTAATGAATAAAGAAGAAGTTGTTCAATTAAATAAATTAAAAAGAAAAACAGGCCTATTTTTTATTATAGTGATGGGTGTCATGTTGATTTGTTTTATTTTTTTAATTCAATTTGAAGTAAATAAAGAAAAAATAAGTGCAAGTTATACTGCAGAAGATACTGTTCGAAAAATAGAAACACAGCTTGGAAGATATTTAGAAAATTCTGAAATGTTTAAAAATATTATATCTTCAGAACATACAATCAGTGATGAACAGTTTAATCAGCTTGCAAGTTATATGAAAAAAAATAAAAATGTTATTGAAGCATATGAATTAGCACCTAATGGGATTATTGAAAAGGCTTATCCATTAAAAGGAAATGAAAAAGTGATAGGTATGAATATGTTGGAACTTCCTGAACGTCAAAAAGAAGCGAATATTGCTAGAAAAAGTGGAGAATATACAATTGCTGGTCCATATGAATTAAAACAAGGTGGTACAGGGGCTTTATTGTTTGACCCTATTTATATAAATGATGGAAATGAAAAGAAATTTTGGGGATTTTCTATTCTTGTTTTAAATTGGGATGCTTTTTTAGAAGAATTAGAAGTAGATAAATTAGAAGATGCCACTTATCATTTTAAAGTTTGGAAAGAGGGCAACAATGGAAAACATGTGACAATTATGTCATGTGGTCATAGTTCTTTAAATCATACATTAAGTGTTGCTTGTGAAGTACCTAATGATACATGGTATTTTGAAATTGTTCCTTTTCAAGGTTGGATACCAATGTCTTATAAGATATTTGGAAGTATTGTAAGTGTTTTGGTAGCTATTTTGTTATCAATGGGTTATTGGCAAATTATTTTAAGACGTGAAAAAGAAGCTGTTTATGCAAAACAAATTGAAAAAGTGGCTACTGAAGCACAACATGCCAATCAGGCAAAGACAAGATTTTTATTTAATATGTCTCATGATATTCGTACACCAATGAATGCAATTATTGGCTATACACAATTATTAGAAAATAATTTAGATAATAAAAAACAGGCATTGGATTATATTTCGAAACTTAAATCATCAAGTACGATTTTACTTTCTTTGATTAATTATATTCTTGAAATGACACAAATAGAAAGTGGTAAATTAGATTTAAAAAAGGAAATAGGAGATTTAGATGATTTAGTTAAAAATATAAATGTTGTAGTTGAACCGCTAATTAAAGAGAAAAAATTGCATTATTCCTATCATTTGGAGATTAAACATCATCATATTATTTGTGATAAAACTAAATTAAGAGAGATTGTTTTAAATATTCTTTCTTAT
>OIYE01001182.1_pt1 | contig 15170 bp, 13 predicted proteins | sample 1588091 | NCBI WGS metagenome assembly OIYE01 (sample SAMN03283265) | human gut metagenome | biome: human-associated habitat; material: feces | host: Homo sapiens | place: USA | collected 2013 | reverse complement strand
TATCTTCTGTCACAATAGCACACCACATTCTTTTAATGTTGTGAAAATATCATGAAAACTTGGTGATCCTGTTACTGCTTCTAAATCAATATATTGCACACTTGAATCTAGTGGATAGATTGCTTTAGGACTTGTACCACTTCCTGCATCTGCAATAAAAATCATTTCTCCATGTCTTATTTGTGTTACAAGTGCTGCAAGTTCATTATTGAGTATTCTTCTTTTCATGTTTTTCATCCCCTGCGCTTATATATTAAAAATCTTTTAATAAACAGTTGATATAAAAGAAGATTTTCATCTTCTATAATTGAATTCTTTGAATAATTTGACTTTCTAATCCTTGAAAATAATAATCTTCACAATTCTCTTGATATTTTAAAGAAGGCATAAAATGAATAGGAACATAATTTAAATCTCCTTTTTGAATAGCTTCTAAATCATCTTCTTTTATATTTTCTCCTGTAAGGATAAGTAAATGAGGATTATACATCACAATTGTGGTCGCAACAACTTGAATAATATTTTCAAGTGAATTATCAAATTCTCTTTTCTTTAAAAAATCAAATAAGGGTAAATAAGCAACTTCTCCTGCAATTCCATTATTTCCATCAATTAATTGATTATCTAATATCATGCTACAACCTGGACCCGAATCTTTTGGAAAAGTAAGAAAACAAACATTTTGATGATGCATTTGATTATATCCATAAGCAATACATTTAATATCATTCATTAAAAGAATTTCTTTTAATGAATCAATATCCGATTCAATAACTTGATTATTGGAAATAATTGCTGGTAATCCTAAAGAAATATATTGAAGATATTTATCTTCTTCAATGATTTTATTTAAACAATTAACAATATCTTCTCCTACCAATTCCTTTTTCTTTATTTTTTTAGAATCAATTAATTCACCTAAAGCATTTTTTAAACAATAAATAATAGAACAACAATCATTTTTTTTGACATACATCATACACTCATGATAATAATCTGGATTTAATTTATATTGATGCGTAGGACGTCCTTTTTCAACATAAATAAGTTCATTTTCTACAATAATCCCTTTTAATAAAAAATCATTTAAGATGGTTCCTGTTGTCATAATAGAAACATTTGTTTTTTGTGCTATTTCCTTTTTAGTTCCTATTTCTTCATTTATAAAATAATCAAATACTTTTTGATCATTAATAACTCTTAATTTTCCTGTTCCTTTTCTTTCCATACACATCACCTTGTTTTAATCATATTAACACAAAAAAAGGGAAGTGTTGACAAACTGTTTTATACTGTTATATACTGTTTATAGATGAAGGAGGACTTATATGCGCATAATTATTAATCACTCATCTATGATTCCAATTTATGAACAAATTGTCGATCAGATAAAGAAACAAATCAATAACCACACTTTAAAAGAAAATGATGCTTTACCTTCTGTAAGAAGTCTTGCTAAAGAATTACAAATCAGTGCTCTTACCGTAAAAAAAGCCTATGACTTTTTAGAAAACGAAGGTCTTACTAAAACGATTCATGGTAAAGGAACTTTTATTCTTGCTGTTAATGAAGAAACCCTTTTAGAAGAAGCACGTAAAGAGATTGAAAATCATCTAGAAAAAGCTATCCAAAAAGGAACACAAGCCGGTGTGAGTTATGAAGAAATTAAAGAAATGCTAGAACTATTAATGGAGGAGTAATATGTTAAAAGTTAATCATGTTCAAAAAACTTATTCACATTTTCATTTAGATTGTTCATTAGAAATAAAACCCGGTTCCATTACTGGAATAATAGGAAAAAATGGTTCAGGAAAAACTACACTTTTTAAAGCCATTTTAAATCTCATTCATATCGATTCTGGTGATATTACACTTTTAGATAAAGATTATAAAGATGTTGATAAAAATAAAATTGGTTGTACACTAGCTAATATTTCTTTATGTGAATATCTTAAATTGAAAGATTTAATAAATCTTTTAAATAACACCTATAAAGATTTTGATTTAGATTACTTTCTACAAAAATGTAAACAATATCAATTTCCTTTAGATAAAAAAATCAATGAATTCTCTACCGGTATGAAAACAAAACTCAATGTTTTAATTGCCTTATCACATCATGCCTCATTTCTTATTCTCGACGAACCAACAAATGGTTTGGATGTTCTTGCTCGAGAAGAAATCATTGACTTAATTCGAGAATTTATGGAAGAAGATGAAAACCGTTCAGTTTTAATTAGTTCTCATATTTCTTCTGATTTAGAAGGTCTATGTGATGATATTTATATGATTGATGATGGCAAGTTTATATTCCATGAAACAACGGATTGTTTATTAGATCAATATGGTTTATTAAAATTAACAGAAGAACAATTTAATCAAGTAGATCATAATTACTTTATAAAGACGAGAAAAGAAAATTATGGTTATGCTGCTTTAACGAATCAAAAACAATTCTATCAAGAAAACTATCCAGAAATTATTATTGAAAAGAATAATTTTGATACTTTATTTTCTATGATGTTAAGGGGTGAATAAGATGAAAGGACTATTTATTAAAGATTTTTCATATATCAAAGAAAGCAAATTACTCTTCCTCTTTCTTGTTTTATTTGGTTTTGGCGCTTCTTATTTCTATAAGAACCCAACCTTTGTTTTAGGCTATTTCAGCGTATTTCCAAGTATTATTTTAATGAGTACAATTAGCTATGATAGTATTAATCATGGTTTTACATCTTTATTTACATTACCTATCAAAAAAGAAGATTATCTCAAACAAAAATATAGCTTAGGTATTTTATTAGGATTACTCTTTTTATTCTTTGCGATTTGTATTTCAAGTATAGGTTACTATCGTATTCAACAATCTTTTAACTTTATAAATAATGATTTTCTTCAAGGTTGTTTACTTACTCTTATGTTTTCATATTTTCTGATTGCAATTGTAACTCCAGTAGGGATCTACTATGAAGCTCAAAGAAGTCAACTTGCGATGATTATTGTTTTTGGGGGTATTTTCTTATTTGTAGCTCTAATTTATTTTCTAACAAAATTCGTTGGTTTTGATTTAAAAACAATTATTGATTCTCTCATAGAAAATCATTTTTCACTTGTAACTCTTTCTACTGTTATATTCACATTAATATGTAATATCATTTCTTATCATATTAGTTTAAAACTTTTAAACAAAAAAGAATATTAAAAAATGCTCTGTTCAAATGAACATGAGCATTTCTTTTATTATAAATCACAAATACCTTTACCTTCTCCATAAACATCATACCAATCACTATTAAAATCATTCACGGCTTTTTCAATACTTGGATTCGCAAAGATTTGTTTTAATACTTCTACTGGTGCTGTTATTGCTTGACTTCCATAATTAAAGGCATCTCTTACTTGTTGCACTCCTTTAAAGCTTGCTGCTAGAATCTTACAATCATAACCATCTTGTACAATTCTATTAGATAATTCATTGATAAGTTCCATTGGATCATTTCCTAGATTTCCTATTCTATTGACATAAGGTGCAATATAATCTGCTCCTGCAGCTAAGGCCATGTAGGCTTGCATTAAATCATAGACAGCTGTGGCTGTTACATTAACTCCCTCAGCTTTGAGTTTTTTAATTGCTTTGATTCCTTCATAAGATACGGGTACTTTGATATAGACTTGATCATCGATTTCTTCTAGAATACGATGCGCTTCTTTCACGATTTCATCACATTCTTTTGAGATCACTTGAATATGAAGACTTCTTTCCTTTCCAATGATTTCTCTTACTTCTTTCATATGTTTAAAGAAATCTTTTGGACTTGTTTTTTTCACTATTGAAGGATTACTTGTTACTCCTACAATTGGCATATATTCTACTGCTTCTTTTATATCTTCTAAGTTTACTGTATCAATTATAAATTCCATTTTCTTTTCTCCTATTCTTTTATTAAGTTTTTTATTCCTGCTTGTAAAGCAACATCATAAAAATGTTGCATTTGTTGCTTGGTAAACATTTGATATGATTCTAATCCGTATTTTAAATTCACAAGTTCATATTTAGCTGAAGCTAAAGGATTATAATTCAGCATCTCATATTTTACTTCTGGATTTATTTGAATTAAAAATTTTACGATTTGATGAATATTTTCATCCGTTGCACTCATTGTTGGAATCAGTGGTGTTCTAATGATCACTTTATCTTTATATTCACTTTGTAAAACATAACGAATATTTTCTTTAATAAGTTGTGATGATACATTTGTACAGGCTTGATGTTTTTGCTCATCAAATATTTTTAAATCTATATAAACTAAATCTAAATAAGGCAATGCCTTTTTTATAAGTTCTAATGATGTATAAAATGATGTTTCAATAGCTGTATGAATCTTTTCTTTCTGACATCTTTTTAAAATTTTAATAAGAAATTCACCTTGCATAAAGGGTTCTCCACCAGAAAATGTAACACCTCCTCCATGTTGAAAGAAAACTTCATCCTCTTTAATTTTATTCATTAATTTATCTAAAGTATACTCTTGACTATCATATTGAATAGCACCACTAGGACATGTTTTAATAACTTGATCAAAATCTTGATGATTTTGAAAATATGGGCGATCGTTTTGATAATTAATTTGTTCTTTGAATTGTTGACAACATCTACAATGAATACATTTATTTTTAAAATAGATGACTTGTCTTTGAGTGTTTAATCCTTCTGGATTTTGACACCATAGACAACGAAGTGGACACCCCTTAAAAAAAACTGTTGTTCTTAAACCACTCCCATCATGTATTGAAAATCTTTTAATATCAAAAACCAATGTTTTAGATATTTTCATAAGTTGTTCTTTCAATAATTTCATCTTGTAGCTTGCCAGCAAGTTCAACAAAGTATGCTGTATAACCAGCAACACGAATTGTCAATGATTGATGATTTTCAGGATGAACTTTAGCATCAAGCAAATCTTCTTTTCTAACAACATTAAATTGTATATGAGGTACTTTTAAATCCACAAAAGCACGTAAGAAATTTTCAAATTTCAAACAGCCTGTTTCTGTTTTAAAAAATTCTGGTAAGAATTTCATATTTAAAAGACCACCATTCGTCGTACATGAATTATTAAGTTTTGAAACAGATTTTAAAACAGCTGTTGGGCCTTGTAGATCTCTACCATAGACAGGTGACATACCTCCATCAGCAAGTGGTTTTAAAGCATTTCTGCCATCTGGTGATGCTCCTACATTTTCACCCATTGGAACATGTGCAGAAACAGTATACATTCCTGTATGATAAGGACCTCCTCGATAATTTGTATAACGTTTCATCTTTTCTCTAAAGTAACATGCCCATTGATTTCCAAGCTCATCGACCCACTTTACATCGTTTCCATATTTAGGCACTTTATTTAAAAGCATTGTTTGTATGATTTCATAGCCTTTAAAATCTTCTTGTAAAGCATTTAATAAATCATGTTGACTTATCATTTTATCATCATAAACAAGTTGTTTAATAGCTGCCAGAGAATCTACAAGATTGGCTACTTGAATCATTTGAATACCCGATAGATTATATTTAGCTCCACCTTTAGTAACATCTAATCCTTTTTCTAAACAATCATCAATAACAGTAGATAGAAAAGCTGTTGGTAAATAATCTTGATGTGCTTTTTCTACAATCTTTTCTGCAGCCATCATTTTATCAATAAAATAATCAATTTGTTTTTGAAAAGCATTTTCTAAATCTTGATAAGTTTGATATGTTTCTAAACTTCCTAAATCTAATCCTATTTGTTGCTTTGTTAGTAAACATTTTCCATGATTCAAAGTAAGTTCTAATGCTTTATTTAAATTAAACATGGCTGCATCAGACCATCCTAAATTGTTGCCATGTGTTGTCAGTTCAACACACCCAACAATAGCATAATTACGTGCATCTTTTTCTTCAATTCCTAAATCTTCAATCATTGGTTGAATAATAGCTTCATCATTGAAAAATTGTGGCATACCACTTCCAAGTGAAACAACTTTAATAGCAGCTTGCATTAATTCATGGCTAGAATTTTTATTAAGTCTTACAGATAAATTAGGTTGTGGTAATCCTAAATGCTCTTGAGCTTTTAAACAAAGTAAAGAAAGATCATTATATGTATCATTTCCCTTTTCATCTACACCTCCAATAGCAATGTTAAAACCAATTGGAAATCCAGCAAAATATTTAGCACTATTTTGATTTCTTAAATAAACAACTTGATTAAATTTCAACCACAAACATTCTAATATTTCTAAAGCTTCTTGTTTAGTAAGAATTCCTTTTTCTATATCTCTTTGATAATAAGGATAAAGATATTGATCCATTCTCCCTGGTGAAAAAGAAGAAGCATTGGATTCCATATGTAATATCACAAATAAAAACCACAAAGATTGCACCGCTTCATGAAAAGTTTCTGGAGGTCTTTTAGAAAGCTTCATACAAATCTTTCCCACTTCTTTTAATGATTCGATTTTTTCACTTTCAATCAAATCATGATATCTTTGCATAAAATGAACTGCCCCTTCTAATACAAGAATCGTACATTCATAAAATTCTTTTTGTTCATCTTTACAATTCTTTAATTTTTTTTTTGCTTTTTCCATTAAACCTTGAGGACCAAGTTTTAACCATAAAGCACTATCAGGACAAATATGACCTTGAGCATGATCTTTTTGATTAATTTTTACTACTTTACTTATTTCATTAATTTCTATTCCATAAGTTCCTTTAATTGCATCTTCTAAAGATTTTCCTTTCCAATAAGGATAAATCTTTTCTCTAAATTCTTTAATATCTTCTTCTTTTACTAAAAACTGATCTTGCGGTCTAGTTGGTAATGTTTCAAATTCTTGGTTGATCCACGAACAACCACTTTCAGGAAAAACAACACCATAACGTACACCCTTTGTACGATTTCCAACAATCAACTCTTCATCTTCAACAGAAATCTCTAATTCCTCTAATGCTGCTTTTAAAGAAAGAGCTCTTTTTTTAGGAATAGATAATTTCTCATTTTCTTGATAAACACGTGTAATGATTCGTGCCTGTTCAATAGAAGCATAACGTTTACTGCTCAACATCTTTTCTTTTAAATCAGAAATTCTTTTTGTTTGATATAAACAATTCATAACACGCCTCCTTTTATTGTTTTTTCTTATTACAAGACTATTATAAATCAATAAAACAATAAATTTCAATAATTGTTTTATTGATTTTTCATAAAAAAAGAAATCATTAAATGATTTCTAATCCATACTCCATTATTTTTTCCTTAAAAGGACTTCCTAACTCTTGTTCACCAATATATCCAGTAAATTCACTTAAATGCCCAAAAACATAATTCCCATCTAAATTGAGTTTTTCATTTTCGGCCACAAGATAACATTTTTTACTTGCATCCATGACTTCTTTTTTTGTAAGACCATCTTCGACATCATATGTGGTTACTTTTCCATCATGGACATTCATTCCTACTGTACCGATAAAAGAAAGATCAAAACGATAATTGTGAATTTGTTCAATTGCAAGAGTACCTATAAAACCATCTTTAGCGCGATTAAAATGTCCTCCAATGAAAATAAGATTTACTTTATGTTCCCCATGTCTAAATAATTGCATAATATCAATCATATTTGTAATAATTGTAAGTGATATATTTTTTTGATAAATACACTTGGCAAGTTCTAAATTCACTGTAGAGATTCCTAAAAAAATCACCGTATTTTCTTCAATCAATTCAACTGCTTTTTTCGCGATGATTTTCTTTTGTGATAAACGTACTCTCATACGTTCATCTACATGGTAAGCATGGAGATTCTTTCTTACTTGCATAGCTCCGCCATGAATACGTTTTAAAAGTCCTTCTTTTTCTAGAGCCGTTAAATCTTTACGAATGCAATCTTCTGTGACTTCGAAATCATTTGCGAGTTCTTTAACTTTTACTTTTCCTTCTGTATTTAATCTTGCCAGTATTTGTTCATGTCTTTCTTGTTGAAGCATTTTTTCTACCTCTCTTTTATGACATTTTAACATATTCAAAATATCTTGAAAATGAGTAACAACACCCTTCAACTTGATAAAATATGTAAAATTACACATTTTATCAAGTTAGATACTTTTTCATAAAAAAAGGACTACAATGAGTCCTTAATGATTGGTAAGACAACCTTAAAGGTTGTTCCTTTACCTAATTCACTTTCTAAATGAATTGTTCCTTTATAATATTGAACAATGTGTTTTACAATTGCAAGTCCAAGACCTGTACCACCTGTTTCCTTATCACGCCCTGCATCACATCTAAAGAAACGTTCAAAGACACGCCCTTGATCAATAAGTGAAATTCCACGACCTGTATCACTTACTTCAATAATGTAGTCTTGATCAACAAGATAAGAATGAATATTTAAACTTCCTTTTTGTTTATTATATTTAACAGCATTATTAATAAGGTTGTTCATCAATTGTTGGATGTGTTGATGATTTGCTAGATAAGTTTGTGATGTTAAATCACATTCTACTGTAATTTCTCTTTTTTCTATTTCTACTTTTAATGATTCTAAAATATCATCAACAATTGGTTGGAGATGAACAGGATGTTTAATGACTTCAATATCTTTGTTTTCAAGTCTTGAAATCATTAAAATATCACCTATCAATTGTGACATATGATCAACTTCTTTTTGTATTTTATCCAATGCTTGTTTTCTTACTTTAGGATCATCAATCATTCCTGCTTGTAATAATTCACTATAACCTCTAATGGATGTCATAGGTGTTTTAAGTTCATGAGAAACATTTGAAAAAAATTCTTGTCTCATTTTTGTAGCATTAACAGATTCAGTAACATTTACAAAGAGCAAAGTCACTCCATATTCTACTTTAGCAAGATGGCAATCATAGACTTCTTCATCTTTTTTTAGAGTAACGATTTTAGGTTCTACACCGATATTTTCTAATTGATCTATAATTTGGTGATCGAAGATAAAATCTTGGATAGGTTGATTCACTTCCATTCTATCACTAAAAAGTTGTTTAGCTTTTTTATTGACCATAAGTATTTCATAATTTGTATCTAATAAAATGAACCCTTCATTCATTTTATCAAGAATACTATTTATTTTTAATCTTTCATTTTTCAAAGTTTTTAGTGTTTTTCTTATTGTATCTGCTTGTTCTTTAAGCTTTGTCGCAATAACATTAAATTCATCATATTGATAATGATCAAAACTTAAATAACGATTATCATTGATTTTAGAAACCTCTTCACTAATTTCCTCTAATGGTTTCGTAAGTGTTCTAGAAAAACGATAAGAAAGAGCTAAAGCAACACATAATGATAAAGCAGCACTAATAAATAATGGTTCTAAAAGTGGTCCTATATTATCAAAGATACCATTATAAGGAATAGCAATACGAACAACATAACCACGATGATAATAAGCCACATACATCATATTCTTTTTAACAGTTGAAGAATAACGTGTCGCATAACCAAACTGATCACTTAAAGCTTCTTTAAATTCACTACGTCCACTATGATTTTCTTGAATCCCCTCTTTATCACTATCCGCTAAAACATTTCCTTCTTTATCAATAATTGTTAAACGTGTATCTTTTGTATAAGCTAAATCATTTAATTTATCTATTTGTTTTTCTAATGGTTTTTGGTAATCAATTTGATTTTCTACAAGCTTTACCGTATAGTACATATCTTTTCTTGTTGTTTGCATCATTTGATCAGAAAGAATCACCATTGAAACACTTGAAGAAAATAATAACGTAATAATTAAAACTGTTGCAAAATATTTAAATAGAGCTTTATTCATCTTATTTCACTTCCTCAACATAGCGGTATCCTACACCTCTAATAGTTTTAATATACTTACTTCCATCATCATCCAATTTAGCTCTTAAAGCACGAATATGCACATCTAAAACTCTTGATTCACCTATAAAATCATAACCCCAAATATGATTTAAAATTTCATCTCTTTCGACTACACGTGTATGATTTTCTACTAAATAAAGAAGTAACTGATATTCTTTATTTGTAAGTTCCATGACTTGTCCATTATGCATCACTGTTCTTGTTTGTTTATCAATTTTTAAGGTTTGACTTTCAATAATCGGCGCTGCTTTAGGAGCATGTCTTCTAAGCAAAGAACGTACTCTAGCTTGTAACTCTAAAACACCAAATGGTTTGGTCATATAATCATCACTACCACTATCTAAACCATTGACTTTATCAATTTCTCGGTCCTTCGCACTTAAAATCAAAATAGGTAATTCTTGATCAGTTTCACGTATCTTTTTGATAGCATCAATTCCTGAAATGCCAGGTAACATTAAATCAAAAACAGCTAGATCCACTTGATCTGTTTTCATATTTTCTAAAGCATCTAAAGCATTTGAATATTGTTTAACAGTATAACCTGCACTTGTTAAAGCTAAATCTATAATTTCTCTAATATTTTCATCATCTTCTACTACATATATACATTCTTTCATTATTTCCACATCCTTTACATTATCTTAACATAGCAAAGAGGGGGTTATGTTAAGTTTAGGTTAAAAGTTGATTAGAAATAAAAGAACTTATACCATGCTGTTTGTATAAGTCCTTTTTATTATTTATCAAAAATTCTTCTTAGATGTGCATAATCATCAAAACAATCAATGTTGGTATCATCATTTATTTTATCAAAATTACTTTCTACGAATAAATCTAATTCAATATACGATTCATGTTCAATCAATTTTATTTCTAAATAAGTTTTATTAGATTGTTCAAAGAAATTTGAGATAATATTTATAATTTTTGTACAATTATTTACATCTTTAAAAAAGAAATCATTTCCTATATTGATCAATGATTTTACTTTAGCATTATATTTAGAATTTATGAGAAAAATATAATCATTTAATAAAGTATCAAATATATAATTATTCGTCATAATATTTGTTTTACTATCTAATAAATCATAAAATTGTTCTATTTGATGTTTAGCATCTTCATACTTTTGATCATTTATATTATTTTCTATCAAAATCAATCCATATCTTAAAGAATGCTGTATTTTCATAACATTATCATGAAGATAATGAACTAAAGACTTATTTTTTTCTATGTATTCCAATTCTTTATTTTTTAACACATATTCTGTTTTTTCATTATAGAGTCGTGTCATATGTATAAATAAAATACATACCACAAAAAATAAAACTGTTAACAAAAGTAAAACTAAATAGATATCATCTATTGTTTTTTGCATGTGGCCTACATTATTTAACAAAATGACATATATTCCAAAAATCAGCATCATGATTACTGATAATAAAAATTTATTTTTTTCAATGATTGCATTATTTATTTTAGATTTAAAAATTTCAATTATTATAATGATTACAAAAAATAAAATCCTTGCTGTAAACATAACCATTATTTTATAGGATTCCATGATTTCAACAACAGAGAGATGTGAAACTATTTTAATTAAAAGAATAACACATGTTGAAGTAAAAACAGAAATCCACGAAGGCAATATACAAAGAATAAAATTAAAAAGAACAAATTTCTTTTTCATTAAAGAGACAAAAATAAAACTTATAATACCTATGGCATACACTAGCACATTCCCAAATAAATTATATTTTTGTAAGAACTGCATAATGAAAAAATTAATAATAGATGTTATTAAACAAAATCTTTTCTTATCCTCTATATCACAAAAGACACATATCAATAAGGAGCCTAATAACACTTCTAAATAATCTAAAAATAAATACATCATTTTAATAAATACTCCTTATATTGTTTTAATACATCTTGTCGATATTTTTTTCCAACCTTTAAAGTAACTCCATTTCTCAATAATAACTCTTCTTTATAAATTCCTTTAACCCAAAATAAATTAACTGCATAGGATTTTTGAATTCTAATGATATTCGTAGAATTAATAAGTGACATCATTTTATTAAAAGTACTCGAATATTTATAATCATTAAATGGTGCATGAATCGTAATTTCATGTAAAAAGGATTCTAAATAAATGATATCTGATAATTGCATAGAGGTTTTTCTACCATTAAAATCAAAAGTAATAATTTTATGATTTTTATTAATATATTTTTGAATTAGAGTACATGCGATTTTCATATCTCTATCAAAATTATCTTTTCTAATAAAGTAAAAAGGTTGTACAATTAATGAATCAAAAATCATATCATTCATTGCTGAAACAAATATAATAATTGCATTAGAATTGTTCTCTCTAATTTTTTCAGCAATTTTGATGCCATTTTTTTCTTTTAAATCAATATCCAAAAAGAAAATATCTCCTTTTTCAAAATAACGATCTTCAAAATTACTTGTTATACAATCTATTGAATAATCAAGAAAGATATCTTTAAATCCATCATACACCATACTCTCTATCTTTTTAGCAAAAACTTGATCATCATCTACTATCTTTATTAACATTCATATTTCACTTCTTTCTAAATAAAGTTACGAAAAGAAGTATACCATATTATTATTTTTTATACTTATCTTTAATTTCTTTAACATAATGTATTTGATCATTGAATTCTACCATCTCATTAATACAATCATTCAATTCATTTTCTTTTTCTAAATGTTCTAAACAAATAATTCTATAATATAACTTCATAATATATCCTACATCTTTTTGTTGACTTGTAACCTTCTTTGATAATTCAAGAGCTTCTTCATATTCTTCATTTAAAATGAGATACATAATTTTAAAAAGTGGGTTTTTAACTTTATTATCCAATTGAGGATCATATAATTTTAAATATTCATCTTTTTTATTCAAATTATAATAATATTGTAATTTTATAGTATACCAATGTCTATTTTGCTTTTCATCAAAAATTCTTTTACTATTTTGTTCTACAAAGTTTTGATATTCTTCTTTATAATTAGAAATTTCTAAAAGAAAAATATATATTGTTATTAAACTGTCATTAATAGACTTATTATGAATTTTATCTATCGCTTCTTTTACTGTAGATAAATTCTTTTCAATATACTTATTTGCAATATACTTATTTGACAACAATAATTTTGGAATATTCAATATATAAATATGCACTACAATACCAAACAAAACGATTAAAATCAAAGAATAGATTAATACCCTTTCTAAATGATTAATATTTATAATAACAATCAAAAAAGCCAATAAATAATAAACGAGTATAATGAATCGATAACTTAAAACTATCTTATTCTTCATCGTTTTTACCTACTTAGAAAGATATAAATCTAAAGGTGTTTTTGTATGTTCAACAACATAACCACTACCACCTCTATCTTTAACATCTTCGACCAATGTTGTTATTAAAAGAGGGTGTTTACTATCTGTCGTCATTACTGTAAACCAACCAAGTTCTGTTCCTGTGGTATCACTTTGGCTTTGTTTGATTTCTGCTGTTCCTGTTTTTCCAGCAAGAGTCACATTATCATGATAAATACTATGGCCTGTTCCTTTTTCGTCTGCAATAACATTAATTAAATCTTCTTTTATTGTTTGTGATGTTTCTTTAGAAAAGACATTTTTAATCCATGTTTTTGTTTTTCCTTGAACAATATGGGGTTGATAAATTGATCCTTCATTGACAAATGAACTATAGATGCTTGCAAGTTGTAAAGGATTCATCAAAATTTGTCCTTGCCCATAACCACTATCAGCAATGAATTGATCATTTACTTTTTGATTTTTATTGATATACTGACTTCTATTTAAAGCCAGTTCAAAAGGAATCTTTTCAGCAATCTTTAAATTTTTATAGTATTTGAATAAATTCTCTTTTCCAATATTTAACGCACTTCTAGCAAAATAAACATTATCTGAATACGTAATTGCATTCTTTAAATTATTAGGTGAAGGAGCATGTAATGTTGTTACATAATAGCTTCCCCAGCTTGAATCTTTTTGCCATTTATCTTTAGCACCTAAATCTTTATCTGGATCAATTGTCTTTGTTTCTAAACCAATAGCTGCTGTAATAGGCTTCATTGTTGATCCAGGTGTATAGGTTTGTTTATAACGACTCATCATTGGTTGATTACTATCATTATTTAAAGCATTCCATTTATCTGTTGAAAGTCCTAAGACAAAATCATTATTTGAATAGGATGGCGTTGAAACAAGTGCTAAAACTTCTCCTGTCTGTGGATTTAAAGCAACAGAAGCACTTTTATCATTTTGGTATTCATTATAAAGACTTTGTTGTAAATCAATATCAATTGTTAAACGAATATCTTTACCATCTTTTGCTTCTTTTTGGGCAACTGTTTTAATGACATTATTATTTTCATCAACAATGACAATTTTTCCACCTACTTCTCCACGTAACTCTTTTTCATATGTTGCTTCAATACCACTTCTACCAATTATTGAATTACTTGTATAACCTTCATTTTTATGTTTTTTTAAGTCTTCTGAATTAACATTTTGGACATACCCAATGATATGAGATGTTATTTTATCATAAGGATAAACACGCATAGAAATCGTATTGATTTTAACACCTTTAATATTTAAAATTTCTTGTTGAATCAATTGATTCTTTACTTGTTCTGATACATTTTTAATAGGTACAAAAGAATCATCTTTGATCCAAGATGCACTCATTTTCTTTTGAATGGTTTCAACATCCGTTTCTAAATACTTAGCTATTTGTGCATAATCATTTTCACCATTAAGTTTTCCTCTTACAAGACCAAATGAATAAGCATTTCCTTGTTTAGCTAAATATTTTCCATTTCTATCTAAAATATACCCTCTATAAGGTTGTGTCGTAATCACTTTTACTTTGTTCTTATCAGAAAACTCATCAAAAATAAGTTGCTTATTAAATTTAATTTGTTCATTTTTAATTTCAATTTTATTTTTATATTTAACTTTTCCAGCTACAGTATCCATCGATATTTGATATTGAACCATATTATCTTTTTCATCTATTACTTTTACCTGTATATTACTTGGATTTATTACATCATAAATTTCTTTATGCTTTTCAATAAAATATTTTTGCGTAGGAGTATAGACTGTCTTTTGGTCTAACATTTGATACATTTGTTTATAATCTTTCTTTTTTAAAAGTTCAAAATACTCTG
>OIYE01001152.1_pt1 | contig 15505 bp, 8 predicted proteins | sample 1588091 | NCBI WGS metagenome assembly OIYE01 (sample SAMN03283265) | human gut metagenome | biome: human-associated habitat; material: feces | host: Homo sapiens | place: USA | collected 2013 | reverse complement strand
ATCCAAGTGGCAAAACCCAGATACCTTGCCACTTTGCCACTTCGCCACTTCAACCTCAAAACCACCGCCCCATGTATGACCGCATGGGGCTTTTCTCATGGAAAGGAGAGCCTATGAACAACGACACCAGCAACCGCAGCACCCCCGCAACCGCTTCCCCTCTGACCGTAAAGGAAGCCGCGCCACCTGTAATGATAAAGAAAATCGGAAAGACCACCTACCGCGTCAAAATTCATTTCAGTGAAACGAGCAAAGAAACCATGAGCGACAAAATCAAGCGTCTGATTTTGAATGACAGCGAAAAAAGTTCTTAAACACCCTTGACAAAACGTATCAGAAGATACGCTGCTGGCGGCGATGGAAACGGCAGGCACAAAGGATGCGCCGGAGGATGCTGAGCGCAAAGGACTGGGAACGCCTGCAACCCGCGCAGGGACGTTGGAAAAGCTGGTTGATGTGGGATTTGTCGTGCGCAAGGGCGAGCAAAAGGCGAAGTCGCTGTATCCGACCGAAAAAGCGGCGGCTCTGATTGCGGTTTTGCCGGAAAATCTGCGTTCCCCGATGATGACCGCGCAGTGGGAACAGCGGCTCAAACGGATTGAGCATGGGCAGGAAGAAGCGGCGGGATTCATGGATGATATCGTGCGGATGGTAACGGAGCTGGTGCAGAGTGCTCAGCCCGTGCCGGACGCGCAGAAGCTCTTTCCGTCTGATAGACCGTCTGTTGGCACATGCCCCTGCTGCGGCGCGGTGGTGACGGAAACGGCGAAGGGCTTTTTCTGCGAAAGTCGTATCTGTCGATTTGGCATCTGGAAGGACAACCGCTTTTTTGCACAAATTGGGCAGAGCGTCAATAAGAGCGTGGTCGAAGCACTGATTCGGGACGGTGCGGCAAAGCTCAAGGGACTGCGCTCTAAGAAAACCGGCAGAAGGTACGACGCGACGCTCAAAATGATGTGCGGCGAACAGGGCGTGCCGAGGTTTCGGATGGAATTTGAAAAAAGCGCAAGAAAAGGTTGACGGGTTACGAGAGAGAAGCGTAAGATGAAGAAAAACGCTGAATAAAGGAGAAAAAAGAGATGCAGAAAAGCAAGTGCTTTGAAGAAATACCTTCTTACACGCAGCATCTAACCTTTGATGCAGCGGAGAGAATATTTAAAAGAAACGGTCAAAATCTTGACTTCCAGATGAAGCAAACATTAAAAATGACTGATTCAGATGGAAAATATACGAATCTAGGACTTCTCCTCTCGGATCAATGTAAATGGCTTACGATGGTAGCTGTTTTTCAAGGCTCAGAACCTGATATTATGTGCAACAGACGAGAATTTTCTGGCTCGCTGCTTCAACAATTCAATGATTCTTATGTGTATCTGGAGCGATATAATCCAATTCAAGCGACATTTCAAAAATTATTGCGCATAGATACGCGGGATTATTCCGAAATGGAACTTTGGAATGCACTGATAGAGCTATTTGCTCATCGGAATTATATGTTCAGTGCAAATGCGCTGATTCGCGTATATTCGGATAGAATAGAGTTTGCGGCGATTGGCGAACGGATGCTGAGCACGTCAACGTGTAGAAATCCAAATTTGAAGAAGGTGCTTTATCAGTTGAAATTCATTGAAAAAAATGAAATGGATAGTCGAAGGGCTGTAAAGACTTGTGGATGTTTATCCTCCAAATTTGTAATCCAGAATACGAAAAATGCGTTTAGAATTATTTTGCCCAATAGCAATGTGAAATGAGAGACTGAAATGTAATTAATCGGCGTGAGCGTTCATGCCGATTTTTTAATGCCCAAAAAGAATGGAGGACACCATGAATGGAACAACAACGGCGCAGTTGGCGGAAAAAACGGCAAAGGCAGTAACCGGCAGCGTTGAAGAATGGACTGGCTTTCTGCAATCGGCAGCGCGGCTGTACAAGTACAGTTACCCGGAACAGCTGTTGATCTACGCCCAGCGTCCGGATGCGACCGCCTGTGCCAGCTATGAAATCTGGAATCAGACGATGCGGCGGTATGTCCGGCGCGGCGCAAGGGGTATCGCGCTGCCGGATGGGGCGGGGGCAGTGCGCTATGTATTCGATGTAGCAGATACGGGTGCACGCAAAAGCTCGCGGGAGGTTAAAACATGGGCACTGGATGAAAACAATCGGGAAGCTGTCGCTCATGCGCTGGAAACGCAGTACGGCTCGGCAGCGAAACTGGGCATTGCCGGACAGCTTGAAGAAATCGCGATGCAGCAGAGCATGGACTATTGGCAATGGCATCAGGACGAGCTGCGCGGTATCGTTGACGGGAGCTTCCTTGAAGGGTATGATGAGCTTAACCTCGAAATCGCGTTTCGAAACACAGCGGCGGCGAGCGTGAAATACATGCTGCTGAGCCGATGCAATCTGGCACGGGAATATCAGATTGAGCCGGAAGAACTGGCGGGCGTATTGGAATGGAACACGTCTGCCGCATCCGGTGCGTTGGGAAGCGCGATCAGCGAACTGAGCGAAGGGGTACTCAGACAGATTGAAAGAACCATCCGTCAATATGAAAGGAGCCAAAACCATGACGAACGAACTGACGTATACGAAGAACGGAGAGTATTGGATTCCCAACCTGACAGCAGCCGAACAGTCGGTGACACTGAGCAAATACGGACGGATGCGGGAATGGTTTCTGAAGGAGCATCGGACGATCACCTACAACAACCTGCTCCTGAGCGGGAAGCTGACCGCGCACCTGATGGAGATCGATCAGGCGGCGGTGAATCGGATGGAGGAGATCGTGCCGAAGCTGGCGAAGCGGGCGGGCGCGACGGAAGCACTGAAAGCGAGCGACCCGATGCGCTGGGTCGGGCTGATGAACACCTGCAAGGCGCAGGCGGAAGAAATCGTAATGAACGAGCTGATTTACGCCTAAACCGGCAGATGAGCCTTTTCCCAACAGAAGCGGAACAAATACAAAGTCTTGAAGAAGCGGATGAACGAGAGGTTTCCGCTTCTTTTTTGATGGAAAAAGCGACGGATGTCGTGCTGCGCCTCGGCGGTAACAACGAAGAAATCCGAATGGAGCTTGCTTTCGATGCAATGATCGACAAACCGATAGATGAAATTGCTGCGCATATGCGGACGCTGTATCATGGCGGAAGTGGTTTTGAACTGGAAGGGAGACGTTTTTCAGCGTGGTATGCGGACAATGGGATATACATTGCAGGCGGCGACCGCGCACGGTATGCCAACACAGCCCGCATAGTTTCGTGGAAAGACGCTGCGAAGCGCGTCGGTGAACGGATTAACGCCGGACGATTTGGAACAGAGCTGGAAAATGTGGAAGCCGCAGGCTTTGTCAGGCGGCAGGTAGCAAGCCGACTTATTGAGATGTATCGTGAGAGTTTTGCAGGCGAAAACGGCTATCTGCCCTTGATACGGGAGCAGGAACCGATGATCTTTCCGGATTGCGTAAATCGGCTGTTTGAAAAAATGGAGCAGCCGGATAATCTGCATGAGCTGATCCGGCAGGTCGAAGCATTTGCAGAGGCGGTTGAACGTCAGCCCGACCTGATGCGGATGCGTTTCTTCATGCCCGATGCAATTTTGCCACGGCTTAGAGATTTGACACACGAGCGGCGAGAACTGCCCAAAGGAGAAAGAGAGCTGCCGGAAGTCCGGGGCTTCATCACGCAGGATGAAATCGACTGGAATTTAACCGGCGGTTCAGGCTATGAAAGCGGCGCTGAACGAATTGAGCTGTTTTTCTCACAGCCGCATGATGTCGGCGAGAAAATTGAATTTCTCAAACGCGAATATGGAACAGGCGGGCGCATGCCCGGCGTTTCGAACGCACGGCACAGCGAAGAATGGCACGATACAAAGGGCATACAGCTTCGCAAGAATGGTTGTCAGAATGTGACGCTTGGCTGGAATAAGGTCGCTGAACGTATTGATACATTGATTCGGAATGGACGATATACAAGGCTGAAAGAGCAAAAACCAGAGGAAAAGATTCGGTTAGCGCCGGATATGGAAGCCTACCGGAATCTTAAAGCCGAGCGTCCGCAATACATGGTTGGCGTGAGGGTGGACGATTACCTGCTCTTTTATGGAGAGGATGCGAAAACGGCTGCGCCGCTGCTGAACACGAAACTGCTTGAACGGGATATTCCCGGCGTGGGCATGATGCCGGTTACGGGCATTCCTTTCGGACGTTGGAGTGTTGCGGCAAAAACGCTGACGGAAAAGGGACAGAGCATTTTCTTTGCAGAGCCTGCCGAACAGGGCGGCTATGAGGTCGTCAAAGAGCTGAACGGAAGGCGGGATACGCCGCATTATCAGGTGGGCGATACGGTCTATCTGGATGATAAGGCTTTTTTGATTGAACAGATTACGGATATCCATGTCCAGCTGCGCGATCATACGCTGCGTTATCCCGTCATTAGGACGGAACGGCGGGAAATTTTTGAACAGATGCTTGCCGAAAACACGCGAAACGACGAGCTGTTTTACAGACAGAGAGAAGCGATGCCTGCGGAACCTGAGAATTTCGTACTGACGGAGGAATTGCCGAATACTCCGGAACCGCAACAGCCGCAGGAGGAGACGAAGCTGCACAGTGTCGTCATAGACCTGACGGGGCAAGAACCCCGGCAGAGAGAAAATGAACAGTTCAAAGCGCAGAACTTTCGCATTACAGATGAACATTTGGGCGAAGGAAGCGCAAAAACAAAATTTGGGTATAACATCGCGGCAATTCAGACGCTCAAGCAGATTGAAGCGGAGAGCAGGCAGGCACGTCCCGATGAGCAGGAAATCCTCTCCCGATACGTCGGCTGGGGCGGCATCCCGCAAGCCTTTGACGGGAATAACGCGCAGTGGTCGGAAGAATATCGCCAGCTCAAAAGCCTGCTGACGGAGGACGAATACGACGCGGCGCGCAGCTCGACGCTCAACGCGCATTACACATCGCCAACGGTTATTCGCGCTATGTATGACGCGATTGAAAAAATGGGGTTTCGCACGGGTAATGTTCTGGAACCGTCCTGCGGCGTAGGCAATTTTTTCGGCATGCTGCCGGATGACATGAGCGGCAGCCGGCTTTATGGCGTGGAACTGGACAGCATTACAGGGCGCATTGCGCGGCAACTTTATCCCGATGCGCGGATCACAATCAGCGGCTTTGAAAAAACGCAGCGCAGGGATTTCTTTGACCTGGCAATAGGCAATGTTCCCTTCGGTGGTTACAAGGTTTCCGACAAGCAGTTTGACAAGTATAATTTTTTGATTCATGATTATTTCTTCGCTAAAACGCTGGAGCAGGTTCGTCCGGGCGGTGTTATTGCTTATATCACATCCAAGGGCACAATGGACAAGGCATCTCCCGACGTGCGCAGATATATCGCGCAGAGAGCTGAATTGCTCGGAGCCATCCGTCTGCCGAATACGGCATTTGCGGCGAATGCCGGAACGAGCGTAACGACGGATATTCTTTTTTTGCAGAAACGGGAAAGCCCCATCGACATAGAGCCGGATTGGGTGCATCTGGGGCAGACAGAGGACGGAATTCCCATCAACAGCTACTTTGTCAGCCATCCCGATATGATGCTGGGCAGCATGGCATGGGATAAGAGCATGTACGGCGATGAGAAGGAAACGACATGCAGACCCATTCCGGGCGCAGACTTAAAGGTTCAGCTGGAGCAGGCAATTCAGAAGATTGGCGGCGAATACCATGCGGCAGAGGTCATGGAACTGGCAGAAGGGGAGGAAATTACTGAAACATTACCTGCCGATCCGGATGTAAAGAATTACAGCTACACGATTGTAGATGGCGAGGTGTATTTCCGCGAAAACTCGGTGATGGTGCGCCCAAAGCTGAATCGCACAGCACAGGAGCGCGTCAAGAGCATGGTGGCGCTTCGGGATACGGTATATCGCTTAATGAACGCTCAGTTGGAAGATGCCGATGACAAAACAATTGAAAACGAGCAGCGGGAGCTGAACAGGCAGTATGATGCGTTCAGCGCTAAATTCGGGCTGATTAACGATCGGGCGAACCGACTCGCATTTTCGGATGATTCTTCGTATTATCTGCTCAGTTCGCTTGAAGTGCTGGATGAAGATCGAAAACTCGAACGCAAAGCGGATATGTTCACTAAGCGTACCATTCGACGACCGCAAGCCATTACGCATACGGACACCGCGGCAGAAGCACTGGCAGTATCCATAGGAGAAAAGGCGCGGGTGGATTTGCCGTATATGGCGGAGTTGACCGGAAAAAACGAAGATGCGATAACAAAAGAACTGACCGGCGTGATCTACCTTGATCCTGAATCCCAAACATGGCAGACGGCAGACGAATATCTTTCCGGCAATGTGCGGGAAAAACTCAGGACAGCGCAGGCTGCGGCAAAAGAGAATATGGTTTTTATGCCGAACGTCGATGCGCTGCAAGCCGTGCAGCCCAAAGATCTTGACGCTTCGGAGATCGACGTTCGCCTTGGCGCAACATGGATTTCGCCGAAGGACATCGATGCGTTCATGTATGAATTGTTTTCTACACAGGAATACATGAAACGATATATTCAGGTCAATTTCTCGCAGTTTACCGGCGAGTGGAACATATCGGGCAAGACGTTGCTCAGTCGCAACGATGTTGCGGTATTCGAAACCTATGGTACGTCAAGGGCGAATGCCTATAAAATTCTGGAGGATACGCTGAACCTGCGCGACGTGCGTATATACGATACCGTACAGGATGCGGATGGCAAGGAGAAGCGTGTGCTGAATTCCAAGGATACGACTTTGGCGCAACAGAAGCAGCAGATGATCAAAGACGCTTTTCGAGAATGGATATGGAAGGAACCGAACCGGAGATACAGACTGGTAAAGCAATACAATGAGCTGTTTAATGCAACCAGACCGCGTGAGTATGATGGATCGCATATTGTTTTTGCGGGCATGAACCCTGAAATTACGCTGAGGGAACATCAAAAAAACGCGATTGCGCGTATGTTGTATGGCGGCAATACATTGCTGGCACACGAAGTTGGGTCAGGGAAGACGTTTGAAATGATAGCAGGCATTATGGAGTCGAAAAGATTGGGATTGTGTACGAAAAGCATGATCGTAGTGCCGAATCATTTGACTGAGCAGTGGTCAGCGGAGTTTTTGCGGCTGTATCCCGGCGCAAACATTCTGGTGGCGACCAAACGCGACTTTGAGAAGGGACGCAGAAAGCGTTTCTGCTCGCGCATTGCAACCGGCAATTATGATGCGGTTATCATCGGGCAGAGTCAGGCTGAGCGTATCCCCATCAGCAGGGAACGGCAGGAGCGAATCATCCGTGATCAGATTGCCGAAATTACAGACGGTATTGCGGAAATCAAACACGCCAACGGGGAACGTTTTACGATTAAACAGCTGGAACGCTCCAGAAAACAGTTGGAAGCACGGCTTGAAAGGCTGAAAGCAGAGGAAAAGAAGGACGATGTAATCACCTTCGAACAGCTCGGTGTGGATCGGCTTGTGGTGGACGAAGCGCATTCCTATAAAAATATGTTTTTATATACAAAAATGCGCAATGTGGCAGGACTTTCAACAAGTGAAGCTCAGAAATCCAGCGATATGTTCGCCAAGTGCCGATATATGGACGAACTGACAGACGGGCATGGCATTATATTTGCCACAGGCACGCCGGTATCCAACAGCATGACCGAGCTTTTTACCATGCAGCGCTATCTGCAATATGAAACGCTGCGAAAACAGAACCTGACGAATTTTGACGCATGGGCTTCGGTTTTTGGGGAGACCGTGACCGCGATTGAGCTTGCGCCGGAGGGAACGGGTTACCGTGCGCGGACGCGGTTTGCAAAATTTTACAATCTGCCGGAATTGATGAATATGTTCCGTGAGGTGGCAGATATCAAGACGGCAGATCAGCTTCATTTGCCTACGCCCAATGCGCACTATGAAACGGTTGTCGTTCAGCCGTCTGAAATTCAAAAGCGCATGGTACAGGAACTGTCAAAACGCGCTGCCAAAATCCATGGCGGAGCGGTCGATCCGCACATTGACAACATGCTCAAGGTGTCGATGGACGGGAAAAAGCTGGGGCTGGATCAGCGGCTTATAAATCCCATGCTGCCGGATGACCCCGGAAGCAAAGTCAATGCCTGCGTCGGCAACGTAATGAGAATTTATCGTGAAGGCAGCGAGCAAAAACTGACGCAGCTCATCTTCAGCGATATGTCAACGCCGAAAAACGGACAGGAAAAGGAGTTCAGCGTTTATGACGATATTCGTGAAAAGCTGTTGGCACAGGGGGTTCCGGAAAGCGAAATCGCATTCATACACAATGCAGACACGGAGGCAAAAAAGAAGGAGCTGTTTGCGAAAGTGCGCACGGGTCAGGTGCGAATTTTACTTGGCAGTACGGCAAAAATGGGGGCGGGAACCAATGTTCAGGACCGCCTGATTGCTTCGCATGACCTTGATTGTCCGTGGCGTCCGGGCGACCTTGAACAGCGAGCAGGACGCATTGTGCGTCAGGGAAACCGGAACGCCGATGTGTACGTTTACAGATATGTAACAGATGGTACATTTGACGCGTACAGTTGGCAGACAATCGAAAACAAGCAGAAGTTTATCTCGCAGGTCATGACCAGCAAATCGCCGGTACGTGTCTGCGATGATGTGGATGAATCGGTTCTATCCTATGCCGAAATCAAGGCGCTTTGCGCGGGCGATGCAAGAATCCGTGAAAAGATGGATTTGGATGTCGAAGTTTCGCGGCTCAAACTGATGCAGGCGGACTATCAAAGCAAGAAGTATCGCCTTGAAGACCGGTTGCTTCGATATTTTCCGCAGGAGATTCAAAATAAAACAGAAAGAATCGAGGGTCATGTACAGGATATTGCGTGTTTACAGGCGCATGTCTTACCGGAAGATGGGTTCCAAATGGAAGTCGGCGGTAAAATGTATACGGAAAAGGAAGCGGCAGGTCAGGCACTGATAGAATGCTGCAAGAAATGGAAAGGTGACGTCATTCAGGATGCTGTGACATATCGCGGAATGAGTGCCAGTCTTGCTTTTGATGCGGGAAGCAGAACATACTGGCTGAATATGCACGGCAACATGACGTACAGCGTTGAGCTTGGCAACGATCCAAGAGGAAATATCACGCGAATTGACAATCGTCTGGCACGATTACCAGACAATTTGGAAAAAGCAAGGATGGAACTCCGAGGTCTGAAACAACAGGAGAAGGCGGCGAAGGAAGAACTGGAAAAACCGTTTGCACAGGAAGTTGAGCTTGCAGAAAAACGGATGCGGCTTGCGCAGCTCAATTCAGAACTGAACATAGACGATAAGGCGCCGATTGAGGCAGCGATAGAGGATGCGCAGGATGTGCCATCCATTCGGGAGCAGCTTCGAGTGTCCAGCGAAAGAGAAATGGAAAAAAGGAACAGAAATCAAGAAAGGGAGGAACGATAAATGGACATGACGATTCGAGCAATGAAGCCTGACGAGCGGAATTACAGCTACACACAGGAGAAAAGTGTGCAGAAAAATACGGGATGCATTGGGCATCTGCGTGGCGATATGGGCAGAAGCGGTGAGGAATTTTATACAAGCTGGGATGATCACGAGGCTTCGCTGAAAACGGAAACATTCAAAAGCGAATTCAACAGCATTGTGAATGCTCTGCGCAAGGATGAGCGTTACGGTCTCCTTTTGAGCAGCAGGAAAACACTGGCAGCGTGTTGCCATGCAATGCCGGACTGTGCGTTTGACGGAAGTTCTGCACAGGAGTACGGATTTCGTGCAGATACCAAGGCATACAGCTATATGATTCGCTGCAATCCGACACAGGGCAATTACAACTTTTATATTTATGCGTATGACCGAGCAAAGCTGGACAAGGTGCTTGAAATGCAGAAAGAACAAATGCAAAAGTGTGAAGTACCGGTGTATCTGTATCCGAGAACATATGCGCAAAAGCATGGTGAGATGGAAGAATATCGCGTGTCAAGACAAGCCAATATTGCCTGCCGCGACGCGATAGATCGGGCAATCCGCGAACATTATCATGACAATGTTCTGAGCAGAAAGGCTGTGCAGAATGTGATCGGACAATATGGATTTGACAGGACGCTGTATGTGCTGGCGGTCACAGTCATGGATAAGAATTGGGATGGACGTATTTCGCAGAACAACAAAAACTGGGCAAAAATGCAGCCGGTTTATGCCGACGTGGACGAACTTGGACAGGAGAAAAATCAGGCGTTTGTTGCAAGGTCACATCCGGGCTTGGTAGATCTGTTCCTGCGAGAAACCAGACGGGCAAAAGAGGCGAGCCTCGAAAAAAATACTCCGGCATTGGCTAAATGCAAAAGGGAAAAGGAGAGATGAGCATGGCGGGAAGAATACGAAATATACAGGTCATTTTCCGTGTTGATGAGCGGGAAAGAGGGCTGATCCGTCAGAAGATGGAGCTGATGGGTGTACGGAACATGCAGGCATACCTGCGCAAGATGGCGATTGATGGGTATGCGGTCAAACTTGATCTGCCGGAACTGCGGGAAGCAGTGGCGATGCTGGGGCGGTATAACGGCAACATCAACCAGATTGCCAAACGCGCAAACGAAACAGGGCGCGTTTATGATACAGATATTCAGGAAATTCGAGCGTCGCAGAAGGAAATCTGGAAGAAAATAGACGAGCTGCTGACGCGGCTGGGTGCGCTGGGGCTTTGAGTCGTATCCTTGCATGAAATGAAAAAGTGCGCGACAATGGGGAGGAGAAAAGGAAGATACAAGGGAGGGAAAAGAGAATGAAGATATGCAGAGTCATGTTGACTGTAGTTTTGCTGCCGGTGTTGCTGGTAATGAAGGCGTTGATTTTCCTGTGCCTGTTTCTGACGGCGGTTTCAAGCGGGTTATTGTCGATTGTGTCCTCGCTGCTGGGGATGATGGCGCTGGTGAGCATATGCCTGATTCCGATAAAAAGCGCACTGATTCTGTTTGTGAGCGCATGGCTGATTAGTCCGGCAGGATTGCCGCTGGCTGCGCAAAAGCTGCTTGAGGTGCTGTATGCGGGATGTGAACGGATGCAGGATTGGATGATGGGATGAATATAAAAATGGCGCGGAGCTGGGTGGGCTTCGCGCTTATTTTTTTGAAAAAAGGGAGGTGAAGTCTACATGGCAACCACGCGTCTTATCCCTTTGCACACGGGCAAAGGACGAAAATTCGGCAAAGCAATCCGCAACGTAATCGGGTATGTGTCTAATCCGAAAAAGACGCATCAAGGCAAATTGGTGACGGGCTTCGGCTGTAATCCCGAAACGGCGGACGGAGAGTTTTTACTCATGAAGCGCGAGTATATTGTGCGGACAGGGCGACGCAGAGGAAAGGATGATGTGATTGCATATCATCTGCGCCAATCCTTTGTGCCGGGCGAAATTACGCCAGAAGAAGCCAATCGAATTGGCTGCGAGCTGGCAAGCCGATTCACGCACGGGCAACATGCCTATGTTGTAGCCACCCACGAGGATCGCCGACATGTGCATTCACATATTATTATTCCGGCGGTGAATCTTGATTGTGATCGGAAGTTTCGCAATTTCTGGGGCAGTTCAAAAGCCATACAGCGGCTCAGTGATACGCTGTGCATCCAGAACGGTTTGTCGATTATCGAGCAGCCTAAGGGACATAGCAAGAGCTATAATAAATGGCTGGGTAATGAAGCGAAAACCTCTCAGCGGGATGGACTGCGGAAAGCGATTGACGCTGCATTGGAACGTCAACCGAAGGACTTTGAAGAATTGCTGACCATGCTCCAAACAGACGGATGGGAGGTCAAACGGGGAAAGAGAATCAGTCTGAAAGGGAAAGGACAGGAGCGGTTCAAACGACTGGATTCGCTGGGAGAGGACTATTCGGAAGCGACACTTCGAGCAATAATCGCGGGCAAGAAAGAACATCATCCGAGCGAAAAGAAAACGGTTCAACCGATGCGGCAGGTCAATCTGTTGGTTGATATTCAGGCAAAGCTGCAAGCTGGAAAAGGCGCAGGGTATGAGCGATGGGCGAAAGTCTTTAACCTTAAACAAATGGCTCAGACGCTCAATTATCTGTCTGAGAATAATCTGATGAACATTGAGGATTTGACGGCGAAAACGGATGCGGCGATTGCACGGGTTCACGAGCTGCAAGTCACGATTCGTGAAACGGAAAAGCGCATGGCAGAACTCCATGCGTTAAAAGGACACATCATCAATTACGTTAAAACGCGGGAGGTTTATGTGGCATACCGTATGGCAGGGTATTCAAAGAAATTTGTCGCGGAGCATGAACAGGAGATTAGACTGCATCAGGCGGCAAAGGAGGCTTTCTCAGCGCTTGGTACACAAAAGATACCGAAGATAAAAGCGATTCAAGCTGAGTATGATGCGCTGAGAGAGAAGAAAAAGCAGGCATATGCAGCGTATCATCAGGCGCAGGATGAAATGCGGCAGTTGCTGACGGTGCGCGCTAATGTGGAACGGATACTTGGCATCGAGGAGAAAGAAAAGGAGCGGCAGGTAGAAAAGAAAAAAGAGCGTTGACGGCGTTCTTCCGTTCTGAAAAGCGCCCCGAAGGGTGAGCGCAGCCGCATGACTTGTCATGCGAAAACGGGGTTTGGGGAAGGCTTTCCCCAACAAGCAAAGCGCCCCTGGATAACCAGAGGCATTGCTTGCGACTTTTGTCAGCATCCTTGAAATGGGCGTTTTTCCGTGTGCGACCTTGCTGAAATCACCGGTGAACAGGATTTTATATCGGGGTATCAGCTGGGTGTAAAGATGATTATGGCGGGGATTGGGCGGAGTGAAGAAGGGTAAAGAGAATAGAGATTGGCGCTGATCTGCGGATTGGCGCTTTGTTGCATTTGTGGAGATGGGATGCTATTATGGTTTACGAAAGGATGATGAATGCAAGGAGGAGAATGTCATGTTTGATATTCAGGAATACAGGAAAGAATTAGAAAATGCGCTTTCATTGGAAGCTCCTGACAAACAGCTGAAGCAGCTGCTTAGTGAGGATGAATCTTATCGAAAACTACTAGATATGCTTTCGGATATCGTGGAGGATGCCTATCTGCACACATACAAAGCGCCGCCCTTTCCTTTTGCTGATTTGGGAAATGGTGAATGGAAACGGCAGCTTATTGGTGTTCTCAAAGAAATTGCAGGATGGAGAATACCACCGTTTGTGGCGGCTAAGATATGCGATTTCCTGTGGGTAAAGGACAAGGATCGTATAAGCGCAGTGTCTGCTCTTGATTTATATCTGCGTTGCTTGTCCGAGGGGATACCAGGACGAGATGGTTTGCATTGCTTTTATCGCATTGTCTCTATCCGCCTAAGCACAAAAGGGAAGCAAGCTGAGTTTTCAGATTTGGCTTCTCTGTTTCTGGATCGGTTTAGCGCTTTGGAAGATGATGGTCATCGGCTCAAGATGGTTGAATTGGCGAAAGAGATCGAGATACTTCCTGTTGCTGAGTATCTTCAACTCGTTGAGGAGCAGGTAGAGCATTTGAAAACCGATCCGGATCAAAATGTTCGTTTGATCGAAAGATATGCCGAGCTATACGAAAAAAAGCTAGACGATCAAAAAGGCGCGGGAGGGAGCCGAGTCCTTGATCGAAATGCAAGAATTCTCAGGATGAGAAGGATTGTCGTTGATAGTCTGGTATCTGCAGCAAGGATTGATAGACCAATCGAAACGGGGAGATTAGCATATCAAGAGGATTTGTTGAAAAGGGCGATATTCTTGCTCAGAAGGATTCCTGGAACGGAGGAAGAACGAAAGGAGCTAATTACCAGACGAGATGAAGTGCAGAGGGCACTGGTCGGGAAAATGGAATTGCTTAGCCATCCAATGGACTTGTCAAAGCAACTCCGACACATCTGTGGGCTTGTATCTGAGTTGAACAAAGAGGAATCTCTTTTTTACTTGGCATGGCAAATGGAAGGACTAAGGAGCGACGTGATCAGAGCGTCGGTAATGCAGAAGAAGAACTCTTTGATGGGCATGTTCCGGATGAATATTTTGGACTCGGAAGGAAGAACAGTGGCAATTCTGCAACCATTCCGAGATGGAGAAGAAGGTGAGCTGATTGTATATCAGCATATGATTCACTCGGCACTGACAAGTATGGATGCCTGTGGATTTGTGCTGCAACATACATTGCATACTATTGAGCGGCGGCATAGAATAACGGAAACGGATATCCGGCGCATTGTTGAAGAGAGTTTGTTTGTACCTGAGAGGCGGCGCAAGAGCTTTACTAAGGGAATTCTCGCAGGCTTCCAGAGAGATTACATGACAGCACTGTATATTCTGGTTCCTCAGTTTGAGAATTCTATTAGGGAACTCGTAAAAGCTTGCGATGAACCTGTCTACAACATCAAAGACGATGGAACAGAGGAGGTAAAGACGCTTAATGGCATTGCGGATTTACCTAAGGTAAAAGAGGTCTTTGATGAAGAAATGCTGTTTGCTATTCATGCGATATTCTGTTCTCAATATGGATTGAATATTAGGAACGAGCAAGGGCATGGTTTGGTGGATGACAACTTCTATGAGTCGAGACGAGCGGTGTTTGTGTGGTGGTATATCTTCAGTATATGCTATCAGATGAGAAGGCGTGTTCACGGGGATGGAGTGCGTACTTCGGTTTTTGAAAAGATATCAAAGTATGTGAAAGAGAATCTGGCTGGTTCTGATGAAGAAGAGGTAGAGATGAACTAAACGAGTTGGTAGAATAAGAATGCCTGTCTCAATGCGGGGACAGGCATCTTTTGTTTGGATGAGCTGCCTTGAAGATGGCACGGCATGAAGTTTGGAAAGATGAAGCTGAGATTGCATAATACTTGAGAAGATTAACCCGATGTGCTAAAATAACCCTAATAGTACTTGTGAATGATCATTATGATTGATAAGAATATGTGATATATGAATACCTATTGCGCAGAGATGTTCAAGCGAAAGGTATACTGCAAAGCTGCTGAAGATCAATAAGCAGTAAGAGGGCAAAATCGTTGTGATTTGTGAATCGTACAGAAGGAAAAGACACTTGTTTACAGAAAGAGGATTCTATACGGACTGAATGCTCAGAAAAGGCAGGATATAGGGTATGGAATTCAGGATTGAGCATATTGCAGGAAAAACATGCAGGATTTGGAATTGTGGACACGATGGATCGGTTATTTACTGGGGAACGGCGAGGCGGGATGACAATGAGGAGACTGCCGTTGCCGAACTGTTAAAAGAGATGACAAAGGGGAAATCTTGGACGCTTGTTGCATATGAAGTGGAACATTGGAATCAGGATTTTTCGCCTTGGGCAGTTCCATCCGTATTTGGACAGGAAGAGTTCACAGGCGGCGCGAAGGAAACGATGGATTGGTTGATAGACCAGTGTATTCCGTTTGTTGAGGGGAATCTGACGACGGATTGTTCTGCAA
>OIYE01001147.1_pt1 | contig 15566 bp, 20 predicted proteins | sample 1588091 | NCBI WGS metagenome assembly OIYE01 (sample SAMN03283265) | human gut metagenome | biome: human-associated habitat; material: feces | host: Homo sapiens | place: USA | collected 2013 | reverse complement strand
AAACCTGCAAACATGAATTAGCTGAAACAGTATTCAATTCTATTAGCTACAGCTATCTGGAATCAGCAGAGCAGTACCTGAAAGAGAAGACACAGGAAAGAAAACTGGAAAAGCCATCTGTGAGAGAAAAGATAAAACAGGCAAAGCAGATCCGCAGGAAAAGAAAAAAGTGAATACGGAAAAGTCGAAAAATGCTGAAAGATAGCAGAAGGATTGTTGATGGCGGTTGGTACATGAGAGTGTACTGACCGTAGCTTTTTTGATTACGCCTCTTTAGTAATATATGCTTTTATGATAAGATAAAATTGATGAAATGTGGAAATAAAAAGTAAAACATTTTATACTTTGGGAGGTTGCCCATGAAATTATTATATTCAAATATTTTACCATTATCAGTCGGTGACGAAGAAGAAACAATTATTGATGCATTCAATTCACAAGCAGAAAAAGCAGATAGGATTGATATTGCTGTTGGTTATGTATCGAGAGCTGCATTGGATGAACTAAACGAACTGATCGAAAAGAACGGAATAAGTGAAATAAGCCTCAATATTGGAATGTACTATATTGAGGGAATGCCAGAAGGATCTTATCATACAGCGCTTAGATTAAATGAGAAATGGCAGGAGAGTGGCAAAGGTGAAATTCGCCTTATAAAAACATTTAAGTATCATGGTAAAGTCTATGTGTTTTATAAAAATGGAATACCTTTTTCTGCAATTATAGGTTCTGCAAATTTGGGAGTATTAAAACTAGAAGCGAATAATCGCAGACAGTATGAACTTTCAGCTATTACAGATAGTGAACAGGAAGTATTAGAAATTGCAGAGCATGTTAATAAATTAAAAGCAGCTAATATATCTGCTAATATTAAGGATATAGTTGATGTACCTCTTATACAGGAAACAAATACAGCTTTATCAGGTATTGATCTTGTAACGGAAGTACCAACTACGAATGTGGAATTTTATAAAAGGTGTGCTTCGTATGCGTCTTTTCTTTTACCACTTAAAGTACCATCGTATAATGAGAGACATATGGATGATGGAAAACATTATACAAAGTCAAATGTAAATGTGTGTTATGCGGCACCACGAAGTAAGAGAAAATCAAGAGATTGGTATGAGACACAGTTAACGGTTGCTAAGGAAATAACACATTTGGAAGGGTATCCGAAAAAAAATGTTCCATTTTACATTGTAACTGATGATGGATATTGGTTTAAGGCTCATACGACAAGCGACGGAAACAAACAGTTCAGTGCTGTTGGAGATGAACTTATTATGGGAAGATGGTTGAAAGGCCGTCTTGCAGCAGCAGGTTTGGTTAATCCTGTTAATGATACTCAGGCAGATATCGATCGTACAGGCATGATAACACGCGAGATGTTGAAGGAGTATGGGTGCGAAAATTTATATCTAAAGAAAACCGGTCAGACCGCAATGGATGAAGAGGGAAATCCTTTGGATGTGTGGATGCTTTCTTTCAAACCAACTGATGACACAGAGGAAGGGGATGAATAAAAGTGCAGTATTTAAAAACTTACTTGAATAAGATTATTGTACGAGGCAATGAAAAACTGGCGGAGTCTATATCCAAAACTGCGGAAGAAGTAGGAGATAAATACATTAAAAATTTTTCGTTCACGAGCCACGAGGTTGGACTTTTATTTGGTAATGTTCAGTCTGGAAAAACAGGTCAGATGTTTGGCATTATTTCAAAAGCAACAGATTTAGGATTTCCTGTTTTTCTACTTTTGACAACAGATAATGTTGTGTTGCAACAACAGACACTCGACAGAGTAAAGGCAGATTTAGAAGGATATTGTATTTGTGGAGAAAATGATGCAAGAGTATTTACTGATAACAGTTTATTGCAACCTACAATAGTTGTATTAAAAAAGAATGTAAGAATGCTTAAACTGTGGGCTAATATATTTAATTCAACTGGATTTATGAAAGGCAATCCACTTTTTATAGTAGATGATGAAGCAGATGCGGCGTCATTAAACACATTAGTAAATAGAGATAAGCAGTCATCTATCAATAAATATTTGGACTCGATAAAAAATGGTTCATCCAGCAGTATATATTTACAGGTGACTGGAACGCCACAGGCTATCCTGTTACAGACAATGGCTTCCGGATGGCATCCATATTTTACATATTATTTTCAACCAGGAGAAAGTTATTTGGGAGGAGATTTCTTTTTCCCAGTGTCAGAAAAAGGTAGTAGTATAAAATATCTGGATGAAGTTGAAAATCCGGCTAAGGCTGTTGTTTTAAGACATATTGCAGTTTCAGCGCAGATTCTTGCATCGGGTAAAAAAGTATCTAACTGTCTGATTCATCCAAGCGTACGCCAATCGGTTCATCAGAAGTATGCGGATGATATTACGCATGAGTTGGCTTGGTGCATAGAACATAGGAATGATGATTTTACAGAAGATATAAAACAGGAATATGAAAATATATCACCTTCAAAGACTGAAAAAGTCGGTTTAGATGTTTTTATTCAAAAGGCATACGAACTTTTGGATAAGAAGGAAATCAAGGTTCTAGTCATGAACGGGAAAACGGATATAGATAGTGATGAATATGCGATGGGATGTAATTTTGTCATCGGAGGAAATACATTAGGACGTGGAGTAACGTTTCCAGGATTGCAGACAATTTATTATACGAGAACAAGTAAGAAACCACAGGCAGATACAATGTGGCAGCATAGCCGTATGTTTGGGTATGACCGTGATCCTGGAATGATGCAAGTCTTTATAGATGAGCATTTGTACAAATTATTTTCAGATATAAATGCTACTAATAATTCTATCATTGCACAGGTAGAGCGTGGAATTGAGGATATCAAGATATATTATCCGAATGGCTTAAATCCTACACGAAAAAATGTCCTTGATAATGATCATGTTGAAATGATTTCGGGAGGCACTAACTATTATCCTTTTTATCCGGATAATGATTCAATAGAAGATATATCAAAAATGTTGGAACCATTTGACAGTAGCGAGGCTTATTATCAGGTGAGCTTACGAGTAATAAAAGAAATCCTAAATCATATAATTCCAAGCCAAGACTTTAAGCTGTCAGCATTTACATCAGTTATTGATACTATGCTTGCAGAACAGCCTGCTGGACAAGGGATTCTAATAGTTCGTAGAAACAGAGATGTAGCACAAGGTACGGGAGCATTACTTTCTCCTAATGATTGGAAACTTGGAGAAGAGTTTCCATCTAAAATTGTGTTGACAATGTATCAAGTTACTGGAAAAAAGGGATGGGGTGGAAAATTTTTATGGATTCCAAATATTAGATTGCCAGAAAATACGGTATATTATGAACTTTTGGACGAATAAATGATTTTTACAGAATGGAGAAAATAATGCTATTAGGAAAGTATTTTGTTCAAATAAAAGATGCACATATTCATTGGGGAGAGAGACGAAAGACAAAAACAAGGAAAATTCGTAAGAAAGAATCATATATTGCGATACCAGCTAGTTATGCGTATGAATATAATATTAGAAAAGGTGAGGTGTATAAATGTACAACTGATAATGGACAGGTATATGAATTGAAGGCTGCAGGATCTCAAAGTAAAAGGGATTTTGCAAAGCAGTTTGAAGGCAATGGGTCTTTAAAAATATTGTATGACTGGTATGAGTTTAATAATGCAAAAGAGGGAGATTATGTTGTTGTTAGCATATATGATGATAGGAACATAAAAATTGAATTTATTTCTGGTACAGATGTTAATAAATTAAACGAAAATAATATTTCGGGGGAAAAAGGGAAAATCCAAAAAATAGATGGGATAGAGATGGATGGTTTCAGACTTATTTCATTATTGGTACGAGATGACGATAAAGAACATTGTAATATAAAATTTTTCTCCGATGAATTGAAAGAAAAAAATGATGAGCCTATAACATCAGTAATCATTGGGGCAAATGGTTCTGGTAAAAGCTTTATATTGAAAATATTAGCAGAAATATTTAATGCAGTTGAAAGTTCAAATGCTTTAGGTCAAATGAAATATTCTATGTATGAACTCGTATATTTTATTAATGAAAAATTGATACAATTACAAATTTTAAATAGACAAATTTTCATACATGAAAACGGTGTGTTACTAGAAAAATATGATAAGTCCATATTGCCGGCAAAAGCTCTTGCAGTGTCATTTATGTTAAATGATAAATTTCCTTTCAAACAGTTAAATTCTATAGAAGAGAGTATATATGAGTATTTGGGTGTGAGAATGACATCTAATGCATCATGGACTAGTTCAATGAATAATAAAATGGCAGATTCCTTTTTGAATTTGGCAGTTAATGGGAAAATATGGGATTTTATTAATAGGCTTTCAGAATTTTTGTGTATTGATGCTAAAATAAGTATTAACTGCGAAATGTCAAAAGCTGATTTCTTTGCAGAAGATTTGAATAAAAGGCTAAAAAAGTATGGTGAGAAAATAATAGGACAAGAAGATTATAGAGCTGATGCGGTAAAACGATATACTGACGAAACATATCAGGAATTATCAGATTTTATTAGAGGTATTAAAAATAACAACTCATTTATAGACAACAAAGGAAAAATAATTTTTGGAGTATCTTTTGATGTAAATACATCAAAGAAAGAAATAAACGAAATAGCCAGTGTTTATAGGTATTTCAAGGAATTATCTAATCTGAAAGTGTTTAAGAATATGACGCTAAATCTTTACAAGAAGGGAAAAAGGTATTCATTTGATGAATCTAGTTCTGGAGAAAAACATATACTATATTCGTTTGCCAATATCTTTAATAGTATAAACCAAAATTCTATAATTCTAATTGATGAACCGGAAATCAGTTTGCATCCTAATTGGCAGATTAAGTATATTAGTTTCCTGAAAAAAGTTTTTTCTGAATATAGTTCTTGCCATTTTATTATAGCTTCTCATTCACATTATATGGTTTCTGATTTGAATCCTGATAGTTCTTCATTGATTACGGTAAATGTAGATGAAGAAGGAAAACATTTTTTAACGCTGGATTATAGCACATATGCATGGTCAGCTGAAAATATTCTTTATAACATCTTTGGCGTGAGGACATTTAGAAATTATTATTTTGATATGGATGTACGAGAGTTATTATATACTATAAGTAATAACGAAAAAGAAAAGTTAGATCGTATTCGATTTTTGTATGATAAATTGTCTAAATACATTTTGGATGAGAAAGATCCTTTGAACCAAATTATTGACGAAGCAAAGGAGTACATAAGAAATGCTGAATCTGAATTACCATGTTAAATATTCTAAAGAACATAAGAATTATATACGAGGACTTGGAATTCCACGATATGAAGATTGGGATTCTGGAAAAAAGATAAATAAGGCAATAAAGGAAAGTATCAAAAGACAATTGTTGTTATGGCAGGATGAAAAATGTGTATATTGTGGACTAAAGCTAGGAGGGACATCAAGAGAAGAAATAGAACATATTGCTCCGAGACACTTATATCCAGAGTTTGAATATACAACAAAAAATCTTGCAATGTCTTGTCAGTTTTGTAATAGTTCTTCCAAAAAAGGGAAGAAGAATACAATATGTTCAAAAAATGCCTATTACAATAAGTGTACATTTACAATTGTACATCCGTATTATGATGATGTAGACCATTTTTTTGAAAACAGAGGAGCAATTATTAATATATGCTCGGGTTTAACCAGTAGCGAGAAAAAGAAAGCTCAAAATACTATGGATATGTTTGACTTATATGAAAGCCATCATGTGGAAGCAAGGGCAATGCAATTGTTATGGGAAGTACAGATGAAGGGATACACATTAGACGAGGCAAATGAAAGACTATTGGAATGTATAAATACCTATATATAAAAAAGAGTGGTAAGTATCACATATTGACTTACCACTTTCGCTTCTCTTATTCATTAATATTTGCTTCAATATATTCATAAGGAATGCCAGCAAAGCATTTAAGAATTGATTCAAAAATTATTTTTGCGCCTCTACAAGGTACAGCCATTCCAATTTGCTTACGCACATTTTCTTTGGTACCTATAAATTTATAAGTATCAGGAAAAGTTTGTAATCTAGCTCGTTCACGATTTGTTAAAGCACGAGGTTCAGACCAGTGGTAAATATGTGTGCCACCGCCACCACTTCCTGTTACAGTATAAGATGGTTTAGTAGGATCAAGTCTTTTGTATATTTGACTTATTCGAGCTCCTTTTATATTGAGTTGCAATTCTTTTGGTAAGTCAGCCGTGAACGCATTCTGACCTGGTTTTATATGCTTTAATCGTTCTACTACTTGAGAGGATTGTTTGGTTAATTCATTATTAAATGCATCCGTAGGAATAGGCGGATTTTCAATAGCATTTCTGCAGGTATTATCTATTTCTGCATAAGGCGCAGGAGATGGAACTTTAAATTCTACATTTATGTTGTTTCTGATACCAACAATGATTAAACGATGTCTAGCTTGTGGGATACCATAATCTTCAAATTTATAAAGATGTGGAGTAATGGTATAACCGGCACCTTGAAGCTCATCTAAAATTTTGTTAAGTGCTTTTCCTTCGTTAGCGCTTCTTAATCCTCCAACATTTTCAGCTAAAAACCACATAGGTTCAAATAGTTTTAATGCTTTAACACCATAAGAATAAAGTGGGCCAAAAGTTCCGTTCATTCCTTTTTGTTCACCAACAACGCTATAATCATTGCAGGGAAAACCAAAGGCAAGTGCATCAATAGGAGCTAATTGTGACATATCGAAAGTTCTAATATCTCCATGATAAACAGTTTCAGGTGCATTAGGACAGATATTGTGACGGTAAGTTTCACAGGTTGATTCGTCATAATCATTAGCCCATTGATGGACAATTCGATAATTAGCATCTCCTATGTCTGCGTTGGTAGCTCCCCAGCCGATTCCGCCGGGACCACAAAATAATTCACCTAATCTATATATCATTATAATGCCCTCTTTTCTGCTAATAGATTTATTAGTCCTTGTATTGAAGAATGTGATTCCTCGTCTAAAAATTCTGTATTTTCAAAACAATCATTTTGAAAATTGATATCTGTTTCATCCAAATATCCATATGCCTTATAAAGTTCAATTAAATTTATATTGTAAAAATTCGCAAGAGCTTTTAATTGTGCAGCAGGTGGAAACTTGGTTGTACCTTCTTCTATGCGGCGTATTGTGGAGTCGCCTACACCAGTCTGCATATAAACAGCTTTTACACCTAATCCGAGTTTTTTACGGATGGATTTCAAATATTGTCCTGGATTATTCATGACATTCTCCTTCATACTGATTATATAATATTTGCTGCAAAAATGCAAGCTTTATTTATATATGCTGCGTTAAGCAGCAAATGCAATTATGATATTTATACACAAATGAGTCAGGACGATATATAATATGTGTAAAGGTGGTGATAGTGTGGCAAGAAGAAATTGGACAAGAGAAGAAATGATTTTAGCAATGGATCTTTATACAAGAGTTCCATTTTCTAAGATTGGAAAGAATAATCAAGAGATAATAAATCTTGCAAGTATAATAAACAGGACACCAGATGCGGTAGCTTATAAAATGTCTAATCTTGCTCATTATGATCCAGAATTGCAGGCAAGAAATGTGTCAGGATTATCGCACACCAGCAAATTGGATAAGGTTATATATGATGAGTTTGCAAATAATATTGGGGAACTATCTTTTATAGCTCAGAATATTTTGGCGGATATGCAGCATACATCTGTTGAGACTTTATTACCAGAGTTAAAATTAGATGACATACCTATAGGTATTGATAAAGAGCAACAGACAAAAATAAGAATAAGCCAGTATTTTTTCAGGATGTCTGTGCTTATGTCATATGGCAATGCGTGTTGCATAACAGGGTTGAAGAATAAGGAATTACTTATTGCAAGCCATATTAAACCATGGAGTGTAAGTAATATAAAGACAGAACGAACAAATCCAAGCAATGGATTGTGTTTAAATGCCATGCATGATAAAGCATTTGATAGAGGGTTAATCACCATAGATAAAAATTATCGGATTGTAAATTCAAGATATATTAAGGAGGCAGTTATGGATGAAAAGACCAGAGAATGGTTTGCCTTCTATAATGGCAAGGAAATAATACTTCCAGATAAGTTTTTGCCGGGTAAAGAATTTATAGAATATCATAATGATGTAATTTTTAAAGGTGAATAAGTTATGGCTGATGATTTGACAAAGGAGCAACGCCGAAAAAATATGCAGCACATTAGATCTAACGATACAAAGATTGAGGTGTTGTTAAGGAAAGCTCTATGGAATAGAGGATATCGATACAGAAAAAATTATAGGGATTTACCGGGAAAACCGGATATTGCATTGACTAAGTATAAAATTGCAATTTTTTGTGATGGAGAGTTTTTTCATGGCAAAGATTGGGAAGTATTAAGACCTAGGCTCGAAAAAAGTAATAATAGTGAATATTGGATTAGTAAAATATCTAAAAATCGTAAACGTGATGATGAGGTAAATAAGAAGTTATTATTTATGGGTTGGACAGTTATTCGTTTTTGGGGAAGAGATATTAAGAATAATACAGATGAATGTATAAAAGTAATTGATGAAACCGTATTAGATCTAAAACTGGGTGATAAAGATATTGAATTGTAAAAATAAGAAATAGGTGCATTTATGGATGGAAAAGAATTAACGAATGAGGAAGCATTACAGATTTTTTTACTGGATATTGGATGTTTAGATGAGTTGCTTCCCTGGACCAGAAAATTTAATATGTTTGATGTATTGAAGATATCAAGAACTGAAATCCGCCACAGTAATATGCTTGGGTGGCTTCTGAATCCAAATGAGAATCATGGCATGGGAGATGTATTTTTAAAGGGAATTTTTCAACGATTAGTAGAGAATGATTCAGATGGACGATACGATGTATTTAATGTGCTATTGATGGACTTCTATACATTTTCAGTTATGAGAGAATGGAAGAATATAGATATTCTGCTAACCTCAACAGAAGAAAAAACAGTGGTTGCAATAGAAAATAAGGTTGGTTCGCATGAACATAGTAATCAGCTTAACAGATATAGAAACATCTTGGAGAAGGAGTATCCGGATTATAACAGGATGTTGGTGTTCTTGACGCCAGATGGAGAAAAACCCAGTGATGTGGAAAATTGGGATGTACTTACATACAGTGATGTCATAGATGTATTGGAATCTGCGACTTTGCAAATAAAAATTTTGCCGGATGTAGATTTGATGATCAAAAATTATATAGATGTTGTTAGGAGAGATATTGTGGAAGATCAGCAGTTAATTGATATTTGCAATAAAATATATAATAAGCACAAGAAAGCCTTAGACCTTATTTTTGAAAACAGAATAGATGGAAAAGCACAGTTGACAGATGCTATCAAAGATACATTATGCAGGCTGTCAGAAGAAGGTCTGATCATCTATGACGAAAGCTGGGGATATAATTTTAGGACAGAGGCAATGGATAAATATCTTCTTCTTTTGGATGAGGCAATCAGCTCATGGGGTTCTACAAATATTTATTCTTATTGGTTCAATGTACGTGATGACAGATTTTATGGAATATTTGAATTAGCAGGGAATAATGTACCGGAAGAGTCTATGAAGAAGATGCAGGCTATCACGGATGTATTGAAGCCGAATGATAAGAGAAAGTCAAATTTTACATACAAGAGAATCTATACAACGAAATGGTATGATGTATCTGATGATGAAGATATCGAAGGCGTTGTTGACAAAGCGGTAAGGGCAGCAGTTGAAGATATCTTAGATATGGAAAAGAAAGCATTGTCACAGTTAAATGAGAATTAAAAGAGTAGATTAAGCAGGAACATTGTGTATGGATGAAGACAAGTTAAGAGAATACAGGGAGTTAGTGGCAAAAGTAAAATTAAAATATCGTGAGAATCCAATATGTAAAGGTAATTTGAGATTAGGCTGGTGCGATTTGGTTCCAGGAGAGGATTTATGTCAGGAAATCAATTTGTGGACATACTGGCAGGGATTTGGATATGCAAAGGAAACACCACATATCAAATATATGTTGCTGGGACAAGACTTTGGTCCTCCTGAGAAAGAGGAAGAAAAAGGAACGATTGCTAATGTTCGAGAAATGAATAATGGGAAAGACATAATGTTTCATAATAATGTAAATCTTTCTTCTAGAGATTCACAGACGGATACCAACCTGATTCAGTATTTTTCATGGATTGGAAGGCCGGAGATAGACAAACAACGGTATTCAGATTTGTTCTTCTGTAATTGCAATCTTGGATATTGCAAAGACACATATTCAGGAAATATGACAAGAAATATTCTCACTAATGATTCGCTGGAAATCAAGAGATTGATAGATATTATTAAACCAGATAATATCATAAGTCTGGGATTAGATACCTCCGTTGTAGTGATACGAACTTTAATTGATGAACACTTTAATGGTAGTACATTAACTGAGTTGATCGGGGATGGAAAACCTTATAGATATGGAGATACGAATATTTATCCAATGGCGCATCCAGGATATTGGGGGACTATGAACAGAGGCATTGAAAATGTCAAAAAAGATTGGACGCGAATACAAGATGAATGAAGAAAACGATAAGAATAATAAACAGATACATATTTGGGTGGATGCAGATGCCTGTCCGGTAGTCCGCATTGTTGAGAAGATTGCAGAAAAATATACTATTCCGGTGACTCTGCTTTGTGATACGAACCATGTGCTATGGTCAGATTACAGTGAAGTGATTGTGGTTGGTGCCGGAGCTGATGCGGTTGATTATAAGCTGATTAGCATTTGCCATAAGGGAGATATTGTCGTATCTCAGGATTATGGTGTGGCTGCTATGGCACTTGGAAAAGGCGCATATGCAATCCATCAGTCAGGAAAATGGTACACAAATGACAATATAGACCGAATGCTTATGGAACGACATCTGAATAAGAAAGCCCGGAGGTCATCCGGGAAGAATCATATAAAAGGACCAAAGAAACGGACACCAGAAGATGATGAACATTTCAGCGAGTCATTTGAGAGGATGATACGCATGGCAATTCAGAACAGAGAAGGAGAAAACAATGGCAAAGAATGAAAGATTTGAAAAGACATATTCACAGGGCACTATGAATGTAACAGAAATCTGGGTAGATAAGGAAACAGGAGTAAATTATCTTTATCATGCAGCAGGATATTCGGGAGGATTGACACCGCTTTTAGACAGAGATGGCAAACCGATTATTTCTCCGATTGTAAATGGATAATGGAAGTGAAGTCTGATGACTAAGGAAGAATGGTATAAACAGCTCTTTGAACATTTCGAAGCCTCGAAGTTCAGGAGCAGTTTTCATTTGAAGCAAAAGGATATTGATTACATCAATGAAAAAGGCTTGGATGTGATACGACAGCACGCACAGGATTTTATAGCAAAGCGTGAAGCTCCGGCATTTATCCCGAATGATGGAAAGCAGACACCGACAAAGGGACATCCGGTATTTATTGCGCAGCATGCAACCGCAACATGTTGTCGTGAGTGTATCAGGAAATGGCATAAGATGCAGCCAGGAAGAGAATTAAGTCAGGTGCAGCAGGATTACCTGGTGGATGTAATTATGACATGGATTGAGAAAGAACTTGCCAGAGCAAAGGAGAACTGATTTGAATATACAGATATTTGGAACTAAGAAATGTAATGATACGAAAAAAGCTGAACGATTTTTTAAGGAGCGTGGAATTAAGTATCAGTTTATTGATATGAAAGAAAAAGGTATGGGCAAGGGCGAATTTAATTCTGTTGCTCAGGTTAATGGCGGTCTGGATAATATGATCAACTGGGATGGCAAAGACAAGGATCTTCTTACTCTTATCAAGTATATTGCGGATGAAGACAAGTTGGATAAAGTGCTGGAGAATCCACAGGTAATCAAAACACCGGTAGTAAGGAATGGAAAGCAGTCAACACTGGGATATCAGCCGGATGTATGGAAAGGATGGAATTAACAATATATGAAGACAGCAATTATTTATGCATCAGTGCATCATGGAAATACAAAGAAAATTATTGATGAAATTGCCAAGACAAATGAAGTTGATCTGATAGATGCTACACAGGTAACAGAAAAAGATTTATCTGGCTATGACCTGATAGGATTTGCGTCAGGAGTTTATTACGGAAAATTTCATCAGTCTGTACTTAAATTTGCATCTGTCAATCTGATAGAGAATAAAAACATTTTTCTGATGTGTACCTATGGTGGAAGCGAGGCTTTTAAGTCTATGGAATCCATTATAGATGATAAGCATGATAATCTGGTGGGAAGGTTTTCGTGCAAGGGTTTTGATACATTTGGACCCTTTAAACTGATTGGTGGTGTTGCCAAAGGACATCCGGATGATAGGGATCTTGCAGCGGCAGTTGAGTTTTATAAGAAACTGATTGCAGGTGGTGTGGTGAACGAGTAAAGCGTAAAACGAAGGAGGTGCCATATGCCATTTAAGATTGTCCGAAATGATATTACAAAAGTAAAGGCGGATGCTATTGTCAATACTGCTAATCCAAATCCGATATGTGCAAGTGGCACGGATCTGGCAATCTATGAGGCGGCCGGAAAGAAACAACTCCTTGCAGAACGTCAAAAGATTGGCAAAATCGCGAGAGGAGATGTTGCTGTTACCGGAGCATATCAGCTACAGGCAAAATATGTCATATATACCGTAGGTCCTGTATGGGAAGATGGCAAGCAGCATGAGTTTGATATTTTGGAGAGTTGTTACAGAAAATGAAATGCAGATCATTCTTGTGGTGTTTGACAAGAAGTCATTTCAGTTATCCGGCCAGATAGTTGGAGAGATAGATTCCTATATAGATGCCAATTATATCAGGGAAAGTCATAAGAAGGAATATCCGGCAGGAAGCAGAGGACGAGCCATAAGCAGACGCATCCCGGAAGAAGAACTATACGAGCAAATGCTTCGCAGTGAGGATGCTGAGGAAAGTTACCCCTTCAATGCAGAATCGGATGCTGATGCCAGGTTGACAGAATCCTGTATGCTGTCAGCTGACATATCCTTAGAAGATCAGCTTGCAAATATGGGGGCATCTTTTCACGAAAAGCTGTTTGACTTGATAGCGGTAGCTGGAATCGACAACAAGGATGTTTGGAAAAATGCAAACCTCGATAGGAAACACTTTTCAAAGATTCAGTGTGATGAGCATTATCATCCAAAGAAAAAGACGGTAATGGCTTTGTGTATCGCACTTCATCTTGATCTGGAGCAGTCAAAGGATCTGATGGCAAGGGCAGACTGGGCTTTTAGTCCGAGCAGTAAGTTTGACCTGATTGTGCAGAAAGCAATTATTGATAAGCAGTATGATATCATGCAACTGAATGTGACATTGTTTAAGTATACGAATGAGATATTGGGTATTTAGAACTGGAGGCAGAGATGAAAAAAGTATTACATATGCATAGTAATATATTTGATAGTACGCATCAAAGAGAAATAAAAAGCACAGACAATGTATTTGGCAAATTTCTTACAAATGAAGGACTATATGATGAAATAGAAATTACAGAAGATAATATATTTGAATTAGCAGATTTGATTGGAGGACATGTTAAGTTAGATGTATATTGTCCTAAGTGCAAAGAAAATCGCGTGTTTTCTGGTGAGGTAATTCCGTATTACTGGTATGATGACCATGATGAAAAAATTTGTGGACGTCCATTAGAAGATGAAATTACATCATGGCAGTATTTATTTAATACACCGCAACCTAACGGAGGCGGAGAAAATAAACCATGGACCTGGACAAATAGATCAATAGATGATGATACCAGACTGATGGTATTTAAGTTTGTTTGTACAATGGATAATTCACATCATTTGGACTATATTGTTCTTACAAATGGGAATAAAATGAAAAAGATAGGTCAATATCCTTCTGTTGCAGATTTGTCATTCCCAGAATTGAAAGAATATAGGAAAGTAATGTCGAAGGATGATGAAAAAGAACTTAAAAGGGCAATTGGATTATATGCTTCTGGAATAGGAATAGGTTCTTATGTATACTTAAGGCGGATTTTTGAGCGAATTATTGTAACAGCAAGTCATAAAGCTATATCTGACGGAAAAATTAAAGCAGAGGATTTTGGAGGAGCGCGCGTAAATGAAAAAATCAAGATGTTATCAGATTATCTTCCTAAATCGCTAGTTCATAATGAGGCTTTTTATGGAATTGTAAGCAAGGGTATTCATGAGTTAAGTGAAGAAGAATGTATAGAATATTTCCCGGTAATGAAAAGTTTCATAATGATGATATTGCGTCAATTGGAAAAAATGAGAAAAGATGAGGAGGAAGAAAAGCAACTATCAGTAGCTCTTGGAAGCATTGCTGCAAAGATAAAGAAATAATGTAAATATTGGTATTGAGTCAGGGGGTGTCTGTACAACATTAGTATAGGCACCATATTTATTAGAAAAGTGTCGCCTATTCAGTGACCACCTCAAAGCGCCTTCGGGATATACTCATATTGTAACAAGAAAAGAGATAATACCGGATGCTTTCCGGAGACTGGAGGCAGATATGTACGGAGCAATTTTAGGAGATATCATACACTTCCGGGAGAATCTGGAAAAACAGTTTTCAAATATTCTGATTTTTCTATTCTGGATTCTATAGAAGAAGCTCCAGAAGAGATTAAAAATTTCCGATTGGATCCTTTTGAAATGAAAGTTCAGGGGCTCGACCGTACGTTTGTAGATAAAGTTTTTGCTATTCGTGACTATTATATGCAGGACAGAGTAAAAAAACATTCACGGCATATTTATGACATTTATAAATTACTTCCAGTCATTCCGTAAAATGAGGAGTTTAAAAATCTTATTAAAGATGTACGTAGTGTCCGGGCAATGACAAACATTTGTCCATCAGCTCAGCTGGAAGTAAATGTACCGGAGTTGCTGAATTTTTTAATAGAGAATGAGGTATATAGAGATGATTATGAAAAGGTTATTGCTCGCATCTTATAGCAAGTTTATTTTTTATATTCTCACAGGGAAATACCTATGGATATCATATGACAAGGATGGTTGTAGCTATAATTATTTCTTTTGGCTGCTATCTTCCGGTAACTTTATTCAGTAAAACAAAACCAAAGGTTGGGTTATTAATGATTCCGAAGACCTGTACATATATGTGGATTATTGCAATGGGACTTCAACTTTTATTTTAAAATCACTGAGGTCAGAGTTCCTTATCGTGGAGCGACGACCTCAGTTTTTTATAACCGTAAATTAACACTGATGAAGAAGTTATTTTTTCTATGGCGATTTTCTCAAATAACGCATTTGAGATAGTTCAGCGGAGTGCGAAAGCAAGGAAGATATTTGCAGATGGACGGATATTGGATTCAGGTCGAAAAAAGAACTTTTCTCATACAGGTATATGATTTATAATCATAATAAAAGGAAGA
>OIYE01001143.1_pt1 | contig 15646 bp, 10 predicted proteins | sample 1588091 | NCBI WGS metagenome assembly OIYE01 (sample SAMN03283265) | human gut metagenome | biome: human-associated habitat; material: feces | host: Homo sapiens | place: USA | collected 2013 | reverse complement strand
ATATACAAGATTCATATTTTTCCCGTTTGCACGGAATTTAATTCTGCAAAGTAGACTTTACCTTTGCAAGGTGGATTTTACTTTTTCAATTCACCTCTTTTTTAGATAATCTCCAAAATCTGCCTTTTCCACAGGTGTTGAAGCGATCAGATTTACGGATCCGATTTCTTTCCCGCTTATCCGATAACAAATCCGACCAACTGTTTCCCCTTTTTTCACAGGTGCTTTTACTTCATCTGGAATTTCTGTTATTTCTTCGACTTTCGATAAATCAGATCCTTCTGTATCTACATAAGTAAATCCTTCCTCATATTGAATCTTTAGATGATCTTCTTTGCCACCTTTCACCAGAACCACTGGCAGTTTCCGTTCTTTTGCTTTATAAATCTGACATTTCCCAAATCCATAATTCAATAAGGTTACCGCATCCTTAAAACGGCTTTTTGAATCTTCAGCGCCCATAATTACTGCGATCAGATCCACACCATTCTTACTTGCCGTTGCCGATACACAGAACTTTGCCTTTCCGGTGGATCCGGTTTTCAGACCAGTGGCATATTCGTACTGCCGGATCAGCTTATTTGTATTCGTCAGGCCAAATTCTGAAGATCCACGGGCAGTTGTATGCGTGATATTTCCCATCCAGACCGTACAGTAGTCCTTTATCTGCGGATATTTGGTCATCAGTTCCCGCGACATGAGTGCAATGTCTCTGGCACTCATCTCATGGCCATCTGTATCTAATCCGTTACAGTTTACGAAGTTTGTATGTTTCATTCCAAGTCCTTTTGCCCGCTCATTCATTTGTTTTACAAATTCTTGTTCATTACCGCAGATACATTCACTCATAGTTACACATGCATCGTTTAATAATAGGAGACATATTATTTATTTGTTTCGTATGGGTTTTTGAATCGATAATGTATCTTTATACTACCATCATTATATACATCAATTCTTTCAATTAGCTCTACAACTATTGCTCTGGTAAGTGTATCAACATTAGCATATTCAGAAAACGTATTAACCCACTGTTTATATTCTTGATCTACTTTGTAGGCATTTTTCTTTTCTTCTTCCAATGCCTTAATTTGTTTCTCTAAATCTTGCAACTCTCTATTATATTTTTCAGTATATGACTTATATTCGTCAATTGAGATCAACTCGTCTATGTAAGCTTCATAAGTTTTATGTTTATGTTTTTTAATTTTTTCTACTCTATCACATATATCATTGAAACTCATATCTATTTGATGCTCGCGTTCATTAATGATATTCATTTTCTTCAACTCGTCTACATCATTATCAGACAATATTTTACGAGCTTCGCACTTTATAGATTTTAAAACTGCTCGGTACAAAACGTCATATTTTATGTGGTGACTATTACACCCAGCTTTGGTACCATGTCTCTTATAAGTCGAGCACACGTATCCTTCAAAAAAATGTTCTCTGCGACGATTATATGATCTATTCATAGTATGGTTACAATCAGCACAGTACAACAAACCAGAAAAAATGCCGATGTATTTCTGCTCAGTATTGACTTCCTTGGTTCTTATTTTTTGTAGTTCTTTTGCTCTGTCAAATATTTCCTTCGATATAATAGGCTCATGAGTGTCTTGAACAATTATCCACTCAGACCGTTTGGTTGGCTTTGTAGTTTTGTCTTTATAGGATATCGTGTTCGATTTGTTTTGAACCATATTCCCGATATACATTTCATTATTTAGTATCTGATGTATTGTTTGGTACGACCATAATTTAGTTTCAGCTTTAGCATTAGCATTGTGGTAATTTAATCCTAGCACTTCACGCTTATATATCGAAGGAATCAAGATACCGCGTTCACTTAAAATACGTCCAATCCTACCTTTTCCACAACCTTGTAAATATAGTTTAAATATCTCTCGAACTACGTCAGCGGCATACTGGTCTATTATTAGGCGATTATGGTTTTCTGGGTCTTTTATATATCCGTATGGGCATGATGGTCCAAGATATTGTCCATCTTTCATTTTAGCTCTAAAAGAACTTTTAATATTCTTAGACAAATCTTCGCAATACCATTCATTAACGAGTCCGTTGATTTGTCTAGCTTTTTTATTATTTACATCAGCTGTATCTGTGCCATCAGCAACTCCTATGAATCGGATACCGAGTATTGGGAAATTATGATGTAGATATTTTTCGATATGCTCCATATTACGTGAAAAGCGAGATTGTGTTTTTGCTATAATTACTGAAAACTTACCGAGTTTTGTGTCTTCAATCATACGCTCAAAGTCTGGGCGATCGTCATATAATCCGCTCTCGTTATCATCAGAGTATACGTCAACTATTTGATAATTATGTTCTAACGCATAGTCGGTCAACAGTAATCTCTGATTTTTGATACTAGCACTATCATCTCCTTCTGATAATTTGTCTTGATCTTCTTTTGATAATCTAAGGTATAACACTGCTTTTTCCATATTCTGATTCTCCAATCTCTAAAATGTTATACCCCATATGATATTGTACATAAATACTAACACCATACAGGGTATTTTTCCATCATTTTCGGCTATTTTTTATAATATTCTTCATACATTCCAGCAGTGTTTTATTCCCGTACACCACTTTAACCTTAATATCTTTTTCTTCTTTATTTTGCATGTGGTATCCTTTCTTTTTAGTAATGTATATGTGCTCCTCCTTTCTTGCATTCATAATACAAAACCTATTTGTAACCTACATACGGGATAAAAAGAAGAGAGTAAGTTTCATTTACGATACCTGCTCTCTTCCATTTTGAATTATTTCTTAATCAAATATTCTTGTAGGTCGTCTCTGGCTTCTTTCATTTTGTCTATTCCGTTACCGGTTATCTCATGATTGATTATCACCAGCATACATTTAAGAATCATCTGATTAGAGTTCTCAACCTCTTTCAAACGAATGTTATCGTTATCGAGAAGATGATCATGTCTATCTACTTCTGCTCGCAATTCGTCATTCGGTCTTTTAGCTTCCTTAACTATTTTCCATAAAGCAGCCAAAGCTCCTACGAATGTACAGAACCAGATAATCTGATCTGTTGAAATTGTAAAGTTCATTAGACTTTCTCCTCATTTGTATCGTTATTGCTACCTTCAATGAAAGCTTTAAACTGCTGATGCAATCCTGTAGAAGATAGTCCCATAAGTGCACCAAACACAATTGATTCGACTGACACGCCTGATACTACTGCATTTAGAACAGCTCCAAATACAGCAAGGATTACCGGAATATCGTCGTTCGGGATCTTTTTCAAAAAAGTAGCGTGCTTAATGCAGTATCCAACTACAAGGCACGCCACTACTACTACGAGTACATAATATTTAGTTAACATTGTAAAATCCATAATTTATTCCTCCTGTAAAATCTTTTCAACATTTTCACGTATTTCTTCTGGTACGTCATCAATTGTAATAGTACCTCTTTTAATACGCCTAACGTAGGCATTAAGTATTGCTTTGTTTGTCATTGTTTACCTCCAGTATCTGTTCGTATAAGTAGCATACTGCATCATCCAAATCAGCTGAGGTATTCTTCAAAGCAAGATTTTCCTCATACAATGCACATATAGCGTCGTCCAAATCTGCGATGATAGTATCTGTTGAAGCTGCTTCGCGTCGGGCTATCTCAGCCATTTCTTCTTCTGTATACTCTACAAATACTTCTACAGTCTCATAATCGTCATCGTTCCATGCGAATTTTGTTATATTATCGATCGGCATAGCGTCTTTTTTGATACGTACCTCTGATGTGTAGTAGCCGTTTGTCATTTCTTCCACCTGCCTCTTATATAGAATGTAAAGTACGTCTCAATCCCACTCGTTTGTTGTACCGGACACATAACATACCCTTTTGGAGCTGCTGTTGTTGTACAACGATTGGCAATTTGAAACGAATAGTTACCGCCAGGCGTTTGAATATCTACAAAGCCCTGTGGGTCATCTTGGAAATCGCCGGTCTGTATAAATGTAAATGGTAAAGCATATCCACCTTGTAAAGCCTGGTAGTAATATACGTTCCCCCATTTCGTGTCAGTAGCTACCTTATTTGATGTGGTACACCAACATTCAGCAAAACCACTATTCCATTTACGATATGTCCAAATACCGGATCGTCCTTGCGCTATAACATAATCGTTAACTGGGTTATTTCCTATTGTTAGTCCGCCGATGGTTGCATTCTTATTAACAGTTAATGTGTCTCTGATTCTTGTAGCCCATTTCACATCGAATAGATTATCTGTATCTGCCGGCTTACCAATAGCTACGCCTTTTCCACCTGATTTAAAATCTATAGTAAATGCGGCTGCACTTAGTGGATATGTCGATGCACTTGTGCCTTTCTTAGAGTCGATGATTGTAATCTGTATATTATACTGATTATCGACTGAAAGTTTATTATCACCAATTACTACACTGGATGTTCCTTTATTACCAGATGCTGTTACAGCGGTGTTCGTAAACGTTGTGCTGCCAATAGTCGCATAGCCCACTGTGATTGAACTTATCGGATTGGAGCCGATTATTTGGCAGCACTCCCAATTGAATACTACTTTGACATATGTACCATAGTTATTCAAAGTGCCATCTGAATTGCACCGTGCTAATGAAATATTGTTTATTTTTGGAGACCAATATGCTAACTCCCACACAGCGTACAATGTTACGTTACTATCTGTATAATACGAGCCTCCAGCCGCATACTCAGCTGATACAGCCGACTTATTAGTCGACCAGCCTTTAAAAGTATAGTTCGGTCTGGTTGGTTTAGTTCCTGACAACGTCAATGCTTGTCCGAAAGTCTTTGTTTGTGATCCAGGTGCTCCAGAGCCTCCGTTTGCATTATAGGATACTGTGTAGGTATTTATTTTCCATTGTGCGAAAAGCGTTATACTCTTAGTATAAGTCCATGTCCATGGCTTGTTAATATAATTTGTCCAACTAGTACCGCTACCGTTTGCTGCTTCGTTCCATCCGGTGAACGTATGTCCTGTTCTTTTAAACCAGTTAGCTCTCGTCATATATGCACTTTTATATTGCACATAATCAGTGTATATGTCACCCGATCCGCCATTAGCGTTATAACTTACAGTCCATTCCCACGTGACAGCGTTTAGTGTATATGTTGTACTAGCACTAACATAGGAAGGGCTTACACCAGTATTAATGCCTGCTGATATGGAAATTGTTTTAGCCAGTCCGCTTTTGTCCATTGTAACTCTGAACGTCTTTGTGCCGATATTAGCCCATTTCATTCCTTGTCCGTTAGCACTTGGTACAGAGAATGTCGCTGTTCCATTTTGAGTTTGTCCATCACATGTTATACTATATGATGCACCGTAACCGTTTTTACCACCATAGTTGAATCCTATTTGGAAATTGACGGTGACATCGTATTGGTGGGATTCTAAAATATTGGTTCCAGATGCTGGTGCACACGTTACACCCAACCATCCTTCTGCAGCCATTAAATCACCTCCATACTAGTCCGAGATTACCATTACCTCGAACTTCCCATACAAATCGTCCAATCTTCAAATTCTGAACGACTGTCGAGTTTGTAATATATAATTCATTGTTACTTATGTAAGCTACTTCAACGTCATTGAGCATGAAGCTGATACGACTTTTAGTAAGCTTAAGCTCATATGCATCTTGTCCTTCTTCTCTCGTTGCTCCGAGAACTAAATTACCGTCGGCATCGAAACGCATCCAGTTACCTACTTCTTTTTTGTATGAAGTAAGATCACCATTGAGCTGTGTTAACTGATTGGTAAGTGTTGTGAATTGCACCTTGAAATCTCTAGCGGTAAGAGTTGCTATCGCGTCCCTATTCTTATTAATTGTAACTAAAGCGTCTGATAAGGCTTTGTCCAGCTGGTTAGCACGGTTACCTATCTCTGTGACGGTCTCTGTTGAAGCTTTTAGAGCAATCTGGTTGTTTGTTGTCTCAATACTTGTCTCCGCCTGTGTGATACGGGTTTCGGCGGCATCGAAACGGTTGTCAATATCTTCTGGAGCAGGTGTCCAATCAGTTGCTTTGTTACCTTTTTCTAACTTAATGTTCTTTAAACGGAATGTTATGCTTGCTTCAACGCTAGTGCTTGGATTATTAAACTGTATTGCAGTTTGTAAACTAACATTAGACGATGCTCGTGTAGGAATCGTTACTAATCGTGTGACATGATGCCATGAATTCAGTACACATCCATCACTACCAACTTTGGGTAATGTGTGCTGTGTTATACCTGTCCATGCTCCGGTTCCTGTTTGACCTGATGGTATTGAACTATATCGTTGCCCCATCCATAATTCTCGAACACTTGTACCCGCCGGAAAATTCCACGAAGTGTACATAATATCATAAGACCATATATATTTTTCACCAACGGGGTATTCGCGTCCACTGACTACAAACCCACCGCCTAAATCAACGGATGGATAGTTACCTTTTGATGACAGGGTTACTTCATAATAACCGTCAGATCCCTTAGTGAAATTACTAAAAAAGCCAGCTTTAGTATCACCTTTACTGTTTCTGATGAGATTTCGTCCGCCAACTTGTATACTATCTGGAGTACTTCCGACAGAATATATGGTCGATGTTCCGTTATCGGTATACGTAATGACTGTTTTCGTCCAAAGAAATGGTTTACTTGCACTGGTTGCTGGAACCGATGCAGACCAAGTACCAGTAGGTGCAGATGTTCCGGAACTGCCTGCTTGATACGTAATGGCTGTTGACTTAACACCTTTACCAGCAGCACCAGTCGGTCCAGTCGGTCCAGTCGCGCCTTTATCACCTTTTGCCCCAGTAGCACCGGTATTCCCCATCTTACCTATGGAATATGACGTTGATTTTGAATTATCAGTATAAGTAATGACGGTTCTTGTCCATAGAAACGATCCAGCTGATACGGTTGGTATTGATGCAGACCAAGTTCCAGTCGGAATTGTCGTTCCTGATGTACTCGCTTGGTATGCGATCTCGGTCGACTTAACACCTTTGCCTGCTGCGCCTGTTGCTCCTTTATCGCCCTTCGCTCCAGTATCACCTTTTTCTCCTTTAATCTTACTCCATGTATAAGCTGATACGCTCGTAGGATCAGTTGCATTAAAGTCTGTACACTGACCGATATAATCACCGGTTGTCTCACCGTTGTTAGCAGTAAATGTCTTACCGCCATCGTTAGAGTACTTAATGTGAAGATAAGATGTTTTACCGTTTGTACCATTTGTACCCGGGATACCTTTATCACCTTTTACACCCTGTAAACCTTGGAAACGGTACCATGTGTATTTCTTAGGGTCATCCGAATCGGTAGCTGTATAGTCTACGTATGTTCCTATGTAGGTATTAGGTGTTTCAGACATCTGAGAAGCTGCCGTAGGTGAAGCTACAGACGAATACTTAATGTGAAAATAAGATGTTTTACCGTTTGTACCAGCGATTCCTTGTTCACCTTTAGGACCTTGTATTCCCTGTAATCCTCGTGCTCCAGTATCACCTTTTTCTCCTTTAGATCCAGTTACACATATAGCTTCTGTAGTGGTTGTTGTATTATCTGTATATGTTATGATAGACCTTGTCCAAATATAGGTGTCATTCTCCCATCCGGGATAAACTTCACTCCAAGAGCCTCCAGCAAGGGACGATGATGACGTAGATTTATAATACTCTTCTACGATTGATACTACACCTTTACCAGCGTTACCTGTGCTTCCAGTCGCTCCGGCAATACACACTCCATTTTGATTTGGTGAGTATTCAACATTACCCGTGTTATATGTAGTAACTGTACGACTCCACATATACTTGCTGTTAACCCAAGGAGGGGGTAATGTACTCCATGATCCTCCTACTGTGGATGTAGCTGAAGTTGATAAGTAATATTCAACGTCTACAGACACTATTGTTTTTTCAATATCGGTCTTGATATCGTCAATTTCTTCAGCAAGTGTCTTTTTACTAGAAGAGAAACGTACATTATCAGCTGCTATTTCTAAACGCCACAACCCATTTGAATCTTTATAATACTTCAAATATGACGTAGCATCACCGAACGATACTTGTCCATCTTTGTCAAGATAAATCCCACGAACTACTGTATCGGGATGATCCTTAACCCCGGAATATATTGCTGTTTCATTAATATTAAAGCCAGCTATTGTAGCACCAAAAGCAACTAAATCATGAATGTTGACTTTCTCTGCTGTGATAGATTTAGCAGTAATTATCGAGCCATTTAAACTGTTATATTCGGTCTGTTCAGCAGTGGTTTTCATACCGTCCGTATTCAGTTTATAGTAAAGACCATCTGTACCTTGAATAACGAGTTTATCGGCTTTTACAGTGCCGCCTTCAATCAAATCGCCAATGATGGTCACGCCAACTAATTTACCACTAACAGTTGTATCGCCAATGACCAAGTCTTTAATAATGCCAGACGTAGCATAGAAGTGTTCAATAGCAGCTTTACCAATGTTAGCAAAGTCAATCTGAGCGTATTTAATATCTGCGTCTTTAGCATTAAGTTTCTCTGTGTCTAATGTCTTGATATTACCTTTGACTGCTTTAAGATCGTCTGTTACAACCTTCTCAAACGTAGCGTGCTTTCCTGTAAGTTCGTCGATATTAGCATTTGTAGCTTTCAAGTTCTCTACTGTTGCGTACTTAATATTAGCTACTTCAGCATCAAGTTTCTTTGTTTTCAGATCGTCGATTTCTGCTTTAGCCGCATTCAAATCCTCTACATTGGCTTTCTTGGCTTCTAATTCCGTAATCTTAGCTGTTGCAGCTGTTAAATCACCAATTTCGGCTTTATCACTTTGGAGTTTCTTAATATAACCTTCATTAGTCTGCACTCTATCAGCAAGTACAGTATTGAACTTACTAATCTGATCAACACCACTACTAAGGTCATTAAAGTCATCCGTTCTAACTGATGGGGATGATACGTTACCTGTCACTGTGGCTGTATGATTCTTAATAGACACTGTTACTCTGTCCCCGACATTTGCATTTGCAGTTGTCGAATCAGCACTGGGACGTTCATTGTCAGAAAGAGGGGTCAACTGATCTGAGCCATCAAGCTTAACATACTTGTTACCATTACCGTCTGATACAACGACACCATAAACTGTTGTCTCAATACCTTGATTCCGCCCTTTATCTTCATTGATGACTTTGGCAAATTGTGAAATAATATCATAGGATAATTCCATGTATTATCACCCCCATAATTTAGATGTAAAAGTCGCGGTTTCAGACACTGGACAACCTTGTGTACAAAGAATAGACTGACGTATAACTTTAGCTTTGATATTGTTCATACCAGCTTTGGAATAATTCAGTCTTACACAGTCACCGACTCTTGCTGGGCAGTAAGCGTGTTTGTAACTTATCGTATATTCAATTGTTGAAAGGGATTTTAATAACTGATCAGCATAATCTTGAATCTGATTTTGAGTGACATACCCCGCAAGATTTGGTTTGGTATCTCTATGAATAATTTCTCTACCTCTATTTTGAATTGAGATAGGACTATTGATGTCTTCGTTCTTAGCAATAGCTTGTTTATAGTCATTGCCATACGAATATATAACTTCGACGACATTCGGTATTCCGTATAGATCATGATTCATTGTGATGTCAGGGTATAGAATTGAACTGTTGTCGTCATTATAAGTCCATACTGGCTGAAGAGACTCTATATCCTGTTTAGGGACAAATAATATCTCTCCTCGCTCAGTAAGACCTAATTCATACTTAGCATTAGCTATAAGATCGATCACGAAACTTAACCACGTGTCATCAGTATTGGCTACGAAGTCCTGATAAAGTTTTGGAGATGTGTCTTTGAGTCCACCATTGCTATCAGTCTCGTAAGTTGGTTCTACTTTTGCTACTGGAGCTCTCGCATTCTCTGAAACAATCCGATATGCAGCATCCATTATGTTAGATCCTTTACGAATCGTATAACCAAGTGGTGGTCTTTTTTCTTTAAGTTCAATCAACGTTGTATAACAGTCAATCGATACATCTTTAATGATACCGTCGAAAGCGGTTTTCGGTGTCTGGCATAAAACTGTACCTAATGGAAACTTCTCTGTAATTCCATCTTGAATTGTTTTAAGATAACACCGAATGTAGCTTTCTCCGATTGATTTCGTGGCATCAATAGTGGCTGAACCTAATGTCTGGACGTCACTATCACGATCGAATGAGCTTCCTGTGATGATATCATCAATCTTCTTTACATCAGCTAGAGTAGTTGGTTCTACAGTATAATACTCGAATAATTGATCCATTGATTTTGTCCAATCAGGCAACTTACATTCCTCCTTCTACTCTAGTAATATCAAGTGATACTGGTATTGTTAATTCTCGGTGTGTTGTGCTAAAAGATACTTTCACATTAGCCCAGTATCCAAGTCCTGATGGTTCGCGTACATAAGCGTCACCGGCCCATATAGATAATCTTCGTAACGCGTAAATTGTTTCACTGTCTTCTCTATCGATTTCAACGTTCCAGTTAGATGTTTCACCAAGCTGTGTACCATAGTAGCTTACAGGATGTTTTCGTCCGGCGTATTCAATCAACTTTACTTCGGTCTGTCGTTTGTCGTCTGTGTCAATGTTATATGGTAGTAAAAGCATTGAGCCAGACCAGTCCGGAACATCCATTTCTACTGCATCGGTCGTGTCAAATGGATTCCACGCTTCATCCCACTGAATGATAACTGCTCCTCCGTCAACTTTATAGCCAGGCATATCATAGAAACTAATAGCTCCTGTATGCATATCTTTTGCTACTAATCGATATCGGGCATAATCAAGTGACGGATGCGGGTCTGTTACAGATGTTTTATTATTAGGAATATTAGTAGCAATTTCTGTGAAACTACCATCATATTCTCTACGATATACAGCTAACGATAAGTCTTCGATTAACTGTCCATCGCTATTAACGCAATACGGACTGATAATAGCTGTGAATGTTTTTTTATCAACTGTAATATCAGCATCAATTTTATAACTCAAATCATTCCAATTAACTGTAAATTGGTGTGACTGTTCAATAGTAAGCCCGTTATTCATATTCACTGTACAATAAACTGTATAGCTAATACCTGTTTCAAGGTCTATGTTATTAGCAGACATCTCTACTACTAGTGTTTCAGAAGTATCAAAATACTTAGAATACACGTCGTCACCTTTGTTTACAATTCTGTTTTTTCCAGTATCGTCTACTGTTTCGTAGCCACTTCCAGCGGCAACTCTTAAATGATATCCAACTGGCTTTTGGTATTCATAACTTGATAGTGATACATATCCACGAATATAGAACGGAAATGAGGTTAACGTAGTGATAAGTGCTCCGCTACCGGCTAAATCGTTTGTCATTGATAGATTCAAAACTGGCTTTTCGTAAATATAAACAGTGCGTTCAACTGACCATGCAGTATTACTAAACTCGTCTGTAACGCCTGCTGTGCGAACTTTCCACTGAATTTTTGCATTTTTCAATTTAGCATGACTGGTGTTCAATAATACTCTTAGCTGTCCTTTATACGATACAGATACACCATATGTAAATTCGGATTTGTCTTCTTTTTCATCAGTCGTATCATTAGTGGTATTCTCAAATACAAACGAACACCAATCGTCGTTTCCTATTTTGATACTTAGTTCAGCATACGATTGCTTAGAATTATCGGTTGGATTATGTGTCCAGTTAAGCTCCAATGATTCACCAACAAAAGCCGAGCTTGCTGATGACCATGTCGTAGGTGCAGCTGGTGGTGTTCCAATTGGTATTGTTACACTATCTGTAGGGTCTGATGTACCGTAGCTATTGACTGCACGTACCCGGAAGAAGTAATCATGACCATTATCAATGTCTGTTATTTCGATTGATGTTCGCTTGTCTTCAGTACTAACCGATTTGATGTTTCCTGAGCCATTATCAAAGTCCGCTTTCACGGTAGAGTATTCGACTGTATACTTTGTAGCATTAGACACGGCAGCCCATTCTAAATATGCGGAAATAGTGCCGTCTGTACGTTTGTTTCGTCTGTATGATGTTATGCCAGATGATGGAGACGGTTTAGTTCCAACCTCATTTGAGAAGTCTGACCAAGCACTTACCGCGTTCTTTGAGTTAACTGAACAAGCTCTTACTGTGTATGTTGATCCAGGTTCTACTTTGTACTGGTAAGATACATAGTTAGTTTCTTTGTTGATGTTGATCGGACTTGATGTATGTATACTCGACGTATTGTCTTTTACAATGTTAAATTTAATTCTATCAGCATCGATGGTATCGACTTTAATATTTGAGATACTAATTGTTAAAGTTAGATCATCGATCTTGACGCTCGGTACGCTAGGTGTTAATGGAGGATTGTTACTGAATTCATATACTTTATATCCAGACCATTGTGCTCCACTCCAGTACGGAACATCGTTACCGTTTGAATCTTTGTATGTAGCTGGTACAGGTTTAACTTCAATACTTACTTTTGTAGCGTCGGATGATGCCGTATATTCACCGTAACAATAAGCATCTTCATAGCTCTTTGTAGTACCTTCATTCGTGATTATCCATTTATCTTGTTTGTATTCCCACCAACGATACATGAAGTTGGCAGTATTTGGTCTATTAAATGTCCAGGATGCATATACGGCACGGTTCTTACTACTTGTTTCGTTAGCTGCCTGCAATGCCAGAACGTTAACGACTGCTCGTGTTGGATAAGTTGACCCCCCGCCACCGCCTCCAGAAGAACCTGAAGAGCCCGATGAGGACCCTCCAGATAATTTGAGAACCTGACCAACATATATCAGGTTTCGGTTTTTGATACCGTTCAACGATACCAGGGTATTGATCTTTTCATTTCTGGTACTTCCAGATATACTTGAGCCGTATGTGCCTGCAATTCCCCATAAGGTATCGCCACGTTTTACTGTATATGTTGTTATAGCCATGGTTATCTTCTCCTCTCGATGTTAGCAGCTCGTACAAGTGTCTGAATGGCATCTGCTACATTACTGCCATCGTCGTAGGTAATTCCGTTAAGATTGTATGTATTCACGTTAGTTGTTCCAATGTCCTTCCGTAAGCTGTCAATAGCCTTGATCACATCAGTATTAAATCTATTTTGATTTGCAACATCCGCTGTGTTAATAGGAGCAATTCCACTCGTTGACAAGCCTATTGTCTTATTGGTGTTTAACAGCCCGTCGATATATCCAATGCCGGAATTGATATCAGACATATCAAGAACCGGATGGATTGTAATTTCTGGGTCTGTATCAATGCCCCAAGTAGCGATATCGTTTACCAAAGTCAAAGCTTCAGTGATACTGTCACTAGCTTTAGTACCCATAGACTTACAAGCCTGGTAAACTGATGAAGCCATTTCTTTAATACCAATAACAAGCCCCTCACCTAACCATCTACCAGCCTTTCGTGTGGCTTTTGATGGTGAATGAGACTGCTGTCCAGCCTTCTCTCCTGCCACAGCTTTCTTACCGAGGTTGTAACCAGCTTGATATGCGGCGGCCTGCTTTGAGTTTATACCTGATACAAGACCAGAACCGAGGTATTGTCCAGCCGACTGGAATGAATAATAATAACTTCTTATTGCTCCAGAGCAACTACTTAAAGCTGATGTTATAGCAGACGTAACTCGTGATGCTCCGTTATAGATACCACCAGATAAAGAGTTCATTAGACTTATTCCAGCAGCCATAAAGTCAGTTCCGCGAGATGTAATCTTGGTTTTAGCATTTGTAATTATGGTTGTGATTTGGGATAATAACGACGGCGCACCACTCATTACACCAGTACGCAAATTAGTTGTGATCTGACGACCTGTTGTTATAAAGGTGCTGACTTTTACCTTTGTAGCTGATACGATTCGTGCCATTACCGATGATACAGCTGATATAACACCACCTGATCCAGAATTAACCCCTACGCTCATACCAAGCATCATTGTCGAACCTGCTGTAGCAAAATATGATTGACGACTTGTTATCGCAGCAATAACAGAAGTCATCATAGTATTGAATGCTTGTTCTATAACGTAGCTTTGACTTAGAACTGTTCCTGATATTGTGGTCATTACAGTAGTCATTGCTGTGGATATAGTAGGACCGGCTGTTGTAAATGCATTAACAAAATTATCAGCAGCTTGTTGTCCTGCTATTGCGAACTGCCCTCCGCTGTTCATAAGGATTCCTGTCGCACTGTTAACGAGACTACTTACGGCAGTTGGTAATACGGTTTGGGCATTTTGAATTGGTGTAATTAAATTTGACACTATAACATCACCAAGTCCGTTTACGCTAGATACGTTAGACGAAAAGCTTAATAATGATGATGCGAGCACTGATAATCCAGCACTAACAGTTCCGAATTGAACGTCATTCAACTGTTTCATGGCAGTAGATATTGATTCAATACTGCTAACAACATAACTTATATCTTGTATACCTTCAAAAGAACGCACTCCGTTTGCTAGCTTTGATAGCTGTTCCTCTATGGTTTCTGGTACAGTCACGTCCTTCCATTTCTTAACGGACAATGCTAGATTACCAATAGGTTCTGTAACAGAATCGAGTGTCCATCCTCCAACAAATGCCGTACTAAACGATTTAATGCCTTTGGCTATACTTTGTAATCCTGATTCAAGATCTTTTGGAACTTCAACATCATTCCATTTCTTTATAGATTTTGCTAAATCTCCGATAGGACCAACTATAGCGTCAAGCGTCCATCCTCCTACAAATGCTGCACTGAATGATTTGATACCATCTGATATTTTCTTCAAATCAGAATCAATATTTTCTGGAACCGTCACGTCGTTCCATTTCTTTATAGAATCGGGAAGCTTTCCAAGAGGTCCAGTAATTGCATCTATACTCAAGCCGCCGACAAAAGCCCATGTAAATGCTTTAACTCCATTTGCTATCTGTGTTAATCCGTCCTCAAGACCTTCAGGTATAGTTACACCAGACCATTTACGTATAGAATCAGCCATCATACCTATTGCAGGCGCTGATTCACTTAATGCAGATGCACCCAATCCGCCAAAGGTAAAGCTCATAATACCAGATGCTAACGAAGATAACTGATTTGACAATCCTTCAGGTATAGTCACATCTTTCCATTTCTTAACCGAGTCGGCGAGTACGCCAAGTGGTTCTGCTACGGCTGCAATAGACAATGATCCGAGTATTGAGAACGTGTTAGCTAATCCACCCAAGGCAAGTTCACCTAAGGCAGCACCCATAGCAGCCAATCCGTTACTTATCTCGTCCCAACTCATGGAACCGAATTTCTGTAACGCTGTAGCCAAATCATCCAAACTTTGAACTGCTACGAGAATAGTAGCGGCACCAAGTAAGCCTGCTCCTCCACATAGGGTGCCGATAAGTCCTGAAATTAGTCCGAGTTCACCAAGAGCTTCGCCCATTCCAGCTAAACCTTTTGCGGTTTCATCCCATGTCATTGATCCAAACTTCTTAAGAGCTTCAGCCAGATCGTCTAAGCTTTGAACTGCTACGAGAATGGTAGCGGCACCAAGTAGTCCAGATA
>OIYE01001129.1_pt1 | contig 15767 bp, 10 predicted proteins | sample 1588091 | NCBI WGS metagenome assembly OIYE01 (sample SAMN03283265) | human gut metagenome | biome: human-associated habitat; material: feces | host: Homo sapiens | place: USA | collected 2013 | reverse complement strand
CCATCTTGCGCAGCTCGTCCACATAGCGGAAGCGGTTGTCCCACACGCTCTCGGTGATGGTGGAGGTGCCCTTCGCCACGCTGAGCAGCACACCCATCAGGGGCTGCATATCGGTGGGGAAGCCCGGGTGGGGCATGGTGTTGATCTTCAGCGGCAGGATATCGCCCTTGCGGGAGACGCGGACGGAATCATCGAATTCCTCCACATCCACACCGGCACGGCGGAGCTTTGCCGTGATGGGTTCCAGATGCTTGGGGGTGACATTTTTGATCAGAACGTCGCCGCCGGTGGCAGCAGCGGCAACCATGTAGCTGCCCGCCTCGATCTGGTCAGGGATGATGCTGTAAGTGCAGCCGTGCATCTTTTCCACGCCACGCACCTTGATCACATCGGTGCCGGCACCGCGCACATCCGCGCCGCACATATTCAAAAAGTTTGCCAGATCAACAACATGGGGCTCCTTGGCGCAGTTTTCCAGAATGGTCTGGCCCTGTGCCATCACAGCGGAGAGCATACCGTTCATGGTAGCACCCACGCTGACCTTATCAAAGAAGATATGGGCACCGTTCAGTTCCTTGGCACGCACGGTGATCATGCCGTAGTCCACGCTGTCCTCTGCACCCAGCGCGCTGAACACCTTGAGGTGCTGGTCGATGGGGCGGGGGCCCAGATTGCAGCCGCCGGGCATGGCCACCTGTGCCTTGCCAAAGCGGGAGAGCAGCGCACCCAGGAAGTAGTAGCTGGCACGCATCTGGCGAGACAGATCGTCCGGGACGTTGGTGCTGTTCAGGTGGGTGGTGTCGATCTCGTAGGTATTGCGGTTCAGCATCTTGATGCTGGCACCCAGGGTGCTCAGGATCTTCAGGCTGACTGCCACATCACTGATGTCCGGCAGGTTTTCGATCACACAGACATCTGCCGCCAGAATGGTGGCAGGCAGAATGCCCACAGCCGCATTTTTTGCACCGGAAATGGTAACTTCGCCATGCAGGGGCTTGCCGCCCGTAATAACAAACTTTTCCAATTTTATAATCTCCTTGTCGCAGGCCCGCCAGCGGCAGGGCCACTCAGGGTTCTTGCTTGATCTCTCCGCGCACCGCTGGGCACACACCCTCACGATACAACTATCTTATTATACACAACTTCGGGCAAAAAGCAAAGCCCCCTTTTTCCCTGCCCGATTATTTTCTGTTTTGCCCAGAATCTGCGGAGATATTCGACATTTTTGTTTCTTATTTCAAAAATTTTACAATCAGCACCCCTTACCAGACGCAATCCTCGCTGCAAGTCTCCTTGATCCAGCCCAGCTGATAGGCCTTGACCAGCTGCTTCAGGTCGTGTACCCGCTCCCGCAGGGTCTCTCCCTCGTCCGTCTCTTCCACCAGAATGCGGTGGTTCTCCGTTTCCAGTATGTTCTTCTGCGACACGATGTCGATGTTTTCGTTCACGGCCTTTTCAGCACTGACAAAAGGCTGATGGGTCCGCAGGGACATGGTGCGGCTGGAGTACACCAGCGTGTACCCTGCAATGCCGGTCTTTTCATGGTAGGCGCGGCAGAACCCGCCGTCAATGACGACCAGACGGCCCCCGCCCTTGATGGGGCTCTCGCCGCTCTTCTCCCGTACCGGCACATGGCCGTTGACGATGTGGCTGGTGCCGGGCAGGCCGAATTCCGCCAGGATGCGGCGGCAGGCGGCCTCTTCGTTGTACCATGTATAATAGGGGTCCTTGACTTCCTCGTGGGTGGCGGGGTCGGCAATATACAGCCGCTCAAAGGTGGTCATGGCGCTGCGGCCGAACAACGGCGACAGCTTGCCGCACCACAGATACCACAAAAAGTCCTGACCGCTCCGCCGGGCCGCGCTGCCCTCGGGGGCAAAGTAGCCGCGGCGTGCCCGCTCGTCACAGTAGTCCATCAAGCCGCGGCCCGAGTAGTTGTGTCCCTCGAACCGCTCCACGGCAAAGCTGCCGGTCTTGGTCATGGGCACCACACCGTGGTAGAGCAGGTTGCCGTTCTCGATGTGGTAAACGCTGCCCTTGGCATACAAAAATTCCACATGCTGCTGCAAACGCTCGCTCTGCCGGAAGGATTCCACCAGCTTGCGGAGCACCAGCCGCTCATCATCATTCAGGGCGGCGGGGTCTGCCGGGTCCACGGTGGGGAAGCTGGTGTCCCGCAGGGGGTATGCCTGCCCGTTCAGGGTCACTGTCCCCTTTTTCCAATCGATGTGCCGCAGGAAATCCCGACCCTGCATCTTGAAATCCGGGTTGCGGTCGATGACCTTACACTCCATCTTGAGCATCAGAATGGTCACTGCCTTGTGCATCACGGCACAGCGGTGGAGCATTCCCTCGGTGTAAGGGCCGCGCGCCGCATCGGTGTGGGGCATCCAGAGGGTCAGGTCGTCATTTCCGTAGAACTGCTCGGCCATCCGCTGCAGATGCCGCAGGTTGATGCCGTAGCAGTCCTCAAGCATGGCATGGTTGTGGTAGGCAAGTGTCGTTTTGAGCACGGTGCAGACGCAGATGGGACTTCCGGCGGCGGCCCCCATCCAGACCACGTCATGGTTGCCCCACTGGATATCCACATGGTGGTGGCGCATGAGCCGGTCCAGTATGATGTCAGGCCGGGGGCCGCGGTCAAACAGGTCCCCCACGATGTGCAGCTTGTCCACAGCCAGCCGCTTGATGAGCTCACACAGCCGGACGATAAACCGGTCGGCGCGGCCATTTTCGATGATGCTGCCCACGATCTGCCCATAATAAAGGTCCTTGTCGTGGTCCTCAAAGTGGGCATGGAGCAGCTCATCCAGAATATACCCGCAGCTGGACGGCAGGCAGGAGCGCACATGCTGCCGGGTATGCTTGGAGGACACCAACCGGCAGATATCAATGAGCTGAAGCAGGGTCTCTGTGTACCAGTGGTCAAGCGCTTCCTCATCCGCGCACCCAGCTTTGAGCTGGGGCAGCTTCTCGTTGGGGTAATAGATGAGCGTTGCCAGCTCGGCACGGGTCTGCTCCGGCACACTCTTCCCCAGCACGATATCCACCTTTTCCCGGATGACACCCGAAGCCGAGTTCAGGATGTGGACAAAGGCCTCGTTTTCACCGTGCAGGTCGCTCATAAAATGTTCGGTGCCCTTGGGCAGCTTGAGCAGGGCCTGGGTGCTGATGATCTCACTGGCAGCGGCTGCCTGCGAGGGGTAATCCCGTGCCAGCAGGGAGAGATATTTCAAATGATCCCGGATCTCCTCGTTTTCGGTGCGCATGACATCCTCCGTCTGATATGTAGTATTTTTGCATGATATATAATATTCTATCATAGTATACCACATTCCATGTCATAAATGGTATAATAAACGAAAGGAATTCTGTCAAATCTTTTGCAAAGGACTTGGATATTATGCCCAAAACCATTTCTGTTGCCGTGCCGGAAGCCTGTACTCTCTGCCCCAGGCAGTGCAAAGCCGACCGGGCCGCCGGGCAGACGGGCTTCTGCGGGGCGGGCCGCACCCTGAAAGCGGCCCGCGCTGCCCTGCACTTCTGGGAGGAGCCCTGCATCAGCGGCACCCGGGGCAGCGGCACGGTGTTTTTCTCCGGCTGCACCCTCAAGTGCTGCTTCTGCCAGAACTACCCCATCAGCGCCGAGGGGCTGGGCAGGGAGATCACCGTAGAGCGCCTGGCCGAGATCTTTCTGGACCTGCAGGCGCAGGGAGCCCACAACATCAACCTTGTCACGCCTGGGCAGTGGCGGCCCTGGATCATCGCCGCCCTCGACCTGGCCCGGGCGCAGGGGCTGCATCTGCCCATCGTCTGCAACACCGGCGGATACGAGACCGTGGAGAGCGTGCACGCCTGGCGCGGCTTCATCGACATCTGGCTGGCCGACCTGAAATATGTTTCCCCTGCCCTTTCGGCAGAGCTTTCCGCCGCGCCGGACTATTTTGCACAGGCCAGGCTCGCCATTGAAGCCATGATGGCTCAGGCCGGGCACCCTGTTTTTGACAGCGAGGGCCTCCTGCAGCGGGGCGTGATCCTGCGCCACCTTGCCCTGCCCGGCCATGTGGACGACAGCTTTGCCGTGCTCGATCAGATGGCGGCTTGGAACAAGGCCGACCCCGGGTGCTTCCTGCCCAGCGTGATGAGCCAGTACACCCCCTTCTATCAGGCGGCAGACCACGGCATCGGGCGGCGCATCACCACCTACGAATACCGCCGGGTGGTCAACTACGCCATGGATCTGGGCCTCAGTTCTGGCTATATGCAGCAGAAGAGCAGCGCAAAGGAAGAGTATACGCCCAGCTTTGACCTGACGGGGGTGTGAACCCCACCGTCATCCCTGCGGGATGCCACCGCCCCTAGTAGGGGCGGCCTTGGCAAAACCATAAGGCTTTACGCAATGCCAAGGGCCCCACTATTAGGGGGGCTGTCACCGCAGGTGACTGAGGGGTTCTTTCGTCAAAACAACCAAAATTTCTTTTTCTTTTTCTCTCGGCCGAAACAGCATTTGCTTGCTATCCGGTGCGCAGTGCGGTATAATGGATACAACAATGTGTTCTCACATGAAATGGATCCCAGAAACGACTTTTTAGGAGGAGCGTTATGGAACACTACAATCCCATCCTCGGCAGCGAGCCCAACGGCCAGAAATTTATCACCTGCGGCGAGATCATGCTCCGTCTGACCCCGCCGAACTACGAAAAGATCCGCATGGCATCCAGCTTTGAAGCCAGCTACGGCGGCAGCGAGGCCAACATTGCACTGGCCCTGGCCAACCTGGGTGTGGACAGCACCTTCTTCAGTGTAGTGCCCAACAACAGCCTGGGCAAGAGCGCGGTGCGCTGGCTGCGCTCCAACGATGTGCATTGCACCCCCATGATCCTGACCGAGCCCAACGAGACCCCTTCCAACCGGCTGGGTACTTATTATCTGGAGACTGGCTACGGCATCCGCGCTTCCAAGGTCATCTACGACCGCAAGCACAGTGCCATTACCGAGTATGACTTCTCCCAGGTCGATCTGGACGCTCTGCTGGACGGCTACGACTGGCTGCACCTGAGCGGCATTACCCCGGCACTGGGCCCCAACTGCCGCGGTCTCATCATCGATATGCTCAAGGTGGCCAAAAAGAAGGGCCTGACCGTCAGCTTTGACGGCAACTTCCGCTCTACCCTGTGGAGCTGGGAGGAAGCCCGCGATTTCTGCACCGAGTGCCTGCCTTACGTTGACGTTCTGCTGGGCATTGAGCCCTACCACCTGTGGAAGGACGACAACGATCACAGCAAGGGCGACTGGAAGGACGGCGTGCCCCTGCAGCCCAGCTATGAGCAGCAGGACGAGATCTTCCAGCATTTCATTGCCCGCTATCCCAACCTCAAGTGCATTGCCCGCCATGTGCGCTATGCCCACAGCGGCAGCGAGAACAGCCTCAAGGCCTTTATGTGGTACGACGGCCACACCTTTGAGAGCAAGCTCTACACCTTTAATATTCTGGATCGCGTGGGCGGCGGCGATGCCTTTGCCAGCGGTCTGATCTATGCCATGCTGCACAACTATAAGGCTATGGATATGGTCAACTTTGCCGTGGCAAGCAGCGCCATCAAGCACACCATCCACGGCGATGCCAACATCACCGATGATGTCAGCTCCATCCGCAACCTGATGAACATGAACTACGACATCAAGCGGTAACATATACGCAAAGATCCCCTCCGATACGCGCACACCGGAGGGGATCTTCTTATTATGCTTCAATCTTACAGAAACACATCCAGCATCTTTTCCAGCGGGGTGCGGGTGTCAAGCTCCAGCCCGGCTTTCTGTTTCAGCATCAGGATGCGGCGGACGCTCTCGTTGAGGCGTTCCTCGCTGATGGTTCCATTCTGCACAGCCTCCAGTACACCGTCAAAGGCTTCCGGCAGGTCGGGCGGCATCAGCAGAAGATCTGCCCCGGCGTTCAGCGCCGCTACAGCCGCTTCTGCTGCAGAATAGTGGTCACGAATGGCTTGCATGGACAGCGAATCGGTGCAGATGACCCCAGTAAAGCCCAGCTCCCCCCGCAGGCGCTCGGTCAGCATAGTGTAGGAGAGCGACGCAGGCAGGCCGTCCTGCGTTGCATTGGGGGTGGTGATGTGGGCGGTCATTACTACGTCGGCCCCAGCTGCGATTCCAGCCGCAAAAGGCTTCAGCTCCGTCTCCCGCATCTCTGCCCAAGTCTTGGTGCTGCTGGCCGTGCCGTAGTGGCTGTCCTCTGCGGTATCTCCGTGGCCCGGGAAATGCTTGAGTGTGCAGAGTATGCCCGCATCGTGAAACCCTTGTACAGCGGAGGTCACCATCTGTGCCGCCACTGCCGGATCCGACGAAAATGCCCGGTTCCCGATCACAGTATTGGCCGGATTGGTGTTCACATCTGCCACTGGGGCAAAGTCAAGATTCAGGCCGTAGGTTTTGAGGTAGCCTCCGATGGTCTGCCCCATGGCACGGGCATTGGCCGGGTCCCCTGTTGTACCTACTGCCTGGGCACTCTGGTATTGGGGCAGATCAAAGCCGGAAGCATTGGCCAACCGGGCCACGCTGCCGCCCTCCTCGTCCACGGCTGTCAACAGACCGGTCCCGGATGCTGCCTGAAAATCTGCCAGAAGCTTTTTCAACTGCTCCGGGCTTTTCACATTCTGCCGAAACACCACAATGCCGCCCACCGGATACTTTTTCAGCCCCTGCCGTTCTGCCCAGGTCAGCCTTGTGCTATCAGACTGTCCACTGGGGTCCAGTGCCTCGACCCGCACCACGAACAGCTGCCCCACCTTTTCCCGCAGAGACATGGCAGCAAGCCGTTCCTCTACCGGGTCAATCTGGGCTGATGCCGAGGCCGTTCCCGTCAGCAGCAGAGCCGCAGACAACAGCACAGCAGCTGCCCGCCGGATGATTTTTCGCACGAGAGACACCTCCTCTTTCTCTCAGTGTAGCACACCCTGCAAAGGTGCACAAGATGCAAAGATCCCCTCCGGTACGCGCACACCGGAGGGGATTTTCCATATCAGAAATGCATCAGGAAAGGATCATGCGGTCGTTGGCGAACTCGCCGCCGGACGCGATCTGGAACTTGGCCAGCAGGTCGGAGACGTGCAGGTTCTTCTTCTCTTCCCCGGAGACATCATAGATGATGTGGCCCTCGTGCATCATGATCAGGCGGTTACCGTACTTGATGGCATCCTTCATGTTGTGGGTGATCATCATGGTGGTCAGGTGGTTCTCCTCCACGATCTTGGCCGAGAGGGTCAGCACCTTGAGCGCCGTCTTGGGGTCCAGAGCGGCGGTGTGCTCATCCAGCAGCAGGAGCTTGGGCTTGTTCATGGTAGCCATGAGCAGGGTCAGTGCCTGACGCTGACCGCCGGACAGCAGGCCCACGCGGGCGGTCAGGCGATCCTCCAAGCCCAAGTCCAGGCTCTTGAGCAGTTCACGGTAGCGCTCCCGCTCGGCCTTGGTGATGCCGATCCTCAGGCCGCGGCGCTTGCCGCGCCGGGCGGCCAAAGCAAGGTTCTCCTCGATCTGCATAGTGGCGGCGGTGCCGGTCATAGGGTCCTGGAACACGCGGCCGATGTAGGCGGCGCGCTGGTGCTCCCCCAGTTTGGTCACGTCGGTGCCGTCAATGATGATCTTGCCGCTGTCCACGGGCCACACACCGGCCACAGCGTTCAGCATGGTGGATTTGCCCGCACCGTTGCCGCCGATGACGGTGACAAAATCACCTTCGTTCAATTTCAGGTTCAGACCATTCAGGGCCGTTTTCTCGTTGACGGTACCGGCGTTGAAGGTCTTGGAAACATTCTGGATCTCAAGCATTTTTTGCATCCTCCTTCTGTGCCTTCTTTGCCGCGGGCTTTGCGAAGTACTTGCTCTTCCAATAGGGCACGGCCAGGAACACGGCCACCACGGAGGCGCTCAGCAGCTTGAGCAGATTTGCGTCAAAGCCGAGGGTCAGCACCAGCTGGATAACGATGTAGTAGATGATGGCACCCAGCGAGACGGACACCAGCTTGAGAGCAAAGTTGTGGAAGATGCGGCTGAACAGGGCTTCGCCGATGATGACAGCGGCCAGACCGATGACGATGGCACCACGGCCCATGCTGACATCGGCAAAGCCCTGATACTGGCTCAGCAGTGCGCCGGACAGGGCCACCAGACCGTTGGAGACCGCCAGACCCAGCACCACATTGAAGCTGGTGTTGATGCCCTGGGCACGGCTCATGGCAGGGTTGGAACCGGTGGCGCGGATGCCGCAGCCCAGCTCGGTGCCAAAGAACCAGTACAGCACGCCGATGACCACGGCGCTGACCAGAATGACCATGATGATGGGGTTGTGCAGGGCAAGCTCCTTGACCCAGCGCAGGGAGATGAGCAGGTCGTACTTGTCCACGTTGATGGACTGGTTGGCCTTGCCCATGATCTTCAGGTTGATGGAGTAGAGGGCCAGCTGGGTCAGAATACCAGCCAGAATGGCCGGGATGCCCATAAAGGTGTGGAGCAGACCGGTGACAAGGCCGGTGGCCAGACCGGCCAGCAGGGCGATGAAGAGCGCTGCCCAGACGTTCATGCCGGAGAGCAGGCACATAACGCAGACCGCGCCGCCGGTGCCAAAGGAACCGTCTACGGTCAGGTCAGCCACATCCAGGATGCGGTAGGTCAGGTACACACCAATGGCCATGATGCCCCAGATGAGGCCCTGCGCACAGGCACCGGGCAAGGCACCGGGCAGGTTGGCAAGTCTTGCAAGAATATCCAAAACGTTTTCCTCCTGTAACTACACTTTTTTCTGATACGGGAAAGCGGAGAAGAACCAAAATTCGCTCTTCTCCGCTGATTTTATTGTAAAGTCTCTTCGTTACTGCAGCGTGAACTCTGCGCCCCTATCAGGGGAGCTTTCTGCAAAACAGACAGAGCGCTTGTTATTCCTCAATGGCCTCGTAACCCTCGGGAACGGTCATGCCCAGGTCATCGCAGATGGTCTTGTTGTACTTCTTGGTCACGTTGGTGTACTCAACGGGCATGGTGGAGATATCGGCCTCACCGGTCAGAACCTTGGCAGCCATCTCACCGGTGGTGTAGCCCAGATCGTAGTAGCTGATGGACAGGGTCGCCACGCCGCAGCCGGAGCAGATGCCCTCCTCACCGGCGAACACGGGCTTCTTGGCCGGGCGGCAGATGCCGTCGATGATGCCGGTGTTGGCAGCGCAGGTGTTGTCAGTGGGGACATACACCGCGTCGTTCTCGTCGGCAGCCTTCTGGCAGACAGAAGCCAGATCGTTGGAATCAGAGAAAGCGTACTGGGTGGCGGTAACGCCCTTGGCCTCCAGGTACTTCTGGACCTCGTCTACCTGATACTGGCTGTTTGCCTCGGCAGAGCAGTAGAGCAGGCCCACCTTGGTGGCCTCGGGCAGCCACTCGGTGATCATATCCGCCTGCTGATCCAGCGGAGCCAGATCAGAGGTGCCGGAGACATTGCCGCCCACGGTGCCATCGAAATCGGTCAGGCCCAGAGCAACACCGTACTCGGTGACAGAGGTGCCCAGAATGGGGATGCTGTCGGTGGCAGCCTGTGCGGCCTGCAGGGCGGGGGTAGCGTTTGCCATGATCAGGTCAACGCCTGCGGAAACAAAGCCGTTGGCGATGGTGGCGCAGGTTGCGGAATCGTTCTGGGCGTTCTGGAAGTCAAAGGTGACATTCTCGCCGAACTGTGCGGTCAGAGCATCCTCAAAGCCCTGGGTGGCAGCGTCCAGAGCGGCGTGCTCCACCAGCTGGCAGATGCCAACGGTATACTTCTGGCCATCAGCCGCTGCGGAAGAAGCCGCAGCAGAGGAAGCAGTGGAAGAAGCAGCCGTGGAGCTGGAGGAACCGCCGCAGGCAGTCAGGGCAGCAGCTGCGCCGCAGACAGCAGCGGCAGACAGGAACGAACGACGAGAAATTTTACGCATGATATTACTCCCTCAATTCTACTTTCGCGGCAGCAGGACACCGCATGAAAGCCAGTATTCAAGCGGCCTGTCGCATCGCGCTGCCGCTTTACACTCGTGAAGTATATCACACTTTCCGCTCCAAAACAACCGGGGAACAGCCCGAATTATCAATCAAAGTAATTTTATCTATTACTTTTTTCGATGGCTCTGTGCCGCATCTGCATTCCTTCGAGCTTTTTCAGCTCATCGTCCAGCCAGAGCAGATTTTCTTCCAGCTGGGGGCGGTACTCTTTTGCAAAGTCGTACCGGTAATACAGCGCCTGCCACAGCTTTTCCTGCATCCGCCGGGCAAACACCGGCTCAAACAGAGCGTCCAGCCGCTCCACGGTATCTTCCAGTTCCATGCACACCTGCGCCCAGCGCACATCGGTGGCCTCCCGGGCGGGCACATCGTAACGGGCCAGATAATCCCCCACCCTTGCCGCAATGACCTGCCCGCCGCACTGAGTGGGCTGCAAAAAGTAGGATACCTGCCCGTCCTTCGTGATCTCCTGCGCCAGCGGGTAAAGGGCGCAGACCAGCGGCTCGGCATCGTGGATGGCGCAGTGGTTCCCGGTGAGGAAGGGACAGTTGCCGCGCTCCTCCTTCAGCGGGGCCAGCCGCAGCACCGGCAGGTGGCTGACCCGCCCGATGCTTCCCCGGCAGAACGCCCGGGCCACGGTGCGGAGCGGCAGGCGCAGGCGGGCCGCAATGCGCCACAGGTCAAAGCCCGACAGCACGATATCCTCCCGCCCCCGGCAGCAGCCGCCGCAGCCCGCACAGGCAAACGAAAACGCCTCGTCCCGGGCAAGCAGGGGCGCGGTGCGGGTAAAATCGGTGCGGCCGCAGAGATCGACCTGTGAATCCTTGAGCATGATGGTTCTCCTGTTCTGTGAATGGTTTTGTTCCATTGTACCACAAAGCCGGGCACAGAAAAAGGGAGCGCATCCGCTCCCCTGTTCAGGACCCCCGGTTCACACGGCGGTAGACCGTTACGGCATCCTCGATGTGGTAGGGCGCGGTGCTGTGGTTTCCCCCTGCCCCGGCCGTGACCAGAATGTATTCCCTGCCCTTCACCTCGGCCAGACTGGCAAGGCAGAGCCCTGCTTCCCCGGTGTAACCGGTCTTACCGCCCAGGATCCGGCCACTGTGCAGCGCTGTGCCGTCCAGCTGGCTCAGCAGGGTGCTGTGCATCGTGAACCCCTGCGGGTGGCAGTTGGTGGCCGGAACAGTATACCGCTCCGTGGTAAACAGCTTGCGGAAGGTCTCGTTCTGCAGGGCTGCTTCCGTCAGCCGGGCCATATCCCGCACGGTGGAAACATGCTCCGGGTCGTGCAGGCCGGTGGGGTTGCAGAAATGTGTGCCGGTCATCCCCAGCTCTGCCGCTTTCTGGTTCATCCGGACCACAAAAGCTTCCTCGCTGCCGCTCACCTCCCGGGCCAGCGCTTCGCAGCACTCGGCCCCCGAGGGCAGCATGGCCCCGTACAGCAGATCCCGCACCGTGGCCGTTTCCCCGGGCTGAAACCCCGCCAGCGAGGCATTCTGGGCCTGCAGAGCCGGAAAGATCTCCTCGGGCAGGGTCACGGGCGTGTCGAGGTCCGGGTTTGCTTCTATGGCCAGCAACGCCGTCATCATCTTGGTCATGGAAGCCGGATAGATCGTGCTGTCGGCATCCTTTTCGGCCAGCACCTCTCCGCTGTCGGCCCGCAGTAAAATGGCATGGGGACTGTTCAGCCCATCCAGCGTGACCCGCCGGGGCCACAGCAGCAGAAGCAGGGTCGCCAGCACCAGCAGCCAGAACAGCCGCCGGAAGGCTCTGCGCCGGTGCTTCCGGCGGTGCGGTGAAGTTTTCATTCTCGTTCTCATCCTTTTTTGCAAAATCAAAAGCGCTTTCATCCCTTAATACGGGACGAGAGCGCCTTTTTCTGCAAAAAGTGGGGCCGCTCCACAAAAATTTGTGCAGCGGCCCCAAGCCAGTTCAATATTTTATTACGTCATCTACAAGAACGTGTTCAGTGCTGTGCCTTATGGAACATGCTCTTGCGCTTACGCTCCAGCAGATAACCGGCAGCCAGCAGGACACCGCCTGCACGCACCAGAACATCTGCCATCCAGTTGGTGGTACCGGTCTGGATCAGCTTGCCGCTCTCCGGGCGGGCATCCTGTACCGGCGGGTTCACGGGGGTCTCCGGGGCGGGCGTGGTCTTAGCGACTGCCTGCTCCACGGCGGGAGTGGTGGGCCGTGCATCTTGCACTGCCGGGGTAGTCGGCGTAGTGGGAGCCGGAGGAGTCGGATCGGAATCCTCAGGCGTTTCCGGTTCCGGGTTCGTGGGGATCACAGGGTCGGTCACTTCCCGCAGAGCGCCGTAAATGGTCACGGTGTACCGTGCGGAGTCGGTGCCATCGATGTTCTCGCCGGTGACCTTCACGTTGGAATCCGGGCCAAAGGCATCCAGCACGCCCGCTGCTGCGGTGGTGTTGGGGTTGTTCTGGCTCTCATAGCCCCAGACGATGGTATAGGTCTTGCCCTCATACTCGTACTCGGTGCCATAGACCATATCATAAGCGCTGGGAGCACCCTCTGCCTGCTTTTCGTAGTTGCCCCAGATGAGCTTGGTGTTGCCCTCTGCATCGGTGGTCTTGGTGAAGTTCAGGCTCTTACCGTTCACCACCATATCCCGCAGAATAACGACCTGATCGCCATTCTCAGCGGTCTGGTAGGCAGTGTCGAAATTGTATCCGGCCTGCTTCAGCTCTTCCAGCGCCTTGCCGATGATCTCCGGGTCGTGGGAACCGTCCACATCCAGCATATAGTTCAGTGCGGCGGCGGGCACCCACACGGAGAGATACTGCTTCCCGGTCTCCTTGTTCAGGTCAGAAAGGTAGGTATAGGTCTGGCCTTTATAGGAAAGGGCATCGAAGTTTGCGTGGGTATCATCCTTGGTCAGCAGGAAGTTGGTCAGCTTGTCGCCCTGCTCGTTCACCGGCCACAGTGTGTTGTCGGCGCTGTAATCATAGGTCAGCGTGCCGCCGGTAACGATGAGGTTTTGGCCCACAGTTGGTATCTTTTTTATCGAGGGGTTAAGAGTTATCGTTGTTGCTTCCACATGGGAATTGTTTTTGATGTGGATGGTGCTGTTATCACCGTAAGCAAACAGTCCTGCCTTGTCGTATTTTCCCCTCACAAGAACAGTACCATTATCCACGACCAGTTTAGCATTCTTGCCCAGACCAACTGCCGTATAGGAATTCTCCATATCGGAAATTAGCTGTCCATTGTCATCAACCAGAATTTCATGTCCCCGGGCAGAGGTTGCCTGAATCCCCCAGTTACCCCGCGTACCGCCTGTCAGATGATATCGGCTGTTTCCGGTCACACGCAGTTTCAGGCCTTTACCATCACTGCCGCCCAGAGCATACATTGCCTGATGGGTGTTCTTGGAGGTCACAACGCTGTTGTTTGCGATTTCAACCTTCTGGAAACCGGCGTAAATTCCACGGTTTGCATCGATATCCACCGTGCTGTCGTTCACCGTCAGATTGCCGGTCCCGCCACGCTCATTATAAATGCCCCAGGTTCCCGCATCCGGGTTTTCAGAAGTAACTTTGATTTCGGCCTCTGTGCCATTTTTAAAGGTGATATTACTGTCACCGTGGGCGGCAATGCCATAGCCTGCGGCATTCGGGGTTTCCGGGGTAATATTGATATCGACTTCTGCATTGTCGAACGTGATATCCCCGGCAGATTTGAGTACATTTCCCTCTTTATCTTTTCCGGCACCTTCATAGTCAATGCCGAAGCTGCTGCCAGCAATATTCAGCGCGCTATCCTCCACAGTCAGGCTTGCATCTGAACCTTGGTGGCCGTAAATACCGGTTGTAGCATCACTGATCTCCAGCGTACTGCCATCCTCGACTGTGATATCATCCCAGCTGGCAATGCCAATACCGGTATGTGACGCTTGCTTTGCATTGTCTTCCACACCGTCTATCGTTAAGGAAGAGCCGCCGGAGATGGTCAAATCACCATGCTGGGTCACACCACGGCCAGCCTGCGTAGAACCAGAGGTTTTTGTCTCCTCAATGGTCACGTTCGCCCCGTCTGTGATTTCCACGTCCGAGCCATCTGCCATTACCAGACCGCCTGTGGTATCACTGATGGTCAGCGAACCGCCCGCAGAGCTTTCCGTTTCTTCTGTGTCTGTTTCCGCAGTTTCGGTCTTTTCTACACCGCCGCTGATGGTCAGCTTGGTATTTGCACCCTCACTGGCATCCGAGCTGTCACTTGCGCCTTCGCCGCCCACACGGATGCCCTCAATATTGACGTTATCCTTAGAGATATCGTGTCCTCCGCCTTCGGTCACTTTGTCGATTGCTTCAGAACCATCAATAGTATTATCCCCTTTAAGGGTGATATCCACGTCGGAATTATCCCGTGCGTTGATGCCCGCTGTGGCATTTTCCGTCAGATTGATTTTGGTATTATCCAGCGTCAGGTCAACGTTGGTTTCCTTGTTATCATCATCATCTTTCAGATTCACACCGATATCAATGCCGTTGCCGCCGGTGGTCAGGTTGGAATCCTTGACTGTCAGGTCAACATCTGCACCCTCGCCCACCTTGATGATGGTTTTATCTTCTTTGGCATCTACGGGCACTTCTGTCTGGGTGCTGGTATCTACATTCACGCCCTCAACCACGATGGTTGCATCCTTCACATCCTCTTTGACGGTGATGGTGTTTCCAGTTGTGGTCTCAGCCGTGGGGCTGTTCTCTGCGTTGTTGCCAGAAGAATCTGTGGTAGTATCCGTCGGTGTGGTTTCCTCTGTACCATTGTCGGAGTTATCAGTGGATGGCAGAACATCTTCCGTTGGCGCGTTGCCGCCCTTGACGTTGATCACACCATGATCCGCTTCATCCTCGTTGACGTAGGTGCGGTGCTCCTCACTGCCGTCCTCACCCTGATAACTATACGCGCCGCGAGTGTCATCCTTGTCAACAGTTACACTGCCATCGCCCAGATAATACGTCACCGCAGAAGCGCTGGGGCCAACCGCGCTCACTGCAACCGCGGTGGCCAGCGACATTGCTGCCAACTTGAATTTCTTGTTTGTCATTTTTCTTCTGCTCCTTTCCAGTTCATGCTCACATGATCGAAAAGTGGTGGTTAAACAGCAGACCGATCCTTTGTCAGTCATCAATACTCCCAGTTTCTCCACGAAAAGCATCCGGACAAAAAGAAAAAAGCGCCGCACCAGCCAAATGGCTGGTACAACGCTTTGCGTTTTGTACTTTAGGGGTGCTCGCCCTCTCTATCTATGCTTTAACCCGCCGCTTTTCTCAAGGGCAGGGTGATCGTGGTTCCCGGAAAAGCTACTCCCATACACTTCTCCATAACCCCGCACCGGCTGCCCTTTGGGGGGTGCCGGCACATTTCCGCATAGTCGAAGAGGGTTGCAGAGCAAAGTGCAGCTGGCGGCCCATACCGGGCCTTCCGCCTTGCGTCACAGCCTTCCGACTGGTTTGCCGATCTTTCTGTTTTGCTGACAAGGTGCTTCTCGCACTTTATCATACCCCCCCCCCTATAAAAAATCAAGGGGTCTGGGCAAGGTTTGTAGATACTCACAAATCCATGTGATTTTTTAGGCTATTTTAACGGAAAGGCACACGCATAACAAAAACAAACCCCTGAAGAATTTCTTCCTCAGGGGTTTCATGTAAGTCGGCGACTACCTATTTTCACGCGCCGTTTCCAGCGAACTATCTTGGGCACGA
>OIYE01001121.1_pt1 | contig 15862 bp, 10 predicted proteins | sample 1588091 | NCBI WGS metagenome assembly OIYE01 (sample SAMN03283265) | human gut metagenome | biome: human-associated habitat; material: feces | host: Homo sapiens | place: USA | collected 2013 | reverse complement strand
ATGGCGGAAAAGACATCGCCAGACGCGCCGCCGAATTGTGCGGTGGTGCCTTAGCGGATGCCCGACCAGAGCGCGTCATTTTCCGCTTGAAACGCTTCCCTCAGCGCATTTTCATCTTCAGTAGATACATCCTGCTCAAAAATCAGGATGCCGTCCATATCCGGATCATGTTCCCAGACCTGCAAGGTCAGCACATCATTGTAGTGCCGGACGGTATAACCATCCGCGTCGAACGTCCAGTCCTCCTTCTCTTCGCCAACCGCCCAGCGCAGCAGCACCGCCTCCGTCCCATCAAAACGGTACAGCGTTTCTCTGTGAATGCCGCCCGCCAAGCCGCCGTTCACAGAACTCCTTACAATCTTGTGTTCTGCATCAAGGTCGTAATTCGTGAACGTCAGCGGACAGAGAACATACTGTTCGCCATCAAAAATGAAAAACTGGTAGACGAAATTGCTCGCGCCGCGCTGTGTCAGTATCACCACATCGTTGATGCCGTCGAAGTTGACATCCGCATAGGAAAGGTACGGGTCTTTCTCGCCGGACACGAAGCAGAGTTCCTGCCCGTTGTCCGCAATCAGGCGGTGGATGTATTCGTTTTCCGTCGTCTGCCCGATAATTTCCGCGCGGACAGGGGCGATGGTCATCAGGAGAAGCAAGGCAAGCAGGCAGAAACGGGAAATACAGTTCTTCATAAAGAATACTCCTTTCGCATGGGTGTGCTAATGAAAGAACGAATACGGGGCGGCAATTCATCCGCAGAAAAAAAGGAAATTTCTTCATCGTCTGAAATGGAAATGCTTGCAAATTACTGATGTTTGCGTTATAATGAAAATGGTAATTTATGATTCATACTATTTCCAGATAAGAATGCGCCAAGATGCGCGGCGAATTTTTCATTCTGGCTAACGTGAATGGAACGCAGCGTAGCAGCGCTACGCTAAGTGGAATGAGCGGACGCCAGAAGGGAAAAGGCGCAAGCAGATGGCGCAGGTGAATCTGGAAATAGTATCAAGGTTTCTTGCTGGGGAAGCGGAGAAAGGGGTGTTTGCCACGGCGCACGAAGGAGCAGCGCAGTACTGCCGCAAAGTGGACAAGCGTGAAATTCCGGTCTGTCCGATTTTAGGGGTCAATATTGCAGTCATCAACATGAATTGGCTGCTGAAATATTTGGCGCAGAATATTCATCAATTGCAGGGAGATTACATCTGCGTATCGAATGTACATACAACCGTCGTCAGTTACGAGGATGCGGACTACCGTGCCGTGCAGAACGGCGGTTTGATGGCGATTCCGGATGGCAATCCGCTGGCGCAGGAAGCGCGGCGGCGCGGGTATCCGCAGATTCAGCGGACAACCGGGCCTGACCTGATGATGGAGGTCTTTCGGCAGTCCACGGCACACGGCTGGCGGCATTATTTCTACGGCAGCACGCAGGAAGTGCAGGAGAAAATGATTGCGCGCCTGCAGCAGGAGTATCCGGGACTGGTAATTGCGGGCACAGACGCGCCGCCCTTCCGCGAACTGACACCGGAGGAAGATGCGCTTGCCGTGGCGCGCATCAATCAGGCGCAGCCAGATTTTGTGTGGGTCGGGCTGGGAGCGCCGAAGCAGGAGCGCTGGATGGCGGCGCACCAAGGACGTGTGCATGGGCTGATGATTGGCGTCGGCGCGGGCTTTGATTTCTTTTCGGGCAACGTGAGGCGCGCCCCGTTATGGATGCAGAAGCACAGCCTGGAATGGCTCTATCGCCTGATGCAAGACCCGAAGCGGCTATTCCAGCGCTACTGGAGCACGAATCTGAAATTCATCTGGAACGCAACCATCAGGAGAAAGTAAATGCAGCAAGCGACAAAACAGCCCGCTGTACTGCTGGTACACGACTATTATCAGGTTCCCGGCGGCGAGGATGTCGTTGTGGCGAACGAGAAGCACCTGCTGGAAACGCACGGTCACGCTGCGGCGCTGTATGTGCGGCGGAACGAGGAGATTTCGCGCATGGGAGCGCTGGAGAAAATCTGCAGTGCGCTGGGGATGTTTTTCAGCATCCGTACATACCGCGAGGTTCGACGGAGCATCCGCGAAAACCGGATTTCGCTGGTGCATGTGCACAACACGCTGCCGCTGATTGGCCCGGCAGTGTATTACGCGGCATTGCGCGAGGGCGTTCCCGTGGTGCAGACGGTGCACAACTTCCGCCTGCTCTGCCCGAACGCGATTTTCTACCGCGACGGCCATATCTGCGAGGACTGCACGAAAAAGGGGCTGCACTGCGCGGTGAAGCACCGCTGCTACCGCGGCAGCCGCCTGCAGACGGTGCTCTGCGTGCTCAGCACACGTTTGCACCGTGCCCTCAAAACGTACAGCCGCCTGCATTACATCACCCTGACGGACTTCAACCGGCAGAAGCTGCTGGCGCTTAAGCAGATTCCGCCGGAAAACGTGTCCGTAAAGCCGAACTTTGTGGAACCGCCGGAGACGATTGTGCCATACGCGGCGCGCGAAAATCAGGTGGTGTACATCGGTCGGCTGGATGCGCTCAAGGGCATTCGGCTGCTGCTGGAAGCGTGGGCGCGCTACGAGCGTTCAGGCGGGGGCATGAAGCTGATCATCTGCGGTACAGGGCCGGAGGAAGCATGGTGCCGCGAATATCTGACGCGGGAAAAGCTGAAGCAGGCGGAGCTGCGCGGCTTTGTGCCAAATTCGGCGGCACGGGCGCTGATGGGGCAGTCCAAGGCGCTGATTCTGCCGACACAGTGGTATGAAGGCTTCCCGATGACAATTGTGGAAGCCTTCAGCGTCGCCACGCCGGTGATTTGCTCGGATTTAGGCAACGCGGGTTCCCTGATTTCGGACGGCGTGACGGGCTTCAAGTTTCCGGCAGACTCGGCGGAACAGCTGGCACAGACGCTCAACCGGCTTCAGCACGCGGAATCCGTCAGCGAAGGCGCGCTGAAAACGTATCAGGAGAATTTCACGGCGGAAGCAAATTATCGTCAGCTGATGGCGATTTACAGCAAGGCGATGCAGAAAAGCGGCGAAAGGAACGAACCATCATGCGGCTGATTGTGGCAGATGTACGGAGCACCAGCACGGACGGCATTGCCGCTGGGCATTATTTCACCGTCGCGCAGAATTATCTTGACCTGTTCGGCGCGGAAATGGATGTGCGCATTGCGGGCGGGCCGGTGTACGGCGACCGCTTCGGGAACAAGCTGATTCGTCTGCCGCATGATTACATCGTGGGCAGTTCGGCGGTGCGCAACAAACGCGCCGTGTTCCAGAACGTGCGCGCGCTGCTGCGGGAAGCGCAGGATGACGTGATTGTCCTCCAGTGCAGTGCCGTCGCAACAGCGTATCTGGGGCTTGCACTGTTCAAGAAGAAAGAAACGCGGGTCTACGCCATCCAGTACAGCGCCGACGGCGTCAATTCGGTGCTGAAACGGGGGCTGTATGCGCTGTGCAGGCGGAAAATCAGCGGCGTTATCTGCCCCAATGCAGCCATTGGCGCGGCGTATGGGCGGCCGATGTGCGTCGTATCCGATTACATCAGCACAGGAACGATGCAGCCGCCTGTGCCGTATGCGCAGAAGCGCTATGATTTCGGCATGGTCGGGCTGATTACGTCGGACAAGGGCGTTGTTGAGGCGGCAAAGCAGCTGCGGAACACGCCGTATCGGGTGCTGATTGCGGGTCGGGTGCAGGAAGCGCCGCTGGAAACGGAACTGCGGGCAGTCTGCGCGGGGGCGAGGAACATCGAGCTGCGGCTGGAATACCTGTCCGAAGCGGCGTATGACGAAGCGATTCGCCAATGCCGCTACTGCATCCTAAACTATTCGGAGAATTACTCCCTGCACAGCAGCGGCGTTGTGTTCGATATTCTCTTCCGGGGCGTGCCGATTGTGGGCAGCCGCTGTGGGACGCTGCAAATGGTGGAAGCAAACGAATTGGGCAAAACGGTATCCAGCATGGCGGATTTTGCGCCGGAAAAGCTGCTGGATGAAGCCGTGCATGACCGCTATGTGCGCAACATTGCGCGCTACTGCCAATCGCAGGCGCAGGAGCGGGAAAAGCTGCGGGATTTTCTGACGCGGGACGCGGTGGAATAACCATGCCGCACAGCGCAGAGTGAAAGGAGGGGCTGAAGCGTGAAGATCATGTGGATGGGGAATATTATCCTCCCTGCCATTGCGGAAAAAGAATCGCTTCCCCCGGTGTATATCGTGGGCTGGCTGGTCGGGCTGTCGCGGCGGCTGACGCAGCTGCCGGATGTGGCGCTGACGTATGTGTTTGACGCGCCGAAAGCGCTGACGGGCGAAGTGGACGGCTACCGCTATTATGGGCTGGTCAACCCCACACGCCCTACGCAGCGGTGCGGCGAAGCCTATACCCGGCAGCTGGAGCAAATCCTGCGCAAAGAGCAGCCGGATGTCATTCACCTCTGGGGCACGGAAAATCAGCACACGCTGGCCATGGTTAATGCGGCGGAACACATGGGGATGCGCGAGCGGATTGTAATTTCCATTCAGGGGCTTCTGTCCATATACGCGGAGCATTATCGCGCTTATCTGCCGGAACACGTCTGCCACGGGCACACGCTGAAGGACTTGGTGAAGGGCAATATCGTCCGGCAGGAAGCAATCTACCGCCGCGTCGGGCAGTATGAACAGGAAGCCCTGCGCAGGGTGCAGCACGTTATCGGGCGCACCGACTGGGATGCTGCCTGCATGGCGGAGCTTACCCCGCAGGCGGCCTATCATTTCAACAACGAAACGCTGCGGGACGAGTTCTACACCGGCGAATGGTCGCTGGACAGCTGCGAGCCGCACAGTCTCTTCTGCAGTCAGGCGCATGTGCCACTCAAGGGGCTGCATCTGCTATTGCAGGCGCTGGCGATTGTCCGCAAGCGCCATCCCGATGTCAAGCTCTATGTGGGGCGCAAGGACTACGGGCGCATTCCGCTGCCTGCGCGCAATGCCTATGAACGGTACATCCACCGTCTGCTGCGCGAAAACGACCTCTGCGACCATGTTGTTTTTACCGGAAGCCTGAATGCACAGCAAATGAAGGAGCGGTATCTAAAAAGTCAGGTGTTTGTGCTGCCGTCGAGCATTGAAAACTCCCCCAATTCGCTGGGCGAGGCGATGCTGCTTGGCGTACCGTGCATTGCGTCGGATGTCGGCGGCGTGCGCTGTCTGATGACGCACGGCGTGGAAGGGCTGATTTATCCGGCAGACGACCCGCATTTGCTGGCATATGATATCTGCGAGATGTTCGCGCATCCGGAAAAAGCGGCGCAGATGGCGCGCGCCGGGCGAGAACATGCCGGAAAAACGCATGATGCGCAGAAGAATCTGGAGATACTGCATCAGATTTATACGGAGATTGCACGATGAAAATCCGAATCACAAAGAACCATGTGGATGCACTCTGCGTGCTGATTGGCGTGCTGGGCATGGGCTCGCTGTATTTTCAGGTGTTGCGGATGCCGCTGATGGCAGCCATGCTGATTGCGTCGATTCTGCTGCTGACGCGGGCGCATCATCCGAAAATCAGCGCCCAGAACATACGCCTGACGCTGCTGCTGACGGCGGCGCTGCTGCTGACGAGCTTTGTTAACCCGCAGAACGGCATCCACATCAACGATATTGTCATTTGGCTGTGCAACATCGGCTATGTGCTGGTGCTGCAAAGCTGCATCGGGTATCAGACGTATATGCGGCTGTATACCAAAGTCATGCTGGCAGAGGCGGCCATCAGCCTGATTTCCTTCGTCATCGGCGATTTGCTGTCGCTGCCGCTGCCGCTGCTGCACTACGAAGTTTCCAGCGTCAACGGATTTTACTTGACGCCTTATTTTACCTTAGGCTGGCTGAACATCCCGGTTTTCCACCGCAATGCGGGCATGTTCAACGAACCGGGCAGCCACCAGATTTTCCTGAACTTCGCGCTGCTGTTCCTGATGAGCGACGAAACGCGCATGGGCATGAGCAAGAAGAAATACTGCTGGGCAATTGCGCTGCTGATCGTCACCATCCTCAGCACGCTGTCCACAACAGGCTTTATTTGTCTGGGCGTTGTGCTGCTGACGGTGGCATTCCGCAAAAAGGGCGGGAAAATGGCGCGCAGCATCAAGATGGCGGCGTTCATTGGGCTGATTCTGCTGTTTGTCATCGAGTCCGTCACGGGCGTGGTGGAAAGCAAGATTATCGGGCGAAATTCCGGCGGTTCGTTCTACACGCGGTGGAATGACACCTTCAGCGGCTTTGAAATCGGGCTGGAATCCCCCATTGCGGGGCAGGGCGTTTTCTCGGAGCGAAAGGCGGAAATCCTGCTGGAGCACAAGGTGCAGAACATTTCCAACGGCTTTGCCGCCTTCGTCATGGATACAGGGTTGATTCTCCCGGCAGTTTGGCTGTGGCTGACGTACCGCGGTATCCGCACCAAATTTGCCAAGGCGCGGCTGCTGTATGTGCTGGGCGTTTTCCTGCTGTATTTCCTGTGCATCAACACGGAGGGCGTTTTCCTGAACATACTGTTTCTGGGGCTGCTGGGCAAGTGGCAGCCGGACGCGGAGGACACGCCTGATCAGCAGGCAAATGCGCGCAGCCAGAAGAAGCGCAGGTGGCGATGCACTGTGCCGCCGGAAAAACTGCGCCTGACGTTTAACCCGCAGCCGGAGGACGCGGCGCAGGAGCAGACGGGCGAAACAGGCGGAGAGGAATCATGAACACAGCATCAAGGAGCGAAAACACGGCACGCAACATCGGTGTAGGCGCGGTGCGGCAGGTGGTTACGCTGCTGCTGGCTTTTGCCGTGCGAACGGTGTTTGTGCGCCGGCTGGGCGCGGATTATACGGGTGTCAACGGGCTGTACAGCAACATTCTGGCCATGCTGTCACTGGCGGAACTGGGCGTGGGCAACGTGCTGGTGTACAGCTTGTACGCACCGCTGCACCGGGGCGACACGGGCGAAATCCAGCACCTGCTGGGCTATTATCGTCGCATTTACCGCCTGATTGCGCTGGCGGTAGCGCTGCTGGGCGCGGCGGTAATTCCCTTCCTGCCGCTCATCATCAGCAGCGAGCTGCCGATGGCGCAGTTAATCGTCTACTATGTGCTGTACTTGGCGAACTCCGTGGCATCCTATCTGGTCATCTACAAAACGACGCTGATTCAGGCTGACCAGAAGGCATATTTGCAGAACATGGTTTCCGCCGCGGCGCTGGTGGTGCAGTATGCGGCGCAGATCGCGTGCCTGCTGATTTTGGGCAGCTATCTTGGCTATTTGCTGATTCAGATTGCCTGCACCCTCCTGCAGAACGCGGTACTGAGCCATTTAGCGGATAAGATGTACCCCTTCCTGCGGGAAAAGCAGAAACACGAGCCGATGCACCGCAAGCAGGAGCTGAACGACAACATCCGCTCCATGTTTCTCTACAAGCTGGCGACAATACTTATCAACAACACGGACAACATTCTGATTTCCGTCATGCTGGGCACAGTGTTCGTCGGCTACTACTCCAACTACGCGTCGCTGACGACGTATGTGACGACGTTCGTTTCCATCGTGATTACCGGCATTTCCGCCAGCTTGGGAAATCTGAATGCCGAAAAGGATTCGGAAAAGTCGTACGCCATGTTCCGCAACCTGATTGTCCTCTTCGGGGCGATTACAGGCTTCTGCGTCGCCGCATACGGCGCGGTTGTGCAGGACTTCATCCCCATCTGGGTGGGCGAAGAATACCTGATGGACACAGGGACGGTAGCAGCGGTGCTGTTCACGTTCTACCTGAGCACCATCGTCGCGCCCGTGTGGATGTACCGCGAAACGCTGGGTCTTTTTCAGCAAATGAAGTATGTTATGTTTATGACGGCGCTGGTCAACATCCTGCTGTCCATCCTGCTGGGGCACTTCTTCGGCGTGGCGGGCATCATCGGCGCAACAGGGCTGGCGCGGCTCTGCACCATCTTCTGGTATGAGCCGAAAGTGCTGTTCCATCGCACCTTCGGGCGCAGCGCTGCCGCGTATTTCAAGGCGCAGGGAGGCTTTCTGCTGCTCAACGGCGCGGTGATGGCGCTGTCGCTGCTGCTGTGCGCGCGGATGGGGCATACGCTGATGTGGATTATCATCAAGGGCATCACCTGCGCGGCGGTGACAGCGCTCCTGTACACGCTGGCGCTGGGGCGGACGGCAGAATATCGCTGGATGCTTGAAAAAGGGCGGAGTTTCTTGCGCAAATGGAGGAAGAAGGCATGATCGATCAGGAAATGCAGCACTGCCGTAAAATTGTGCGTTTTGACCCTACCATTTCAACAGCGAATCAGGGAGATTTCATCATCCGCAACGCCTGCGAGCATGTGCTGCACGACTGCTTTCCTGTGCAGCTGTCCGTCGCCGTGCCGGTTCGGGACAGGCTGTCGAAAGTGTCGATGAAGCACGTCGGCAGTGCGGATTACGCATTTGTCTGCGGGACGAATCTGCTTTCCTCGGACATGCGCCGCCAAAGGATGTGGAATATCCGCCTGCGGGACGCGGTGATGATGCGCTGCGGCGATTTGCACAAGCGGGAGCTGCTGAATTTCCGCCTGATTCATGAAAAATTTCAGCGCACGCATGTCATTTTGCTGGGCGCGGGATGGTATCAATACCAGGACGAGCCGACAGGATACACGAAGCGGATTCTAAAAACGCTGCTGGATGGGCAGTACCTGCACGCGGTGCGCGACGAATACACGCGCCAGCGCCTGCTGAAGCTGGGCATCACGAACGTGCTGAATACGGCGTGTCCGACAATGTGGGGGCTGACAGACGACAAATGCGCGCAGATTCCGACGCACAAGGCGGAGCGCGTCGTGACAACGCTGACGGACTACCGCAGCAGCCCGGATCAGGATGAGCAGATGCTGACCATGCTGCAAAAGCACTATCGCGAGGTGTATGTGTGGCTGCAAGCAGTTGAGGACTACGCCTGCCTGCGCCAAATGGATGCGCGTGTGACGCAGAATTTGCACCTGATTCAGCCGAATCTGCGAGATTACACAGCGCTTTTGGCGTCAGGCGGGATTGACTACGTTGGCACGAGGCTGCACGGCGGCATCCACGCAATGAACATGGGCTGCCGAAGCCTGATTCTGGCGGTAGACAACCGCGCAAGTGAAATCGCGAAGGACACGAATCTGCCCGTCCTGCCCCGCGGCGGGAATTTGGATGTGCTGGAGGAGCGAATCTGTTCCGCATGGGAGACGCAAATTGATTTGCCGACCACGGCAATTCGGCAATGGAAAAATCAGTTCCGCGAGACAGATGCAGAGAAAGCGCCTTGATTTTCGTATAAAATGCGGCTTTCTGCGCGGTAAGTATTGACAGTCGACTTGTAATTTGTTACAATATAGCTGGAATTGGGAAAGAGATTGCTATATCCACCGGGAGCACTGCGGCTCGCCGCGAAAAGAAAGATGGAAAGCAGCAATCGCTTGCCATTGGCACAACCATACGTCGTGCCGGAAGATTGCACAGAACAAGGAGTGAGGACGATGAAGGACAAAAAGTGGATGCGAAAGGCATTGTCTTTCCTGCTGGCTGTATTCATGGTAACGGGCAGTATGGGAACAGTGCTGACGGCGGCTGCAGAAGAGCCGGAAACTCCGCCGACGGAAACGGTTGAGGTCGTGCCGACGGAAGCACCGGAAGCAACGGATGTTCCTGAGGTAACGGAAATCCCCGAAGTGACGGATGTTCCCCAAGCAACGGAAGCGCCCGAAGCGACGGATGTTCCCGAAGCAACGGAAATCCCCGAAACAACGGAAGCGCCCGAAATCGTGGACGAAGCAGCCGTAGATTACAGCCGCTCCGTGCTGGATAACGAGTTCTTTGACTCCGGCTTTGCCGCGACGTTCAGCAGCGCACAGCTGTACCTGAATCCGACGGGCGATGAGCTGGTTGGTCGTGTAACCGGCGTAGTGTATGTGACGCATCGTCCGCAGAAGGGTCAGCTGAATGAACGGATTTCCGTCTGCGTGTATGACCAGACGGCTGGCGTTGCATATGGCTATCTGGCGGCGGATGCAGTGCATCCCGTGCCGGAAGAGGGCATTGAGAATCAGCGTCACACCGGTGTTTTCGCGAGCGGCGTGGAAATGCCCAGTGCCCTGCTGGTGCTTGCGGCTGCGACGGAAGAACCTGTGCCGACCCCTGCACCCACGCCCGTGCCGACGGAAGAGCCCGTTGTCGTGCCGACCGAAGAACCTGTTGTCGTGCCGACCGAAGAGCCCGCTGTTGAGCCGACCGAGGAACCCGTTGTTGAGCCGACGGAAGAGCCCGCTGTTGAGCCGACCGAAGAGCCCGCTGTCGTGCCGACCGAGGAACCCGTTGTTGTGCCGACCGAAGAACCCGTTGTTGAGCCGACCGAGGAACCCGCTGTCGTGCCGACCGAGGAACCTGCAGTCGTGCCGACCGAGGAACCCGCTGTTGAGCCGACCGAAGAGCCTGTTGTCGTGCCGACCGAGGAACCCGCGTCGACCCCCGCGCCTACGGACGTGCCGGATGACCTCGAAAACATCGACCGCGCGGATGTGATTATTCCGGGCAAACCGACGTTCGAAATGGACAAGGCGACGGCGGAGTTGGGCGAGAATATCACCTTCACCATCCACACAAAGAACGCCACCAAAATTTTGATGTACATTGACGGCAGCGTCAACCGCTACATCTACGACGTGCCCACCGACACGTCGACGCTTACCATGTCCTTCTCCTCGATGGGGAGCAAGGGGGGCAAGCGCACCATCGCGTTCCAAGCCTACAACGGCAATACGCCCGGCGAAAAGTCCGCTGAACAAACGATTACGCTGACAAAGCCGTCTGTCAAGCCGCAGGTAACGGTAAAGAATATCGACAAGACGACCGTGGGTCTGGGCGAGAACATCACCTTCACCCTGCGCATCAAGAACGCCACGAAGGTGCTGATGTACATCGACGGCAGTGTCAACCGCCGCTTCGAGGACATCACCCCCGACATGACGGAATACACCTTCACCATGTCCTTCTCTTCGCTGGGGAACAACGGGGGCAAGCGCGCCATTGCGTTCCAAGCCTATAACGGCACGACGGCGGGTGAAAAGACCTCCGAACGTGTTGTGACTGTCGCAAACGAAAGCCCGAACAAGCCGACCGTGACCAGCTGGAGTTTGAACAAATCCACGGTTGATTTGAACGAAACCATCACCTTCACCATCAACACCAAGAACGCAACGAAGATGCGTGTCTACATTGATGGCAAGCTGAACCGCTACATCTACGACGTGAAGGACGGCGCAACGACGTTCCAGATGTCCTTCTCGACGCTCGGCTCAAACGGCGGCGTGCGCACGGTGGCGTTCCAGCCCTACAACGGCAACACACCCGGCGCCATGTCCGACACCAAGACGATTACCATCAGCGTGGCGAACAAGCCGCAGGTGGAGCTGCTGAAAATCAGCAATCCGAACGCGACGCTGGGCGAAAACATCACCTTCACCCTGCGCATCAAGAACGCCACGAAGGTGCTGATGTACATCGACGGCAGTGTCAACCGCCGCTTCGAGAACATCACCCCTGACATGTCGGAATACATCTTCACCATGGCGTTCTCTTCGCTGGGGAACAACGGGGGCAAGCGTACTATTGCGTTCCAAGCCTACAACGGCGCAGTCGGCGGCGACAAGACCACCGCAACCACCATTTCCCTGACGAGCGGTTCGTCTGCTGCCCCCGTGATTGCGAATGTCAAGATTGACAAGACGACTGCGGTGCTGGGCGAGCAGATTAAATTCACTGTTTATCTGGACAACGCAACGAAGCTGCTGATGTATGTCGACGGGCAGGTGAACCGCCGCTTTGAGGACGTAACGACCAGCATGTCGAAGTACGAGTTCACGATGTCGTTCTCGTCGCTGGGGAATAATGGCGGCGTCCGTACGATTCAGTTCCAGCCTTACAACGGCACGACCGCGGGCGAAAAGTTTAGGGCGTACACGATTACACTGACGACGACCGTGGTCAACAAGCCGGAAGTCGTCAGCTTCACCATGAATCCCAGCCGCGTGAAGCTGAATGTGCCGATGACGTTCACGGTCAACACCAAGAACGCGACGAAGGTCGTCCTGTATGTGGACGGCAAGGCAAATACCAGCTACCCGACGACTGGCGATGTGACGGTTATCGAGCGCGCCTTCGCTTCGCTGGGCAGCGGCAACGGTGTCCGCGCGATTCAGTTCAAGCCCTACTACGGAACGACCGCTGGCGAACTTTCCCCGGCGCAGTCCCTGACGCTGTATGTGACCGACGATCCGCTGACCGTGACCGTTCCTGCCGCGAAGCAGGGCGACGACCTGACGGTGACGTGGACGGCTGCTGGCGGCGCAACGAAGTATCAGCTGCTGCTGACCACGCCCGATGGCACGGCTGCGCTGCTGGGCGAAACGGCGGCGCTGAACTACACGGTGCCGGGTCTGAAGCTGCTGCAGCCGGGCGACTACACCATCACGATTAAGGCGCTGTCCGGCAATACGGAGTTGGAATCTGTCAACAAGGCATTCACGGTGACAGGCGACTTCGTGTTCGCGGTTCGTGACGACTCGACGGGCATTGTGGTCGTCAAGTACAACGGCACGGCATCGACGCTGACCGTTCCGAACACGGTGGCGGGTCTGCCGGTGGTGGAAATCGGCGCGCAGGCGTTCGAGGGCAACACGAAGCTCAAGAGCGTAACCCTGCCCGCGACGATTGAAATCATTGGCCGCCGCGCGTTCGCGGAATGCAAGAACCTGCTGGAAGTCAAGTAAGGGTTCATTGGGATTACGAAAGCCGGGGATTGCTGGTAAGGCAGTCCCCGGCTGTTTTGCTGCGAAAAAAACATACTTGCGATTGACGTTTCCCTGCCTATCTGCTATCATAAGATAAGCGCCCGCTATATGCCGCACACAAAAGGAGGTAGCCCGATGGAGCAGCTTGAATTTCTGACTGAAGTACAGGATTTGCGGAAGGTTTGGCCGCATGAGGCACTGGATTTTACGCCGTGGCTGGCGAAGGATGAGAACATCGCGATTTTGGCAAACGAAATCGGCATGGAAATTGCAGTCGATGGGACAGAATCTGCTGTGGGCGATTTCAGCGTGGATATTATCGCGACCGATATTGCAACAGGGCAGAAGGTTATCATCGAAAACCAGCTGGAGGATACCAACCACGACCATCTGGGCAAGCTCATCACTTACGCCGCCGGAAAAGATGCGCAGACGATTATCTGGGTGGTAAAGCACGCACGCGAGGAACACCGTGCGGCGATTGAGTGGCTGAATAACCACACGGATGATGACATCGGCTTCTTCCTGTGCGAAATCCACCTGTATAAAGTCGGCAGCTCCAATCCTGCGGTGAAGTTCAGCGTGATTGAGAAGCCGAATGACTGGATTAAGAGCGTCAAGAAAAATCAGCAGCAGACAGAAAGCCAGCTGTTCCGCTTGGATTACTGGACAGCCTTCAATGAATATGCGTATGCAAACGCGCAGTTCGCAAGGCAATTTGGCAAGCGAAAAGCATCAAACAAAATGTGGATGCACCTGAGCATTGGCTCATCTGTTTATGATATTTGCTTACGCGCGGTTAAAACAGAAAATCTGCTTGTTGTTGAACTGTATATTCGCGGCGACAAGGATCTTTATCATCAGTTATTTGAAAAACAGAATGCCATTGAGCAGGAATTGGGCGTTACGCTTGACTGGCGGGAACTTCCAGAAAAGAAAGCAAGCCGCATTATGCTGACACGACAGGTCGATTTTGACAATCGCAGCGCGTGGAATGCACAGTTTGACTGGATGATGGAGATGTCACTGAAATTCAAGAAAGTATTCAAGAAGTACCTATAATATGAAAATGCCCCCGGAAGCCATGCCTCCGGGGGCATTTTTCAATTTTCCTGCGTTATCTGCTTGCCCTTTTTCCCTTCTCCTTTTTCCACAATTCTTCCACCGAAAACTCCGCATGGCAGTTCGGGCAGGCAAAATACGGATTGCGGAAGTCAACTGTGCCAATCATCCTGCCGTCTTCCGTGGAAAAATCGTAGTCCTTTGCTTCTTCGGAACGGGAGTTCACCAAATGATGCGCCGTTTCCACTGTGAGTGCTGCCTTGCAGTGCGGGCAAAAATGCTTCTTCATGAACACAAAGATAGGATGCTTGACGGTGTACTTGATATTTTTCATCAGGGCAGCCTCCTTCCCCCTTGATTGTAGCAAAAGCAGCAGCTTTTCGCAAGCCTCTCTATTCCCCCCTGAAATAATAACGCCAAAAATCCCCCGGAAGCCCATACTTCCGGGGGACAAACTATCTTATTCCGCCTTTGCGCTCTCTCTTGTATAATTCAGCAGTCCGCCATAGAGGATGCAGCCCTGCTGGCGCGCGGTCAAGGGCATCAGGACGGTGTAATCCTCGTCCTTCGTGTCGTTGTGCAGCACGAACGTGTCGCTGCCGCTTTCCACCGTCTCGCGGACGTTCGGCAGGCTCAGCGTGTCGCCCTGCGCGATGCGGTCGTAATCCGCCTCATTCTGGAACGTCAGCGGCAGAATGCCGTTGTTGATGAGGTTCGCCTGATGAATGCGGGCGAACGACTTGGCGACGACGGCGCGGATGCCCAGATACAGCGGGACAAGCGCGGCGTGTTCGCGGCTCGACCCTTGCCCGTAGTTCATGCCCGCAACGAGAATGCCGCCGCCTTCCTTCTTCGCGCGCGCCGGGAACGTCGCGTCCACGGGCGTCAGGCAGAAGTCCGACAGGTACGGCACATTCGAGCGGAACGGCAGAAGCTTCGCGTCCGACGGCGCAATGTGGTCGGTGGTGATGTTGTCCTCCATCTTCAGCAGCACCTTGCCGGAAATGGCATCCGCCAGCGGCTTGCCCAGCGGGAAGGGCTGAATGTTCGGGCCGCGGACGACCTCCACCGTGTCCTCTTCGCCCGGCGCGACCGGGGGGATGACCAGATTGTCGTTGACGGTGTACGTCTCCGGCATCGGGATGTCGAGGTCAATGTCAAGGCAGCGCGGGTCCGTCAGCACGCCAGTCAGCGCCGTGACAGCCGCCGTCTCGCAGGAAACGAGGTAAATGCCGGCGGATTTGGTTCCGCTGCGGCCGTAGAAATTTCGATTGTTCGTGCGGACGGAGACAGCGTTCGTGCGCGGCGACTGTCCCATGCCGATGCACGGCCCGCAGGCGGATTCCAGAATGCGCGCACCCGCCGCGATCATGTCCGCCAAAGCGCCGTTGCGCGCCAGCATCGTCAGCACCTGCTTCGATCCGGGACCGATGACAAGGCTCACGTCAGGATGTACGGTCTTACCCTTCAAAATCCGGGCAACGCGCATCATATCCGTATAGGAGGAGTTGGTGCAGGAGCCGATGAACACCTGATCGACCTTAATCGGGCCGCACTGCTTGACGGTTTCCACGATGTCAGGCATATGGGGCTTCGCGACGAGCGGTTCAAGCGCGGTCAAATCAATGTCGAGGATTTCGTCATACGTCGCATCCGGGTCTGCGGACAGCGGTACGAAGTCCTGCTCGCGCTGCTGGGCTTTGAGGAACGCATGGGTGACTTCATCCGACGGGAAGATGGAGGTCGTCGCGCCGAGTTCCGCGCCCATGTTCGTAATCGTCGCGCGCTCCGGGACACTCAACGTTTTCACGCCGTCGCCGATGTACTCCATCACCTTGCCGACGCCGCCCTTGACGGTCAGCCGGCGCAGGACTTCCAGAATAATATCCTTCGCCGCAACGCCGTAGGACAGCTTGCCATGCAGGCGCACGCCGACGACACGCGGGCACGCCAGATAA
>OIYE01001112.1_pt1 | contig 16023 bp, 19 predicted proteins | sample 1588091 | NCBI WGS metagenome assembly OIYE01 (sample SAMN03283265) | human gut metagenome | biome: human-associated habitat; material: feces | host: Homo sapiens | place: USA | collected 2013 | reverse complement strand
AGGAAAAAATGGTGCTGGGATGATCCCAGCACCTAGTTTGTCTACAGTCTGAAGAGAGTCTTTTGACTCTCTTTTTTTTGCGAAAAATCTCATATTTATAATAAAGAGATTTATAAATATGGAAGGAGTTTGAGAATCGTGAAATCAGAGAAGCTAACCGAATATTTTGTAAAATACATGAATTGCGTTGCTTCTTATTGCAATGCAAAAGCTCAAGAACCATTATATATTAAAAATAATCTGATACATAAAACATGGGAATTCCAAAATGAGCTGATACAGTTTGAAAAAGAAATTTCAGATGAAATATTAGCTGATAATGTTTTGTTTGGATCATATTCTTTGTTGTACGAATTGTCATATAAAATAAAAGATGAAATGCTTGGATTTTTGAGAGATAGTTCGTTAGATATAAACTTTTTCGATAATTTTTCTTCTATTTCTCATCATTTTCTGGAAGTCATAGATCATTATATTCAATGGAATTCTGTTACAGAAGCAGAATTAATGCAATTTGGATTTTGCAAAGTTGGAGTCGAAGAGATTTTTCTAATTCCGTATTATATTTTTTCAATCGTTCCAGGGACATTTGAATTTGTAAATTTGTATGGAAACGTAATTAAAAAAAAGCAGATTTCCGTTTCTTCTCAGGAATTAATTATGGGGTGCTTACCATATGGGATCATTTTGAAAGAAATTTAGTTTTTTTCAAAATCTTATATGTGAAAAACTTTTTTTCTCAAATCTATCATATTTATATTGTAGAAGTGATTAAGTACTCTTTCAAAGGGTTTTTCTATTGCATCTATATACATGTTTTCATTAAGGGTCGGGTTCTTCCTCCGACTTTCTGGAAGCTTAGTTCAGCTGGTCAGAGCAGCTATCTCATAAATAGCAGGTCATGGGTTCGAGTCCCATAGCTTCCATTTTTCAAAAATCTTATATATGAAAAATATTTTTTGTAAAATCTCTCATATTTATCATAGAAAGATATTTATGAGAAAAAGCTGATGCAACAGAAAGCTTCGACCTATTTAGGCGGGAGTAGTTCACGAAGAAGGATACACTATCACTTTGTCCTTTTTCAACATGGCATAATGGCGTAATGGTATCGCAGATGAGTGCTAGTCATTCCATCTTGTCAAAGAGGTGTTCAGGTTCGAGTCCTGGTTATGCCGTTTGTCGATGAAGAAATTCATCGATGAAAAAAATTGTCTGTCAAAATAATTAATGCAGACAAAAAATATAACAATTAAACAAAAGAAAGGAAATAACGAAAATGGTTAAAATGAAAAAAGTGGCAACTTATGCAATAGCTAGTGCAATGATCGCTTGTGCCGGCATTAGTACTGGAAATATTGGTGTTCAGGCAGCGACAAAAACACCTGTAACAAAAGCAAAGGTATCTTATCATAAAATGATGTCTTTGAAAGATTACAATAAATTTTATGAGGACTACATGAGTCAGTTCTTAAAAGCTCCAGAGGTAACAAATGCTACATTTGATCATGGGTATATCATCACGAGAAATGTGTTGAATGTGACATTTACAGCTGTTGATCATGCAAAATCTTACGATGTTATGGTTAGTAAGGATAATAACTTCAAGACAACCAAGATATACACCACAGATAAAACTTCATTATCTGTAAGTACAGATGATGACGATTTTCTAACACCAGCATGGCATGGACGATATGTTAAAGTAAGGGCTAATTACGGATATGGAATTCGTAGCAAATGGTCAGAAGCTGAAATGATCGGATGTGGAAAATTACATTTACATCAGGATTTTAACAACTTGACTTCAAAATAAAATATCGGAAAAGCATTCTATTCAGTAGAGTGCTTATTCACTTGTCATATTTATTGATCTAAGCAGAATCCCCCGTCCATAATGAAAGTTGGACGGGGATGAATGCGCACTTCCTTTTAAATATGAGAAATCTTATATATGAAAAATATTTTTTGTGAAATCTCTCATATTTAAGATATAAAAAAAATTTTTGGGCTATCGCCAAATGGTAAGGCACAGCACTTTGACTGCTGTATTTGCTGGTTCGAATCCAACTAGCCCAGTTCATAGGTGTGTAGCATAAATGACTTTGCAATGGTCTTCAAACCCATGAGATACGGGTTCGAATCCTGTCACACCTGTTAAAAATCTACTTTTTTTTAAAGAAAAGTGTCAGATTTTTTTTCAAATATCTCATATTTAATATGAAGGTATTTAATTCCTCTGTTAATTTTATTGTTTTTGCTGAAGAAGGATACATCATCACTTCATCCTTCTTCAACGTGGCATGATGGCGTAATGGTATCGCAGATGAGTGCTAATCATTCTGTCCTCTCGGACATCCAGGTTCGAATCCTGGTCATGCCGCTCGCTGATCAATGATCAGCTTTAAAAATTTAAAGATTGCAACCTCGATGAACAATGCGAATGCCATCGCATCGAGAAATTCTCTACCATTGTTATGGGAAGCAGAGTAAAGAGAACGAAGGATACTTTTTTCTTCTTTGCTTTTGATCATGAGTGATCATGTGATACGAGTGAGAAACGATCAAGTGTGTGGGAATTGTGCAGACTGATAAATTTCATAGCGCAAGGAACTTCTTGGGTGAGTAATAGACGCCTCCGGTGGAGGAATAACCTGTCCAATGTCTTTCATGTGGCAATGATCGATATGACAGGAAGCCAAATAATCACTTTTCGATGTGAAACTGTATAAAATACAGTGTATAAAAGAAGTCGCCGATCCATAGACCAAGTCGAGAATGATACAAATTATCAAAATAGAAAAAATATACAGGTTTTTGATAAAACTTAACATTCTGAATGGTGGTTCAATGGTGCTCTTAGCAGTAGAGTCGTTGGGATATGCAAATATCGGACATTTTGTCTTTGGGAAGAAGCTTAGAGTCGCTCTCGAAAGCTCAGACTTCCTTACCTCCGTCGCGTAATAATGATCTCTTATCAAGGACTGTAGGGCGAAGGCCACTGCAATCTTTAATAAATCTTTCAACATGAGCCAAACATCTCTTTAAACTGTTTATGTGAAAAATATCTTTCAGAAAATCTATCATATTTAAAATATAAGACTTAAGAAAGAAGTTTCCAGAGACTTTCTCAAAGATCACGGACTTTTCTTTCCTGCAAGATATCAAAGTTATACAAGTATTCTCGTAAAAGAGATAGGGGCTGCGTGAGCCAGCCTCAGTTGGTACGGACAGCGAGGTGTTTTTTTCGAAACATTTCGTCAGAGATGGGTAACTGTCACGACTGCTGGAAACCACTTCCATAGAAATTATGTACCGCATGGGAGGGGTAGTTCATCAAAACAATTTCATAACCTGTCAAATGTATGTATGTAACCATAAACGTTGTTCTACAGCATTGTATGTTGTACTGTTGCCATATTTGACAGGCATTTTCCTCAAATAGTTGGACTAAATTTATATATGTTGTAGTTCCTATCAAGAAAATATAGACTAACCTTTGTATTTGTTCCTACCATACAATGTATATAAGTGATACTGGTTCGAATCCAGTTTTGAGGGCTTTGGCGGCAAACAAAAAAGCCGACCAACACGAAGTCTCATTGATACAATAAATCATTACTTTGAAAAGACACTCTGTTTTACTCAGGGTGTTTTTCTTTATCTTTTTTCTTATCTTTCATATTTGTAATGTAACAAATAGACGAGTAGAGAAATCTGATTTCTGCTCATTTTTTAAAAGGAGAAAGACTATGTATATGAGAAATGAAATCAAAAATGAAGAAGAACAAAAATTATGGAAAGAAACAATTATTTCCGGAATAGCATTATGGATTGTATTGGCAGTTTTTATGGCTACAAATGTAAATGTGCATGATTTTATCTTTATGATGATCCTTAACACAATGCTAATTGCATTGGGAATTTTTTGTTACATACAAAAAACTCCAGTCTTTGCATCAATGATCCAGATGGCTGCGGTATTTTTTAGTTTTTATTTTTGTTGGTTCTAGTTTAAAAAAAAGGGTCCTTCGGGGCTTTTTTTTATATATGAAAAATTTTTATTTTAAAAAATTTCATATTTACTTTGTAACCAAAAAAAATGAAAGGAGCAAATAAATTGAAATACTTTAAAAATAAGGATGAATTATTGTTTTATCGGACACCTGCTGCCTTTACAAAACACTCTCCATTAGAAGTCTTAAAATATGCAATCGGAGCAAATTTGTATATGCCGGGTACGCAGAATAATATTTTTAAGAAACTCATTCATAATGATTTCCGTGAGATCGGTTCAATCACACTTTGTCTGGAAGATTCTATTCAGGAAGATGAAGTGGCAGACGCAGAAAACAACATCTTAAAAATCTTAAATGATCTTTTTTTTGAGCAGAGTGCTCATCCTAAGATTGCAGAGGATCTGCCTCTTATCTTTATCCGTGTTCGAAACGTAGAACAGTTTTACAAATTTTCAAAACGACTAGACCGTACTCATTTAAGTATTTTGGCAGGATTCTGCTTTCCTAAATTTGATTCTGAAAATGGGAACGATTATTTTAGCATTATGGATGACTTAAAGGAAAAACATCACGAAATCTTATATGGAATGCCTATCTTAGAAGATCGAAAACTTATGTCATTAGAAACAAGGGTTCAAGAGCTTTCTATGATCAAGGAAATTATGTTAGATCATAAAGAAGAGATCTTAAATATCCGCGTTGGCGGAACAGATTTTTCTTCTGTTTTTGGTCTTCGAAGAAGTATTGATTATTCCATTTATGACATTCACCCAGTTGCCGACTGTCTAACAACCATTTTGAATGAATTTCTTCCATATGATTTTGTGATCTCAGGACCTGTATGGGAATACTTTTCTAACGATTCAGATTCAATCGAAATATATGGACTAAAAAAAGAATTGCGATTAGATCTTGAAAATGGATTTTTTGGGAAAACGATCATTCATCCTTCTCAGATCAATGTAGTCAATCAGGAATATATTGTGGATTATCATGATTATACGGATGCAAAAGATGTTTTAAGCCGTGAAGGTGGAGTATCCAAAGGAAATCATAGAATGAATGAGGCTGCACCTCATCATGCCTGGGCTAAAAAGATCATTGCACGTTCCAAAGTATTTGGCGTGTTAGATGAGAATTGCAAGATTGCATAGAGGAGGTAACAGAATGAAATACAAAATCTTAAAAAAAGACCCAATGTTTCGAAATGATAAGGATATCTTTCAACTTGGAAAACGAGATGGAAATACAAAACGTAATTTTCTGTTTTTGTCCAAATGGATTGGAAAACATCTGGAATGTAAACCATCAGATTTTACGAAAATTGTCACAGAATTGAGTAAGAAAATCAACACTGATTCTCTTCAAAATGCAATGTGTATCGGATTTGCTGAAACAGCGACTGGAATTGGAATGGCAATTGCTGATCAATTAATGCTTCCTTATATCTCTACCACCAGAGAAATTTATGCTGAGGAACATATCACGTTTACAGAAGATCATTCTCATGCAAAAGATCATTTCATATATGATGTAGATAAATTAGGAGAAAAAGATTGTTTTATCCTGATTGATGATGAGATTACAACTGGAAATTCGTTAAAAAATATGATCAATATCCTAAATCAGGAAACCCTTGTGACAGACTATAAAGTACTATCTATTCTGAATTGGATGCCAAAAGAAAAGAAGGACTCCTTTATAAAGCAAATGAATGAAATGGGTATTCAGATATCTTTTTATGCATTAGCAGAAGGAGAGATCTTAGAAGAAGATCCTTATATTTATTGCAATGATCGCGAAGATCTTCATGTATCATATCCGGATCCTTGTGTTTATTATGAGAAAGAAGATTATCATTTATCTCCTGTTACAGGAAGACATTATCTTGATGACTGTATGGATTTTGATCACATTGACATGCATGCTTTTTCTGTTGCATGTGAAATTGATAAAATTTTAGAACCTACAATGAAAAATATCCTAATTCTGGGACATGGAGAGAACATTTATTTTCCATACAGCGTTGCGAATAGTCTTGCACGTTTTCGTCATAGTAAAAAAGTGACATTTAAAACAACAAGCAGAACTCCGATCTATGTAGACGGGAAAGTCATTCGTTCGCGTAAAAGATTTAAAGATAATCATAACATCACTTATCATATTTACAACATAGAAGAAATGGAAAAGCATGATGTCGTCATCTTTTTATCTGAAGCAAAAAATATTGAGGAAATTGAAGTACCAAAACTTACAAACAATATGATCCATTTTTTATTAAAAAAGAAAGGAGCGTAATTATATGACAAATACAAAACATGACTTGATCCATTCTACTTATTATGGGGATGATTGTATCTTCCTACTGGAAGATTTAACAAACAAAATCATTCCTTTATCTGTAGAAGAAAAAGAAGCATATATCCGAGCTGGAGGAAATTATGCAGAAGTCATTTCAAAAGAAGATTCCTTTGATGATCATATCATTGAAATCTTTAAAGAGCTGACACTGACCCATGCTTATCAGATTGCTGATTATGTCGGCATTATCTGCAATCATTTATATAAAAAATACGGAAATGACATGGTATTCGTGTCTCTTGCAAGAGCTGGAAGCCCAGTTGGAGTATTAATGAAACGCTATATGTTATGGCGATATGGCTCTGACATCCCTCATTATAGTATCTCTATTGTCCGCGATCGAGGAATTGATGAAAATGCCTTAGATGATATTCGAAGGCAGCATCCAGAAAAAGAATTATGCTTTATCGATGGATGGACAGGAAGAGGTTCGATCACGTTTGAATTAAAGAAAGCAGTAGAACAATATAATCAGTCACGATCTGCTCATTTAAATTCAGATTTGATCGTTTTAATGGATCCGGCACATTTATCAAAGATCGCAGCAACAAAAAAAGATATCTGTCTACCAAATGCATGTTTGAATTCTACGATCTGTGGATTAGTCAGTCGTACAATTTTCCTGAAAAACAAAAACAAAGAAGCCTATCATGGTGCGATTTTATTAAAAGAATACAAGGATCAGGATTATACCAATTGGTTCATTCAGAAGATTTCCAAAAAATTTCATGAGCCAAAAGAATCTATGATCGCAGATAAAGTGGATGAAGAATATGTACCAAGTGTCTATCAGAAATTATCAGAAGATTTTGGCGTTCTTGAAAAAACAAAAGTAAAACTTAGCATTGGAGAATCTTCCAGAGCGTTGATCCGGAGAATCCCTAAAATCATGTTAGTAAAGGATCTCAATAATCCTGATCTTTCTTTTGTATTAGAAATGGCAAAGAAGAAAGGAGTTCCAATTAGAAAATATGACACAAAAGAATATGAATGCATCACCATTTTACAATGATTTTTACTTTATTTCTGATCTGGATCGTACATTGATTTATTCAAAAAGAGCGATCCAGGAATCGGATCCGGAATATTGCAAAAATCTGATCCCCATTGAATATAAAGATGGAAGAGTGATCAGTTACATGAATAAAGACGCATATGATAAATTGCAAAAGTTGATGCAATATGAAGAATTTAAATTTTTACCGTGCACGATGCGAACATTGCAACAGATCCAAAGAATCTCATTTATAAAAGACGTGAAATATTATTTTACAGATGGCGGAATCAATCTTTATAAAAAAGGGAATTTATGTACTTCCTATGGCGAAAGGTTGCTTTCCATCTTTCATCATTATTCTTATGACAATGGATATTCATGGGCTAAAGAAATAGAAGAAGTGTATTTTGAACTGACACAAAAATTAGGCATTTCAGATCTTGAAATAAACAGACACTTTATTTTACCAGATACAACATTGGAGACCTTAGCATTTTTTGATCTACGCTGTCCAGAAATATTATTAACAAATGATACAAAGAATATGACGAAAGAAGACATGATCACATTAGAAACTGTAGTTGATATATTAGAAAATTATCATATCAATGGCTGTATCAGTGGACGTAAATTTTATGTATTCCCTGATTTTCTACAGAAAAATTGTATTTTTGCGTTTACTGGTGGATTACTTTATGGTGTTGTTGCCGGAGACAGTATTTTTGATATTCCTTTACTATCTATGGGAAATGAAAAAGGATTGATTCCAATTGCACCAAAACATGGTGAGGTTTCAGGAAATCTCCCTATTACAGAAAGATCTGGTCCGGCAGCAGCTGATGACATCCTGACTTTCGTTGAACAAAAATTTTATATGTGAAAAATAAAAAAATAAAAATCTCTCATATTTGTAATGAAAATTGAAAAAAGATTCAAGATTTGAGATAAAACGTCAGTTATCTTTTTTCAAAACACTCATATTTGCAATGTAACAAGTTGAAAGACGAAAGGAGAACAACATGAATAAAGTATTTTTAAGCGGATTCGCAATCAAGGATTTTGAACTCAGACAGGTGAATGGAAATGACGGAACATTTAATACTGTCAAAGGATCCATTAATGTTAGAAGGGAAAGGGCCAAAAAAGATCCAAATACAGGATTCTATCCATCAGATCTAATCGATCTTGAAGCTTCTGGTAGAACAGCAGATATTCTTGCTGGCGTTCAGAAAGGAGATAAGGTTACTATCGTAGGTTCTTACAGAATTGACCCATATACGGGACGAGATAATCAGCAGCATTTTGCTCACAAAGTTAGAGTAGAAATGGTAGATAATGTCCAGAAAGCAACACCTAAGCAGCAGAATCAGCAGCCAGTAAACAACCAGAATGTAGGAAATATGGCTCCAACTCCTGCACCTCAGCAGACAGCACCTCAGGCAGCTTTTAATACACCTGCTGGTATGCCTGCTGGACAGGGAATGCCTTCTCCACAGCAGACAGCGCCACAGCAGACGATTCCTCAGGGAACTTTTAACACGCCTGCTGGTATGCCTGCCGGACAGGGAACGCCTTCTGCAATGCCAGATTTTGGAGCATTAGATGGAATGCCTAATTTTCCAAACATGCCATTTTCATAAATTGCAGATTTGCTTAAAAAAAGAGAGAAAGGGCTTCGGCTCTTTTTCTTTTTACCTATAAATATTTTTTATTAAAAATCTCATATTTAAAATGACAGAAAAAAATAACATCAAAGAAAGGAACAAAAACTATGGATAAAATGATTATCAGCGATCAACAGTATGGAGAGCTGTTGCCGTTTGTAAAAGATGAAAAGATTACAGATATCAACTGGAATGGAAATGAATTATGGGTAGATAATATTGAAACAGGACGTTATTGCTCTGATGTAAAGTTATCTCCTGAATTTGTAAATCAGTTTTCTGCTCATGTAGCAAATGTTAAAAGTGCATCTTTTAATAAATATAATCCAAAATTAGAGGCTGACTCCGAAGGACTTCGTATCAGTATCATCCATGAAAGCTGTACGGAGACAGGGACTACAATCTCTCTTAGAAAATCTCCGCCCAAAATGCAGATGAACGATAAACTAATGATAGATACAGGATACTGTAGTCAGAAAGTCTTAAATCTGTTAAAAAACCTTATCAAATGCCACGCAAATCTGGTTATGATCGGCCTGACTGGTTCTGGAAAAACAGAGCTATTAAAATATTTGACAGGACAGATTCCAGATTATGAAAGAGCAATTACGATTGAAGATACACCTGAGATTCATTATCGAGAAATCAATCCAGGAAAAGACTGTGTTGCGTTGATCGTAGAAGAAGACAGTGAAATCTTTAACTATACAGATGCGATCAAAGCTTCTTTACGACAGTTACCTGTTTGGCTATTACTATCTGAGGCAAGAGGAACAGAAGTACAATATCTGATTCAATCCCTTACAACTGGACATTATTGTTTAACAACACTGCATACCGATGATGTTCGTAAAGTTCCATCCAGAATGAAGAACATGGTAGAAGATCAACATGCAGCAGAAAGAATTGAAAACGATATTTACACATTCTTAGATGTTGGCGTGTTGATCCGTAAAGTTGTGATCAATGGCAAAACAAAACGTTATATTGATCAGATTGGTGTTTATGATCGAAATTCTAACGATGAAAAGAAAGTTCTTATGATCGTAAAAAATGGAAAGATCGTTGAAGGTGTTGAAAAAGATATCAAAGCTTTTGGAGAGACACTTGGAGAAAAATTTGATCGTGAAAACATCAAAAATCCTTTTGCCCTAAAATAGAAGGGATGTGTTGAAATGTATTGCATGCATTGTGGTGAAAAAATTGATGAAAATCTTCTGATCTGCCCTCATTGTGGGACAGCTCAGAATCAAGTAACGAAAAAAGATTATGGTGGAATTGGCTGGGGAATCCTTGGATACTTTGTTCCGATGGCTGGGATTATCTTGTTCTTTATATGGAAAAACGAAAAACCTAAAACAGCAAAAGCTTTGCTGATCGGAGCAATCATAGGATTTATTGTAAGTGCTCTTATATATGCATTCTCTCCATCTATTCTAAAAACATTATTTTCGTTTATGATGAAGTTGAATAGATAGGAGGGATCCTTATGTATTGCCCACACTGTGGAAAGTTCATTGAAGAAAAAAATAAAAACAAACAATTCAAATGGAATGTACTTGGATTCTTTCTACCATTCATTGGATTCATTCTTGGAATGGCTTGGGAAGATGAGAAACCAGAAGAAGCAAAAGCACTAACATTGGGGGCAACAATCGCAGTGATCGTCATTATGGAATTCGTTTTTGCAAAGCTGATTGCTGCTAGTTTTGTTTATATGTTCCATTCAATCTTTTTCTTTTAAAAAAGGAGATAAAAAAATGTATTGTAAAAATTGTGGGAAAGAAATATTCCCTGATCAAAATATATGTTCTAATTGCGGAGCACAGCAGCAGCCAATCCAAGAGAAAGATTCTGGTGGTTTTGGATATGGCGTCTTAGGATTCTTTTTTCCATTCATTGGCTTGATCTTGTTTCTTGTTTTGAGAGAATCAAAACCAAACACAGCAAAGGCAGCAGGTATCGGTGCATTAGCAGGTGAGATCACAAAAGTTCTTTTATTTATCTTACTGATCGTGATACAAATTACTTCTGTCCGTATGTCAATGATGCCATAGAAAGGATGTAAGAATATGTATTGTAGTCATTGTGGTATAAAAATTGAAGATAATGCGACTATTTGTCCTCATTGTCAAAGTGAACAAAATCCAATGAAACAAAATGACACAGGAATTTTGGGTTATGGAATTCTTAGTATTCTTGTCCCAATCGCAGGATTGATATTCTATCTCATTTGGAAAGAAGAACGTCCAAAAACAGCAAAAGTATCTTTGGTCTGCGCGATCGTTTCTTTTGCTCTACAGATCATTTTAATCTTACTATTCATATTGTTTTTATTTGGAATCTTACAGGTTGTTGCAAATATTGGATGATCGGAGGGATCTTATGGAAAATAAAAAATCACAATGGAAGAAGTGGAATTGGCTTTTGTATGGGATTCTAGGATTTCTTTGCCCTCCATTAGGGTTCGTACTTTTCGTGTATTATGATATCAAAGACCCAAAGATAGCAAGGGCAGCAGGAATTGGAGCCTTAATTCCTATTGTTCTTCCAATTACATATATCTTGCTAACTGGATTTTCTGACTTCTTTGAAGAACCACTTGGTGGACTAGCTTTCCTTTTGTTAGGATTATCTGGATTTGGAGGATAACTTTTCTTAATTGACCTTGTTTTCAACTAATGAAAGCAGGGTCTTTTTTTTTTGCAAAAAAAATTCATTTTCTTATATGTGAAAAATATTTTTTTTCTTAAATCTCATATTTGTATTGTAGCAAAAATACGAAAGGAGAAGAACATATGTTTATTGCGAATGCAAAGAAAACAAAAATCATCAATTTAGATAAAGTTTCAAAATTATCTATTTTAAGGCTTAAAGATACCTACAATATTTATGCAACTTTCAAAGGCAGCGAAGCAAGTACCATAGAAACGTATTCTTCACAAGCATTAGCGTCCAAAGCAATGAGAGAAATTATAGAAGCTTTCAAAAAATCTGCTAAATTCTGCCAACTGCCAGAAGATAAAGGGGGTAAAAAATCATGATCTTATGTACATGTGAAAAACCGTCCGTTGCAAAAGATATCTCAAAAGTTCTTGGCGCAAATAAATATCAAAATGGATATTATGAGGGAAATGGATATCTGGTTACTTGGGCAGTAGGACATCTTGTCACTTTATGCTATCCAGAAGACTATGATGAGGATTTAAAAAAATGGTCATTTGATACTTTACCGATCATCCCAAAACAATTCAAGACAAAAGTCATTGATGATGTAAAAGATCAGTATCATATTGTAGAAAAACTGATCCAGCGAGATGATATTGAATACATTGTAAACTGTGGCGATGCCGGAAGAGAAGGAGAATATATCCAGCGTCTGATCTATCAGCAAGCAAAGAATCATCATCCAGTCAAACGTTTATGGTTAAGTTCATTTACATCGGGCGAGATCAGAAAAGCTTTTCAGAATTTATTAGATTCTTCCGAAAAAGACAATTTGTACGAAGAAGCAAAAGCAAGGGCTCAGGCTGACTGGCTTGTTGGTTTAAATCTTACCAGATTATTTACATTAAGGCACGGAGATGTTATCAGAGTCGGAAGAGTTCAGACTCCTACATTAAAGCTGATCGTAGATCTGGATAACAAGATCGATCATTTTAAACCCGAACCATTCTATGAGGTCTATGCAGATTTTAAAGAAGGATTTCAGGCAAAATGGATCCATGAAAAACAGTCTCGCTTTACGAAACGTGAAGATGCAGAAAAGATCATCAATAAATGTGATGGAAAATCCGGAAAGATCACAAAATTAGAAACAAAAGAGAAAAGTACAGAACGTCCATTATTATACAGCCTTGACACCTTGCAAAAAGATGCCAACCGTATTTATGGGTATGGTGCAGCAGAAGTTTTAGATATTGCACAATCATTATATGAAACACAAAAATTGATCACTTATCCAAGAACAGACAGCAACTACTTATCAAGTGAAATGAAGCACCTGGTCCCTGGATATATTGATATGATCAGCACGATCGATCAGTATAAAACTGCATCAAGGCAATTATCAGAACAAGGACTTACGATTAACTCCAGAATGATCAATGATTCTAAGATTTCAGATCATCATGCGATCATCGTGACGGAAAATATAGAAAATCATGATCTGTCAAAACTTTCTATGGGAGAAAAAAACATACTTCATCTGATCATTACAAGAATGTTGTGTGCTGTTGCAAAACCATTTCGTTACAGTGAGACATCCTTAGAAGCTGTTGTAGAAGATGAAACTTTTGTATCAAAAACAAAACAGATCATCGATCTTGGATATCAGCAAGTAGAAGTTGATCTTCTAGGAAAAACACTTCCAAAAGATATGGAATTATTCCACGTAACAAATGGACAATCCGTATCCATTGATTCTATGAATATTGCAGACAAGCAGACAACTCCACCAAAACCATTTACTGAAGGAACTCTGATCGATGCAATGAAGAATCTTAAAAAATACATCGATTCTGACAATTTAAAAAATGCAGTATCCGATCGTGGATTAGGGACGGTTGCTACGAGAGCAGGAATCATTGAAAAGCTCTTGCAGATGAAGGTTGTTGAAAAAGTGAAAAAAGGCAAGGTTCCTTATCTTCATGCAACTGCTTTAGGTCATCAGATCATCCAATTACTTCCAGACAGTATTTCATCGCCTGAAATGACTGCAGAGTGGGAAGCAAAATTATCAGAGATCGAATCTGGAAAGATCAAACCAGAAGTGTTTATGAAGAACATTCAGTTATATGTTCAGAAATGTGTAAGTGATTATGGATCTATCGACAAAGACAACCAGATCGCTTCACAAAAAAAGAAATATCCAGAAAAAGAAGTGATTGGCAAATGCCCAATCTGCGGAGCTCCTGTTTATGAAAATTCTAAAAGCTTTTACTGCAGCGATTACAAAAACTGCAAATTCAGCTTATGGAAAGAAAACAATTATTTCAAAGCGATTGGTTTTAAGTTAACCAAGGCACATGCTAAGAAATTATTGAAAGATCAGAAAACCTTAGCGAAGAATCTGAAAAGCAAAAAAGGAAACTCGTATGATGCTTGGATCTGTGTTGAATGGGCAACACCATATCCAAAATTCACAATGGAATTTGACTAGGAGCGATCTACATGAAAAAAATACAGGTCCCTATATGGGAAAAATCAAATCTAACCATTGATGAGGCTTCTTCTTATTTTCACATTGGCGCAGCCAAACTTCGTGAAATGACAGATGATCCTGCAGCAAATTATGTGTTAGAGATAGGCACGAGACGCTTGATCAAACGCAAGCAATTCGAAAAGTATCTGGAAAATAGAAGATACATTTAGTAAAAAAATAATTTTAGGCCCTGAATTGCAAGGAGCTTTAATGCGTGCTACAATGATTGTAATAGTATTAAAGCTCCTTTTTATAAAGGAGAAAAAAATGACGAAAGAGAAAAAAGTTAGTAGAAAAGACAGTAAAGGACGAGTTTTAAGAAAGGGGGAAAGTGAAAGAAAAGACGGAACTTACATGTTCCGTTATAATGATGAAAGAAAAAAAAGATGTTGTGTATATGCAAAAACATTGCCTGAATTAAGAGAAAAAGAACTTCAAATTGAACGTGACAAAATGGATGATATTAGATTATCTGTAAATTATAATGTCCAGCAATTAATGGATTTATATTTTGACTTGCATCAAAAATCAGACGATTTTGCAATTACTACCTTTAACAGACGTAAACGATTTTATGAAAAGCATATAAAGAATAGTTGGATAGCTTTGAAAAAAGTTAAAGATGTAAAAAAATCTGATATTAAACTATTTTATGCAGAATTATCCGTAAAATTTAGAAAGAATACTCTTAAATATGTTCACAATATATTCCGCCAGTCCTTTGCAATAGCATTAGATGATCATATTATTCGTACAAATCCAACAGAAGGGGCATTGAAAGGGATTAATGATGATTGTGTAGAAAAAACAATTCTAACTTCACAACAGTTAAATTCTTTGTTGGATTTTACAGAAGATAGTTTGCGTTATAGAAGATGGTATCCATTAATTGTGATTCTTTCAGAAACAATGTTACGTTGTGGCGAAATATGTGGGCTTACTTGGAATGATGTAGATTTAAAACACAAAAACATAAAAATTGATCATCAAGTTCAATATGAAAAAGTAAATGGAAAATGGGGTTGTATCATACGCCCTCCTAAAACAAAAAAAAGTTATAGAACTATTCCATTAACTGACAAAGCATATAAAGCATTTTTATACCAAAAACAATTACAATTTTATTTAAATCTGCATTCCAATGTGATAGTTGATGGTTATAGTAACTTTGTTTTTCCAACAAGAAATGGGACTTTAAACCATTCACAACTTTTAGATAATATGTTTAGAAATCTAGAAAAAAGCTATAACACAAAACATCCCGACGCTCCATTGCCACATTTAAGTTGTCATGTGTTTCGACATACAGGTTGTGCACTTACAGCAAAAAAAATGTTTAAACTGGGAATCGATCCCATCATTTTGCAACAATGGATGGGACATGCATCATTGAAAATGACTTTAAATTTATATAATCATGCTTCAAAAAATGATCATTCCGCAGCCATTGATGAAATCAATGAATTAGACAAAAACATCGGATAATGTCATCAACTTTAGTTGTAATCAATAATCTAATTTTTACACCAAATTTACACCAAACTTTTAAAATTTATAGTAATATATGCAAATATATTATTTTGGAGAAAGAGTGTAAGTAGAAATTTTTATCATTCAATGCCAAGTGGTTATCCAGAGATATCTATAGTATGATAAACAAAAAAAAGGAATGATTATCATGCAATTAATCATAAATAATCATTCCTTTTCCCTATTTATTAGGAATCAATACAATATCTTCCCCAGCTTTTCTTCTCTGATATAACTCAGCAGTTGCTG
>OIYE01001107.1_pt1 | contig 16044 bp, 7 predicted proteins | sample 1588091 | NCBI WGS metagenome assembly OIYE01 (sample SAMN03283265) | human gut metagenome | biome: human-associated habitat; material: feces | host: Homo sapiens | place: USA | collected 2013 | reverse complement strand
GGCATCGCCGGCCTGTATCTTCCAGCCATCCTTGGTACCGACTCCATGCCATTCGCCAGCCTCATCCTGGTATTCCAGCGTCTGGCTCTTCGGCCAAGACGCACGACCATCGTAGTAGAAGAAGGTCTTCACTTCGGTGATGGTCTGAGCTTCGTCGAAGGTGAACGTGGCGACCGGGTCCACCGTCGAGGCGGTGGAAGCCCAAGTGGACCAACCCTTTGACGTAGTGTCACCATCGATGGCCTTGGAAGCGGAGGCACCCTCCTGGAAGTTCACCGAGAAGTTCGTGCCAGAGGCCGCGGCGATGTTCTTCGCAGCACCCTGAACCGGCGTCACGAATGCCTGAATTTCGGTGGCGTTCATGTAGTCGTTGTTCACGGTGTTCACAATGCGCACCTTCGTGGCATTCACTGTGCCCTTATCGGCCTTGAACGTCACCGTCTGGCCTGCGGCAGGCTTAACATCGCTACCGAATTGCATCCACGTCTCGCCATCAGTGGTGTACTCGGCCTTGGCGGAAGCCGGAGCCTTGTCACCATACGTAATGGTCACGCTGCTAAGCTCACACTCAGAGCCGAAGTCAATCGTGGCGGTCGGGCTGGCGGAATAGTCACCAGCAGAGTTCCACGTCACCCAGGCTTCAGCTGACGTGTCACCATCGGTGAGCTTCTTCCACTGATCGCCCTTGCTGTATTCCGTCTGCTGGTTGGTCACGGTCAGGCTGGAAGCAGTGTCGGCCACATTCTCAGGCGTGGCGGCGGTGACATAGATCGCGCCCTTCAGCGCAATCGTGGTCGCGTCGTCCAGCTGGTACGTACCGGTCACGGCAATGTTGTCGCCAGCCTTGGCATCGGCGAGCTTGGTATCAAGCCCATCGAAGTTCCACGTAACCTTAGCCGCATCGCCCTCGAATGCAGGCGATGCCTTGACGTGCAGATACACCGGCGCAGCCTCAAGCGCGGCCTTCGCCTCGCTCGCACTGGTGCCGGCCAGCACTGTAGCCGATACCGGATCGGAAACGGTGAGCGCGCCAACGTAGACCGTAGCGGCGACATTGAACTCGTTGCCGTACACATCGGTGGCGGTAGCGGTGGCTTCGTAGGTGCCTTCCTTGGCCACATCGACCTTGGAAGTATCCCAGTTGGCAACCGTGGCCTTGCCTTCGCCCCAGGTGTAGTAGAGCGTGACTTCGGTCGGCAGCGCGGCCTTCTCGTTAACGGCGGTCTGCACGTTCACGGTCTTCTGGCTGGTCGGCGTTACATTGCGTAGAGTCCATGTCTGGTTGGCGGACGGCGAAGTGCCGCTCGGTGACTGCCACAAGCCAACCTTCGTGCCGACTGTGGTACCAGAGTTATCCACATCGAGGTTCGTCTTAGTCGCGGCATTGAGCAGCTGGTAGGTCGAACCATCGGAAGTGTTGAGAATCCACTTGGCAGCCGGGTCGGACTTAGCGGCCTCAACCGTTTCGTTGGAAAGCGCGTTCGTGCCATCCTTGGACACCAGCACCTTGCCTTCGGCGTTAGTAATCACATAAGCCTTGAGATCAGGGCGCTCGGAGCCGGCGGGCTGCTCGATCTGGGTAAAGGTCCAAGTCTGCTTCTTGGCGTTCTCGGCATCGGAAGCGACGTTGGCCAGGGACAGCGCGGAATCACCAGAAGTGGTATCAGCCACGGCCTTGCCGGACTGCTTACCAACGAGCTGGTAAGTGTCGCCGGTCTCGACGGCAGCATCCTTAGCGTAGCCGGTCACGCCAGTGAGCTGGATGGAGGCGATAGAACGGGCGGGCACAGTGACCGTAGCGGTCTTGGCAGCCTTGTCAATCATCACAGAGCCTTCAGCTTGCTTGACGTTGCTGGTCTTGGCGAAGACTTCCGGAGTGGCGGAATCGACACCCGCGTTCTTGTCTTCGGCAGAGGTTTCGGTGGTCAGGTAGAGCTCACCGTAAGCGTTGTCGGCAATCTCGCCGTACTTCGACAGGTCGATGACGAAGGTCTGGTCAGAGGTGCCGGAGTTGCGGTGGATGACGGTCTGTGTCTTGCCATCGTCGGAGGTGGCGGTCATGTTGTTGTCTTCATCGTTGTTGGCGATGACCTTGTCGCCCGCGTGGATGAAGTGGGTGATGGCCTTGACGCCGTTGTACTTGGCGTTTGCAATAACCGTGCACGGTTCAAGTCCATCGGTGGTACCGCCGTTGTTGTTCACGCGGCGCTCGGAGTAGAGCTTGCCGTCCATGCCAGCCACGGTGCAGTCGAAGTCGATGAGCACGGTGCCCCAGTTGGTGTTCTCACCGGCCGGATTCACATTCGAGCCCATCTGCATGTTGTAGAGGTCCTCGACCACCTGCCAGAAGGTGAAGTCCTTGGACTGCAGGCGGGTGACGTTGGAGCTGATCTTGCTCATCATGCCCAGCGCGTTGTCGAAACCGTACGGGTTGTAGGAGCCAGACTGCCAGGAGCCGTCCACCTCGCTCATCGACAGCTTCTTGCCGTCTGCCTGAGCGATATCGCGCGACTGCATCTGGTTGCTGTCGGAGTAGGCGTGAACGTTGTACTGGCCGATAAGGTCCTTGATCGCCTGCGGGTACTGGTTGTACGACTTGACGAAGTCGGCGGAGTTCGTGGCATCGGTGGCTGCGATGATGGTGTCATCATTGTCCTTGAGCGCCTCAGCGAGTGCGGTAATCGTCTGCTGCTGCTGGGCGTTGCTGACATGCATACCCTCCTGCGGCTTCTTCAGCGCGTTGGAGTATGGGGTGACGGACTTATCTTTGTCGGAGTAGTACTTATCCCAGTAGTTGTTAATGAGCTTGGTGTTGTCATCGCTCTCATCGGTGTACTTCGAAGCCATGTCGCCCGGAGTGCCCCAGTAACTGGTCTCGGACTCGTTGAACGGCTCGACCGTGTCAACGTTTGCGCCAAGGCTTTCGAGGTGCTCGACGTTCTTGGCCATGTACTGAGCGAATTTCGCAGGGTTTGCAAGATTATTGCTACCGGAGTTGCGTCCACCAGTGGCGTAACCGCTGTTGGTCAGGAACCACGGAGCGGAGTTGGCGAAGGCCTCTACGTCGGTGATGTCAGGGTTATCGCCGGTGGCACCGCGCTCAATCCACCAGTCTTGGGCGGCGGACTTGGAGAAGTCATACTGGTTGTCGTCAGTCGGGTCGAATGCCGCAGCCAGCTTGTCTTTGTCGGCCTGCTTGGTGGTTACGCCATTGCCATACGTGCCGGAGCCGGTGGCGTCATCTTTCCACGTGCCAGGCACGGCAGCGCCTTGGCGCATGAATGGGTAGCCGTAGGCAACATCGGAGGCATTGCCGCCGCCCACGTTGTAGCGGGCCATGTTCAGGTCCAGTCCTTCATCACCGAAGATGGACTGGTAGAACTGTTCGCGCAGCTGTTTGCCGTATTCCACAGCCTTAGCCTTGGAAGCGTCATCGCCGAGATTGGTGGTGATGGCCGATTCCTCGCCGAGGCTGCCGGTGGCGTTGGCGAACCAAGCCAGTGAGGTGCCCCAGCCATCGAAACTGTTGGCATACCACGGGTTCGGGGTCACGGTAATGGCATCGTTATCAGCCGCATACGCAGTGCCGGCAACCGCAAACGCCCCTCCTCCCACTAGTGTTGCCGCCGCAACCATTGCAGCAAGCGATTTGCTCAGTACCTTCATTGGTCTCCTTAGTGTTCCTGCTATCCGCCTTATACCGGAAAAATCGGCCTTTGCTTCACTGCGCCAGCCTCTTTGCCTGATACATGACCTACGTCGACTCCTTCTTTCGGCGCAGCCAAAATGTTTACGCAAACATTTTGATATGAGCGATTTTATCACAAAACCGTCACCCAGCAAACAACTTCAGAGACCACAAACGACGCACAAAGTCATGAGCCATTCGAATTGCGCTGGCCCAATCGCTACGAATCATATTTGCCGTAGCCCTTAAGTGAATCCCACTGCATCGAGATATCGCGCCCGCTATCCCTTCCGATAACGCCGACCACGCGTGTTGCCTTCAGCAATCAGCTTTCCTTGCGCAACTAAACCGTTTAGGAATTTACGGACTGTTCTGTTATCGAGCTCTGTTATCTTGGCGAGTTCAGGTACAGTCACATAGTCAACCTCTGTCAAGCGTCGATTCATCGCCGACAGCATCGCTGCCCGCGAATCAATTTCACCCGATGCGGTTGCATCTGCTTTCTTACCATCCACACGTTCCCCGCCAATGAGCCTCGCACCCTCTTCGGCATCTTTCTCAACTACAGATCTCACGCTAGCAAAACCAGAACCATCCACGGTCTTCAGCGCAGGAACAATAGGAATCGTCGCCTCGAATATGTCACCATCGCGGAACTCAGGCTCTCGCTCAGTATATTGCCGGGACGCTCTTATCAGATTCCGCAGTCCGCTACCCAGCTGCTCGGCTATGCCGGTCTGCACAAACACATTAGCGATAATCGGATTCTTTGGCATTGGCGTGAACTCGCCCAGCTTCATTCGACCTTCAAAGAATGAGCGCGAAGCATTAACCGTCCGGATGGATTCATTATCAATGGTGACACGCGCCACCACCGGACTGGAATACTCCCGATGCATGAGGCTGTTTGCCACCAATTCACGGGCGATCATCGTACGCGGGCTCACTCGCTTATCGCCCTTTAACACAAAGCGGTCAGGCAGATTCCGCTCAGTAAATTCACGGAGTTGCTCGTACGAATCGAACAAGTTGGTCCGCACCATAAGTCGGTCATCGTATCGGTCAATATTGTCTCGCCGAACCACGGCATCAGTAATATACGCTGGGCAAACCGAGGAAATGACTTCATCCTTGCCCAAGAGCAGCACTGCAGCAAGATTAAAGCCCTCTTCGCCGGTCGTGTAATCACGATCGTATAGCTTGGCGCTGCGGAACAGTTCTTCGTCAGACATAGTTCCCCAAGGGTGCCCAGCTCGCTGAGCGACCGCCAGCTGCCGCATTCGCGCAATCAGCTCAGGACGCAAATCAAACGGAGTCACGTAACGGAAAATTCGCCGTTCGGAATAGTAGTTCTGCTTGCGAATATACATTTGACTAATCTGGATATCGCTTTCGATGTGTGTATCCACATCAGCAATGCGATCAAACACTGCGCCCTTGAACCGCACAACCGAAGAACTCGGAGCTACCCAAATACGAACAATAATCCGTTCGTCGTACTCGATATGTTCCGTTTCCACCATTGGAGCCGGTTCGAACATCTTACGATTAGACACTACGTTGACAACGTTGCGCTCTATCTCACTAACGCGCTTAGAATCGACGCCGAGCACTTGACCGTCATCGTCAGCGCCAAGATAAATGCTGCCACCAGAACGATTGGCGAATGAGCATACAGTCTCAAAAGTATCCGTATGAGGCAATTCGCTGCAGCGCTTGAACTCGACCATAGATGATTCACCGGCCTGCAGCACTTGCATAAGTTCATCCTGCGTCATCGCATTCCGCCCTTCATAGCGATAATTCATACATTAGGACATGGCACTTATCGTATTTTAGCATCTAATTAGTACATTAGGACATTGTTTTATGTCCTAATGTACTAATTAGGCGGCTAATTGTACTAATAATTGCACACTGATGTACTAATCCGATGATCGAATGCACTAATTGTCCGCGCAAATGCACTAATCGGATGACCGAATGTATCAATGAGACCTATAGGCAGCCGATTGGCTGACGATCAGCCCAGTCATTGGCTATCGGCCGCTAGCCAGTCAGCCGCCAACAGCCAACAGCCACCCAACTAATAGCCGCCAGCCAATCAGCCCGTCCAATCACTCCTTGTGTTCCAGTGCGGCCTTCAAATCGCGGCTACGGTAGCGTTCGCGCAGCATAGAGAATCCACCGAAGCCCACAAGCCACACCAGGCCGGCAATCGCGGAATTGCGCGTATCGTCCGCCAGGAACAGCGTCAGGTAGATGAACACGAAGAACACGATTGCCACCGTATTGAGCACCTTCCACGCGGGCATGACGAACCCGTCCGCGATGAAATCGGCGGAACGGCGATACCTGCGATGCGCCAGCAGCGTCAGGATGTAGATGAACAGGAACACCGCGGAGCTGGCGGACGAGAACAGCACGAACGCTCCGGACACACCGGGGATGGCGTTGACGATCGGCGACAGCAGTATCAGCGCCGCGGACACCAGGATGGCGCGGGCCGGCACCTTGCGATCGGACACCTTGCCGAGCTTGTTCAGCATCGGGTTCGGCGACACCTCGGACAGCTGGTACAGGTGGCGGCCGGCGGAATACAACAGCGAATTGAGCGACGAGGACGCGGCGGTGATCACCACGAAGAACACCAGCGCGGACGCCCAATTCAGCCCGGCGTACTGGAACACCATAATGAACGGGGAGGCAAAGGAGCCGTCCTCGTTCGGCTTGAACGAGGTCCACGGCACAATGCACATGATGGCCACCAGTGCGCCCACATAGAAGATGAGCACGCGCACGATAATCTCGTTGATGGCCTTGGGCAGCACCTTGCGCGGATTCTTGGTCTCGGAGACGGTGACGCCCACGAATTCAATCATCTCGTAGGCGAAGAACACCATCTGGAAGCTCATGAGGAAGGCCATCCAACCGTTCGGCGCGAACGAGAAGTTGGCGAACAGGTTGTCGAATCCGGCGTGGCCGGCCGGGCTCACGTGGTCCACGCCGTGAATCTGCACGGCTGGGTAATGGTAGCCGATCACGATCATGACCACGGCGGTGGCGATCATCGCGCAAATCAGCGTGATCTTGATCATCGAGAACCAGAATTCCACCTCGCCGAACACCTTGACGGCAATCAGGTTGATGGAGACCAGCGACACCAGGAAACACAGCTCGATCAGCCATTTCCAATGGGTCAGGTCGATGCCGAACGTGTCGAAGAAGGTGATGAAGTACGTGGAGACGGCCGTGATCTCGGTCATGCCCAGCAGCACGAGCGCGGCCCAATACGTCCAGCCGGCGAAATGCCCCCACCCGTTGCCAAGGTAACGGGTGATGAAATTGATGAAGGTGTGCTGGCTGGGGTCACGGTACATCATTTCGCCGATGGCGCGCATCAGGAAGAACATGATGACACCGACCAGAATGTACACGAAGATGATCGAGGGGCCGGTTAGCGAGATTGACTTGCCCGAGCCCAGGAACAGGCCGGTGCCGATGGTGCCGCCAATGGCGATGAACTGTACGTGGCGATTGCTCAGGCCACGCTCCATCTCGTTGGTCTGGTCCAGGCTTTCGACAGACTTGAGTTTGCCCGTAGCCTGCCGTGTACCACCATTCACATTCGTATCGGCCATACTGATTTCATTTCTCTTCTCTGCCGCCCGATTGTTACGCACCAGACGCGATACTCGTTCAAAACAAGTTCAAACTGTATCACCGAAATATGTCACGAAAACCGCTCAGCTCAAGAATACATGCGATGATACTGTAAATATTCCGCCAAAAAGTTCAATTCATCAACACCAAATTGAACTTCTACCTCTATTCCACGGACTTGAGCGAGCTGACCGGGTCTACGCGATCGAGCACTGGGTTGGTGAACAGCTGCACCAGCAGCGCGAACGCCAGCGTCGCCACCACGGCAATCGCATAGCTGTACCAGTGCACTTCCACTTCGAAATACAGCGACGGCATATTCAACGCAGCAGTCAGTAATCCGCCTATCCACCTGCCAAGCGGCAGACCAACCACCACACCCATACCGGTCAATATCATCATCTCGCGGTTCACGTAGTTGTGCACCTCGCGGTCATAGAAGCCCAGCACCTTCAGTGTGGCCATCTCGCGGATGCGTTCGGACACGTTCGTATTGGCCAACGTAAACAGCACCACCAGCGCCAGGCCGCCGGCGAGCCCCACAATCAGCGCCACCACGGCACCCATCAAATCGAACTTAAACGTGGCGGCCAGATGCGCACAGCTCACGGCCTTGAGCACCGACGATTCCTCGCCCAACCGATCCGCATATTCGGCCTGTTCGGTCTCGGAACCTTTCAGCTTGGCGAGCATCGCGTTCCACGTCAAGGTCGAGGCAGTGCCATCTCCCGAAGCCGAAGACGTCACACCGTCGGCCGCAAACTTCTGGTCGTACAGTCGCTCACTGATGTACACATCAGAGCCGATGAGGTTGCGCGTCACCGCCGCAACCTTCACCTTGGCCCGCCCGCTGCCGCCATTGCTCAACGTGACGGTGTCGCCCGCATGAATATCCAACGAATTGGCTGCGGACTTCGCCACAATCACACCACTATCGTCCAGCGCTACAGTGCCGCCACCCGCTTTGCCGAAGATATTGGGCAGCTCGAACCACCCATCGTCACCGGCCTCTTCCAGCGTGACCATGTCGTTCAGTTTGTTCAACGAATTGTTGGGCACCGTCATCAGCTGCACGGTTTCGCTTTCCTGCGCCGCATTGCTCATCTCGCCGCTATCCACGCGCAGATTCAGCGTTTCGGTGGCCCGGCCATCTTGTGCCACCTGCTTGCGCATCGCGGCGGCGTCATCGTCATTGGCCACCACCATCAAGTCATACTGGTAGATCTGCTCATATTGCTTGACGCCAGTCGTGTCGACGGTGTCGTTAATCGCAAATCCGCAGATAATCAGCGCTGTGCAACCAGCCACGCCGCCCACGGTCATAATCAAACGCGACTTGAATCGGAAGATATTGCGCGCAGTGACTTTGCCGAGGAAGTTCAGCCGGCTCCATACCGGGCGAATCCGCTCCAACAATATGCGAGCGCCCGCCTTCGGCGCCTTCGGGCGCATCAGCGCGGCGGGCGTGTGCCGTATCTCCTCGCGGCAGGCGAGCGCGGTGACCACGCCCACACCTACCACGAACAGCACGATGCCGGCCGAGCCGTACAGCCAGTCGTATTCAAGTCGCACACCGGGCAATATATACAGTCCCTCAATCACCACCATCAGGAATGCCGGGATGCCGAGGAATCCGACCAGCAGACCGATGCCGCCGCCGACCAAGCAGGCGAGCAACGCGAACAGCAGATACCGGCTGGACACGGCGAGTCCGCCATAGCCGAGTCCAAGGTAGGTGCCGATAAGTCCGCGATCTTCCTCGACCATGCGGGTCATGGTGGTCAGGCTCATGAGCACGGCGACCAGCAGGAACACAATCGGGAATGCGCGGCCGATGGATTCGATGGAACTGACATCTGATTTGAGCGAGCTGAATCCGTCGATCGAAGCGCGCGTCTGCACATACCAACGTGCGTTGGCCACATCGTCGATGCGCCGTTGCTGCTTGGCGAATTCGCTTTCCGCTTCGCTTCGCTTCGCATCGAGTTCAGACTGCGCATCATCCAGTTTCGCCTTGCCGTCCGCGAGCTGTTGTTCGCCTTCTTCCAGCTGCCGCTCGCCTTCTTCAAGCTGCTGCTTGCCGCTGGCCAGTTGGGCGGCCTGCGCTTCAAGTTGCGCCGACTGGGTTTCGAGGGTTGCGGCATTCGCTTCGAGTTCCGCGGATTTGGTATTGAGCTGTGCCTCTCCTGCAGCCGCTTCCTGTTCCTTGGCGGTCAGTTGCGCGTTCTGCTGGTCCAAGGTGGATTGTGCGGGGGCAATGGTTTCGTTTAATGTGCGCTGCAAATCGGCTTTCTGCTGGGTCAGACTGTCTCGCTGCGTTTGCAGTTCCGTTTGCTTGGCGGCCAGCTGTTGCCGCAGCTCACTGATTGACGGCACTTCAGGCAGGGTAATGCCAAGGCGCGCGAGCAGTTGCTTGATGGCCTGCCATGTGGGTGAGTTGAAGTCGATATTCGGGTCAAGTTGCGCCAGTAGATTGTCGGCCTGTTGAATCATGGGCAGCATCTGATCAATTTGTGCCACGCCTTGGTCGATTTGGGTAATGCCCTGTTCGATTTTCGTGCGATTGGCAGTCAGTTCCGTTTGCGCCGCATCGAGCTGTTTGCGAGCCGAGGTGAGCTGCGCTTTGCCCGATTCGAGCTGGGTGCGCGCTTCGGCTATCTGCTGGCGACCTTGCGCGATCTGTTGACGGGCCGATGCAATCTGCGCACGTCCATCGGCGAGCTGCCGTTCGCCATCGGTAATGGTTGTCCTGTTGTTCTCCAATTCGGTACGGCTATCTTGCAATGTCGTTTCGTTGGCTTCCAGCTCGGCCCAGTTGTCGTCGATCTGCTTCTGGGCTTCGTCCAGCTGCTCGTTGGCCTCGTCTTTGGCATCATCCAGTTTGCGCTGCGCGCTGGAGACGATCTGTTGACGACGGGCTTTCTGGCGTGTGGTCTGTATCTGATGTTCGATACGGTCGGCCACGGTTTTGACGGCTTCATCGTAGGCATCGGAAAACGTGTCAAAATCGGACGCACCAGTGACGGCAACCGATATCGCAGTGTATATATTGCCGGTCACGCCGTCGCTGGGTGCAAAGAACGTATAGTCCTCGGATGAGGTGGACCGGAAGGAGGTCATGCCCGAATAGCCGTCTGGATTGTTGAGGTCGCGCGGGTCAAGTACGACGCCGGTGATGGTGAGTTTCGTGGGGAACTGCGGGGATTGCTCGGCGTCGGCGTCCGTATTGGCGGCGGACTTCGCATCGGATGCCGAGGCATTGGCGGCGACACCTACCGTATCGGCATTATTGGAATCGTCAGTCTCCGTGGCCGCTACCGATATGACGGATGAAGAGGTGTCTTGTGGCGTCACAGTAATGGTGCCGCCAATCTTGAGTCCGCTATCGTTCAGGAATTGCTGCGTAACCGCCACTTCGCCGGCCTTGTTCGGCAGTTTGCCTTGTTGCAGGTACGGCTGATCAAGCCCTTCGGTACCGATTTCCTGCATGGTCACGGTTTTCTTGGTGCCGTCCACCAACGTGGTCACCGTCTGAGAACGTTCGGGCTGCACGGTTTGCACACCGTCGATTCGGCGCAGTGCCGCCGCATCATCATCGGTCAGGCCGTATGTGGATAGCACCTGCAGGTCATGCAGTCCCTGCTGATCGTAAAAACGACCGGCCGCCAGAAAAGCATCGCGGCATCCGGCGTAGATGCCGGTCAGCACGGCCACGCCAAGCAGCGTGATGACGGCGATCGAGACGAACCTCTTCCAGCTGCGCAGCCAGCAACGCAACGTATCTTTGGCAAATACCGCAGAAACGCCCGCTCCTCGACCGCCGCTATCGTCGAGGTTCCGCCGTTTCACAGAATGTTTCACAAATCGCCTCGCTTGTTTCACGGGGCGTTTCACAGAGTGTCTTGCAGTGAGCATCGCCAATCACCTACCATTCGATATCGGCGATGGGCTGCGGCGTTGCGTTGATCTCCTCGCTGGCCACCTTGCCGGAGCGGAAGCGAATCACTTTATGAGCCATCGGCGCAAGCGCGGAATTATGCGTGATGATCATTACGGTCATGCCTTGTGTTTGGCAAATATCCTGCAGCAACTGCAGCACTTCCTTGCCGGTCTCGTAATCGAGCGCACCGGTCGGCTCATCGCACAACAACAGCTTCGGCTTTTTGGCAATCGCGCGGGCGATGGATACACGCTGTTGTTCGCCGCCGGACAGTTGCGCGGGGAAGTTGTCCACCCTCTCCCCCAGTCCGACTTTGCGCAGCGTTTCCTCTGGATCGAAATGGTCAGGGCAGATTTGCGAGGCGAGCTCCACGTTTTCGAGCGCGGTAAGGTTAGGCACCAGATTGTAGAACTGGAAGACGAAGCCGATATCGTTGCGCCGGTAGGTCACCAGTTCCTTTTTCCGCAGACCCGTAATATCGCGTCCGCCGACCACTACGCGGCCGGTTGTGGCGGTATCCATGCCGCCCAGAATGTTCAATGCCGTGGTTTTGCCGGCACCGGACTGCCCCAGAATCACGCTTAATTCGCCTTGTTCGGCGGTGAAGCTAGCCTCGTCGAGCGCGCGAATCACACTGCTGCCAGAAGGATATTCCTTGACCACATGGTCGAATTCGATATACGCCATCGCACACCTCCAACGCGCTCGTGGCAGCCACCTAGCCCCATAGGCCCCGCCAAAACTTCCTGCTATACTCAAGTAAAACAACACTGTGTCGGTTCTGCAACCAACAGTTGGATTGTGGGTTGTCGGAACTTGGGGAGAAGGCCATGTCCAAAGAATTGACGGAAAGCCGCCGCACCCGTTACACGAGACGTGCCATGCAGGACGCGCTTATCGAGTTGCTGCGCGATCAGCCGCTCGGCTCCATCACCGTTAAAGCGTTGTGCGAGCGGGCCGATGTGAATCGTTCCACGTTTTACGCGCATTATGCGAGCATCGAGGAACTGCTGCACGACATTGAAGACGAAACCATGGCCTGGGTCACCACCGCACTCGAACAGCTACTCGCCCAGCCAGATTCTGCCGGCATCGAGCATGTTATTGAGCGCATCTGCCAGTACATTGCCGACAATCGCAAGCATCTGCAGGTATTGATGAGCCCGAAAGCGGATATCGGCTTCCAGCAGCAGCTGCTGGGATTGATTTACAGCCAGCGCGGCGTAGGCGAACAGTTGCAATCTTCGGCGGGTTACCCAGCCGAGGCGCAGATGCGTATGCGATTCGCCGTGTCCGGCAGCATTGGGCTTTTGCAATACTGGCTCGCCACCGATCTCGCGGCCTCTCCCGAATCGGTGTCCCACACCATCTTCACCATGTGTATGCCTGCCACGCAGTGAACACGGTGAATTCAGTGAACTCAGTGAAGCGTGCGGTTTCATAAGCATCGCTCGCTATAGCTTCGCCTGCTCACCGGCCGCGCCCACGCCCGCGCTTGCGATAGCGCACAAATAGACGATTGACCATTTCTGAGACGATACGGCGGCATAGAATAACGAACGTTGCGCATCGCGGCAAGCCCCGCGTGCGCCAAAACCCAAGAAATGTGAGAGAAGGGCACAATGAGTACTGCTGATGCGCCTAAGAAGCCGCGCGAAACCGACGACGTGCCGGTGCCGGCCACGCTGCGCAAGTCACTGAAGAACCGTCATATCCAGCTGATTGCACTGGGCGGCGCCATCGGAACCGGCCTGTTCTATGGTTCCAGCGAATCCATCGCGCTGGCCGGCCCCTCGATTCTGCTCGCCTACTTGGTTGGCGGCTTCGCAATCTTCATGATCGTGCGCGCGCTGAGCGAAATGTCCGTTGAGGATCCGAAGGCGGGCGCGTTCAGCTACTACGCCACTCGCTACTGGTCCAAGCGCGCCGGCTTCATCTCCGGTTGGAACTACTGGTTCAATTACATCCTCGTCTCGATGGTTGAGCTGTCCGTGGTGGGCAAATTCGTAAACTACTGGTTCCCGGCGATTCCGACATGGGTGTCGGCGGCCGTGTTCTTGGTGATTATCTGCGCCGCCAACCTGCTGGGCGTCTCCAAGTTCGGTGAGTTCGAGTTCTGGTTCGCCATTATCAAGATTGTGGCCGTGATCGCCATGATCGTCGGCGGCCTGGCCGTCATCATCTTCGCTCTGCCCACCGCATCCGGCATCAAAGCGAGCTTTGCCAACTGGTTCACCTTGGAAGGGGGCTTCTTCCCGAACGGTCTCATGGAGCAGACTAAGGACGGCACCTGGACCGGCCTGTTGATGGCGCTTGTCGTGGTGATGTTCAGCTTCGGCGGCACCGAGCTCATCGGCATCACCGCCGGCGAAACCGAGGACCCTCGTCGTACGATTCCCCGCGCCACCAATGACATTATCTGGCGAATTCTCGTGTTCTACATTGGCGCGCTCGGCGTAATCATGGCCGTAATACCGTGGAACACCATCGGCGGAGACGATGTTCCCAGCCCGTTCGTGCAAATCTTCGATTCCGTGGGCATCCACGCGGCCGCCGGCATCCTCAACTTCGTGTGCCTGACCGCTGTGATGAGCGTCTACAACTCCGGCCTGTACGCCAACTCCCGCATGCTGTATTCGCTGGCCAAACAAGGCAATGCACCCGCGTATCTGGGCAAGCTCAACGCTAAGGGCGTGCCGGTGGCCGGCGTGCTGACGTCCGCCGTGATCACCGCCATCGCCGTGGTCGTGGTGTTCGTGTGGCCTGAGTTCGCGTTCAACTATCTGATGTCGATTGCCACCATCGCCGGCATCATCAACTGGACGATGATCATGTTCACCGAAATGAAGTTCCGTAAGGTGGTCGCCGCGGGCGGCGCTCCCGAGGATTCCGAACTGGCCGGCAAGTCCGGCAAGGAAGCGCTCGACGCGATTCACTTCAAGCTGCCGTTCGCTAAGGTGACCCCGTGGGTGGTGTTGGCGTTCTTGGCACTGGTGGTGGTGCTCATGTGCTTCTCCGCCAGCTACCGCGTCGCCGTTATCGCCGGCGTGATCTGGCTGGCCATCCTCTTCGCCGCCTACCAGCTCACTCAGGCGAAGAAGTAAGGCTCCATTTGCGAATAGCTCTCACTGATGAGCACTCAGTGAGAGCTATTCGCAAATGGGATTTATTCATGAAACAGCTCATCGATGCCGACGAGCTGAACGTCGGATTGAGACGCCGCAGCATCGTCGACCAGTGATTGATCGAAACCGCCGAGCGAAAACAGCAGGTATGTTCGCTGGCCGATACCGGTTCGCGCAGCACGGTCTCGCAGTAGATTCAGCACGGAACGGTCCACCGGCGCATTGCGGAATTTGCACTCGCCCACAATGGCAGCATCAGACGCATTGTCAACGGCCATCACGTCTATCTCATCCTGACGATCCCACCAACGGCCAACCGCACGCGCACGGAAGGGCAACCGTCCAGCAGCACTCTCACGCCACATCCATTCACGGCACAGACCCTCGAACGGTTTGCCGGCAAAATCATGTAATACCGGCTTGATATGACGCTCGTATACGCCTTCCACATCGCCCCGCTCCAATTCCGAACGATACGGAAAGACAAACGAATACCAGAATCGGAAGAAATTGTCGCTCAGCTGATACAGCCCACGCGAACCTTTCGCCCGCTCCTTAGGCTTCGCCGTGACTGGGAACTCACGTTCCACAATCCCCAGTTCCATAAGATTGGCGAGATACGACGATACTGTTGCGTTTGCCATCATCGTGTGTGTCGCGATCTCATTCAGCGAAGTTGCGCCGAGCGCGATCGCCCGTATCACGCTGTTATATTTCGCAGTTTCCCGCAGTTCTTCGTGCAACAAAAATTCAACCTCGCTGTATAGCGGAGCAATGCGTCTCAGAATATGCCGCTTGACATTTGCGTCTATGGTCTCATCTGGGTCAAATTCCTCTAGGTAACGCGGGATACCGCCCAGTATTGCGTAGGCCAGCGCCTTATCCTCGCCACTATAGTTGGGGAAGAATTGCGCTGCATCCCAATATGGCATCGGCAGCATCTTCAGGATGCCGGTCGCACGACCATATAGCGGCGATTTTTCTCCCAACAGCTCCTTTTCGATGAAGCTCATGGCACTGCCGCAAATCACAATCATCAGATTTGCATGACGCAACGTGTGGTCCCAAAGATTCTGTAGCACTGACGGCAATGACGGATCAGATTTGACCAGATAAGGAAACTCATCGAATATCACAAGCCTGCGGCCGCCATCGCTCGGCTCTGGCAGCCGGGTTAACTCGGTTAACGCCCTTTCCCAAGAAGGATATTGACTCAGATAATCCTTGCCCGGGGCACCCGCCTCGAACATGAGACGGGAGAACGATGCCAGCTGTTCATCTTTAGTGGCATTCTGCGCCGCGAAGAATAAGGTTTCCTTGTCTTTTGCGAGTTGAATAAGCGTCTCTGTTTTTCCCACGCGCCTGCGGCCGTAGACGAACACAAGCTGTGCCCTACGCTCAGTGAAACATTCCTGCAGTTGCTTGAGGTCATCGTCTCGTCCGATGAATGCCATGCTGCCCGCCTCCTTTATGCCATACGCCGGCGTATTTCTATCGCATCACGATTTATTGTATCACGATTAGTATAATCGTGATTATACAAGCTGTGACGAGGTGCGGGTACGGGCCAATTTGCAAAAAACTCTCACTGAGGGGGAGGTGGTGACGGCTTTGAGGTCGAGCTTGCC
>OIYE01000981.1_pt1 | contig 17985 bp, 13 predicted proteins | sample 1588091 | NCBI WGS metagenome assembly OIYE01 (sample SAMN03283265) | human gut metagenome | biome: human-associated habitat; material: feces | host: Homo sapiens | place: USA | collected 2013 | reverse complement strand
CGGCACCGTTTTCACCCATCAGTCCCATAATGGTTCCAGGTTTGACATTCATGCTAATATGCTTCAGAACCTTATTTCTACCGAATGATTTGCTCATGCCGTTAATCGATAAGATATATTTGTTCTTATCTTCTGTCATAGCTGTGCTTCCTTTTCTTAGTAAAGAAGGGCATCATTGCTGACACCCCTCTATAAATTCATCCATTTACGCTTTTTCGATCTCTAATTATTTGGAAAGAAGAGATGTGTATGCTGCTGCATTATCGGTCTTAACCATGTTAATTGCGAAAGCATCATACTCGCTCGGGTTTCCAAGACGGTTTGTGATATTGGATTCTGTCTGTCCATCTCCACCGATGTAATCTACTTTCAGGTTCAGCAGATCATCATACTTCTCCAGCAGCGGCTGATAGGTAGAGCTCAGGAAGTTATCCGATGCGTTGTAGATGTTCAGCCATACTTTTTTAGACGGGCTCTTGCTTTCATCCAGCTGGTTGGCAACCTTGTCATAAACTCTTGTCGAATCTGTGAAATCGTTGTAGTTTTCAGCTGTTACAGCAATATTTAACGCATAGTAGGATCTATCTTCTTCGCTGTATCTGTAGTCTTCACCTTCTACCAGGCAGTTTCCGGCATCATCTGCTGTACCGATACCGGTATCAATATCTACACCGTCCAGTGCGTTACGCAGGACTCTCAGTGTCAGGTAAGCCTGCACGTCTGCATGCTGAGAAATTGTTCCGCCGTAGCCTTCACCGATCGCTGCTACAGCATCGCTGTTTGCATCGTAACCGAAGGTAGGAACCTTGTTGTCTTTTGCCCATGCGTTGAACATGGACATTCCCATACCATCGTTATTGGAAACAACAACATCAATCTGATCGCCGAAGGAAGCTGTCCAGATTCCGATCGCATTACCAGCTGTTGCAGCATCCCATGTTGCACCTGCTGAGTTCTTCATTTCCTGAGAAGCCAGCTCACGGATCGTATATGTTTTTCCATCTACTTCCAGAGTTGCATCCTGTACAACCTTTGCTTTTCCATCTACGTTTGTTCCAGCCGGTGTGGAATCTACTGTGCCGTCTGCTTCTACGCCGGTTCCCAGTGTAGAACGAACACCACGGGTACGAGCGATAGAATCGTTGTGTCCGATATCACCGATTGCCAGAACATATCCGATCACGCCATCACCATTTCTGTCAATGGTTTCTGCATTCTTTTTGATGTAATCCAGAACCATCTGTCCCTGCAGTTCAGCACCCTGATTAGCATCAAACCCTACATAGTAAGTATTGCCGTTGAAGTTCAGAGCTTCTTTGTCCAGCTCGCCGGTAGCACTGCTGGAGGGCTGACGGTTAAACCAGCACAGAGGCTTGTCTTTATTTTCTACAGTTGCATCTGCTGATGCAGCAGAATCTGCAGCTTCTGTTGCCGCTGCTTCTGTTTTTTCTGTTGTGGTTGTAGATGCTGTAGAATCTGTTTTGGCTCCGCCGCAGCCAACCATGGATAATACCATAGCTGCTGCCATCATTGTTGCTAATGCTTTTCTTTTCATTTTTTCCTCCCATTTGGTTGTTTTGCTAAATTTCTTTCGTTCTCAGCTGATAAACCTATTATAATCACAAGAGGATTTATTAAAAATAGAATATTTTTTGATTAGTTATTGAAATTTTTAGCTATTTCACAGTTTTTTTAAGATTTTTACAGTAATCCTGTATAGTTTCTTTCATTTCAGGAGGTCAGGTATGTAAAAGATTTCACAGCCTCTTCAAACACGCCCGGTATCTTGCTGTAAAAATTCCGGCTGAGGCAGCTGCAGTCAGCACTTCTGCCACCGGGAACGCACCCCAGACACCTGTAATACCGAATATCCTGCTTCCAATGGAAGCAACCGGAACGATAAGCACCAGATAGCGCAGCAAGGAAATGATAAAGGATGGGATTCCCTCCCCAAGTGCCTCCAGTGCACCGGAAGCCACAACGCTGATTCCGGAAACCACAAATCCGAGGCTGATGATCCGAAGTGCAGCCGCCCCTTCCCGGATCGTTACACCGTCCTTGGAAAACATACCCATGATCGGTTCCGGAAGCAGCAAAAACAGCGCCGTACCGACCATCAGGATTCCAAAGATCAGTCCGGTACACACGGATAGAATCTGCTTCATCCGCTTTTTTTCTCCTGCCCCGTAATTAAAGCTCAATATCGGACGCATGCCCTGCACAATACCGCTGGCAGGCAGATAAAGGAAGGTCTGCAGCTTGAAATAAACACCCAGCACCAACACATAAACCGAAGAAAACGCGCCTGCGATTTTGTTCAGCAAAGTAATCAAAAGGGACGGCATGCCCAGAGTCAGGGAAGACGGGATTCCAACCGCATAGAGCCTGCCACAGATCGCAGGATCCGGCTTCATATCTTTTATATGGATGGAGACGCCCAGCCCTTTTTTCCTATGCCATACAATATACATGACAAGCGGCACGATCTGTCCGATCACGGTAGCAATCGCAGCACCCTTTACTTCCATCCGCGGAATGGGACCAATTCCAAAAATGAGGATCGGATCCAACACAATATTCGTCAGACAGCCCGCTGCCAGACATAAGGTCGGAACGATCATATTTCCCAGTGACTGATAAATTTTTTCATAAGCAATATAGACAGAGATCACAAGGGAAAAGCTCAGTACCCAGGTTCCATAGGTAATACCCATCTGATAGATTTCTTTGTCTGTCGTAAAAAGTCTCAGAAAAGACGGAAGAATTGCTGTCAAAAGAACCGACATCAGTACACCGTGCACAATGCTCAAAAACAACCCCTCAGAGGCGCTCTGATCCGCTTTTTTATGTTCTCCCATTCCCAGGAAAAATGCGACTGCTGCACTGATTCCGACCCCAAAGCCTACGCTGATGCTCGTGACCAGTGTCTGCAGCGGATAGACAAGGGAAATTGCCGTCAGCGCCTTCTCTCCGACCCGTGCCACAAACATACTGTCAATAATATTGTAAAGCGAATTTATCAGCATCGACAGCATCATCGGCAAAGACATTGACAATACCAGCGGCAGCACCTTCTTTTCTTTCATAAAATTCTGATCCATTTTGACTCCTTCCTTTCCTCTGTGGAACATTTTTATCGTATGGAAACGAAGTTTCCTATACGATAAAAAAGAGCTATAAACCCTGCAGTTTTAATCTCAGAAACTGCAAAATCTATAGCCCTGTATCAGACAAACCCTATGACCAAACTGTTAGGATATTACCATATCCTGTCTAAAAAGGCAAGCTAAAGTCTTGATTTTTCCGTTCAAATCGTGTATGCTTGTTTGGAATCAAGCAGGCTTAAATGCCTTAAATCACAATCAGGAGGAACAATCACTATGGGTTATCAGTTAGTTATGATCCGCCATGGCGAAAGCGTATGGAATCAGAAAAACCTGTTCACCGGCTGGACTGACGTAGATCTGTCCGAAACCGGACACAAGGAGGCTGCACAGGGCGGCGTTCTGTTAAAGGAAGCAGGCTTCTCCTTTGATGTTTGCTATACTTCTTATCTGCAGCGTGCAATCCACACCGCTAACCATGTTCTGCAGGAGTTAAATGAAGAATGGATTCCTGTTATCAAAACCTGGAAATTAAACGAGCGTCATTACGGTGCTCTGCAGGGTCTCAACAAATCCGAAACTGCTGAAAAATACGGCGAAGCTCAGGTTAAGGTATGGCGTCGTTCTTTCGACGTTCAGCCCCCCGCTCTTGAGCCTACCGACGAGCGTAATCCTGCTCTGCAGGCTCCTTACAAGAACGTAGATCCGAAGGAGCTGCCTCTGACAGAGAGCTTAAAGGACACCATCGCAAGAGTAATTCCTTTCTATGAAGAGAACATCAAGAAGGATATGCTGGCTGGCAAGCAGGTTCTGATCGCAGCTCACGGCAACTCTCTGCGTGCTCTGGTTAAATATCTGGACAACATCTCTGAGAATGAAATCACAGAGCTGAACATCCCTACCGGCGTTCCGCTTGTTTACGAGTTTGACGATAACTTCAACGTAACCGGTCATCATTACCTTGGCGACCAGGCTGCTATCGAAGCTAAGATGAACGCAGTTGCAAAACAGGGCGCAAAGAAATAAATTTCTTAGAAATAAATTTCTTAGAAATAAATTTCTTTGAATAAAAAGAAGGACATGCTTTTCATCTCCGGATGAGCTGCATGTCCTTTTTCTTATTATCGTATAGAAAACTTCGTTTTCATACGATAATAAACGCTCCGCGAGGATGCGCACTCGGCGCAAGGGTAGATGGTTGCTAAAGCAACCGCGCCTTGGCGCGAGAATGTGCCAAGGCACATTCTTTTTTAGTTCTATAAGAAGCCTCATTTTCCATTCGCAATGTATGTTGCCGGGCGCACCGTATCAAAAACAGCCGCCGTACAAACACGGCAGCTGTTTTTATTATCGCTATCTGATATTTTATTTATCGATAATGCTTGCATGGAACTCCTGCAGAGACTGCACCGGAAGCTTGCCGTCACGTTTTGCGGAACGGATGCCTTCTACAGTTGCCTTTGCAGCAGCCATGGTTGTAATATACGGAATACGGTTCTTAATGGCAGCCTTACGAATGTAGCTGTCGTCGGTTGTACCCTTCTTGCCGCGGGGAGTATTGACAATCAGCTGGATCTGGTCATTCGTGATCTTATCCAGGATGTTCGGACGTCCCTCGTTGAGCTTGCATACCTTCAGGGCAGGAATACCGGCCTGTTCGATCAGGTCACAGGTTCTGCCGGTTGCCATAATTTCAAAGCCAAGCTGATAGAAGCCTCTTGCAACGTCAACTACCTCTGCCTTATCTCTGTCATTAACAGAAATCAGCACGCAGCCGGAAGTGGGCAGCTTGGTCTTTGTCGCTTCTTCTGCCTTGAAGAATGCATCACCAAAGTCTGTAGACAGTCCAAGAACCTCACCGGTGGAACGCATTTCAGGTCCGAGTACCGGGTCAACCTCCGGGAACATATTGAAGGGGAATACCGCTTCTTTTACACCGTAGTGAGCGAATTTCTTTTCTTTCAGCTCCGGCACCGGGCTCTTGCGTCCGGTATAAGGCAGGGTAACGATATCCGTTGCAATCTGAACCATGTTGATGCCGCAGACCTTGGATACAAGCGGAACGGTTCTGGATGCACGGGGATTTGCCTCGATGACAAATACCTTGCCGTCCTCAATCGCATACTGCATATTCATGAGGCCAACAACATGCAGCTCCTTTGCGATCTTTCTGGTGTAGTCTTTCAGAGTTTCGATCTGCTCTTCTGTCAGTCCTCTCGGGGGAATGATACAAGCAGAGTCACCGGAGTGAATACCAGCCAGCTCGATATGCTCCATAACAGAAGGAACGAATACATGCTCGCCATCGCTGATTGCGTCCGCTTCACACTCGGTTGCATGATGCAGGAATCGGTCAATCAGGATCGGTCTGTCCGGTGTTACACCCACTGCCTGCTGCATGTAGAAGGTCAGCGCTTCATCGTCATAAACGACTTCCATGCCGCGTCCACCAAGGACGTAGGAAGGACGTACCATAACCGGATAGCCGATTCTGTGAGCAGTTTCCAGTGCTTCTTCCACATTGACAGCCATGCCTGCTTCCGGCATCGGAATCTCCAGCTTCTCCATCATTTCACGGAACTGGTCACGGTCTTCTGCAAGGTCGATGGCTTCCGGAGTGGTTCCGAGAATATTGACACCGTATTTCTTCAGGTCTGCTGCCAGATTCAGCGGAGTCTGTCCACCGAACTGTGCGATAACGCCAACCGGCTGTTCTTTTTCATAAATTGCAAGGACATCTTCCAGAGTCAGAGGCTCGAAATACAGCTTGTCGGAAGTGTCGTAGTCTGTGGATACCGTCTCAGGGTTACAGTTTACAATGATCGTGGAGAATCCGAGCTTACGCAGTGCTTTTGCAGCATGTACGCAGCAGTAATCGAATTCGATACCCTGACCGATTCTGTTAGGACCGCCGCCGAGGATCATTACCTTCTGTTTGCTGTTGTCTACCGGGCTTTCGTCCTTGATATGATAGCTGGAGTAATAGTATGCGGAATCCTCAGTACCACTTACATGAACACCTTCCCAGCCTTCCACAACGCCAAGCTCTGTTCTGCGTGTCCGAATTGCTTCCTCGGATACACCCAGGATCTGGCTTAAATATTTATCAGAGAAGCCATCCAGCTTCGCCTGTTTCAAATCAGCATCTGCAGGAACCTGTCCGTGATAAGCAGCAACGAGCTTCTCTTCTTCCTCAACCAGCTCCTTCATCTGCTCGATAAAGTAATCCTTAACTTTGGTCAGTTTGTTGATTTCTTCTACAGATGCACCCTTACGCAGCGCTTCATACATGATGAAATAGCGCTCGCTGCTGGGAGTTGCAAGCATGGTCAGAAGCTCCTTTTTGGACTTCTGATCAAAATCCTTTACATGACCAAGACCATAACGGCTCTTTTCCAGAGAACGGATCGCTTTCTGGAATGCTTCCTTATAAGTCTTGCCGATGCTCATGACTTCGCCGACTGCTCTCATCTGAGTTCCGAGCTTATCCTCTACGCCCTTGAACTTTTCAAATGCCCAGCGCGCGAATTTCAGAACGATATAATCGCCGTCCGGAACGTATTTATCCAGTGTGCCATATTTACCGCAAGGAATTTCATCCAGAGTCAGACCGCTTGCCAGCATTGCAGAAACAAGAGCGATCGGGAAACCGGTTGCCTTACTTGCAAGTGCAGAAGATCTGGAAGTTCTGGGGTTGATTTCAATAACAACAACACGACCGGAAATCGGATCATGTGCAAACTGTACATTCGTACCGCCGATCACCTCAATTGCGTCTACGATACGATATGCCTGATCCTGCAGCTTCTTCTGTACCTCCTCGGAAATCGTCAGCATTGGAGCGGAACAGAAGGAATCACCGGTATGCACGCCAACGGGATCGATGTTTTCAATAAAGCATACGGTAATCATATTTCCTTTTGCATCGCGGACAACTTCCAGCTCCAGCTCTTCCCATCCAAGAATGGACTCTTCTACCAGAACCTGACCCACGAGGCTCGCCTGCAGACCTCTTGCGCAGACTGTCTTTAATTCTTCTTTATTATAAACAAGACCGCCGCCGGCGCCGCCCATGGTGTATGCAGGACGCAGAACAACCGGATATCCCAGCTTGTCCGCAATCGCAAGTGCCTCGTCTACGGAGTAGGCGACGTCGCTTCTTGCCATCTCAACACCAAGCGCATTCATGGTATTCTTAAACTCAATACGATCTTCGCCGCGCTCAATTGCATCTACCTGAACGCCGATTACCTTTACATTGTATTTGTCCAGCACGCCTGCTGCCTGCAGCTCGGAGCAAAGATTGAGTCCGGACTGTCCGCCCAGGTTCGGAAGCAGTGCATCCGGGCGTTCCTTCTCAATAATCTGCTCGAGACGTTCCACATTCAGCGGTTCAATATATGTGATATCCGCTGTGTCCGGATCTGTCATGATCGTTGCCGGATTCGAGTTTACCAGTACGATTTCGTAGCCCAGCTTTTTCAGTGCCTTACAAGCCTGTGTGCCGGAGTAATCGAACTCACATGCCTGTCCGATAATGATCGGTCCTGAGCCAATAATCAGTACCTTATGAATGTCTTGTCTTTTCATAAATCCACCCATATTATCCTTTCTGTAAACGTATTCCCTAAAAACCCATTGTATATTCTAGCACAATTTGCAAAGGACAACAAGATTTTTTTCGATTAGTTGAAGCCAAAAAACTTCTGGCAGATTTTGTAGCCTTCCACAGAAATCCATCTTCCGGTTTTTCCAGGCAGATTCATACAGTTTCCTAAAAGACCGTAACGCAGCTTTCTGTAAACCTTCTTGTCCTTTTGTCTGATGTAGTTTAACAGCTCACGCTTTTTCTCGAGAGATTCCGGTGTGTTGATGCGGATCAGCAGGATGGAGGAGATCGTCGTAATGATGTCCAGATAGTTTAGCATATACTTTGCAAGGGGCTTATTGCCCATGATCTCGCTCTTCTTTTCCACAAAGTAGTCTGTCATGATCTGGTTGACCTTGATCTGCTGATCGATTCGTCCGGTCATGACCTTTTCGTTGACGGACTGATCTGACCTGCCGATAAAATAGCGGTAGAAATTCACATCCAGATAGTACATGTTGCGGACATACGGCAGAGGCTCAAAGACATAAATATTGTCCACATAAAATGTATGCTCCGGAAGCTTTAAACCGCATTCCCGCAAAAGCTTCGTCCGATAAATAACGGAATGCATCAGGATATACTGACCGACATGGAAACGTCCGACATCTTCCCAGCCAAACATACGGTATTCCGGCAGGACATGTTTATAACGCATCACCTTTTTGCGGCGTTCACCCTCTTTTTCGTAAACAAAGTTGCTGATCAGAAGATCAAGTGTATCCACACCGCCGGTCAGCTCCCTCAGCTTTTCCAGAATGGCGAGATAGGCATCTTCTTTTACCCAGTCGTCACTGTCTACCACTTTAAAATAAATTCCGGTCGCATTTTCAATTCCGGTGTTGACCGCAGAGCCGTGTCCGCCGTTTTCCTTATGGATCGCCTTTACGATCGTAGGATATTTTGCCGCATATTCGTCTGCGATTTTGGCGGTGTCATCCTTCGAACCGTCGTTGACAATCAAAATTTCAACATCCTCTCCCCCCGGAAGCAGAGATTCGATGCAATGTGCCATATAATCCTGCGAATTATAGCAGGGAATTGCAATAGAAAGCAGTTTCATAGTGTTGTTCCTTTCATCTTCTGGATACCTGTCTGAATTTTCAGATAGGCGCTGTAGGCTGCAAATGCGGACGGAATCGGGTAATTTCCTTCGATTTCCTGTGTCTCAACAAAAAGGAGGGATTCATCCTGACCCATGGGCTCCAGTTCATCCACCAGAACCTGATAGCCGGTCATGTGCCACTCCTTATGGGTGAAAATATGCTTTGATTCCGGAAGCGTCTCTATCCGGACAGCTTCCACACCCTGTTTTTTCAGCCATTCCCTGACCTCTTCCAACGATGCCTTTTTGTCCATCGCCGGAAATTCATACAGTCCCGCCAGCAGTCCCTTTTTCGGACGCTTACGCAAAACGACCTGTCTACTCGTCCGAATCACGAGAATCGTCTTATCTTCGATCGCCCTTGCCTTTTTGGCTGCCTTTTGCGGATACTGCTGCCAGGTGCCATGCAATCCTACAAGACAGAATTCCTGCCACGGACAGTTGCTGCACTTCGGTGCACCGTTTGGCAGACAGACGGTTGCGCCAAGCTCCATCAACGCCTGATTAAAGTCACCGGGGCGATCCTTTGGCATGACAGGACGCAGATCATCCTCTACTCTTTTTTTTACCGACTGATCGGAAATATCGCTGTCATCCTCCAAAAGCCGGGAAATGACACGCAGTACGTTTCCGTCCACTGCGGGATTGGGCTGTTTAAAGGCAATCGAAGAAACCGCGCCAGCTGTGTAGCTTCCAATTCCTTTTAGCTTTAAAAGCTCCCTGTAATCCGACGGCATCTCTCCGCCGTATTCTGTCACAATCTGCTGTGCCGCAGCCTTTAAATTCCGTGCCCTGCTGTAATAGCCGAGCCCTTCCCAAAGTTTTAATAATTCATCGTCATCCACTTCGGCGAGCGCTTCGATATCCGGCAGTCGTTCCATAAAGCGCGCAAAATACGGTTTTACCGCCTCGACCCGCGTCTGCTGCAGCATGATCTCCGATACCCAGACCCGATACGGCGTCGGTTCTTCCCGCCAGGGTAAGCTCCGTCTGCTTTTATCATACCATGTTAATAGTCCCGGTGCAATCCGGTTTAACAGTTCCTGTTTTCTCTGTACTTCAATATTTCTTGGGGTTTGTTGCTTCAATCCAGTTCTCCGTTTTTTTCTTTTTTGCTCACCGCAGGCGATTGCACTCATAACGCTCCAGTGTCATCAGGCAGCTTTTCAGCGTGTCGTACTGCTCCTCCAAGCTGCCCTCCGAAAGCTCCAGATCCAGGGAAGCAGCAATGGCATTCAACATATGAAGATCGACTTTGCCCTCCAGCGATGCAAATACTTCCAGCTTTTCTTCGTAGCTGTCCGCATCTAAAAAAGCGAGCAGACCGGGATCGGGCTGGGGCTCAACAGGGTTTTCTGACGGCGCTGGAACGGGCTGGGGCACTGCCGCTGCTTCTGCCATCGGGATCCGCATAAAACGGTCTTTTCCCGCTGCATCAGGATATTTTTTTGCATCCACCTTTCCCAGAAACATGGAAAGCGGTCTTGCAAAAACCTGGAACTCTCCATAAAGTGCCTGATAGATCACAAGCTGCTCACCGGTCTCCGTGTGGGTTGCCAGTGCCACAATCCGATAAAGCTTTCCTTTAAAATGCTGATAAATTTCTCCTGCCTGGGGAATCTGATTCATCAATTTGCCTCCTGTCCCTTTCTGCAGTCGTTTCATCCATACGACTCTCTGATATCACAGTATACTCTAAATTTCAAAAGCTGTCATGCGAAAAGTTTTCCTCTTTACGAGCCTTTCATTTGGTTGTATGATGTCTTTGAAATCTAAAGACCGCATCATTCAGAAAAGAGGCATCTTCTATGTCAGACAAGGACACGCACACTTACCTTGAAATCAACGGTGATTTCCGCATGCGTGAGCTCGATCACAACGATCTGGAGCAGTTCAACGCACTTTTACAGTATGCTTTTCAGGTAACCTCCTACGAGCTCTTCCAGACCGGCTGGGAGCAGGAGGAGATCAAATATGCCAAACGTCCGATTCTCGAGGACGCTTATGTACTCGGTTGGTTTTATAAAGAAAAGCTGGCATCCATGATCGTTGTTTATTCCATGCAGATCAACATTCAGGATAACATTATGGCGATGGGCGGCATCACCGGAGTCACTACTTATCCGGAATACACCGGACGCGGACTGATTCATTCCCTGATGCGCTATGTCATCGACTATATGCACAAAAAGAAGCTTCCCATTTCATTTCTGTATCCATATTCCATTCCATTTTATCGGAAAATGGGCTGGGAGATCGTGTCCGACAAGCTCACCTTCACAGTCAAGGATACGCAGCTTCCAAAGGCCTTTCCCGTCCGGGGCATGGTCGAACGTGTCAGCCTGGATTCTGAGGATTTTCATAACGTGTATTCCTATTTTGCCATGCAGCACCACGGTGCACTCATCCGAGACAGGCTGGCCTGGGATGAATACTGGCGCTGGGAAAATGATGATATGATCGTAGCCCTTTATTATAATGAAGAGCACAAGCCCCTTGGTTATCTGGTTTATTACATTGCAAATGAAATTTTTCATATTAAGGAAATGGTTTATTTAACCAGCGAAGCAAGACACGGTCTATGGAACTACATCAGCGCACATTTTTCTATGATCACACAGGTACGGGGGGATAATTATTCCGGCGAACCCATGGCATATCTGTTTGAAGACAGTGAGATTGAAGAAACGATAGCTCCCTATATTATGGCACGAATCGTGGATGTTGAAAGCTTTTTACAGGAGTATCCCTGGCAGATCCAGCCGGAGGATTTCAAAATCCATTTCCGGGTTACAGACGGCCTTGCTTCCTGGAATCAGGGAGATTTTCTCGTTTCCTGGCACGAGGGTGGAACAACCTGTGAGCGTGTCGAGGACAATCAGTCCATTAACGTCGTAGAACTTGACATTAACACGCTCACTGCCTTGATGATGGGCTACAAGCGCCCGACTTATCTTTACGACCATGAAAAAATCTCGATGGAATACTATATGCTAACCTGGCTGGAGCGGCTGATTCCGGTCAAGAAACCATATTTTTCGGACTATTTCTAAACTTCGCGACAGAAACCCCGCCCTGCAGGAATACGGACCGGGTACACCAACACAAAAGCGGTACAGAGCTCAAAATCTGTACCGCCTTTTTCTGCACGTTGTTTCCGATAGTTCACTCTTTCTTTGCCGCCTGAATCTGATCAAACAGCTCCGCGCAGGCAATTGTCGTCGCATGCGGAACAACCGAACTTTCCGTCTTCTTTGCGCGCACGCAGCGGATCGTCTCTTCGATCTCGTAGGTAAAGCCCTTCTGCGTCGTCGTATCTGTGAATTCTTCCTTCAGCATTCCATCCGCCCCATATAAAAAGCATTTGGATGCATAATGGGGATCGGGCAGCTCAATGCGCCCTTCCCGACCGTAGATCACCATGCTGTTGCCCATAGGCGCTGCAAAGCTCGTCACAAGATCTGCCAGCACATGTTCGAACTTCACCGTAACCTGATCGGTTAAATCCACACCGGTCTGATCGAGGTTCGCAGCCGCATAAGTTTTGCGGACAGGCTCATTGACCAGCCAGGTCGCGATTTCATAGGCATAAACCGTGATATCCGTCGCAGCTCCGCCGCACAGCAAAGGGCTGTGATACCGATTGTCTGCTCCCTCCGGCGCGAGAAAACCGATTCTTCCCTGTAAGGCTTCCAATCTGCCGATTTTTCCTTCTGCCGCCCATTTTTTTGCCTGGTTGACCGCGGGCAAAAACCGGCTCCACATCGCTTCCATTACAAAGGTTTGGTCTTTTTCTGCTTTTTCAAAAACCGCTTTTGCCTCTGCACTGTTTGTAAACATCGCTTTTTCGCACAACACCGGAACGCGATGCTCCAGACAAAGCATCGTCAGACGGAAATGGTCGTTTGGCGTCACTGCAATATAAACACAGTCTGGCTTTTCCTCTATCAGCATCTGCTCATAGTTGTCATACGCATGGGCTACGCTGCATTCCTCCGCAAATTTTTGTGCGCGTCCCAGATCCTTACTGGCGATCGCGCTCACCTCACAGTCCTCCACCAGCGTCACTGCATCGCAAAACTGATGTGCGATGTTACCTGCTCCCATAATGGCAAATCGAAATGTGCTCATGTTTTTTACCCCTTTTCTTATATTGTGTTCTTACGCAAAAGCTGCGTATTACTATGCATATTCCTCGGCTGCTGCGTCGCTCAGACCTTTTCCTCGCCCCAGCGCAGCAGCAGACGACTCAAATACCGTACCGCAGGCATCAATGCCGCCGGGTCCACCTGAAAGGTCGGCTGATGGATTGTCGCCCCCTTTCCGATGCCGATTTTAATATAGCAGCCTGGCACTTTCTCCATGTAGAAAGAAAAATCATCTCCGCCGAGCGACTGTTCTTCCGGAACAGTCTGAAAGCCCTCCGCTTCTGCCGTTTCCTTTGCAAAAGCCGCCATTTCTGCATCGTTGCAAACAGCCGGAGGACCGGGAATCCACTCTACCTCTGCGGACGCTCCATAGGCAGATGCGGTCTGTTCTGCAATTGCTTTTAAGCGTTTTTCAAACAGGCAGCGATCCTGCCGATCCATGGTGCGAACAGTTCCCTCCAGCTGTGCTGTCTGCGGAATCACATTCCAGGTATTGCCCGCTTCCAGTCGCGTAACGCTGATGAGTGTAGGATGGAACGGATTGATATTGCGGGTCACGATCGTCTGAAATGCCTGAACCATGGCTGCAGCCGCCGGAATTGGATCAACGCCATCATCCGGGTGTGCGCCGTGGCAGCCGACGCCCGTTATCGTAATCACAAACCGATCTACTGCCGCCGCAACTGCGCCCTCCCGGATGCCGATGGCATTGACCAAATTGGTCGGATCAGAATGAAAGCCCCAGACGCGCGTAACCGAATCGAGTGCCGTCGTTTCCAGCACTTTCCGTGCGCCCAGGGAGGACTCTTCTCCTGGCTGGAAGAAAAACCGCACTGTCCCACAGAGCTCGTCCCTATGTTCCTGCAGCCAGATCGCAGTCCCGGTTCCCGCCGTGATGTGAAAATCGTGTCCGCAGGCGTGCATCTTTCCCGGACATTCCGACGCATAAGGTAAATCCGTCAGCTCAGTAATCGGCAGCGCGTCAATATCGCAGCGAAGCGCCTGCACCGGACCATCCTTTTCTCCCTTTACCTCCGCAATCAGACCGGTTTCCATCGGAATCGGCAGGATCTTTACATCCGCTGCTTTCAACAGCTTTTTAATCTGCGCAGTTGTATCGTATTCCTCATAAGACAGCTCCGGATGTCTATGAAACCAGTAAAAAATTTCCATTAAATCCATTTCCTGTATCATCGCAAATCCCTCCGATGTCCTCCTGCAGTGTTCCTGCTGCAGTTCTTTCTGCTTTTGCGTGTTCCAGTCTTACTTTCCGCTATTGGGATCCAGCGCATCCCGCAACGCGTCACCGATAAAGTTAATCGCAATGACCAGCACCACGATCATCAGCCCGGACGGAATCCAGAGCCACGGCTGTTTCGTCAGTACAGTCAGCGACTGCGCGCCGTTTAACATGTTTCCAAGGCTCGCGGTCGGCGGCTGCACACCCATTCCGAGGAACGAAAGTGCCGCCTCATCCAACATCGACAACGCCAGAACCGACGTTGCATACACCAGAATCGGCGCAGCGGTATTTGGTAAAATCTCGGAAAACAGAATATATGGAAGCGGCATTCCTGCCACGAGATCACTTTTAATAAAATTACTCTCCCGCAGGCTCAGCACATTGCCGCGAACCAGACGGGCAATTCCCGGCCAGTCTACAAAGCCCAGAATCAGGATGATGCTCCAGAGCCCCGGCTTAAAAATCGACGCCGCAACCAGCACCAGCAAAATATAGGGAAACGACATGACCATATCCGTAAAACGCATGATAATCATATCCGCAGCGCCGCCAAAATACCCGGCGATCAGTCCTAGAATCACACCGATCACAGTAGAGATCGCCGTCGCCAGCACACCGACCAACAGGGAAATCCGCGTTGCATACAAAAGCCGGCTCAAGACGTCACGACCGATCTGATCCGTTCCCAGCCAATGCTCTGCTGTTGGCGCTTTGGAAAAGCCTCCGACGATTTCATCCGGATTATACGGTGCGATGATCGGTGCCAAAAGCGCTGCCACCACCAAAACCGCTAAAATCACAAGGCTGACCGTTGCCAGATGATGCTGTTTAAAACGACGGATGACGGTCTGCAAATAGCTTTCTCTTGAAATATCTTTTTTGATACGATCTTTTTTCTCCATCTTCGCCGCTCCTATTTCAGCTGGATTGTCGGGTCTGCCAGCGCATATAAAATATCCGTAATCAGGTTTGCCGCCAGCACAACGATTGCAGACAGCAGGCAGACACCCATAATAACCGGATAATCCCGGTTCGTGATTGCGCTCATCGTCATCAGTCCGAGTCCCGGCCAGGAAAAGACCTGCTCAATGATAACCTGACCGCCGAACAGCACTGGAATCTCCATTCCGATTACCGTAATAATCGGGATCAGTGCGTTGCGCAGCGCATGCTTATTGATGACAAGAAATCTTCCGATTCCCTTTGCCTTTGCCGTGCGCAGGTAATCCTGCTGCAAAATTTCCAGCATCGCGCTTCGAATATAACGGATATTTGTACCCGCCATGGAGGTAGCCAGGACTAACACCGGCATCACCATATGCTTTGCCACATCACCCGCGCCGCCTGCAGTTCCGAGCGTCGCCATTCCGCTGGACGGAAGCCAGCCAAGCTTTACCGTAAACAAATAGATCAACAGCAAAGAAAGGAAAAATCCGGGCACGCTGCTTCCCAGGAAGGAAAGTGTAACAACCGTATAATCTCCTGCGGAATACTGCTTGATCGCACTGTAAATTCCGGCGGGCACCGCCATCAGCAAGCTGACCAGAAGCGATACGCCCATCAGCAAAAGCGTCGGTCCCAAATGGCTTGCGATCATCTCGCTGACTGCCTGATAGGACTTGATCGAATAGCCCATATTTCCATGTAAAAGCTGTTTTAACCATACAAAATACTGCACATAAAACGGTTTATCCAGACCGAGGGCGATTTCCTTTGCCGCAACCGCAGCCTGGGAAATTCGGGGTCCCTGCAGCATCTGCAGTGGGCTGCCCGCAAGACACATAATCGCATAGTCGATGATCGTGATCCCAATCAGAACCGGGATGGCGATCAGGATGCGCTTGATCATATATTTTCCCATGTCACTTTTATCTCCATTTCTGCTCTACGACAACCTGCTGCATCTTCGCATCGTATGCGGGTGCGCCGCCAGTCAGCTGCGCAACTGCATATGGGCACGCCGCAAGATGACTGCTGCCTGGGAAAACACTGCAAAGCTCCGGCACTTCCTGTCTGCAGCTTTCCGTCGCATACGGACATCTCGGATGGAAGCGGCAGCCGGAGGGCGGGTTCGTGCTGGAGCCGATTTCTCCGGTCAGAAGCGGTTTTTGTTCCCGCTTTTTGGGATCTGCAATCGGCACTGCATCGATCAGGGCGCGGGTGTAAGGGTGTACCGGATGATGGAACACCTCCTGCGCCGGTCCGATCTCCACAATTTTACCAAGGTACATGACTGCGATCCGGTCGCTGACATAATTGACCGCGCCGAGTCCATGTCCAACGAACATGCACGTCAGCCCCAGGTCCTTTTGCAGGCTGCGCAGCAAATTCAGAATCTGTGCCTGAATCGAAACGTCCAGCGCACTGACCGGCTCATCGCAGACCAAAAACCTGGGATTTAAAGACAGTGCCCGCGCTATCCCAATTCTCTGCCGCTGTCCGCCGGAGAACTCATGCGGGTAGCGCCCGAGGACGTGTTTGGGAAGTCCTACCATATCCAGCAGTCGATCAACATCCCTGTGGACAGTTTCTTTATTGGAAATCCCATGATAGAGCATCGGCTGGGATAAAATTTCATAAATATGCTTTCTCGGATTCAGGGAAGAATATGGGTCCTGGAACACCATCTGCAGCTGCGTGCGCACGCTCTTTTTCTCTTTTCCGGAAAGCTTCTCCATATCCTTTCCATGATAAAACAGCCTGCCGCCCGTCGGCTTTTCCAGGCCGACCAGCTGTCTGCCCACCGTCGATTTGCCGCAGCCGGATTCGCCCACCAGACCGAGGGTTTCTCCCTCTGCAATCGAAAAGGAAACGCCGTCCACCGAATGCACATAGCCTGTCGTATGGGTAATAACGCCGCCCCGGATGGGATAATATTTTTTCAGGTTTTCTACCCGGATCAGCGGCTCCTTCTCCGTGTTTTTTTCTTCCATATTTATGCTCATCTTCACGTTTCTCCTTCTTTGGCGAGCATACATCTGACAAAATGTCCTTCCCCGATCTGTCTGTAGCTCTGAGGCTGATCGCAGCCTTTTGTCCGGAAGGCGCAGCGGTCTGCAAACCGACAGCCGGGGATCGAATCATAGTTTTCCGGAACCATGCCGGGAATCGCGACAAGCTCCCTGTCCTTTTCGTCATAAATTCCGGGAACCGTCTGCAAAAGTGCCTTTGTATACGGATGTGCCGGTGCAGCAAACAGCTCCTTTACCGGTGCTTCCTCGATCATCTGTCCGGCGTACATAACGATCACGCGGTCCGCCATGCTCGCTACCAGCCCGATGTCATGGGTGATCAGGATCATCGACATCCCGCTCTCTTTTTGCAGATTGCGCAACAGCGCCATAATCTGTGCCTGAATCGTCACATCCAGTGCCGTCGTCGGTTCATCTGCGATCAGCAGGCCCGGATTGCAGCACAGAGCCATCGCGATCATCACACGCTGGCGCATGCCGCCGGAAAGCGTGTGGGGATATTTTTTCATGACACTGTGAGGATCGGGCATACCAACTTTTCCTAAAATCTGCTCTGCCCGCTTTCGCGCCTCTTCTTTTGACAGTCTCATATGCTTTCGGATGCTCTCCATCAGCTGGTTGCCGACTGTAAAGACCGGATCGAGAGAGGTCAGCGGGTCCTGGAAAATCATCGTCAGACGGTCGCCCCGGATTTTATCCAGCTCTTTTTCCGTCATCGTCAGAAGGTTCTTGTCCTCGAATACGACGCTTCCCTCCGTCACGGTT
>OIYE01000977.1_pt1 | contig 18136 bp, 13 predicted proteins | sample 1588091 | NCBI WGS metagenome assembly OIYE01 (sample SAMN03283265) | human gut metagenome | biome: human-associated habitat; material: feces | host: Homo sapiens | place: USA | collected 2013 | reverse complement strand
GATAAAGTTGCTAATGAATCTGATGTTAATACTCGTTGGCAAGAAATGATTGATGCAGAAAAAATTATGATGGATGATTTATGTTACATCCCAGTATTTGAAAAAGGTACTGCAACTTTACAAAATAAAGATGTAAAAGGTTTAGTAATTAGACCTGTAGGGGTTCCATATACATTCCAATATGTATCAAAATAGTCGATAAAATCAACAGAAACACAATATTTCGGTATTGTGTTTCTTCTTAAAAAAGAATAAAAAAATATGTTGTCTTCCAATTAATATAAACGTCAAAAATAAATGTATAAAAAACAATTGTTCTATTTTATTCTTGAATGTAGATTGAAAAATATTTTTTTGTATAAACAATAATACAATTTTGTATACAAAGTTCGTTTTTTTTGTTGACTTCTATAACGCATTGTACTAATATTAAAGCATAAATTTTTATTGTATATGTATTAGTGTATACAAAGGCGATTTATAGAAGGGAAGAGAAAAAATGAAAAAATTATTATCTATGGTACTTTGTGCTATGATGGCTCTAACTCTTGCTGGGTGTGGGGGATCTAGTGATGATTCATCTACTTACACTTATTCAAGTGAATTAGATATCAAAAATTTAGACTCATCAGATGCCGAAGACGGATGCTCATTTACTGCATTACATGCAATTATTGATGGGCTAATGAAACCTGCTAAAGATGGTACTACTACATATGGTATTGCTAAATCTTCAGAAGTTTCAGAAGACGGTTTAACACACACTTATAAATTAAGAGATGCTAAATGGTCTAATGGTGATGCTGTGACAGCAAACGATTTCGTTTATGCATGGCAAAGAATTTTCAAAAAGAAAGGAAACTACTATTACATGTTCTGCGATGGTATTGCTAACATCGCAGGTGCTCAAGAATTATCAGATAAAATCGATGCAGAACAAGATTTAACTGATGAAGACTTAAACAAATTAGGGGTAAAAGCTGTAGACGACAAAACGTTAGAAATTACTACAACTACAAGAGTTTCATTCTTTGATGAATTAATGTCATTCCCATGTTTCTATCCAATTAACCAAAAATTCTGTGAAAAACAAGGTGATAAATATGGTAAGAGTGCTGATTCTATTTTAGGTAACGGTGCTTTCGTTATGACAAACTGGGAACCAGGTTCAGTAGCTGAATTCGAAAAAAATGATAAATTCTATGCTGCTAAAGATGTAAAAATCGACAAATTAGTGATGAAATTAGTTCAAGAGCCAAAAGTTGCTGCTCAAGCTTTTGAAGCAGGTGAAACTGATTTCGCTATTATCAACTCAGACTTAGTTGATAAATACAAAAAAGATGATTCATTCAAACAAATTAATGAAGGTTACTTATTCTATATTTCAGTAAACTTCCAAAATAGTGATTTAGCTAACTTAAATGTAAGAAAAGCAATCTCACTAGCAATCAACAGAGAAGACTTATGTGAAAATGTCTTAAAAGATGGTTCACAAGCTGCTAAAGGATTTGTTCCATCAGGATTATCAATTTCTCCAGAAGGAAAAGATTTCCGTGATGAAGCTGCAACATATACTTCATATGACAAAAAAGCTGCACAAGCTGCTTTAGATGAAGGATTAAAAGAATTAGGAAAATCTGAAATTACTTTAAGATTAACTTATGGTACAGATGAATCTCCAATGGATGTATTTGCAACTTATTTACAAAATGCTTTCTCTAGCTTAAAAGGATTAAAAATTGAAATGGTTGCTACTACTAAACAAGATCGTATCTACAACAAACAAAAAAATGGAGATTTCGATTTATCAGTAACTCGTTGGGGACCTGACTATGGTGATCCTACAACTTATTTAACATTAGCTTTAACTGACAACAATAACAACTATGGTCATTGGTCAAATGCTGAATATGATTCAATCATGGGAAAAGTTAACAGTGAAACTGATGCTAATGCTCGTTGGCAATTAATGATCGATGCAGAAAAAATCTTATGTGAAGATTTAGGATATATTCCAGTATTCGAAAAAGGAACTGCTACTTTACAAAATACAAAAGTTAAAAACTTAGGTATTAAACCAGTTGGTGTTCCATATACATTCGAATATGTATCAAAATAGTTCAATCTAAAAAAGAACATAGAGAAGACAACACAATATAGTATTCTGTATTGTGTTTCTTTTTTAAATAAATATAGGAGGAAAAAAGATGAGTAATTCAACCTTAAAATATATCGGAAAACGTTTAGTTATTTCGTTAATTACATTATTCGTTATTTTAATGGTATTATTTTTAATGGTTAAATTTTTACCAGGTTCTCCAATTAACAATGAAAAATTAAGTGCTTCAGCCAGAGCTGCTATTGAAGCACAATATGGATTGGATCAACCAATTCCGGTTCAATTCGTACGTTATATTCAAAATATGTTAACAGGGGATTTCGGGGTATCATTTAACTTATACAAAGATATGCAAGTATCTTCACTTGTAGGAAGTGCTGCAAAATTATCTATGATTTACGGTTTATGTGCAGTAGTTATTGGAACAGTTATTGGTATGTTCTTAGGAGTATTTGCTGCATTACATAAAAATACAATTTGGGATACAATTGCTACAGTTATTTCTGTAATTGGGGTTTCCATCCCATCATTCGTATTTGCAATGTTAATTTTATTATTATTTGCTTCAAAATTAAGATTGTTACCAACTTCATATAGTTCATCGAATGCAATTAAATCATCAATTATGCCAATTTTAGCTTTATCTGTTGGGGTTATTGCAAACGTTGCACGTTTTACACGTACTGAAATGGTTTCAGTTTTAACAAGTGAATATATGACTCTTGCAAAAGCAAAAGGATTAGATCGTAAAACTTTAATTTTCAAACATGCATTAAGAAATGCTTTAATTCCAGTTATTACAATTTTAGGACCTATCTTAGTTAACTTAATGACAGGTACTATGGTTGTTGAAAAGATTTGTTCTGTTCCTGGATTAGGTAAATTATTAATTAATAGTATTTTATCAAATGATTACAACATCATTTTAGCTTGTTCATTCTTATATGCTGCAATGTACATTTTCATGATGTTAATTATTGATATTTCTTATGGAATTATTGATCCAAGAATTAGATTAGGAAAGGATGATTAATAATGGATTTAGAAAAGATTGAATTTTTACCAGACGATTTTGAATTCGTTGGAGATAAACAAGACATTACTAAAGACGTTGTTGCTCCATCACTTCCTGCTTGGAAAGATTCTTTAAATCGTTTTAAAAAGAATAAAGGTGCCGTTATCGGTTTAATTTGTATTTTAGTTATCGCAGTATTTGCTATTTTTGCTCCAATGTTTTCATCATATAAATTTGATGCAATCAATACAAGAATTGCAAGTATTTCACCAGGTGCTGAACATTTCTTTGGTACAGACACTTATGGTCGTGATTTATTTGTACGTGTTTGGACAGGTACAAGATATTCATTATTCATTGCCGTTGTTGCAATCTTCATTGACGTGATTGTAGGTATGACATACGGACTGATCTCTGGTTATTTCGGAGGTAAAGTTGATTCAGTAATGCAAAGAATTCAAGAAATCATAAACTCTATCCCAACTTTAGTAATATTAACATTGTTATTAATGGTGATGAAAGCATCATTATTCACAATTATCATGGCTTTATCATTTACTGAATGGATTGGTATGTCAAGAATTACAAGAGCTCAAGTTTTAAGAGTAAAAGAAGAAGAATTCGTTTTAGCTTCACGTACTTTAGGAGCTAGTAACTTATTTATTATCTTTAAAGAAATTTTACCAAATATTTATAGTCAAATGATTATTATGATTATGATGTCTATTCCAAATGCTATCTTCTATGAAGCATACTTGTCTTTCGTTGGTTTAGGTTTACCAATTCCAATGGCTTCATTAGGTACATTAATTAATGATGGATTTAACTCAATTACTATTTACCCTTACATGATGGTAATTCCAGTTATTATTTTCTCTATCTTAATGTTAAGTTTCAACTTATTTGGTGATGGACTTCGTGATGCACTTGATCCAACTATGAAGGAGATGTAATTATGGCAGAAAGAGAAAAAATATTAGAAGTCAGAGATTTAAATATCTCTTTTAGAACTGATAGTGGTATTGTTAATGCAATTCGTGGTGTTAACTTAGATTTATATAAAGGTGAAACAATCGCTATCGTTGGTGAATCTGGATCAGGTAAGTCAGTTACTACTAAAGCAATCATGGGTATCATGGCTGGAAATGGTTCAATTGATGGTGGTTCTATTAACTACACTTGGACAGATGAAAATACAGGTGAAAGAATCACAAAAGACATTTGTCAATTAAGTGAAAAAGAAATGCAAAGTGAAATTCGTGGTCGTAAAATTGCCATGGTTTTCCAAGATCCAATGACATCATTAAACCCTACAATGACAATTGGAAATCAAATTATGGAACCAATGATTCATCATTACAATACACCAAAAGAAGAAGCTTATAAAAAAGCAGTTGAATTATTACAATTAGTAGGTATTACTAATGCTGAAAAACGTATGAAAAACTATCCTCACCAATTATCTGGTGGGATGAGACAAAGAATTGTTATCGCAATTGCTTTATCTTGTGATCCTTATGTTTTAATTTGTGATGAACCTACAACTGCATTGGATGTTACTATCCAAGCTAAAATTCTTGAATTAATTCAAGATATTCAAAAGAAAAAAGATTTATCAGTTATTTATATCACACATGACTTAGGTGTTGTTGCTAAAGTAGCTGATTATGTAAATGTTATGTACGCTGGTAAAATCGTAGAGACTGGAACCATTGATGAAATTTTCTATGATCCACGTCATCCATATACTTGGGGATTATTATCATCTATGCCAGATTTAGATACTGATGATGATGAATTATACACAATCCCTGGTACACCACCAAACTTAGCACATGAAGTAAAAGGTGATGCTTTTGCTCCACGTAATAAGTATGCTTTAAATATTGACTTAAGAATTGAACCTCCAATGTTTAAAGTACCTGGTAGTACAACTCATAAAGTTGCTTCATGGTTAATGCATGAAAAAGCTCCAAAAGTTGAAATGCCAGTTGAATTAAAAAACAGATTAGAAAAAATGAAAAAGGAGGGTGTTGAATAATGGAAAATAAAGAACCTATCCTTGTCGTTAAAGATTTAAAACAACATTTTAAAATTAATCGTAACTTTACTGTAAAAGCAGTTGATGGTATTTCATTTGATATTATGCCAGGTGAAACTTATGGTTTAGTAGGTGAATCTGGTTCAGGTAAATCAACTACTGGTAGAAGTATTATTCGTTTATATAAACCAACTTCTGGATCAATTGTTTTCAACGGAAAAGAAATTGGTGGAAAATTAGATAAGGAAACATCTAAAGAATTACATACAAAGATGCAAATGATTTTCCAAGATCCAATGGCTTGTTTAAATCCAAGAAAGAAAGTTATTGATATCATTGGTCAAGGTTTAGATATTCATAAATCTTATTCTTCTATTGAAGAAAGAAATGAAAAAATCTATGAAATGCTTGAACTTGTTGGTTTATCAAGAGAACATGCTTCACGTTATCCACATCAATTCTCAGGTGGACAAAGACAACGTATTGGTATTGCAAGAGCATTAATTATGAATCCAGATTTAATTATTGCTGATGAAGCAATCTCAGCGTTAGATGTATCTATTCAAGCACAAGTTGTTAACTTAATGAAAAAGATTCAAAAAGAAACAGGAATTGCATATTTATTTATTGCACATGACTTATCAATGGTTAAATATATCAGTGATAAAATTGGGGTATTACATTTAGGACATTTAGTAGAAACAGGGACTACTGAAGAAATCTTTGATAATCCAATTCATCCATATACAAAATCATTATTAAGTGCTATTCCTCATCCTAATCCACGTGTAGAAAAAGTACGTAAATCATTTACTTACGATTATAAAGAAAGTGGAGTCGATTATACAAAAGGTACTGAACATTTAGTAGATGGAACTCATTATGTTTTAGCTACTGATGAAGAATTTGAAAAATGGACAAAAAAATAGTTTAGGAGGCACTTAAGAAGGCAACCTAAAATATTGTAAGAAAATCTTCAAAAAAAGAGAACGCATGCGAAATGTTGTTCTCTTTTTATATAAATAAAAATAATACAAAATAAAAAGGTTGTTATGAAATTATTTATTGAATTTCGTAATAACCTTTTTTGATAATTTCTTTCAATTTTTATTGTTAATAATTGTGAAATTGAAAGTTTTTTTCGATTTGATTGTAAATGCTTACAGAAGATTGACTTACAAGTTGTTGTTAATTATGATGAAGATGTCTTCTAGATAAGAAGATAATTAATTTGAATCTTTTAACCGGTGAAAAGAGGAAATATGATGATTATTGACAAAATGAAAACATTAGACCATTTAACAATTCAAGAAAAGTATTTAGTGGATTATATAATAAATAATCAAGAAGATATTTTAAAAAAGAATATTAATGAACTGGCAAAATTAAGTTATACCAGTAGTGCAACGATTTCTAGGTTGTGTAAGAAACTGGGCTTTAATGGATATAAAGAATTTAAATATCAATATGCGGCTGAATATTCTCATTTACTTGAATTGAAAAATGATTTTAAAATTGAACCTTTTTCAAGTGAGAGTTCAATTGATGATGCTTTAAATAAAATCGAACTTTTACATAAAAGAGCGATAGAGTATACAAAAAGTTTACTAGATAAACAAGTTATAGAAAGAATTTATCAACTTATTAAAAATGCTAAATATATTGAAATTTATGGAACTGGTATTAATTTTTCTTTAGCAGAAATTTATAGTTTGAATTTTGAAGAAGAAGGGGTTATTTCTAAAGCATATAACAGTTTAAATCCAATGCATCTTCAATACTTAAAGCAAAGGAAACCAAATGATACAGTTTGCATTTATTTAACACATACAGGTCAAAATATGGAAATGTTAAAAATAGCAAAGGATATTCGCAAATATCATGCTAAATCAATTGTGATTTGTGATCATAAAAAAAGAGAAATTTGTAAATATTGTGATGAAACAATTGTAATTATGACCACTCAAAATACAACTGAACTATCTAATGCTGTTTATATTGCTTCTTTACAGTATGTTTTTAATATATTTACTTCGTTAAAATTAATAAGTAATTATTCTTATTTAGAAGAAACAACAAAAGCAGTTGATAAATTTAAAATGGGAGAATGATTATGAATAAAAGTTTTCTATGGGGTGGCGCTGTTGCTGCTAATCAATACGAAGGTGGCTATCAAGAAGGACATAAAGGATTAAGTGTAACCGATGTTATGTCAGCTGGTGACGTTGATCACCCTCGAGAAATTTCTTATGAAATATTAGATGATAAATATTATCCTAACCATTATGGAATTGATTTTTATCATCATTATAAAGAAGATATTAAATTATTTGCTGAAATGGGCTTTAAATGTTTCCGTTTAAGTATTTCATGGCCACGGATCTATCCTCAAGGTGACGAATTAGAGCCTAATGAAGAAGGGCTAGAGTATTATGATCATGTTTTTGATGAATGTTTAAAATATGGAATAGAGCCTATTGTTACTTTATCTCATTTTGAAATGCCTCTTTATTTAGCAGAAAAATATGGTGGTTGGAGAAATAGACAATTAATTACATTCTTTGAAAGATATGCGATTACATGTTTTAAAAGATATAGCAAAAAGGTCAAATATTGGATGACATTTAATGAAATTAATAATCTTATAGATACCGATAATCCTTTTAATGCTTGGACTGGAGCAGGTGTTTTATATGAAGATAATGAAAATATTGAACAAACAATGTATCAAATATCTCATTATCAGTTTGTTGCAAGTGCTAGAGCAGTTCAAAGAGCAAAAGAAATTAATGCCTCTATGCAAGTAGGTTGCATGTTGCATTTTGGCCCAATTTATCCTTCTTCTTGTAATCCACAAGATATTCTTGCAGGAATTAAAGCAATGGATAAGAGGTATTTCTTTAGTGATGTTCATGTAAGGGGATATTATCCAACCTATACTTTAAAAAAGTGGGAAAGGAGTAATATTCAATTAGATATAACTGATGAAGATTTAAAAGATTTAAAACGAGGTACTGTGGATTATATAGGGTTTAGTTATTATAAATCAACGATTGCAGAATATGATAAAATACATGACTTTATTGAAGTACAAAATCCATTGTTAAAGAAAAGTGATTGGGGTTGGGCTATTGACCCTACAGGATTAAGGATTATTTTAAATGAAGTTTATGAAAGATATCAAAAACCAATGTTTATTGTTGAAAATGGTTTTGGAGCTTATGATAAATTAGAAAATGGAATCATTAATGATGATTATCGTATTGATTACTTAAGAAACCATATTTCAGAAATGAAAAAAGCAATTGAGTTAGATGGTGTAGAAGTCATGGGATATACTCCTTGGTCAGCAATCGATATTGTAAGTGCTTCTACTGGTGAATTGGCAAAAAGATATGGATTTATCTATGTTGATTTAGATGATCAAGCTAAAGGTAGTGGAAGAAGATATCGAAAAGCTTCTTTTGAATGGTATAAAAGAGTTATTTCATCAAATGGTGAAATTTTATAGGAGATAAATAATATGAACAAATTTATAAATGAAACATTAGTTATTTATATATCGAAGTTTACAAATACAAAAGTTATAAAGGCTTTAAAGGATGGAATGATGTTTTCTTTACCGTTTTTAATGATAGGATCATTGTTCCTGTTGATTGCCAACTTACCAATTGAATCAGTAAGTAAAGTAATTAGTGAAAGTGGAATAGGAGATGTATGTTCTCAAGTATATTCTTCTACGTTTTCATTAATGGCCTTCTTTACAGTAATAGGAATTACTTATTCTTATTTGAAGAATGATCAAGTAATAACAGCTATAAATGGCGCTTTAACTGGTTTAGCAGCTTTTATTTTATTAACTCCATCTTCTAAGGTATTAGACAGTGGGGAATCAGTTACAGGAATTATTTCTAAAGATTGGACTGCTGGTCAAGGAATGATTTGTGCTATTTTAATTGGTTTTTTAGTTGGATATATTTATTCTTTATGTGTAAAAAAAGATATTAGCATTAAAATGCCAGATGGTGTGCCTAGTGGTGTTGCAGATTCATTTTCATCACTATTACCAACTGGAATTATTATTACTATTTGTGCAATTATTTATGCTATATGTCACTTTATATTTAATACAACATTTGCAGAACTTATTTATTCGGTAATTCAAATTCCTTTACAAGGAATTACAGATTCGTTCTTTGGCGTTATTATTATGACGGTTGTTATGTCTTTATTATGGTGGACAGGCGTCCATGGTGGTTCTATATGTGGAGGAATTCTTTCACCAATTTTACAAGCAAATATGGCAGCTAATCAAAAAATTATAGATTCAGGATTGCCTCTTACAATTCAAAATGGTGGACATATTTTTACACAACAATTTTGGGACAATTTCTTATGTATGTCTGGTGCGGGAATTGTGATTGGGTTAGTGATTTATATTACATTTTTTGCCAAATCAAAGTCATTACGTAGCTTAGGTAAATTATCCATTGTACCTAATATCTTTAACATTAATGAACCAATTATTTTTGGGACACCAATTGTACTTAATATATATTTATTAATTCCATTTGTTCTTGTTCCTTTAATTATAGGTATAAGTAGTTACTTATTAATGTATATGGGAATTTTACCATTATTTAGCGGGGTTATGGTTCCTTGGACAACACCACCAATTATATCAGGACTTTTGATTGGTGGATGGCGTGTTGCATTATGGCAATTTGTGATGATTGTTGTATCTTTTGTTATTTATTTACCATTTATTAAAAAAATAGATACTTTGGAATTAAATAAAGAAAATCAAAAGTAAATTATAAGAAATACAAATATTTAATTTTAATGTCAAAAAGTCGTGAAAAATCACGGCTTTTTTTGTAATGCTACTAAGTTAAGAAATTAAGTTAATACTTTTGCTTTATTTATTGTCTAAGAAATCCACACGATTTTTTGTTAATGCTTATTTAGAAGCAGTGTTTTTTAAAATATGAAGTAAGATTTGAACTTGTTTTTCCATCATTGTTAAGGAACAATATTCATAAGGGCCATGATAATTAAAACCACCTGTTCCTAGATTAGGACAAGGAAGTCCCATAAATGTTAAACGTGCACCATCTGTACCACCACGAATTGGTGAACAATAAGCATCCAAACCATTTTCTTTAATGGCAGCTAAAGCTTGTTCAACAATGAACATATGATCTTTTAGAGCTTCTTTCATGTTTAAATAACTTTCTGTAATCGTTACTTCAACAATTTGATAACCATATTTTTTATTTAAGAACTCTGCAATGTCTTTAAAGTCTTGGCATTGTTTATTTGCTTGTTGTAAGTCATGGTTACGAATAATATATTCAGCAACTGTTTCTTCACAAGTTCCTTGAATCGAGTGAAGGTGATTAAATCCTTCATAACCTTCTGTTGATTCAGGGCGCATATGCACAGGTAAAAGTGAATCAAATTCATAGGCAACACGCGTTGAATTGATCATTTTATTTTTAGCACTTCCTGGATGAATACTTCTTCCATGGACTTTCACTTCGGCACTAAATGCGTTAAAGTTTTCGTATTCAACAATGTGAATATCTCCACCATCAATGGTATAAGCATATTGTGCATTGAAGTAATCAACATTAAAGTGATCACTACCATGTCCAATTTCTTCATCAGGTGTAAAAGCAATTTGAATATCATTATGTTTAAATTCTGGATGATTATAAATATATTCCACCATTTGCATAATGATTGCAATACCAGCTTTATCATCAGCTCCTAATAAAGTTGTTCCATCTGTAGTAATTAAATCATGATGAATAAGTTGTAAGAGTTGAGGATATTGTTCAGGGTCTAGATAAAGTTCTTTATCTTCATTTAAAGTAATTTTTTGACCTTGATAATCTTTGATAATTTGTGGATGAATATCTTTACCACTTGCATCAGGAGAAGTGTCCATGTGGGCAATAAAACCTATAACATCTCCTTGATGATTATTATTACTAGGAATTGTTCCATAAACTACACCAAATTCATCTATTTTTGCGTTTTCAATTCCTAATGATTTTAATTCTTCAACTAAATAATTTCCTAATTTTAATTGTTTTGAAGTTGAAGGAACAGTATGTGAATAACTATCTGATTGTGTGTCAAAATTCACATAATTTAAAAACCTTTCTTTAATTTCCATTTGTCTTCCTCACTTTCTTTTCTATTATACAACGACTTATAAAGAACTTCTATGAAAAAAGTTTACAAATTTTAAATTGTATGTTACCATACAATTCGTAACCGAACAATATAGGAGGAATGATATGTATAGAGATCCCATTGGACATCGTATTAAGACCATAAATAACCTAATGAGAAAAACAATGGATAAGAAAACAGGTCAGAGGCCTGATCGTGTAACTTTAATGCATTGTTGGATTATTGGGTTTGTTCAAGATAGAGAAGATAGTGGGCTTGATACATTTCCTAAAGATATAGAAAAAGAATTTTCAATCAATCGTTCTACGACATCAGAAATGTTGAAACTGATGTGTAAAAAGGGAATGATTGAACGAGAAGAAGTAGAATATGATGCAAGATTAAAGAAAATCGTTTTAACAGAATCTTCAAGAAATCATAATCGACAAATTGAAGATAAGATGAAAGAAATGCATCAAAAACTTATTAAAGATTTATCTGAAGAAGAAATAAATATGTTTATTAAAATATCCGATAAATTAATTAATAATATCAAAGAAGATTTATAAATATTCATGAAGTTCGGTAAATGAATAGGAAAGGAAGTCAATTATGGTAAAAACTTTAATGAAACAAATCAAAGAATATAAAAAAGATTCATTACTTACAATGTTATTTGCGGCATTAGAAGTTATCTTAGAAATCATTATTCCTTTATTAATGGCAAGTCTTATTGATAAAGGGATTGAGGCAGGTAATATGTCTAATGTTACAAAATATGGAACATTCATGTTTGTTATTGCAATTGGAACATTATCACTTGGTTTTTTAGCTGGTAACCATGCAGCTAAAGCTTCAACGGGTTTTGCAGCCAATTTAAGAGATGCCATGTATACAAACATTCAAACATTCTCTTTTTCAAACATTGATAAATATAGTACTGCAGGACTTGTAACACGTTTAACGACAGATGTGACAAATGTGCAAATGGCTTATCAAATGATTATTCGTATGTGCATTCGTGCGCCAATGTCACTTATTTGTGCCCTTACCATGGCAATGATGATCAACTTTAGATTAAGTATGATTTTTGTTGTTGCCATTGTTTTCTTAGTAGCGGTCCTTACAATAATTATGTATCATGCCACAAAATATTTTAATGATGTTTTTCCTAAATATGATACTTTAAATGAAAGTGTTCAAGAAAACGTTGTTGGTATTCGAGTTGTTAAATCATTTGTTAGAGAAAAATATGAAAATGAAAAATTTAAAAAAGCAGCACAAAACATTTATAAACTTTTTGTCAAAGCAGAATCCGTTTTATCTTATAATAACCCAGCTATGTTAATAGCTGTTTATGGTTCAATTTTAATGCTTTCATGGTTAGGTGCTAAAGCAATTGTAGGTGGGACTCTTACTACAGGTGAACTTACAAGTTTATTTAGCTATGTTATGAATATTATGATGTCTCTTATGATGCTTTCTATGGCATTTGTTATGATTACGATGTCACTTGCTTCAGGAAGACGTATTGCAGAAGTTATTAATGAACAATCTGATTTAGTCTCTCCTCAAGAAGCTTTAACTGAAGTAAAAGATGGTTCAATTGATTTCAATCATGTTGTTTTTTCTTATAAACATGGTAGTGGAGAAGCGGTCTTAAAAGATGTTGATCTTCATATTAAAAGTGGTGAAACAATTGGAATTATTGGTGGTACCGGAAGTGCTAAAAGTAGTTTGATCAACCTTATTTCTCGTTTATATGATGTTGACGAAGGTAGCGTTGTTGTTGGTGGACAAGATGTTCGTAATTATGATCTTGAAGTTTTAAGAGATGAAGTTTCTGTTGTCTTACAAAAGAATGTTTTATTTAGTGGAACAATCTTACAAAATTTACGTTGGGGTAATGAAAATGCAACAGAAGAAGAATGTAAAGAAGCTTGTCGTTTAGCGTGTGCTGATGAGTTTATTGATCGTTTTGAAGATGGTTATAATACGTATATTGAACAAGGTGGTTCAAACGTTTCAGGTGGACAAAAACAACGTTTATGTATCGCAAGAGCGTTGCTAAAAAATCCTAAAATCTTAATTCTAGATGATTCAACAAGTGCTGTTGATACAGCTACAGATGCAAGTATTCAAGAATCATTCAATGAACGTATTCCCGATACAACAAAAATTATTATTTCACAACGTATATCATCTGTTCAAAATGCAAGCCGTATTATTGTTTTAAATGATGGTGTCGTGGATGGTTTTGACACACATGATAAATTATTAGAAACAAATGAAATTTATCGTACAATTTATGAAACACAAATGAAAGGGAAGGAGGAAGAATAATGAAAGAAGGAACAATGAAACGTTTACTTAAAATGTTATGGAGTAAATATAAAATCCATTTAATTGTTGTTTTTCTATGTATTGTAGGAAATGCTTTATTTAATGTTCAAGGAACAATGTTTATGCAAACATTAATTGATGATTATATTGTTCCCCTTTTAAAGAGTTCTTCACCTGACTTTAGTGGACTATTCCATGCTTTGATTCGTGTGGGTGCACTTTATGCTTGTGGTGTTGTTTGTGCCTTTACCTTTAACCGTATTATGGTTTATGTAACACAAGGGTTCTTAAGAGATTTAAGAATTGGAATGTTTGAACATATGGAATCTTTACCAATTCGTTATTTTGACAGAACTCCTCATGGAGATACAATGTCAGTCTATACAAATGATATTGATACATTAAGACAATTGATTTCACAATCTATTCCACAACTTATTTCAAGTTGTATGACTATTGTGACAACATTTGTATCAATGATCATTTTAAATATTCCTTTAACTGTGTTAAGTGTATGTATGCTTATGATCATGCTTGTTGTATCAAGAAAACTTGGATCGTTATCAGGTAAATTCTTCGTTCAACAACAAGGGGATTTAGGTAAAGTGAATGGTTATATTGAAGAAATGATTTCTGGTCAAAAAGTTGTTAAAGTCTTCAACCATGAAGATCAAGCAATTGCTGATTTTAGAAAATTAAACGATGAATTAAGAGAAAGTGCTTATCAAGCTCATAAATTTGCGAATATCTTAATGCCGGTTACAGTACAACTTGGAAATATCTCTTATATCATTTGTGCAATTGTTGGCGCAATCCTTGCTTTAAATGGACATTTTGCTTTAACAATTGGAACCCTTGTAGCTTTCTTAACATTGAATAAAAGTTTCAACCAACCTATTGGACAAATTTCTCAACAAATCAATGCTGTTGCCATGGCACAAGCAGGAGCTGGTCGTATCTTTGATTTATTAGATCAAGAAAGTGAAGATGATCAAGGTGTGGTTACTTTATGTCGTGTAGAAACTGTTGATGGAAAAATGGTTGAAACAGATAAAAGAACAGGACATTGGGCTTGGAAACATCCAAGAAGCGATGGTCATGTTGAACTTGTAGAAATGAAGGGTGATATTCGTTTAGAAGGTGTTAACTTTGGTTATTTTGATGACCGTATGGTTTTACACAATGTAGATGTTTATGCTAATCCTGGTGAAAAGATTGCCTTTGTTGGGGCTACTGGTGCAGGTAAAACAACAATTACAAACTTAATTAATCGTTTCTATGATATTCAAAAAGGTTCGATTACTTATGATGGAATTGATATTAAATTGATTAAAAAAGATGATTTAAGAAGATCATTAGGTGTGGTTTTACAAGATACACATTTATTTACTGGAACAGTTATGGATAATATTCGCTATGGACGCCTTGATGCTACGGATGAAGAATGTATTGAAGCAGCAAAACTTGCCAATGCCGATCTCTTTGTTAAACATTTGCCAGATGGTTATCAAACAATGCTTACAGGAGATGGGGCGAACTTATCGCAAGGACAAAGACAGTTATTAGCGATTGCGCGTGCTGCTGTTGCTAATCCTCCTGCACTTATTTTGGATGAAGCAACTTCTTCTATTGATTCTCGAACAGAAAAGCTTGTACAAGATGGAATGGATAAATTAATGCATGGTAGAACAACACTTGTTATTGCCCATCGTTTATCAACAATTAAAAATAGTGATTGTATTATGGTCTTAGAACAAGGACATATTATTGAAAGAGGAAATCATCAATCACTTATTAAAGAAAAAGGTAAATATTATCAATTATATACAGGAGCTATTGAAATGGATTAATCCATCAATAGCTTTTTATATTTTTTGGACTATCCGTCCATTGAAAGAAGGAAAAGAGAAAGATAAAATGATCTGTTGACCTTGATAGGAAATGTAGATGATCCAACAGAGATCAAAAGATATCGGGATGTGATAAGAAAAGCGGACATCCATGGAGATTATGTGATTATCGGAGTTGAACACCAAAGCACTTTTGATAAAAATATGATTTTTCGCATACTCAACTATGATGCGACGACTTATATCAATCAAGTTGAAAGTAAAAAAGAAGTCTATCCAGTAGGAAGCTTTGTGTTCTATACAGGAGATGAAGAATGGAAGTTGCCAGAAACATTAAAAGAAACATTGAAAAGTATACCATCAGAGATGGAACCTAATATCAATGATTGGAGACTACCTGTTGTCGACCTTAAAACAATGGATGCAAGAAAGCTTATGAATCGAAGATTAAGAGATGTCGTAGAAATTAGTCAAAGTATGTTTGCAGGAAGTTATGATGGATTAAGAGAAAATCGCAAAATTGAAACAGAAAGCTTCATGATGGCGGCAACATTTACGTGTACAAATATTAGAAGAGAAGACTTACCAGAAGGAAATGAAATCAATATGTGTAAGGCAATGGATCAATTATTTCAAAGAATGAGAGATGAAGGAAAACTCAATACTTTAAAAGAACTACTTAAAGTAAAATTAGGAACTTTATCAATTTTTTTAGAAAAACAACTTACAAATGCATCGTTAGAAAAATTAAATGTTGTTACATTAAATATCTTTAATATCAATAGTGAAGAAGATGTTTTAAAAATTATCAATTAAAAGAGCTATACGATTCATTCGTATAGTTCTTTTATTCTATCCACCATTTAAATAGGGGGAAGGGCATATTAGAAAACATAAGATAACGTGGAAGCAAGTATTGTTTATCATTGCATGTCATATGTCTATTTTGATTGTAACTAAAGGCTAGTTTAACAGAACTTGATTTGAGATAATCTTGTGCATTTTGACAACTGACACCATATGGAAAGGCAAAGTAATCTGTTGAAACAAGTCCTTTGTTTTTTTCAAAGTCTTTTTTTATTTCATTTGTTGTCATGGTTTCTATTTTCTTTTTATAGGGTAAATGACCAATATGATGCATATCATAAGAATGACTGTAGTATTCAACATATTGATCATTTTTCAAATCATTTGTTTGTAAGTAAAGTGGATTATTGGTTTTGGTTTTATAACCAATGACAAAGTTTGTAGCTTGCAAATTATATTTTTTTATAATAGGTTTAACAATAGTGTTAAAGTTTTTATATCCATCATCAAAAGTTAAACATACAGCTTTTTTAGATACTTCTTTTTTTCCGTGATAATAGGCTTCAACATCTTCCATGGATAGACATTGATAATTATTATCCGCTAAATATTTCATTTGTTTTTCAAATTCACTTATAGACATAAAATAAGGATTTGATGCATAGTTTTCTTTTTTTTCTTGTTCACTTACGACACCATGGTATCCCAAGATAGCAATTCCATCTTTACCGTTTTCATGAATAATGATGTCTTTTGTCATCCAGCCAAGTCCGATTGCTATGTAACAAACAAGAACACATAAAATGATTTTTAATATATTTTTCATAATATTCCAACTTTCTATCAGTACTAGTTTATAGAAAAACAATACGGATGTCAAAAAAAGCTATGAGACTTCATAGCTTAAGACACAAGTAATAAACATCGCTAGGACAAATTCTTTTAAGAAAAGATTTTCATAATTTAAGTGTTCTTCTTTTTTATTTATAAAATAAGATAAGTAATTTTTAAGAATTTGATGATTTGTGAGATCTTTAAAAGATTGGGCGATATTTTTAAAATCAATTCTTTCTATTTCTCTTAAATCAGGTTTAATTTGATTTTTGATGTCTTGAATAATATCTTTAAAATGATAAACCTTTAAATCATCGTAATCATGTTCACTCATATAAAGTTCTAAACCTAAGATAAAATAATCTTCTAATTTTAAGTAATCTAAATACGTATTTTCTTTTAATAAATCAAGAATCGGTGTTTCATCAGAAATTGTAAGTAAATGATGATTGTATTGATTTTCATAGTTTAAAATTTGATTATGAAAAGATAAAGCTATTTCTTGAATATTTTCTTCAGGATAAAAAGCAAAACGATGCCCTTTTAATTTTTTAAATGTTTTTAAAGTATCAAGATAACCTAAGCGTATTCTTTGATCCAATAGCTCTCGATTAAAATCAAGAAAGCCACCTAAATGCTTAGACGGTCTAATAATAGTGATATTTTCACGATGTAATAAATAGGGATGGGTCGCTTCTTGATTGAGTTCAATTGCAATAATTTTTTGTGCTCCCATTTTTAAAGCAAGAGAGATAGGTAAATTATCATAATATCCGCCATCAATATATCCTTGCTTATCTATATAATGAATAGGAAATGCAGGAAAACATGAGGCTGAAGCAATAGCATATTCTACAATGTTATCTTCGCTCATATCATCTACTGTGATTTCTAATGGTTTCATAGAAGGAAAAGCAACAGTGCATAAACCATATTTGATAGGT
>OIYE01000969.1_pt1 | contig 18266 bp, 17 predicted proteins | sample 1588091 | NCBI WGS metagenome assembly OIYE01 (sample SAMN03283265) | human gut metagenome | biome: human-associated habitat; material: feces | host: Homo sapiens | place: USA | collected 2013 | reverse complement strand
CTTTGTGGGAGGTTAGCGGCTAGCTTAAAGTTGCCCTGCCCACGTCGTGCCACCCTGGCTCCGCCTTCCTCTTGCGTCCGTATAGGAACAAACAAACTAAAAAAGAAGCCAACCTTAAAAAATAAAAGGTCGACTTCTAAATTTCGATTTCTCAACACTTACGACAGTGCACCCACGTGCTTCTTAATAGCCTCAAAACTCTCCTTACTGATCACGTGTTCCATCTTACAGGCATCTTCTGTTGCGATCTCTTCCGGTACCCCCAGATGCATCAGCCAGGAAGAGAGCAGCTCGTGCCGCTCATAAATCATGTCTGCAATCTCTTTCCCGGATTCGGTAAGATATATGAATCCGGCATCAGTGACTGTGATATGCTGATGTTCTCTCAGGTGCTTCATTGCCACACTTACACTGGATTTTTTATAACCTAATTCAGTGGCGATATCTACGGAACGAACAACAGGAAGTTTTTTACTCAGTATCAGAATCGTCTCCAGATAATTTTCTGCTGATTCATTTTTTGCCATATTACAAACCCCCTTCATGAACAATTCCACTAAAAATGACTAAAAGAAAAGCAGCTGTCCAGAAGATCGTATCTGTGATACAAAACACTGAACAGTTACCATCAAGTATAGATTAGTATAGCATAACTATTACAAAAATTCAACTGACAAACATGTTTTTTCCATGGGCAAAAGTGTGAATAATGTTACTGTGAAATACTTATTGAAAAAAATTTCCAACAAGTACTTGACATCTAATGAATATTAGCATATACTAACGCCAGTAAGGAACAACATTAATATGTTAGCAATAAAGAAAAGAGGTTGATATGATGCCGTTATCTATGGTAAAACCAGGAGAAACTAACACAATCAAAAAGGTTGGCGGAAAAGAAGAAACAAGAAAATTCCTTGAGAATCTTGGATTTGTAACTGGAGGAGAGGTTACGGTCGTATCTGAAATCGAGGGAAACCTGATCGTGAATGTGAAAGATTCACGTGTGGCCATCGGAAAAGATATGGCAAACCGTATCATGGTGTAAGCAGGCGGATTATCAAGGAAAGAGGGAGAATGTTATGAAAACTCTGAAAGAGATTGCTGTTGGACAGACAGTCACAGTAAAGAGATTGCATGGTGAAGGCCCTGTAAAAAGAAGAATCATGGACATGGGTATCACCAAAGGCGTAAGTGTATATGTACGCAAAGTTGCACCGTTAGGTGATCCGGTGGAAGTAACCGTAAGAGGGTATGAATTATCTCTTCGTAAAGCCGATGCCGAAATGATTGAGGTTGAATAATTTTTTTGCCTGTGCGTTAGCGAAAGCTAATAAAAGATAGCGCAGACCAAAAATTAGTAGGAATGTATAACAACATTTCAACAAATAAGAAAAAGGAGCAGAAAAATGTCAGTGAAAATTGCATTAGCAGGTAATCCTAACTGCGGTAAGACAACATTGTTTAATGCGCTGACCGGTTCCAATCAGTTTGTAGGTAACTGGCCGGGCGTAACGGTGGAGAAAAAAGAAGGTAAGTTAAAAGGTCATAAAGATGTGACTATCATGGACTTACCGGGTATCTATTCCCTGTCTCCATACACTCTGGAAGAAGTCGTAGCCAGAAACTATCTGATCAATGAAAGACCAGATGCGATCATCAACATCGTAGATGGTACCAACATCGAACGTAACCTGTATCTGTCCACACAGATCATGGAACTGGGTATTCCGGTTGTTATGGCTGTCAACATGATGGACCTGGTAGAAAAAGCGGGTGACAAGATACATACTGACAAACTGAGCAAACTGTTAGGATGCGAGGTTGTGGAAATATCCGCACTGAAAGGTACTGGAATCCAGAAAGCAGCTGAGAAAGCAATAAGTCTTGCAGAGAGAAAGAACGAAGTTACACCGGTACATGAGTTCGACAGTAAAGTGGAAGATGCGATCACAGCTGTAGGAACCATGCTTGGCATGGATATCCCGGAAGCCCAGAAGAGATTCTTTGCGATCAAACTTCTGGAGAAGGACGACAAGATCAAAGAACAGATGAAATCTGTTCCGGATGTATCCGCTGAGATCAAAACTCTGGAAGATGCATTCGATGATGATACCGAAAGTATTATCACAAATGAAAGATATGTATATATCTCCTCTATTATCGGAAAATGCGTAACTAAAGGTCAGAAGGGCGGAATGACCGTATCCGATAAGATCGACCGTATCGTAACTAACCGTTGGCTGGCACTGCCAATCTTCGCAGTAGTTATGTTTATTGTTTACTATGTATCTATTACAACAGTAGGTGGATTCCTGACAGACTGGACCAACGATGTTCTGTTCGGTGATATCATTCCTCCGGCAATTGAGAAAGCGCTGGTAGCTGTTAACTGTGCTGACTGGTTACAGGGACTGATCCTTGATGGTATCGTAGCCGGTGTTGGTGCTGTACTTGGTTTCGTACCGCAGATGCTGGTACTGTTTATCTTCCTGGCATTCCTGGAAGGCTGTGGATACATGGCTCGTGTAGCATTCATCATGGACCGTATCTTCCGTAAATTTGGTCTTTCCGGAAAATCCTTCATCCCGATGCTGATCGGTTCCGGTTGTGGTGTGCCTGGTATCATGGCATCCCGTACCATCGAAAGCGACAGAGACCGTAAGATGACAATCATGACAACAACCTTTGTTCCTTGTGGAGCAAAACTGCCGATCATCGCCCTGATCGCAGGTGCATTCTTTAATAACGCAGGATGGGTAGCATGGAGTGCTTACTTCGTAGGTGTTGCAGCGATCATCTGCTCCGGTATTATCTTAAAGAAAACAAAAATGTTCTCCGGAGAACCTGCTCCGTTCGTTATGGAGCTGCCGGCTTACCATATGCCAACCGTAGGCAATGTACTGAGAAGTATGTGGGAACGTGGCTGGTCATTTATTAAAAAAGCTGGTACAATTATTCTGTTATCTACCATCATTCTGTGGTTCCTGATGAGCTTCGGCTGGGTAGACGGAAAATTCGGTATGCTGGATGCAGAACAGTTGAATGACAGTATTCTGGCATCCATCGGTAACGTGATCGCTCCGATCTTTGCTCCTCTTGGCTGGACAAAAGCCGGTGAAGGATGGAAGATGGCAGTTGCAGCAATCACCGGTCTGATCGCAAAAGAAAACGTAGTAGCTACCTTCGGTATGCTGTTCGGTTTTGCAGAAGTTGCAGAAGATGGTTCTGAGATCTGGGGTAACCTGGCACAGGTTATGACTCCGATTGCAGCCTACGGATTCCTGGTATTCAACCTGTTATGTGCACCATGCTTCGCGGCAATGGGAGCTATCAAACGTGAGATGAATAATGCAAAATGGTTCTGGTTCGCTATCGGATATCAGTGTTGTCTTGCTTATATCGTATCTCTGTGTATCTATCAGTTTGGTACCCTGTTTACCGGTGGTGGATTCGGACTGTGGACAGTAGTTGCGGTTGTACTGCTGATTGCATTCCTGTATATGCTGTTCAGACCTTATAAAGAAAGTAAATCATTGAAAGTTGCGTAAGAAAAGTCTGATCTGACTTTAAGAAAGGAGACCTTTGCATGGGAACAGTAGTTGTTGGCGCGGTTCTGGTTGGTGTGGTAGCACTTATCGTCCGCAGTATGGTAAAAGATAAAAAGAACGGCAAATCACTGCAGTGCGGTGGTGACTGTGCACATTGCGGAGGACATTGCAGCCATTAAAGGTACTATTTGGAGGTGTTGACATTAATTGCAGAAAGAGCCAAAGAGTATCATAATTTCAAAATTAAGAGAGCGTGGCTGCCGGATCACCCGGCAGCGGCGCATCATCCTTGATATTATTCTGGATGAGGACTGCTCTTGTTGCAAGGAGATTTATTACAAAGCCTGCAAACAAGATTCCAGTATCGGAGCCGCAACCGTGTACCGCATGGTGAATACATTAGAAGAAATCGGAGTGATCAACCGGAAAAACATGTATAAATATACCGGCAGTGATATTGACGAAGAATTAGAATGTGTTCCCTGTTGCAGAATGGAACTGGATGACGGCACGGTGCTTCAGCTTTCTGACAGAAAGTTCCGTCAGGTACTGACCTGTGGACTGGAAAGCTGCGGTTATATGACTGGAAAAAGAATTGTAAAATACACGAACAATCCCGGACAGGCCTCCTAGCCCCGGGATTGTTTTGCTGTATTGAATAGCAGCAATTAATCAGGAAAAACGACATTAATTGAGAAAAATTATCATTAAAGAAAAAATAACTTGAAGATTATTTCTAAGGCGATATAATAGTTGATAAACAAAATTTTCATACACAAAGGAGAGAATATTATGGCAAACATTTTAAAAAATTTTGACGCAAAAAAAACAGGTATTTTCGCAGGTGGTGTACTGTTTGGCACTGCAGGAATCAAGATTCTTGCCAGCGATGATGCAAAAAAATTCTATGCAAACTGTACAGCAGCAGTGCTGCGTGCAAAATCCTGTGTAATGAAAGTGGTAACATCTGTTCAGGAAAATGCAGAAGATATTTATGCGGAAGCACAGCAGATCAACGAAGAACGTGAAGCAAAAAAAGCTGTTGTAGAAGATGAAGATACAGAAGAGACTGCAGAGACAGCAGAAGATTTTACAGAAGAATAAAACGCAAAACTCACACAAGGACAGTGTTATTCAATGAAATTTATAATCAAACATGAAATCAGGGGACGTATGCGTGTTCATCTTCTTCAGAATCGTATGACATTTGAGCAGGCAGATACGTTACTTTATTATCTGAGCAGCCAGAAACTGGTGACAGGAGTGAAAGTCCGTGAGAAAACACAGGATGCCACAATTAATTTTGTGGGAGACCGGGAAGAAGTAATCCGGGCACTGAAAGCCTTCCATTATGAGACAGCCAAAGTACCGGAGATTTATCTGAAAAATTCCGGCCGGGAACTGCAGAATGAGTACTGGGAAAAACTAGTCAATAAAGTGGTCATGCGTATGGGAAGCAAAATGTTTCTTCCGGTATCTGTCCGTTCCGTGATCACTGCAGTCAAATCGGTGAAATATCTGTGGCATGGAGTACGAACGATTGCTAAAGGGAAACTGGAAGTCCCGGTTCTGGATGCAACTGCGATTGGTGTATCCATTTTCCGCGGAGACTTTGAGACCGCAGGATCCACCATGTTTCTTCTGGGAATCGGAGAGATTCTGGAAGAGTGGACCCATAAAAAATCTGTGGATGATCTGGCAAGAAGCATGTCATTGCACGTATCCAGAGTATGGTTGATGAAAGACGGACAGGAGATTCTGGTTCCGTCAGATCAGATCCGGACAGGAGATGAGATCGTTGTTCATATGGGCAATGTGATTCCTTTTGACGGTGTGGTAACAGCCGGAGATGCTATGGTCAACCAGGCATCACTTACCGGAGAATCGGTTCCTGTTCAGAAGAATGCACAGAAATATGCATATGCCGGAACCGTGGTCGAAGAGGGCGAACTGACCATCTGTGTCAAGGAAGTCAACGGTGGAAGTAAGTTTGAAAAGATCGTTACCATGATCGAAGAGTCCGAAAAACTTAAGTCCAACGTGGAAGGAAAAGCAGAACATCTGGCAGACCGTCTGGTTCCGTATACACTGGCGGGTACCGGTCTGACCTATCTGCTCACACGAAATATGACAAAGACACTGGCGGTACTGATGGTAGATTTCTCCTGTGCGCTGAAACTGGCGATGCCGATCAGCGTGCTTTCGGCGATCCGGGAAGCCAGTCTGTATGATATCACGGTAAAAGGTGGTAAATTCCTGGAAGCGATCGCACAGGCCGATACCATCGTATTTGACAAGACCGGTACACTGACGAAAGCAGAACCAACAGTTGCTAAAATAGAGACCTTCTGTGATCGTTCCGAAGAAGAACTGCTTCGTATCGCAGCTTGCCTGGAAGAACATTTTCCGCATTCTATGGCGAAGGCTGTGGTTGATGCCGCCAAAAAGCGGAATATTTTCCACGAAGAGATGCATTCTAAAGTAGAATACATTGTTGCACATGGGATATCTACAATGATAGATGAACATAAAGTAATCATCGGAAGTGCTCATTTTGTCTTCGAAGATGAACATTGTGTGATTCCGGAAGGCATGGAAGAAAAATTCGCAGTACTTCCGGAAGAGTATTCCCATCTGTATCTGGCTATTGACGGAAAACTGGCTGCGGTGATCTGTATCCATGATCCGATCCGCCAGGAAGCGTTCCCGGTGATCAATTCTCTGAAACGGGCGGGAATCAGCAAAGTAGTTATGATGACCGGAGACAGCGAACGTACCGCAAGAGCTGTAGCAGCACAGATTGGTGTAGATGAATATTATTCGGAAGTATTGCCGGAAGATAAAGCGGGATTTGTGGAACGTGAAAAAGCAGCAGGACGAAAAGTGATCATGATCGGTGACGGTATCAACGATTCACCGGCTCTGTCAGCTGCAGATGTGGGAATCGCTATCAGTGACGGTGCGGAGATTGCGCGTGAAATAGCAGATGTAACAATCGGTGCGGATAATCTTTACGAAATTGTTACATTAAAAGCAATCAGTAACGGGCTGATGAAACGGATCCACAAGAACTATCGTTCGATTATTTTGATTAATGCCGGACTGATCGCTCTTGGTGTGACCGGTATCATACAGCCAACCACTTCCGCATTGCTGCATAATACTTCTACGCTGGTTATAGGACTGAAGAGCATGCAGAACCTGATCGATTAAGCAAAAAAGGCTGTGAATAAAGGGTAATCAATAAAAAGAGAACCGGGGAAAAGATCCGGTTCTCTTTTTTGATGAAAATTCTGTGCATCGCGAAGCGAGTTACTGGGAATGGAGTGAACAATAGCCATTCTGTGAATATTCTGCGAATTATGAGACATACTTCTTGCATTTGCTCCTGGAAAGTGGTAGTATATAAAAAGTAACGAAATTGTTACAAAGTCATTAAAAAACAAAGCAACAAAGGTAATAAAAAGAGAGGTTATACATGAAAAAAAGAGTAGTATGTGCGTTTTTGGGACTTGTAATGATGGTTTCTCAGTCTTTTACGGTTTTTGCTGATACAGAATCAGATATCAGACAGCAGAAAGCCCAGGCAGAGAGCCAGTTAAGTCAGACAAATGATACCATTGCTTCTTTGTCTGAACAGCAGCAGCAGATCCAGTCGGAAATTAATGCTATGGATGCAGATATGGTAGATCTGATGATTCAGATTGATGCTACCAAAACAGACATTGCAAGTACAGAAGATGGAATTGCACAAAAAGAAGCAGATATTACGGAAAAAGAGGGAGAGATTGAGACAACTGCCGGTCAGCTGCAGGATGCAGAGGCAGATCGCGACAAGCAGTATGCGGATATGAAAAAACGTATCCAGTACATATATGAGAATGGTGGAAATGAAGCATGGCTGAATATGTTAAGCGGTGCGGACAGTATCACGTCTCTTCTGAATAAAGTGGAATACGCACAGAATATGCATGATTATGACAGAAAACAACTGGAAGCTTTTAAAGAAGTAGTACAGCAGGTGTCCGATCTGAAGACAGATCTGGAGAATCAGAAAGCGGATCTGGAGACACAAAAGAGTGACCTGGAGACACAGAAAGCATCCCTGGAAAGTCAGCAGGCAGATCTGCAGAGCCAGCAGGCAGACTTACAGGCACAGATGGATGAAAAGAAAGCAACCAGCAGTGATTACGAAGCCCAGATTGCAACAGCCCAGCAGCAGGCAAATGAGATCAGTAATCTGATCAGCCAGCAACAGGCGCAGCTGGATCAGATTGCAGAAGAAAAACGACAGGCCGAAGAAGAGGCGGCAAGACAGGCGGCGGCTGAGGAAGCAGCCCGTCAGCAGGCAGCGGCAGAAGAAGCAGCAAGACAGCAGGCAGCAGCCGAAGAAGCCAGCCGTCAGCAGGCAGCAGTAGCAAGCTCGACAAGTACTTCTTCCGGCAACAGTTCGGCTTCACAGAGCAGCAGAAACAACAGTACAACAAACAACAGTAATGCAGCAACAGGCAGCAGTACTGCAAGTTCCGGCAGCACAAGCACCAATAATAGTACTGCAAGTTCAGGTAGCAGTTCAGACAAAAGCAGTTCGACAGGCAGTTCCGCAAACAGCAGTGGAGCATCCGGTAGTTCTATCGTAGCATATGCAGATCAGTTTGTCGGTAATCCATACGTATGGGGTGGTAATTCCCTGACCAATGGTATTGATTGCTCTCATTTTGTATATCAGGTGCTGAAAAACACCGGTGCTTACAGTGGTGGTTATACCACATCAGCAGGATGGAGAAGCCTTGGTACAGCAGTTTCAAGTTTATCTGAAGCAAAAGCAGGCGATGTGATCTGTTATTCCGGACATGTGGCTATCTACGACGGAAATGGCGGAATCGTGGAAGCGAAAGGAACAAAATGGGGCATCACCCATGACAGAAGTGCAAGTTGCAAGACAATCCTTGCGATTCGCCGCTTCACCTGACAAAAACATAGTTTTTGAGTTGCTATTATAATAGGTAGAAACACAGCAAATGTATCAGCAAAACGGTTCACGTAACCAAGGGTTGATATATATTACAGCAAAAAGAAGAAAAGTGATCAGAATACAAGGTTCGGGTTGCTTTTCTTTTTTTACGTATTTTACTTGCATTTTCAAAATAACGTGATAGAATAGAAGATGAAAAATCAGCACTCGTAAAGACTGAGTGCTAACAAAAGAAGAACAAGGAGGAAACATAATGATTACATTGCCGATTTCTGACCTGTTGTTACTGCCAGGTGTGACATTTTTCTTTAAAAAAGATGTGTTTCCCAGTGGAGAGATAACAGCAGAATCTGTTGGAGAAGATATATTATTTATAATGGAAAAAGAAGAAAAGGAGCAGATGACACCGGATGATTTTTATCCCATTGGTGTGATTGGCACCATCGACAGCGTAGATGAAGAAGGAAATGTACGTGTCAAAGTGAGAGAACGGGTACAGATTTCTGATACTGAGATGGGAAAAGATGGTGTGATTACTGCAGATGCTTCGCTTCTTCCGGATGTAGATGATTTTCCGAAAGAAGAAGAGAAAGCATTGTTTGAAAAGATGAAACAGGATATCCTTCGTTTCGTCAAAGGATTCCCATGGGGAGTCTGGGCCCGTGGGGTGATTTTGCACTGGAAGAATGTAGAAGAAATAGGATGTGCACTTTCTTCTTATTTTAATATCACATGGGAAGAGAAATATGGTATCATAGAGACAGATTCCAGAAGAGAACGATGCAAAAAAATTGAGGAAGCTGTTTATGAATTTATGGAGATATTCCATGTAGGCGAAGAAGCTGAAGAAGCACAGAAAGAGATTCATGAACAGGCATACCGGGAATCTGCGATTAAAAAACAGATCGAACTGCTGCAACAGCAGCTGGATGAGATGCATCCGGAGAATATATCGGATGTACGTAAATTTGAAACAAAGATTGCACAGTCCGGCATGAATGAAGAAGCCAGGAAAGAGGCTGAGAAAGTTTTGAACCGGATGAAACAGGAAGGAAAAGACAGTCATGAATATGGTATGCTGTATGACTACCTGGATTTTGTAACTTCACTTTCCTGGAAAACAAAAGAACAGTCGGAGATCAATCTGCAGGAAGCAGAGGAGATTCTGGATGAAGATCATTACGGTCTGAAGAAAGTGAAAGAACGTATCATTCAACAGCTTGCTGTGATGGCACTGAATAAAAAACAGTCCGGTTCTATTTTACTGTTTGTGGGTGCTCCGGGTACCGGTAAAACCAGTATCGGTCAGAGTATCGCAAGGGCACTGCACCGGGAATATGTAAGAATCAGCCTTGGAGGCATCCGGGATGAGGCAGAGATCCGTGGTCACAGAAGAACGTACGTAGGTGCAATGCCTGGTCGGATTATGGAAGGTATGAAACGAAGTAAGGCTCAGAATCCTGTTATGGTGCTGGACGAAGTGGATAAACTGGCAAAAGATTACGGCGGAGATCCGGCAAGTGCCCTTCTGGAAGTGCTGGATCCGGAACAGAACTACAGCTTTACGGATCACTATATGAATGTGCCCTATGATCTGTCAAATGTATTTTTTGTATGTACGGCAAACAGTACGGATACGATTCCGGAACCGCTGTTAAATCGTATGGAAGTGATTCAGTTTCCGGGATATACACCGCTGGAGAAGTTTCATATCGCAAGAAGACATCTGCTTCCGAAAGCGATGAAAGCGATGGGAATCAAGGCACAGAACCTGAAGGTTACGGATGGTGCCCTGGAGAAAATAATTGCGGAATATACCGCAGAGTCAGGTGTGCGTGGATTAAAGAAGCAGGTGGATGTGATCTGCAGGAATGCCGCGGTCAAACTGGTCCGGGGAGAGCAAAAAAGTATTACTGTCAATGAAAAACGGGTACAGGAATTCCTGGGATCGGGGATCATCCATGATACGATCCTGAAACATCCACAGCCGGGTGTGATGACCGGACTTGCATGGACAAGCGCCGGTGGAGAGATTCTGTTTATCGAGACTTCTTTTACCAAAGGTTCCGGAAAAATCACGATCACCGGACAGCTGGGAGATGTGATGAAAGAATCAGCACAGATTGCGATCACACTGGTGAAAAAACGTCATCCGGACAAAGCTGATTTATTTAAAGAAAATGATCTGCATATCCACGTCCCGTCCGGTGCAGTTCCAAAAGACGGTCCTTCCGCAGGTATCACACTGGTGACGGCACTGACTTCGCTGGTGACAGATACACCGGTGAATCCGGAATATGCCATGACCGGTGAGGTATCTTTGCGGGGTGGTGTGATGCCAATCGGTGGTCTTCCTGAAAAACTGATGGCAGCTCAGCGGGCAGGTATCAAAAAAGTATTTATTCCCGCAGAAAATGAGAGAGATCTGGAAGAAGTAGCAGAAGAAGTGAAAGAAAAACTGGAGATCGTCCCGGTAGAAACAGTAGACCAGGTCATGAGACTGGTATTTGCCTGAATAAACAGGGAAAACAGAACGTATCACAAAGGAAGATTGAGCAGGAAAACAAGGTGAACAAAGAGATGGATATGAGAGAAGTATTGGAAAAAGTAAAACAGGGTGAGATTTCTGTTGAAGAAGCAGAACACTATTTTCGGAAAGCTCCTTTTGATGAGATGGGATATGCAAAACTGGATATGCATCGACAGATCCGTTCCGGTTTTCCGGAAGTGATCTTTTGCAGTGGAAAGGCAGATGCACATCTGGTGCCGATCGTAAAACGGTTATATGAAGCGAATGGAGAGGTATTTGGAACCAGAGCATCCGAGCATCAGTACCAGATGCTGAAAGAAATTTATCCGCAGATCCAGTACGATCCGATCTCGCATATCCTGAAAATAGAAAATAAAGAAAAGAAAGAGGGTGCCGGCCTGATTGCTGTATGTACAGCGGGAACAGCTGATATCCCGGTAGCGGAAGAAGCCGCACAGACGGCAGAATATTTTGGAGCAAAAGTAGAACGGATCTATGATGTGGGTGTGGCCGGTATCCATCGTCTTTTTGCAAGGCTGGATGCGATCCAGGATGCAAACTGCGTAGTCGCAGTGGCAGGGATGGAAGGCGCACTGGCAAGCGTGCTGGGTGGTCTGGTGAATAAACCGGTGATCGCCGTACCTACTTCCGTGGGATATGGTGCCAGTATGAATGGAATATCCGCGCTGCTCACGATGATCAATTCCTGCGCCAACGGGATTGCTACGGTAAATATCGACAATGGATATGGTGCCGGTTATATTGCAACACAGATTAACCGGATGGGTGTGAAGGAAAAATAGAATAGACCACACAGCTATGATAAAAGAATAGGATAAAAGAAAAGATGAAAGGAATCGGGAGTCAGATTATTCTGACTCCCGATTCCTTTCATCTTTTTACGCGAACAACAAGCGGATCCGGATTGATACTTGCTTAATAAGTACCACTTCGTATCTTTTCCCGGTACTGTCTTGGTGTCATGCCGATCTGCTGTCGAAAATGATAGCAGAAAGCAGCGGAATCACGGAAGCCACAGGAATAAGCAATCTCTGTCACGTTATAATTTTGTGTCTGTAAAAGTTTTGCTGCCGCACGGATCCGGTATTGAAGGAGATACTGTTTCGGAGAAATCTGCGCTTCCCGCATAAAAATTTTGTAAAGATAAGTTCTGTCCACGCCGATATAATCTGCTATATCCTGAATCTTAAGATTATAGGAGTAATTATTACTGATATATTCCAGTGCCTGCTGATAATACTGTTCATTGTGATCATTTCGACCGGAAGTGTCCAGACGGGTCATACAGGAGAGCAGCCGGAGAAAAGCAGATGCCAGTCCCAGTGGATTCTTTTCGGGAGCAAAAAACAGGGCATTCAGCCGGATCATGGGCTGAATACACAGAGCAGAGTCCGTGGTAAAGACAGGGGAAGATTGGAAAATTGTGGAGGAGAGAACCTCTTCCACGCAGCTTCCGTCGAATCCAACCCAAGCATATTCCCAGGGATCTTCTTTGTCTGCCTGATAATAATGGGTCTGCATCGGTTCGATTAAAAAGGCATCGCCGGCAGAAAGCTCATACTTTTTCTCCTGATAGAAGAATTCCCCTTTTCCATGCAAAACAACGTGAAGCAAATAATGGGGGCGGATAGCCGGCCCCCAAAAATGTCCGGGAGCACATTGCTCCCTTCCGCAATAATAGATACGAAGTGCAGTAGTATTCTCTGTGTTTGAATGTTCCACAGTCATCACGGTCCTCATTTTTATTTATTACGGTGTCCTCTGTATTTTTCTTCACAGTATTTGCAACGGTATACTTCTTTTCCCGGATCGGTCAGGATAAATACCTGATCCAGTTCCTGTTCGATAGAAGTGATACAGCGAGGGTTTTTGCAACGGATTACGTTGACTACCTGAGACGGAAGATGCAGTTCTTTCTTTGAGGTAATCTTGCCGTTCTGGATCACGTTCACAGTGATGTTGTGATCAATAAATCCGAGAATATCAAGATCCAGCATATCTACGCTGCATTCTACTTTGATGATATCTTTTTTTCCCATTTTGTTGCTGCGGGCGTTTTTGATGATGGCAACACAGCAGTCCAGCTTGTCAAGTTTCAGATCATGATAAATTGTCATGGATTTGCCGGCTTTGATGTGGTCCAGAACAAATCCCTCTTCGATACGTCCTACATTTAACATACTTTTACCTCCAGTAAAGTCAGGATCAGTGCCATACGGACATAGACGCCGTACTGTACCTGTTTAAAATATGCAGCTCTTGGGTCAGAATCTACTTCTGTGGAGATTTCATTGACACGAGGCAGTGGATGCAGAACCAGCATATCCGGTCCGGCAAGTTTCATTTTTTCCTTGTCCAGAATATAGAAGTCTTTCATACGAACATAATCATCTTCATTGAAGAAACGTTCTTTCTGTACACGTGTCATGTAAAGAACATCCAGTTTTGGCAGTGCGTCTTCGAGACGGGTTACTTCCTCAAACTCATGACCACTGGCTTTCAGCACATCTTCACGGATATAGTCCGGGATACGGAGTTCTTCCGGAGAGATCAGGACGAATTTTACATTTGGATAACGAACCAGAGCTTCGATCAGAGAGTGTACGGTACGTCCAAACTTCAGATCGCCGCAAAGACCGATCGTAATGTTATCCAGCCGTCCCTTAAGAGAACGAATCGTTAATAAATCAGTTAATGTCTGAGTAGGATGTTGATGTCCGCCGTCACCGGCATTGATCACGGGAATTTTAGAAGCCAAAGAAGCGACCAGCGGGGCACCCTCTTTTGGATGACGCATGGCACAGATGTCTGCAAAACAGGAAACAACGCGAATGGTATCAGAAACGCTTTCACCTTTGGAAGCGGAACTGGAATCGGCGGAAGAAAAACCAAGAGCTTTTCCACCAAGATTCATCATGGCAGCTTCGAAACTGAGACGAGTACGGGTACTTGGTTCATAGAACAAAGTAGCAATCTTTTTACCATCACAGGCGTGTGCGTATTTTTCAGGGTTTTGTTCAATGTCATTTGCCAGATCCAGCAGATGCTCAAGCTCCTCAACGGAGAGATCCAGAGGACTCATCAGATGTCTCATCATATACCTCCTTGTATGTTATAAAACTATAAAGAGTACCATCGATTTTTACTCTGCCTAACATCATATAATAAATACTTTTGGATTGCAAGAGAAAAATAAAGGATTTTGTCGGATTTTCAGGAATAACTGTTCCTTGTCAAATGGTGTCGTTTGTACTATAATAACAACAGTTTACTCGCAATAGGAGGTTCCATATTTTATGGATTATATAAAAGCAAGAACATATATAGATGAAAGTCATCGGTTCGGCGGTGAAATGGGACTGGAAGCAATAACCTGCCTGCTGGAAAAACTGGGGAATCCACACGAAGCTCTGCAGTTTATCCATATCGCCGGAACCAATGGGAAAGGCAGTGTAGGTGCGTATCTGGCAGCAGTCCTTCAGGAAGCAGGTTACCGGATCGGCAGATTTATCTCCCCCACACTGTATGAATACCGGGAAAGGATCCAGATCAACGGAGTATATATCGAAGAAGAAGCTTTCGGGCGACTGATGGATCCCGTGGTGAAAGCTATCGGGGAACTGGAAGAAGAGCATAAGCCGCTGCCGTCTCCTTTTGAGATTGAGACTGCCATTTCTTTTCTATATTATAAGGAAAAGAATTGTGATTTTGTTCTGCTGGAGTGTGGCATGGGCGGAAAGACAGATGCAACGAATGTGATCAGAAATACAAAACTGGCGGTGATCACATCCATTAGTATGGATCATATGGAGTATCTGGGGAATACGCTGGGAGAAATCGCCGGTCAGAAAGCCGGTATTATCAAACCCGGCAGTCGTGTTGTCACCTGCAGACAGGAAAAAGAGGCGATGGATGTCATCGAACGGGAAAGTAAGAAGCTGGGATGCCCGCTGTATGTTGGGGATAAAGCAGAAGCAGAGCTTGTAACAGCAGATCTTGACCACATGGTATTCCGTTATCAGAAAGAGACCTATACCATTCATCTGGCCGGTTCACATCAGCTGGAAAATGCAGTGCTTGCACTGGCGGGTATTCGGGCTCTGCAGGATACAGGGTATCAGATTTCCGGGGAGCAGATCCGAAGTGGTATGGAAAAAGCACGATGGAATGGTCGATTTACCATTTTGAAAAAAGACCCTTATCTTGTAGTAGATGGTGCACATAATCCGGATGCGGCCAGAAAACTGCAGGAATCTTTAAGAATGTATTTTCCGAACAGGGAGTTTGTTTTCCTGATGGGAGTTTTTCGGGACAAACAGTATGAAACCATTGCAGAAAGAATGGCACCGATGGCAAGGGAGATCATTGCGATGGAAACCCCGGATAATCCCCGGGCACTTCCCGCCAAAGAGCTGGGAGAGGTTCTTTGCAGATATAAGACACCGAAACAGGTATATGTGGCAGATTCTCTGGAGAAAGCCCTGCAGCTTGGCATGAAGCTGGCCGGAAAAGAAGATGTGATCGTGGCATTCGGTTCGCTGTCTTTTATCGGTGATCTGACGAAATTAAGTGAAAATTTGGAATAGGAAAAGAAAAAATGGATAATAAAGTATTGGATTTACTCGAGATCAGAGATCAGATTGATGGTATTGATAAAGAAATCGTGGAACTTTTTGAAAAACGGATGCAGCTGAGTGCCGAGGTGGCGGAATATAAGATTTCCAACAATAAAGCAGTACTGGATCCACAGCGGGAAAAAGAAAAACTGAATACACTGGAAAAGTATGCATCCAACTCCTTTAACCGTGTAGGTGTCTACGAGCTGTTCCGGCAGATGATGGCGATGAGCCGGAAACTGCAGTACCGGATACTGGCAGAAAAAGGCAAAGCAGAAAAGATTCCGTTCCGGAAAGTTTCTTCTTTGCCGATGCAGAAGGCCAAAGTAGTATTTCAGGGTGTCGAAGGAGCATACAGTTTTACTGCGATGCATAGCTTTTTCGGGGAATCCATTGAAAATTACAATGTGGAAACCTGGCGGGATGCTATGGAAGCGATCAAAAACGGAGATGCGGATTACGCTGTACTGCCAATCGAGAATTCTACTGCCGGTATCGTTGCAGATATTTATGATCTTCTGGTGGAATACCATCACAGCATCGTGGGTGAACAGATCATTCAGGTGGATCATGCTCTGATGGGTCTGAAAAATGCCACACTGGAAGATATCAAGACCGTGTATTCTCATCCGCAGGCACTGTCTCAGTGCAGAAAGTTTCTGGAGCAGCATCCGGAATGGAAAGCGGAAGAGTATCTGAACACCGCAATGGCAGCAAAGAAAGTAAAAGAAGACAGAGATCTGACTCAGGCGGCAATTGCCAGCCCATATGCGGCACAGTGTTTCGGACTTCAGATTTTAAAACCGCATGTATTCTCCAGTCGGCAGAATTCCACACGGTTTATTATCGTATCCAAAGAAGAGATTTATCAGGAAGAAGCAGGAAAAATCAGTGTATGTTTTGAGATTCCACATGAGAGTGGAAGTCTGTATAACACACTGTCCCATTTTATCTATAATGATCTGAATATGACAAAGATCGAATCCCGTCCGATTCCGGAGAAAAAGTGGGAATATCGTTTCTTTGTTGACTTTGAAGGGAATCTGAGTGACAGCGGTGTGAAGAATGCGCTGTATGGTATTTCCAGAGAGGTGAACAATCTGCGGATTCTTGGAAATTATTAATGATATATGAAACTGTCCGGCTGCGAAGACAAGGAACAGCCGGAATAAGTAATTACATATTGAGAAGTAAGAAAGACAGGTAAGAACAATGACAGGAATAAGAGAATGCATTTTATATCGTGATTTTGAACAGGGAGAATTGCTGGAAAAGATGACCATGCTGATGGAAGATATCTCTCATCCGAAGGTACTCTACGGAAAGGACGGGGAGTATTTTGCATGTATTCATCAGCTGGTAGAGATGGCAGGAACCTACGGGTTTGCGGGAAACCTGTGGCATGATTATCTGACCTATCTGCTGGTCAATCATGAAAATGCGTTCAGTACGGCCTGTGAGATCGTAGGTCCGGTGGAAGGCACTATTAATGCATTCGCAATGCATGACTTTGAAATCTTTAAACAGTTGTATGATTTTGATCTGAAAGAACTGGAGAAGATTTATCCGTCGGTGGACAGCAGTCTGATCACCGATTATCAGAATATCAATGAAGGCAGCAAGGTCTTTAATAAACGGATCCGTGACCGGATCTGTACACTGGCGCAGAAACTGGCAAAAGCAGAGTCCACGGAAGAATTCATGGATGATATGGTACAGTTTTATAAAGAATTCGGTGTTGGTAAACTGGGACTTCACAAGGCATTCCGTATCGACGGAACGGTGACTCCTGCCCGGATCGTGCCGATTACCAATATTGCCCATGTGCATCTGGACGACCTGGTCGGCTATGAGATTGCCAAGAAAAAACTGATTGATAATACAGAGGCATTTGTACAGGGTCGGCCTGCCAATAACTGTCTGCTCTTTGGTGATGCCGGTACAGGAAAATCTTCAAGCATCAAGGGTATCCTGAATCAGTATTATGATCAGGGACTTCGTATTATAGAGGCGTACAAACACCAGTTCAAGGATCTGAATGATATTATCGCACAGGTGAAAAATCGGAATTACAAGTTTATTATCTATATGGATGATCTGTCTTTCGAAGAATTTGAAATCGAATATAAGTATCTGAAGGCTGTGATCGAGGGCGGTCTGGAGAAAAAACCGGATAATATTCTGATCTATGCGACCTCTAATCGAAGACATCTGGTTCGGGAGAAATTCTCGGATAAAGAAGAGAGAAGAGATGATCTGCATTCTTCCGATACTGTTCAGGAGAAACTGTCTCTGGTTGCAAGATTTGGTGTGTCGATTTTCTTCTGCGCGCCGGATAAAAAGCAGTTCCAGAATATCGTGAAGACGCTTGCAGAAAGACATCAGGTGGAGATGCCGGAGGAGGAACTTCTGCTTGAGGCCAATAAGTGGGAATTGCAGCATGGTGGACTGTCGGGCAGGACGGCACAGCAGTTTATTGATTATCTTTGCGGCAAGAATGAAAATAAGTAAAATAAAAGTAACTATTCAGTAGCCACTGTACCGCGAGGTGTTTTGGCATGAATATGCCAAAA
>OIYE01000964.1_pt1 | contig 18331 bp, 19 predicted proteins | sample 1588091 | NCBI WGS metagenome assembly OIYE01 (sample SAMN03283265) | human gut metagenome | biome: human-associated habitat; material: feces | host: Homo sapiens | place: USA | collected 2013 | reverse complement strand
ACCGCAAAGTGGGGCTTGCAGATTGCGGAAATGATTTTTCAGACACGCTCTAGCACAACCAATATACAGGCGATGACTTTTACATCATCAACCCATTTTTCTCTTGATCTTACCGCTGTTTTTTCACTCATTATTTTGTCTCCATCTGCTGTGCGATATCAGCATCCACGATTTCCTCGCCGGTCTTGTGCTTCAACTGCTCTTTAGAGGCTTCACTCAGACCGTTGTTGATCACGCAGTTCATATCACAGGTGCTGCACTTGTCCAGTTCTTCCTTAGTGACTTTGCCATCACGGTAGTCACGGCAGATTTTCAGTTCATACATGCTGTACGGATGCTTAGTGAACAGAGCCTTGAACTTGTGAACCAGAACCCAAGTAGCAGGCTTCCAGATGTACTTGTGCATGGCAGGGCTGACAGAACCGATCATCCAACAGTCACGGTCACAGCAGCGAACCTTTGCACGAACCTTCTCTGCTTCCGGGCTATTCCACAGTTCATCCCAGCTCTGGGTATTCAGGTTACCCATAACTTCTTTGTCCTTCGTGCCGTTGCAAGGCATGACATCGCCATACGGGTCGATGAAGAAGGTATCAAAACTCATATCGCAGGGCAGCAGACGCTTCTGGCCGTAGATGTAGTTAATCAGGCCGTGGTTAAAGTAAGCACGGAACCACTTCTTGGGGCTGTTGCTACGGAGCAGTTCGTTGACCAGATTCTCAAAGTTCTTTGCGACCATCGGACGGTCATGGATGATGTTCTTTGCCTCAACAAAGTAGAAGCTATTGTGCAGAGAAGCCGTAGCAAACTCCATACCCATCTCGTTGGAGATCTTGTACAGAGGAACCAGGTCAGGAGCATTCTTGTCCTGAACGGTCATGCCGAAGCCGACATCCTTCATACCCATTTCACGCAGCTTTTTCAGCGTGCCGTAACCACGCTGGTAGCCGTTCTGCAGGCCACGAATCTCGTTATTGGTCTGCTCCAGACCCTCGATGGAGATACGAATGCCAATCTGCGGGAACTCTTTACACAGGTCAACAATACGGTCAGTGAAGAAGCCATTCGTGGAAATAACGATACGATCAGATTTCTTGTACAGCTCCCGCACGATATCCTTCAGATCGGTACGGATGAACGGCTCACCACCGGTGATGTTGGTAAAGTACATCTTCGGCAGCTTCTTGATGGTTTCGATGCTGATTTCCTCTTCCGGCTTGGAAGGTGCTTTATAACGGTTGCACATGGAGCAACGAGCGTTACAACGATAAGTGACGATGACAGTACCATTTAACTTCTTTTCTTCAGACATGATTGACTCTCCTATTGTTTACTCTCTCTTTTAAGAATGTTTCGATTTTATTTAAGAACCACTTGGCACATACCGAGAACACAACCGAACCGCAGATGACTGCAACCGCTGTGAAAATATATGCCAGCAGACCATTTCTAAATAGATGAACAAGGTGTAGCTTTTCAAGCACACGATAAATTACCATGTGGCATAGGTAAATCTCGAAGCTGATACCACCGAGGAACTTGGCAACTGGATTGACCAGTACCCCCCCCCGATTGCATCCGAGGGTATAGGCAAGTGCTGCTACACAGAAGAACAGCATCGTGAGCGTATTGCCGCCTAATGCAAAATAAGCAACTGCGGCAATCAACAAAATCGCTCCAGCGATAACCTTGTGCTTCGATGTGAACTCGGCCAGCTCTTTCCGATAGAGGAAAATCAGACCACCTGCAATGAAATAGACTGCACAATACAGAATGTTTGTCCTCGCACTGAAATTCACTACCACTCTATCTGCAATGTGGCTTTCATCAAAGAAATATGAACTGCATACGAAGTTATAGATTACGGCGCAGATAAATGCCAACCATGCACGTTTCTTGTTTTCCAGCAGAAAGCAGAAAAAAGGAAACAGCAGATAAAACACAAAAATCACTGCCAACGTCCAACTCACACCGATAACCGATATGTTCATATTCGGCAAAAGTCCCTGGCAGAGTGTCAGATTTGTAAAGACCTCATACAACGCACTTTTACTAGGTGACATTACGAAGTCCAGCACACAGAGCAATGCGAAATATGGCCAGATCTTGCTGTACCTTTTGCTGTAGAACTCTCCCACACCAATTTTCTGATCCTTGAATTTCTGGTAGTAGCCGCAACACATGCCAAAACCGCTGACCATCATAAAAAGGAACACAAGATTCGTAAAGGATGGTATCAGCTTCTGGAACATAAACCCATTCAATCCGAACTTGCCATTTGCTAGAATGTGCATCAGTGCAATGCCAATGATGGCATATGCCTTCAAACCGTCAATTTCTTCATATCTTTCTTTCATCCCGCAAGCATCCTCCACAGTGTCTTTGCATATCTTTCCTCTGAACACTCACTTTCAAGGAAACTCTTAAACTTTGCCACACTAACATCAGCTTCTTCTCTATTCTGCAAATAGTACTGAATTTTATTTTTCCAGTCTTCAATATTCCTTCCACACAAAGCGCCTCTGCCATCGGCGAAATACTCCTGTGTAGTTACCGTATCCGACGTGATTGCCATCTTCCCATTGGCGGCTGCCTGGTAAAAAGCAATCAATCCAGCCGGTGCCTCCGTATCTAACGGCGTAACTACCAACTGCGACTGACACATGAACTCAAGGAATTCCTGCTCAGGAATATCAGACTTCACCACCATATTTTTGCCGAAGTTCTCTTTGTACTGTTCAAACTTATCCTTCGGCATAACGCAGTTAAATGTCACTTCCGGCATCGCCTGTGCAATTCCAATCAGGAACTCCCAGTCGCGACCGTTCCGACCGCCGCAGAATACAGTATTCGGTACAACTTCGCCCTCATATTCAATGCTGTAACCGCCATGATAAGTGTCATGCAGCAGTGTGTACTGCTTCTGGATTCCTAGCATTTCGTTCAAGTGTTCGCCGTACTTCTTTGAAGTCACAGTTGCCGGAACCTTTTCTGATTTCAGCATCGGTTTGTATAAAAACTTTGCCAACTTGTTTTTTGCAGTTGCTTTATCTTTGAGCAGAATATTCAGCGCAATAATCTTTCGACTTTTGAACTGTACTTTGCACAGCCATCAGCACAAAACTGCCATGAAGTCATACCAGCAGATAATCGTGTCACCCTCCACCGACAGTTTAATCATGTCTTTGCAGGCAGCCAGCATTTCCTTGGTTGAATTACATTTCTGAGGTGGATAAACCTGCCGAATCTTGGCTGTTTCATAGCCGTTCAGAAATGCCATATTCTGTTTATCTGCCGGGTTGTCGAATAACATATAAATTGCCATATCGTTCCTCTGTTTCCAAAGAAAACGACATGACCGCTTATCCTCTCAGACCGTTAGATATTTTTTGACCATCTGTGATAAACAAGCATACTAGGCAATGCTGCACACACAGCCAATCCCTTGCATGGAGCCTTTACTATAAGTTGCTTTTCTCCTGCAAATTTTCCATAAACAAGGTATTGAACCGCACCCTTCAATCGGTATTTCAGCTTCAGTTCAGGCCGCATGAACTCCTTTGCTCGTTCCATACATCCATATGGTGAACGGATATTGTTTTTTCTTCTGTTCTTCGTCAGCCCATCTTCTAAGTAGTTGCCTACATAGATTGCTCTATTTATATGAACCATCTGGTACTTCAAGGCCATCCGAATCCACACGAGATCCTCTCCCAGAAACTTTTCATTTCTGTACTCCGGGAATGGGAACTCTTTCAGGCATCTTGTATAAAAAACTTCTGCCTTGTCCGCCTGCGTATCGTCCGCATTGATTCGACATTGAATGTATGTTCCCACTTTCTCATCCGGCTCAAATGGCTTTCCATTGATTTTTCCGTCCGGGAATCTTCTTAGGAAGGAATAACCACACAGGTCTTTTTTCTCCCCATACTTCTTGTGGTACCGAAGAATCGTTTCAATTGCGTCCGGCACAAGCGTATCATCAGAATCAACAATAAAGGTCAGTTCCGAGGTTATCTGCTTCACACCAACATTTAGTGCCGTGTGCTTGCCACCGTTTTCTTTGTATATGTACCGCATCGGAAACTCGGCTTTTTCCCGCATTTCCTCTGCTATGTTTTTAGTGTCATCTGTACTTCCATCGTCAACCAGAAGCCACTCAAAATCCTTTATTGTCTGCTTCTGTAATGACTGATATAGGTTACTCAGTGACCCCCCCCGATTAAATGTGGGGGTCAGCACTGTTACAATCATTGTTTTTCCTCCTGTAACTTACTGATACACCTTCATAATTTTCTCGTAATACTCATCAATGGTATCGAAGCTGATGTCCTTACAGTTCGCACTGTACTCCGCACACAGCTTCTTATCAGCCCAGAGCTTCTCGATCTTCTTCTTCAGATCTTCGGCATTTCCGCTTTCAAACAGCTCGCCGGTCTTGCCAACCTGAATCAGTTCCGGGATACCGCCAATGTTCGCACCCAGCACCGGCGTGCCATACATCTGGGATTCCATCACAGAGAACGGGCAGTTCTCATACCACTCAGAAGGATAAATGGAGAACCGTGCCTCACGGATCAGCTTCTCCAGTGCCTCACCTTTCTGGAAGCTAACGTTCTTGATGTTCTTAATACCATTTACTGTCTCTTCCAGCGGGCCAGTACCGGCGAACATGAACTGCACATCCGGCAGTTCTTTACAGACCTTGATGAGCGTGCCGATACCCTTCTCCTCCGAGAAGCGGCCAAAGTAAAGGACGTAGTCCTTCTTTTCCATCTCTTTCCACTCCACCCTGTCGATGAAGTTGTGCATTGCCATGGTCTTGGTCGCAAACAGAGGATTACTGTCCATCTTACTCTTCATGAACTCTGAGCAACAGATCATGGTGTCAATGTACTTATAGGTACCTTTCCACTTCCAGAACTCGGCTTCCATCATTCCGATGGCCGACTTCGCCGTGGAACCGTGGATGCACTTACCTTTCATGCAGTTCACAAAATGACCGCCAAGGCACTTCTCACAGTTCTGGTGCGTGTTCGGATTGTTCAGCATGTGGTTCGGACAAACCAGCTGGTAGTCATGTGCCGTGAAGATGATCTTACAATCCCTTCCGGACTCCTTGCGCCACTTCACGATTTCCAGAATTATAGAAGGTGTCAGCTGGTAGTTGAAGTTGTTCAGGTGACAGACGTCCGGCCGGAAGTCATCCAGAACTTTTCTCAGCTGGACTCTTGCTTCCTTGCTGTAGATGGTTTTAATCGGGTAAGTTAGTTTGCTCAGTTTACTTCCACCATGAAAATCCATATCAGATGTATAAGCATTGACCCGGTTGCCCACGCAGCGACCTTCGTGCTCCATACCGAAGTACTGAACCTCATGTCCATGCTGTTCCAGCGCATCACCCAATTTAAATATGTACGTCTCACTACCGCCGTTTCGGTGCAGAAATTTATTTATTATCAATACTCGCATCAATTCTTATCTCCTATACAACTTCATCGTTTCTTCCACAACCTCATCCCAGTTGTACTTTTCACAAATAAAATCAGCCGCCTGCTTTTTGTGCGCATTCACCTTTTCTGGGTAGTCACAGGCATCTTGCAGATTCGATTGTAGATCCTGTACATCAGCTTTTCTGAAAATCAGTGCCTTATTTTCCACAACCTCTGTACACTCTGGAATATCAGAAACCAGACAGCAGTTGCCGTAGCTCATCGCTTCCAGAAGGCTCAGAGGCATACCCTCCAGATCGGACGGCAGCGTGTAGATATAGGCATTACTGTACAGTTCATCCAGCATCTCCCCCTGTACAAAACCGGCAAAGAGAATTCGATCGTCCTCCTTCGCCAGTTCTTTCAACTCCACCATAAAGGAATCCGTATCACTGGAGCCACCTGCGATGACCAGTTTTTTATCCGTATTGACATTCTTGAAGGCCTCGACCAGATACCGAATCCCCTTCTCCGGCACCAGACGTCCAAGGAACAATATATAGGAGTCTTTTTTCAGCCCGAACTTCTCGGTAATCAGATTTGCTTTCCGAATCTGCGGCCTATTCACGCCATTAGGGATAAAGTGCGTTTCCCGTCCATAAGTTTCCTTAAAATATTCCTGGACACCCTTGCTCAGAACGATGATTTCGTCCGCATATTTCACAGCGTTCTTTTCGCCTTGTCGGATAAATTTGGAGCCAAAACCGGACTGCCATTTTTCACGTTTCCAGTCAATACCGTGGATCGTAACTACAACTCTTTTTCCAAGCATCTTTGGCAGCCACGAAAAAAAAGCCGGTCCTTCGGCATGGATATGTACCACATCGTATTTTCCAAAAGTACTGCAGAGTGCTGCAAAGAAAGAAGAGCTTACTGCTGCGAGCCCTTTTTTTTCAATGGTTGGAACATATTTTTGAGTTATTCCTTTATATTCTGTTTCATCTACGCCATCGTATTCAGCACCACTTACATGATGCCCTGATCTGTTATAACATGTTACTTCACAGCCTTTCTGTGCCATTCGTGTACACAGTTCTTTTACGACAATCTCCACACCGCCTTCTCGGCTCCATCTTTTGTGGCCGAACATCGCTATTTTTAATCCTTCATTCATTTTCTTTCTCCGCCATTGTTCTCCACGTTTTTCTTTATCCCCAACGCTGTAATCCCGGCCTTATGCCATTTTCCAGCAACTTTTTCCCTCTGTTTCCTCATACCTGTTATCCATACGATACTCACAGAAAACACCTGTTGCCTCTAATAAATCAGTTTCATTTCTATTTTCTATTTTATATTTATAACTTATCTATTTATATTCCAGTGCAGTTTGCTCTCTTATTCAAGAACAAACTGCACCTTCTTCTCTTTTCATTTTCCTCTTACATCGACCCATCTCGCTTAATCACCGAAACCACCGTCTTCCAGAGTAACTTAATGTCCATTCCTACATTCCACTCACTGATATACTCTGTATCCAGTTTCACAACCTCTTCAAAATCGGTAATCTCGCTTCTTCCGCTAACCTGCCACATACCCGTAATACCCGGTTTAATCGCAAGTCTCGCTCTGTGATGGAGTTCATATTTGTTCCACTCATCCAGTGTCGGTGGGCGGGTTCCTACGATGCTCATATCACCTTTCAGTACATTAAAGAACTGTGGGAATTCATCCAGGCTGGTGACGCGGATGAAGTTACCGATGCCGGTTTTCTTCGTTCCGTCCGGCAGGATTTCATTACCGATGACACGGGGATCAAAGTCCAGCTTGAACATCATACCGTCGCTGACACGGTTCTGTTTCATCAGTTCGGCTTTCCGTTCTTCTGCATCCATATACATGCTGCGGAATTTGTACATTTTGAATTTCTTACCGTTTTTACCGACACGCTCCTGGGCAAAGAAGATCGGCCCCGGGGACTTCAGGTAAATAGCAGGACCCACGAACAAAGTGATCAGCAAAGTCAGCAGACAGCCAAACAGACCACCGGCGATATCGATCGCGCGTTTCATAAACAACTGTTTTGTGGATGCATAGTTGATACTGGTTGTCAGTACGGTATAGGGTCCGACTTTTTCCACCAGCTGTTTTTTACCACCCATCGCCTCGGAAACTTTCGCCAGGTTCAGATGTACCGTCACACCCGCTTCCGTAAACTGTTCCATCAGAGTATACGGATAGGGAACATCGGTTGCCGGAATGACAAATACCTCGTCGATCCACTCCCGGCAGACATAAGCAGCTGCATTTTCTTCGTTGGCTACTACCGGAACGCCTGCGATTTTCGTACCGCAGAGATCATCATCGATAATTACCAGACCGGATAAAGCAAAGCGTTCATAGTTATTCTCCCGGATATTATGAACGACCTGCTCTGCCATATCTTTTGTCGTCACGACCAACAGAGAACGGTTTCCTTCACTCATCCTGCTTCGAAGAATTTTTTTCCAGATGATCCGGACGATGTAAGTGAGAATCACATAGATCACACCGGTCAAATATAGTGCGGTTCTGGAGTACGCCTGACCTTCCTGCATCGTAAACAGATACAGCACCGAGAACAATTCCACAAGGAGCACATGCTTTACCGTCGCTGCAAACTCCCTGAAATATCCCCGTTTCAAAACATTGGATAATGTCTCATAGAAAAACATCACGACGATATCCAGCAGTTCCATAAAAATCGCCATGTTCCGATATAGTGGAACTATGTAGGGACTGCCACTGTCATGACGGATCACATAGGCAAGCAGGAATGCGATCTGAAGACAGATCATATCCAGCAAAATGAAATCAAAGTGTTTTAACCAGCCCTTCGAGCCTTTTTTGTACATCTTTCTGTTTCCCCCTCAGAAAACGAGAACTTTACTTTTGTTCTCTTATTACTTTTTCTTCACTTATTTGTCATACTATCCAAAAGTATAACACTGGGTTTATGCATTTTCAATATAAATGCAATTTTTTTAACATGAATTGCCATTTTTCGTCGTTTTATATTTATTCAGTTCTGAATCTGTTATTTTTTTGTACAAACTATAGAGAACCAAAAATGTGCCTTGCGTATCCTCGCGGAACGTTTTTTCTTTACCTAAAAGTAATTTCCTGTAAGTAAAATAAGCAATGACCTTTTCCGGTCATTGCCTGTTTTCTGTTACAATACTTTTGATAAGAACTCCTGCAGTCTCGGATTCTTCGGGTGTGCAAAGAATTCATCCGGTGTATTCTCTTCCTGGATCTTTCCTTCATCGATGAAAATTACTCTGGTGGCCACTTCTCTGGCGAATCCCATCTCATGGGTAACAACTACCATGGTCATTCCTGTCTGTGCCAGTTCTTTCATGATCTCCAGTACTTCTCCGACCATCTCCGGATCCAGCGCGGAAGTCGGCTCATCGAAGAGCATCACATCCGGATTCATCGCCAGGGCACGTGCGATGGCGATACGCTGTTTCTGTCCACCGGAAAGGCTGTCCGGGTAAGCATCTGCTTTGTCCGGAAGACCCACACGGGCAAGGAGTTCTTCTGCTTTCTCAGAAGCTTCCTCTTCTTTCATCAGTCCCAGTGTCACAGGAGCCAGCATGATATTCTCTTTTACTGTCTTATGCGGAAACAGATTGAACTGCTGAAATACCATACCGATTTTCTGACGGTGGCGGTTGATATCAACCTTCGGATCTGTAATATCCACACCTTCAAAAAGAATCTTGCCACCGGTTGGAACTTCCAGAAGGTTCAGAGAACGAAGAAAGGTAGATTTTCCGGAACCGGATGGGCCGATGACTGCTACCACTTCACCCTGACAGATATCTGTGGTGATACCGTCCAGAACCTGGTTATCATCAAACTTCTTCTCCAGTCCCTGTACCTGCAATAAAACTTTTCCTTTATTTGCGGTCACTTTTTCTCAACCTCCTCTCCAGTTTACCCATAAAGTATGTCAGAATCGTTACCAGCACCCAGTAAAATACTGCAGCTGCGATCAACGGTACAAAGGCTTCGTATGTACGGCTCTGTACCAGTGTCGCTGCTTTCGTGATATCCGTCATACCGATGTAACCGATGATAGATGTCTCTTTCAGCAGCACGATCATCTCATTGATCAGTGCCGGCAGCACATTTTTAAATGCCTGGGGCATAATAATCAGCTTCATCGTCTGTCCGGAACTAAGTCCCAGACTCCGTCCGGCCTCCATCTGTCCTTTATCGATGGACATGATACCCGACCGCACAATCTCCGCCACATACGCACCGGAGTTAATGCCAAATGCCACACCACCAACGATAACTTCATTCACCGCGATGGAAGCAAATATAACAAAGTTAAATATCAACACCTGAACCATCGTAGGCGTACCACGGATAACACTCAGATACACCTTACAGATCGCATTCAGCACCTTCAGCTTCCCTGTCTGCTCATAAGTCGACCGGATAATCGCCACCGTAAACCCAAGCACCACACCAATACAAAGTGCCAGCACCGTAATCAGCAACGTATTCCGTAAACCCGTCAACCACCAACTGGAAGCCCCATTATCCACAAAATACCTGTGAACCCAATGACTTAAAGATCCCATATCGTTTCCTTTACACTCCTTTTACAAGGTCTTTTCGTATATTTTTCACTTCATCTCTCATATCCCGGGGATTATCTTTCACCTTACTAAACCTCACTAATATAAAAGCCATCCCCAATTGTCAGAAAATATATTTTCTTACCTCCCGCCTGCGAAGGTTCGTTTGATATTTCAATACGCAGACCATCTGACACGGCCGGTCCTTAGGCAGCGTATTTTGCTGCCTTAGTACCGCTGCCAGTGTCAGCTGAGCGGGAGCGGGTCGGAGTATTGAAATATCAAGCGAACCCCACCCGGGTATCCACTCATTTATTTTCTAACAATCACAACCTGAGACGCATTCGCATAAGTATCCGTAAAATCAACACTCTCTTTTCTCTCATCTGTCACAGTCATACCAGCCGCACCAAATTCAGCCTTACCACTGGAAACTGCTGCCAGGATGGATTCGAATGCCATATCGTCAATCTTCAGATCATAACCCATCTTGTCGCAGATTGCTTTCGCCATATCTGCATCGATTCCTACGATATTATCTCCTTCTTTATACTCCCATGGCTCGAATTCTGCGTTGGTAGCCATGGTCAGAGTACCGTTAGTATACTCGGTTCCTTCCGGAGTCTCGTACTGATAGCTTCCCTGATCATCACCGATGTAGTTTGCCATGATCTTATCCAGAGTGCCATCCTCTTTCAGTTCCTCGATAGCCGCATTCATTTTCTCTGTCAGTTCTGTATTTCCTTTTTTCAGACAGATCGCATATTCTTCCGGTTCCCAGATATTTTCTACGATCTTCAGATCATCGTTGGCGTCTACAAACTTCTGAGCCGGCAGAGAGTCGATCACAACCGCATCGATCTTACCGGTCTTCAGAGCCTGGATGGCATCCGCACCTTTGTTATAACGTTTCATCTGAGAATCACTTGCTACTGCATCGCTGGCATAGCTGTCTCCGGTAGTACCGGTCTGCACACCGATGGTCAGATCTTTCAGATCATCAACACTGGATACCTCTACCTGTTTTTTGCTGCCGCATCCGAACATGGATACTGCCATAATACCTGTCAGTGCAAATACAACTGCCTTTTTCATACTCTTATCCTCCTGTTATTCTTTTGTACTCACGAATCTGCATATAGTTTTCCGGCTGATTCATCCTTCTGCATATCTATACAGTGTGAGTGCATTTTTATACTAATTAAAATCCTCTTTATTATAACAGCTTTTTATTTTTTTGCAACCGGGAATTACTGCCTGTAGGGTTCTTTTTCAGACACGCTCTAAGAAAATCTTTCTTTTATCAGCCGGTCACCGTTCCGGATCCGCTTTTCCCAGTCCGGGAAGTCTTCTTCCAGAATCTCCCGGAAAGCCCGGTATTCATCAAGAATTCCCTGACCGTGGAGGACACGATAGGCTCCGGCATCACTTCCGAGAGCAAGTTTTGCTCCGAGCTGATACCCGCGGAATAATGCTTTTTTCTGTCCTTCCCAGATATTTTTCACTACTTGTTCCGGAAACCGTCCGTCTCCGAGAAGATTTTTTACTGTTACTATCGTAGGTACCCAGACAGCATCGGAAGCTGCAAGTGCCTGAAGCGCATCTTCGTCGCAGAAGTTTCCATGTTCGATACTGTCCACACCTGCGAGAGCTGCTGCCCGGACTGCCTGACTGCCGTTTGTATGTGCCATGACGGGGAACCCTTCTTCATGGGCAATATGGATCAGTTCGCGGATCTCACTGTCGGCAAGTGAAGGCTCCGTCAGGCCTCCATGAGTAAAGTCCATGATGCCGGAGATCATAATTTTCACGAAGTGTCCGCCCTGCCGGCGCAGATCCCCGATCAATTCCCTGTACTCCTGCATGGTTTCGTAACCTCTTCCCACGATCGCTCCGTAGTGCCCCTTTTTGTGAATGGCAAAGATCGGTGTCCGGTAGGTGATCCCATAGGCAGGTGCCAGTTCCATCGTCCGTTTTGATGTTCCGTAGATATCCCCGCCTTCCCGCAGCCAGGTGATTCCGCGCTTCCGGTATTCCGCAAGATGCGCGTGGATCACCCGGTCGCAGACACCATTTTTCTGGTCGGCTACGGCTTTTTTATAGTCTGTGCCGTTCATGAAAATGTGCATATGGGCTTCGCCGTATGGGAATTGGTTTATTGCTTTTCTTTGTAGCTGTTGTTTCATATTCTTTATCGCCTGTCCTCGCTATCGTTACTGTTCACTCCGTGTTCAGTAACCTCATTACCTTCTATTTCAATCTTTCACATATAAAACACTTGAATTCTTTGATACAAAGTGATAGTATTTAATTAAATCAAAGCTGATCCATTGGATTAATTATTGATTTGTTATGTAACAGAAAGCACCCACTCCAATGGTGGATGCTCCGAGTTTAGGCTTTAACTTATGTCCTTAAGGACGCGGCCTATCCTGTGTGCTGACAGGATAGGCTTTTTTATTTTCGCTTCTTTCTCTTATCGAAAAAGGTAAGCAACGCTACGAACATGTTACCAAGAGATATTAATAATGCCAATATCCCAATAACAATTGAAAGAATTTCATAAGCTGTCATCGCGCCACCTCCCTTCTTATGTATTCCGCCAAGCGGTAGCATAACCTCGGGAGGCTACCTCACCCTGTCATGGGTGCTTTCCTTGCATAATATTTTATCACACATATGGTATTTTATACAAGCACATTTCTGTATTTTTCTGTTATCGTCTAATCTCTCCGATCATCGATCATATACAGCAACGCATTGCAGATGCAAGCTGCAATATTGCTTCCGCCTTTTCTTCCCCGTGCCACGATATATGGGACATCCGCTTTCATGATCAGTTCTTTGGACTGTACCACGTTGACGAATCCTACCGGGACACCGATGATGAGTGCCGGATTCAGTTTTCCCTCTTCGATTAGTTCGTAGAGACGTACCAGAGCAGTCGGAGCGTTACCGATGGCAAAGATCAGTGGTTTGTCCAGCTGTGCTGCCTTATCCATACTTGCAGTGGCTCTTGTGGTTCCGTTTGCCTTCGCTGTGGCTGCCACATCCTCATCGGACATGAAACAGTAAACCTCTCCGCCGTAACGGGCGAGGGCACGTTTGTTGATGCCGGATCTGCCCATCTGGGTATCCGTAACGATGCAGGCACCCTGGCGGATCGCATCCATGGCTTTTGCCACGACATTGTCAGAAAAGCACAGACTGTCCGCATATTCAAAGTCTGCACTTGTATGGATACAGCGTTTGATGATCAGTTCTTTGTCCGGGTCCAGCTTCCGGTCGCCCAGTTCTTCCGTGATGATCTCAAAGCTTCTGCGTTCAATATCTCTTGGTTTTACATTTTCCAGTTCTATTTTCATAACTTATACCCCTGCTTCCAGAATCTCATATATTGCCTTCATATCCAGATGTTCCCGCAGCGCTGCTGCCAGAATATCATACTGTGTCTCCTTGAATGTCTGAAAATCCACACCTTTCATCTCTGAGGTATCAATTCCCTTCTTTTTTCCCAGTGCCCGGATCACAGCCTCCGCCACACCTTCTTTGTCAAATACACCGTGAACATAGGTGCCATAGACACGGGAAGTATACGCACCATCCTGTTTTTCCTCTGTGGTCTTTGCATGATCCCGGATCGTTGTCAGCGGGGATGCCCCTTCATGTAAAGTCGTCACACCCATATGAATCTCATACCCTTCCAGCTCCACGCCGGAAAGCTGGGAAAGTTCGCCCTCTACCTGTCCGAATATACCACTGACTCTGGTTCTGGTCTTTCCGTCTGCAAATACGGTATCCATCGGAAGCAGTCCCATCCCTTTCATGGTTCCGCCCGCTTCCACACCGTCCGGATCGGAAAGTGTTTCCCCTAACATCTGGTAGCCGCCGCAGACACCGAAGATCACTGTTCCTGCTGCTGCAAGTTTGAGGACTGCCGCCTCCATGCCGCTCTCCCGCATCCACTGCAGGTCTCCCATAGTATTCTTTGTTCCCGGGAGAATCACCATATCCGGATGCTTCAGTTCATGGATATGCTTTACATATCGAAGAGACACACCCGGAATATTTTCAAATGGATTAAAATCTGTAAAGTTAGAGATCCGTGGAACCCGGATCACCGCGATATCGATCTGTCCCACCTCCTGCTGACTGTCAAACCGCTCTGTCAGACTGTCTTCGTCTTCCACCTCGATCTGCAGGTACGGTGCCACGCCAACTACCGGGATGCCGCTTCGTTCTTCCAGCATCTCCACACCGGGATCAAGAATGGTTTTGTCCCCTCGGAATTTGTTGATGATCAGACCCTTTACCATCTCTTTTTCCTCGTCTTCCAGAAGCATCACCGTACCGATCAGCTGGGCAAATACGCCGCCGCGGTCGATGTCTCCGACCAGAAGCACCGGTGCTTTTGCAAGCTTGGCCATCCCCATATTGACGATATCATCCTGCTTTAAGTTAATCTCCGCCGGACTTCCCGCGCCTTCAATGACAATGATATCATTTTCTGCTGCCAGCGTATCATAGGCCTTCATAATATCCGGGATCAGTTTCTTTTTGAATGCGAAATAATCCCGTGCACTCATATTTCCAAGGACTTCACCGTTTACGATTACCTGGCTGCCCACATCATTGGTGGGCTTTAACAGGATCGGATTCATCAGAACAGACGGCCTAATGCCTGCCGCTTCCGCCTGCATCACCTGTGCCCGTCCCATCTCCAGTCCTTCTTCTGTGATAAAGGAATTCAGTGCCATATTCTGTGATTTAAACGGTGCCACCCGATAGCCATCCTGTTTAAAGATCCGGCACAGTCCGGCTGCCAGCAGGCTCTTTCCTGCGTTGGACATGGTTCCCTGTATCATAATTGCTTTTGCCATGATTTATCTCCTCACTTTCCGAATCTTTTCTATTAATTGTTCGTTTTCTGTATGCAGCTTTACTGCGATCCGGTAACAGCCTTTCCAGAGTCCGGGATAATTGCTGCAGTCCCGGATCATCACACCTTCCTGCAGAAGCTTTTCATACAGATCAGGCTCTCCCTCAAAAAACAGATAATTTGCCTGGGAGTCCAGCACCGGATATCCCATTTTCATCAGTTCCTCCCGCAGGAATTGCCGTTCCTGAAAGATCAGTGTTCTCGCCTTCTCCACATAAGCTGTTTCCCTCAGCGCCACAATTCCGGCTTCCTGCGCCGGTGTGGATACATTCCACGGCTGTAGCTGAGCTTCGATCTGCGTCATCAGTGTTTCGCCGGACGTAATTCCATAGCCCAGTCGTAATCCTGCCATCGCATATCGTTTGGTAAATGCTTTCAGAAGAAACAGATACTTCTTTCCTTTCAGTTCACCTTTTAAGGTATGTACTTCCGGTTCCGGAACAAAATCAAGAAAACATTCATCCACCACCAGATAAATCTGTCGTTTTTCGCAGAGGGTTACAATCTTTCGAAGAAGTTTCGGATCCATCAGAATACCGGTCGGGTTGTTTGGGTTACACAGAAAAACCATTTGCAGATCTTCTTTTTTCAGTCTGTCCAGAATCCTGTCCTGCAAAGTAAATCCCTCTTCTTTTTTCAGGATCTCTCTGTTCACCTCACATCCCACAGCTTCCAGTGCCTGGGCATATTCTGCAAAGGTAGGTGCCAGTACCAGCGCTCTTTTCGGCTTTACCGCCTGCACCAGTGCAAAGATCAGTTCTGCCGCCCCGTTTCCACAGATCAGCCATTCCACCGGAACCTGTTCATATTCCGCCAGCGCCTGCTTCAGCTTTTCCTGACAGGCATCAGGATAATGGCAGACCCGTTCCATGCTGTCTTTTGCCGCCCGGATGACCCCGGGCGGTGTTCCAAGCGGATTGATATTCGCTGAATAATCCAGCACATCCGGGTGGCGGTAGATATCTCCGCCATGTATGTATTCTTTCATGAGTCCGTTGTTTCTCCTTTTTGTATCTGTTTTTTCTTTTATTGGTACATTGTAACTGTTCATTAGGTAGCATTCCGCGAATTGTTTTGGCATGTTTTTGTCAAAATGCCATCACCGAAGGTGATTAGAAATGCTTTTTGACTCGTCACTGTGAGGGTACTGAACAGTTACGGTATATTTATATAAACACGCAGACCAGAACACGCACCAGTCCGAATACCACAAGTGACAGTACCGTTCCTGCATACATCAGTTTGTGAGATCTTATGATATCCTCAATCTCTACTTTCCGGATCGGATCACCGATATATGGTTTTTTATGCAGTTCTCCAAAATACCAGGCATCTCCTGCCAGCCGGATATCCAGTGCACCGGCCATCACAGCTTCTGTCTGCGCAGAGTTCGGGCTGGCGTGTTTTCTGCGGTCGCGAAGATAGATTTTCTTTGCATTTTTTCCATCCATACCGATCAGCCAGGCTCCTGCGATCATCAGCCAGGCGGAAAGTCTTGCCGGAATATAATTCAACACATCATCCAGTTTTGCCGCCGCTGTTCCAAAATACCGGTATCTGTCGTTCACATAACCCACCATGGAGTCCATGGTATTCACACTTTTATAGGCAAAGCCCAGCACTGCGCCACCGATCATCATGTAAAACAGCGGGGCAATGATACCGTCGGAAGTATTCTCTGCAACGGTTTCAACTGCTGCTTTGGTTACACCTTCTTCGGTCAGATTCTGCGTGTCACGTCCCACGATCATCGATACAGCGTAACGGCTTTTTTCAATATCTCCGGTCTGCAGCGCGTCGTAGACTTTTTTACTCTCGTCACGAAGGGATCTTGCCGCCAGCAGCTGGTAGCACATAAAGCTCTCCAGCGCCACCCCCAGCCAGGTGCGGAATCCATACGCCAGATGCAGGATCAGCCATGGGACAAAAGACGAAGCCGCCACGATTCCCACCACCAGCAATCCTCCGGCGATCCGTTCTCCTGTTTTTGTTTTCGGAAATATCTTCCGCAGGATCTTCTCTAAAAATGTAATCCCATGCCCGATGATACGCACCGGATGATACAGCCATCTGGGATCCCCAAAACACAGATCCATAAGGAATCCCAGTACTACTGCAAGTAATGTCCACTTCATCTTTTCTTCCTCTTTCTGTAGCCATCTGCTTTTTTGCAGTTACGCCTTTTCTATTTCTGTTCTTATTATCTACACTACTGTTGTTTTGTCATTTATATCGGATTTAACACACGCAGCACCGGCTGCTGTCCTGATGCATCGCTCCACGCAGCCGGATCTGCTTCTGCTTCATATCCTTCTCCGTTGCCCACATGCCACTCATAAAAGGCTTTTTTTCTATCTGCGAATCGTTCCAGCACTGCCATGATAATGCCACCATGGACGACAAAAGCAGCGGATTCTGTTCCATCTTCCGCGCAGAGCTTCAATCCTTCCAGGAATCCCTGACAGGCCCTGTCCCGGAATTCCTGTGGATCTTCCCCTCCCGGGAAGGGCAGGGTTGCATTGCTGTCCACCCACGCCTGATACTCGGCATCTCCGGTCATTTCCTTCCAGTTTTTGTTTTCGAATCTTCCGAAATCACACTCTCTCAGGTTCTGAATCACCTGCTGCTCCTGGCCCGGATAGATACAGGCTGCTGTCTGACGGCAGCGAAGCAGAGGACTTACAAAAAGTCTTTCTGCTTTCGGATAGTTCTGTTTTTTCAGCTGTTCCTGATCCTCTTCCAGAACCGGTTCATCGGTGATCCCGATATAGCGATTCAGCTGATTCCCAGGTGTTTTCCCATGCCGGATCAGATATATTCTCATCTGTTTTCTCCTTTTCTCACTTGAGCTGTGTTCCGATCCCACAGCAGACGCGCACTACCTGAGCTGCATGTGCCGCAAGTTTTGTACATACCCGACCGCATGCTTCTCTCCATTCCCGGTCTTTCGCGTCCATCGGGACGATTCCGTAGCCTACTTCATCCGTTACAATGATCAGATCAGGATTTTCTTTCCATATTATTTCTGCAAGATCCCGGACTGATCCTCCTTCGTCCAGTTCTCTTCGGATAAAGGAGTGGAAATGATGGACTGCTTTTGCTGTTTTCAGATCTTCTATCGTGCAGGTCTGACCGTCTTTCCAGTCGGGATCGGTCAGGTTGTATGTCTTTGATGCGTAAGATTGTTTGCCCTGGTAAGCACCGCCGATTATTAATATCATTGTTGGTTCTCCTTTTTAATGATAAGTTTGTTGGGTAGGTTGTGGTGGATTCGGTCGATTGCTCATCGCCTCGCGGCCGCGGGTCTGCGCTCGGTCTGAGCCTGTAGT
>OIYE01000906.1_pt1 | contig 19218 bp, 16 predicted proteins | sample 1588091 | NCBI WGS metagenome assembly OIYE01 (sample SAMN03283265) | human gut metagenome | biome: human-associated habitat; material: feces | host: Homo sapiens | place: USA | collected 2013 | reverse complement strand
AAATTGCTTATTTGTGCAAGCACAAACGCAATTTATACTTTTGACACTTACATCAAAATAAGAAAAAAATTAAAGTTCGACAAAAAGTACAAAGATTTGTATTGAAATTTAGAAAATACATGCTATACTTTGAAAAGTATAGATAATTAACACAAAGTGTATAAATAAATGGGGATGAAATAGAATATGGAAGCAACAAGATTACAGATGCAGAACTTCCTGATCTTTTTATTAGATCTGGTGGGAGTTACTGTTGGTTATTTTGCAGCAGTATGGCTGCGGTTTGGAAATATTGAAACAGGGTATACCGTGATGGGGAACGATACGTATTATCGTTGGTTTATTGCAATTGTAGTACTTATGATGATCTACTTTCTGTTTCGTCCGAATCGTGGTTTTTTTAAGCGCAAATTTATAGAAGAAATGAGAATGAATTTGCAGACGGTCATTCTGATGGCAGCAGGAATGGCGATGGTTGCATTCCTGATCCAAGATGCAAAAGATTACTCCAGATTTATCTATATCTTTACTTCTGGATTCAGTTTTGTATGGATGCAGATCACACATCGAGTTTATCGGAAGTATTGGCTATCAAGAAGAAAGGATCATTCTTATGCAAGAAAGATGATGATCATCACAACGAGTGATCATGCAGAAGAAGTGATCGGGAATATCATGGAAGAGAAGAACTGGGATCTGTGGATCACAAGTGTTGCAGTTGTGGACAAAGATATGACAGGATGGCTCATCAACGAGATTCCGGTTGTAGCACATTCATATCGAAGTATTTTTGAATATGCGATGCGGTCGGTTGTAGATGAAGTATTCTTATATATACCGATGGATGACGAATTTCCAATCGCGATGACAATACAGAACCTTGAGGACATGGGAATTAAGACGAATCTTAACATTTCCCAGTTTCAGATCAATGAGAATCTGGAACGATCACTTGAGAAAGTTGGTCCTTATGAAAGTGTAAGTTTCTCTGGTCATAATGTATCATTTGTCATGCTGATGATGAAGAGAGCAATGGATATTGCCGGGGGATTGGTTGGAATGTTGATCACAGCAATCGCAGTGATCATTGTTGGACCGCTGGTAAAGTTAGAATCACCGGGGCCGCTGTTCTTCTCACAGAAGAGAGTTGGGAAGAATGGAAGGATCTTCAAGATCTATAAGATCCGTTCGATGTATCAGGATGCGGAAGAGCGCAAGAAAGAGCTTATGGCACAGAATGAGATGGACGGCTTGATGTTTAAGATGAAAGACGATCCGAGAATCACCAAGGTTGGAAAGTTTATCAGGAAGACTAGTATTGATGAACTTCCACAGTTTTGGAATGTACTGAAGGGGGATATGAGCCTGGTAGGGACAAGACCGCCTACAGTGGATGAGTTTGAACAGTATTGTGCTTACCATAAGAAGAGACTTTGCCAGAAGCCTGGACTGACTGGGGTTTGGCAGGTGAGTGGAAGAAGTACGATCACAGACTTTGAGGAGATTGTTCAGATGGATGTTGATTATATCGATCATTGGTCTATCTGGAGGGATATTGGGATATTGTTTAAGACAGTGTGGCTTGTTGTTTGTGGGGATGATGGGGCACAGTAGGTAGATTTGAGAGTGTGGAGTTGTGGATTAGTTGATTGTTGATTGAATGAAGGGAACTATCAAATTGAAAAAAAGAGGTAACAAGAATTTAAGAATTGCGATGATCGGTCATAAGGTTGTTCCATCTAGAAGAGGTGGAATTGAACGTGTATTGACGATTATGTGTCCATTAATGATAAAAAAAGGCCACCAAGTAACATGCTTTAACCGATTTGGCGATAAAGTGGAAAATGAATATGTAAAAACTGCAAAAAGGAAAAAGTATAGGGGAGTTCAGTTAAAGAAAGTAATAACGATCAATAAAAGAGGATTAGCAGCGATGACATCCTCTTTTTCTGCTGCAATTTGTGCAGCATTTGGAAAATATGATATTGTACATTTTCATGCAGAAGGACCAAGTGCATTTCTATGGATTCCGAAACTGTTTGGAAAGCGCTGTATCGTAACGATTCATGGAATTGACTGGGCGAGAGATAAATGGAAACACGGATTTGGTTCCAGATATATTAAGTTTGGGGAATATATTGCAGCAAAGTATGCAGATGAAGTGATTGTATTAAGTGAAAAAGTACAGAAGTATTTTAAGAAGTTTTATGATAGAGATACTGTTTTGATTCCGAATGGGGTTATGACGCATGAGAATCAGAAAGCGGATTTGATCACTCAGAAATTTGGACTTCATAAGGATGAGTATATTTGTGCGTTATCACGACTGACAGAAGAAAAGGGAATACATTTCTTGATTGAGGCTTATAAGGAACTCAAAACAGATAAGAAACTGGTGATCGCTGGGGCTACGAGTGATACGGATGGGTACGTGAAGATGCTGAAAGAGATGGCTGGAAATGATCCGAATATTATCTTTACTGGATTTGTTTCAGGGAAGTTGCTGGAAGAGATTTATAGTAATGCTTATGTCTATGTGCTGCCTTCTAAGTTGGAGGGGATGCCACTTAGTCTGCTTGAGGCTATGAGCTATGGAAACTGTGTGATCGGGTCTGATATTGCTGAGATTGCTGATGTGGTTGAGGATAAGGCGATATTGTTTAAGAAGGCTAATGTGGAAGACCTTAAAGAAAAGCTACAGATGGTTTGTGATGATGTGGAGCTTGTGGAGAAGTATAAGAGTGAAGCATCTGGGTATATCTGTGGGAAGTATAATTGGGAAGATGTTGTGGAGAGAACATTGAGAGTATATCAGAAGGGAAAAAAGATCAATGAAAATCTTAATGATAAATAAGTTTTTATATCCTAATGGTGGATCAGAAACATATATCTTCAAATTAGGAGAATATTTAGAAAAACAGGGACATAAAGTAGAGTTTTTTGGAATGGAACATGAAGGAAGATGTGTAGGAAACAATGTAGATGCGTATACATCTGATATGGACTTTCATGGTGGAAGTAAACTTGCAAAGTTAACATATCCATTAAAAACAATCTATTCCAAAGAAGCAAGAACAAAGATTAGACAGGTACTGGATGATTTTCAGCCAGATGTGTGTCATATTAATAACTTCAACTATCAGTTGACACCAAGTATTATTGTAGAAATCCAGAAATGGAGAAAAGAGACAGGAAAGAACTGCAGAATCGTATTTACAGCACATGACTATCAGCTTGTCTGTCCAAACCATATGTGTAACAATCCTAACACACATGAAAACTGTGAAAAATGTTTAGGTGGACATTTCTTAAATTGTACAAAAGGAAAATGTATCCATGGAAGCACCGCAAAGAGTGCAGTTGGAACTATGGAAGCTGAGTTTTGGAAATTAAAAGGAACTTATAAATATATTGATGCAATGATCTGTTGCAGTCATTTTATGAAAGAAAAGTTAGATAGTAATCCATTGTTTGCAAAGAAAACAATCGCATTACATAACTTTATTGATAAAGTAGAATGGAAGAATACAGAGAAAAAAGACTATGTTCTGTATTTTGGACGTTTTTCTGAAGAAAAGGGAATTGGGACATTAATTGATGTATGTAAGTTATTACCAGATGTTCCATTTATCTTTGCTGGAACTGGTCCGTTAGAAGATCAAATTGAAGGAATTCCAAACATTAAGAATGTCGGATTCCAGACAGGCAAAGATTTAGAAAAACTGATCAGAGAAGCAAGATTTTCTATTTATCCGTCTGAATGGTATGAAAACTGCCCATTCTCAGTGATGGAATCACAGATGTATGGAACTCCAGTATTAGGAGCGAACATTGGTGGAATTCCAGAGCTGATTCAGGAAGGAAAAACAGGAGAATTATTTGAAAGTGCAGATGCAGTTGATTTGAAAGAAAAGATTAAACATCTGTGGGAAGATAAGGAACTAACAGCTTCTTATACAGAAAATTGTAAAGATATCAGTTTTGATACAATTGATGAGTACTATGAGAAGTTGATGAAGATTTATACAGGAAGAGTTCGAGGAAATCGAGCAGCAAGTAAACAAAAAGGGAAGTTGAGTGAGAAAAATATGAGTAAAGATAAGAAAGTTAAGAAGTTAAATGGTACAGTTATTGTTACATATCGTTGTAATGCAAGATGTAATATGTGTAATCGTTACAAGAAACCATCTACACCAGATGAAGAAATCAGCTTAGAAACAATTAAGAAGTTACCACCAATGTATTTTACAAACATTACTGGTGGAGAACCATTTATCCGTACAGACTTAAAAGATATTGTACGTGAATTACAGAAAAAATCCGATCGTATCGTTATTTCAACAAATGGTTTCTTTACAGATCGTATCGTAGATCTGTGTAAAGAGTTTCCTAATGTTGGAATTCGTATTTCTATCGAAGGATTAGAAGAAACAAATAATAAGATCCGTGGATTAGAAAACGGATTCCAGCGTGGATATACAACATTAAAGAAATTAAGACAGATGGGTATGAAAGACGTTGGATTTGGTATGACAGTACAGGATGCAAACTGTAAAGACTTAGTACCTCTTTATAAGATTTCAGATAAGATGGGAATGGAATTTGCAACAGCTTCTTTACATAACAGTTTTTACTTTGTAGAAGCAAAGAATATTATCAAAAACCGTCCAATGGTTGCAAAACAGTTTGAAAACTTAGTAAATGAACTATTAAACAGCAATTCACCAAAGAAATGGTTCCGTGCTTACTTTAACCATGGATTGATCAATTATATTTATGGACAGAAGAGATTACTTCCATGTGATATGAGTTTTGACACATTCTTTATTGATCCATATGGTGATGTTATGCCATGTAATGGAACAAAAGATAAAGAAGTTATGGGTAACTTAAATGAACAGAGTTGGAATGAATTATGGAATAGTAAAGAAGCTGAGGAAGTTCGTAAGAAAGTTCGTTGCTGTGACCGTGATTGCTGGATGATCGGTTCTGTATCACCTGCTATGCATAAGTATATTTGGGTTCCTGCTCTTTGGGTTATGAAGCATAAATTCTTACGTTTCTTTAAGAAGAAAAAATATAGCATGTATGAAAACAAGATTGTTCGTGATTATAAGAAGGGTGTTGTTACGAAAGAAGAACTTGATAAGTGTTCTACTTGCGATATGTGTGCGACGATTAATGATGGATTGTCTGCGGCTTCTAAGGAACAGTTAGTTGGTAAGAGTGGAGAAGAGATTGTGGATGCGGATATTGCTAAGCAGATGGAGAAGTAGAAGATGAATATATTGATTGTAAATCCGATTGTATATACGTCTGAAACAAAAAATATTATAAGAGCTAATTCGATTAAGGATACAATGATTTATGATTTATGTTTAGCTTTTGAAAAAAAAGGTCATAATGTGACATTGTATGCTGCTGAACCATTTAAACCAGAAAATAAAGAAAAATATCCATTCAAAGTTATATGGGGAAAATGTAAGTTTAAATCAATTTTTATGCCACATTGTTTTCCTTATATGTATAATTTATCAAAATACATAAAGAAAAATGAGAGTAATATAGATCTTATTATTTGTAGTGAAGTTTTTTCAATTAATACATTAAATGCTGTTTTGACAAACAAGAGCAAAGTTATAGTTTGGCATGAGTTAGCAAAACATAATGCGATGATGAAAAAATTACCATCAAAGATATGGTACAATATTGTAGCACGATTTTTGATGAGAAATGTAAAAGTGGTAGCAAGATCAGAAGAGGCAAAGAGTTTTATAAAAAAATATTGTAGGGATACTGATTCAAAAATTATTGAACATGGAGTAAATCTGGATAAATTTATATATTCAACGGATAAAAAGGATTATTTTGTAGTTTGTTCTCAATTAATTGAAAGAAAGAGAATTGATGGGATTTTATTAAAATTTGGAGAATATTTAAAAATCAGTGGCAACTCAAGCGAATTAATTATAATTGGAGATGGAGAATTAAAATCTTCGTTAGAGCAACTGAGTAGAGGATTAGGATTAGAAGAAAAGATTATTTTCAAGGGAAAACTAAATCATGAAGAATTATTACCATATTTAGCTCATGCGAAAGCACTCTTAGTTAATACAATTAAAGATAATAGCATGATTTCTATAGTGGAATCTATTGCTGTGGGTACTCCAGTAGTGACAACAGAGATACCATTAAATGCATCATATATAAAAAAATATAAATTAGGTATTGCTACAGAATGGGATCAACAGGATCTAATGAAAATAGTAAATGATAACGAAGTATATGTTAATAATTGCCTAAAATATCGTGAAAAATTGTCGACCTTGTCAAAGGTTGATGATTTTATGAATTGCTTTAGAAAAATGAAAGAGAGTTAATAAAGGAGAGCAGATGAAAACACAAAATAAGATACATTATGGGGCATTAGATGGTTTAAGAGCTTATTCAGCCATAGGTGTTGCGATGATGCATATTTTATCAAATGGAAAATATAAAGTAAGTGGTTTTGTGTTTGATCCATTTATACAATCGTTAGGAAATTTAGTATTTCTCTTTATGATGATTAGTGCATTTTCTATGTGTTGCGGATATTATGATAGGTTAATTAATCAGGAGATATCAGTAGAAAAGTTTTATGCCAGAAGATATAAGAAAATATGGCCATTTTTTGCTATTTTATGTTTTGTCGATATAATAATATCTCCAAGTATAAATGCAGTATATGAATTGTTTGCAAATTTGACACTATGTTTTGGACTTTTACCAAATGCTAATATATCAGTAATCGGCATTGGCTGGTTTTTAGGATTAATATTTGTGTTTTATATGATTTTTCCATTTTTTTGTTACCTGATTAGTAATAGAAATAGAGCATGGGGGACATTTATTATTTCCATGATTTTTAATGTAATATGTAGAATTTATTTTTTTGATAATAATCATGTAATAAGTGGATTTGATGTAAGAGGAAATATTATATATTCAGCAATGTTTTTTATGTTAGGTGGAATCCTATTCTTATATAAAAATAGCATATATGAATTTTGCCAAAAGAAAAAAATATTAATAGCATTGTTAACAGTAATAATTGCAGGAATATATTTTTACCAAGGAAAGTCAGAACCATTTATTATGTTAGTATTATTTGGATTACTACTAATTTATTCTATTGCATCCCAAAATAATACAGGAAAAATTCTTTCCAATAAATTTACTAAGTTTATTGGAAATATTAGTTTAGAGATTTATTTGTGCCATATGGTCTTTTATCGAATGATAGAAAAAGTACATATGAATCATTTATTTGGAAATGAAATTTTATCATATATAGTTACTGTAATTATGACATTAGCATGTGCGATTATTTTTTCTTGTGTTGTAAAATATCTATTGGAAAAAATGATGCAAAAGAAATTATGAAAGAGAGAGAAGTTATGTATAAAATAGCTTATGTAGTTCCTTTTTTTGGAAAGTTTCCTAAAGGATTCGAATTTTGGTTATTAAGTTGCAAATGTAATCCTACGATAGATTGGTTGATATTTACAGATGATCAAACACCATATGATTATCCTGAAAATGTAAAAGTGACATATTTTTCATTTGAAAAAATGAAAGAAAGAATTCAGAGAATTTTTGATTTCCCAATATCATTGGAACGTCCGTATAAACTTTGTGATTATAAACCATCATATGGAGAAGTATTTAAAGATGAATTAGCAGGATATGATTTTTGGGGAAATTGCGATATTGATTTGGTTTGGGGAAATATAAGAAAATTTTACACAGATGAAATTTTAGAAAAATATGAAAAAGTTGGTTTTAATGGACATTCAATGCTATACAAAAACACGCCAGAAATTAATGCTAGATATCGAACACATATAGAAGGTATAGACTATTATAAAGATGTGTATACCACAGATAAAGGTTATGCGTTTGATGAGCCAGGAATGGATAATATTTATAAAAAACTTGAAATTTCGGTATATGAAAAAATCGATTTTGCTAATCTATTGAAATATGATTACGGATTTTATTTAGATTGGGAAGCAAAAGAGGATGCATATAAAAATGAGCATCAAGTTTTCACATGGAAAAATGGGCAATTACTTAGACATTATCTTGCAAATGGTAAAATACATCAAGAAGAATATATGTATTTGCATTATTGGTGTCGACCAACGACGTTTAGAATTTCTGAGTACAAAGAGCAGAAACAGTATTTGATTTATGCTGATACAACAACTGATAAATTCTATGAAATTACGCCTGAATTAATAATGAAGAGAAGCAAAAGAAGTAAAGTTAAATTTTATGCAAAAGTATTATGGTTCAACCGAAAGAAGATAACATTAGAAAGAATTATATTTAATATCAAAGGTATGTTAAAGTATAAAGAAGATTAGGGGTAATAAATAATGAGATTGTATGTGATATTTGATAAATTCAGAAGGTATTGGAGACAGATACGTATGTTAACAATACGTGATGGATGGAAAAAGATGGATTACATAAAAAAACATAATATGTTTGCGCAGGTTGGAGAGAATTGTTATTTTCAATCTAATATATTACCAGCAGAACCATTTTTAGTATATTTACATAATAATGTTGCTATCTCTGCAGGAGTACGTTTAGTTACGCATAGTGCCTTAAATACGGTTTTTAATCATGAAGAAAATACAGATACTTATTTATGTAGATATGGTAAGGTTGAAATCGGAAATAATGTTTATATTGGAGCAGATGTAATAATTAATTATGGAGTTACAATTGGAGATAATTGTATTATTGCTGCAGGGGCTGTAGTGACTAAAGATGTTCCAGCAGGAAGTGTTATTGGAGGCGTTCCGGCAAAACAGATTGGAACATATGACGATGCTAAAAGAAAAGCAAAAGAGTTTTCTAAACCATATTTAGATATGGGGTTGAGGGAGCCATGTACAGTTGAAGAGATGATGAATAAAATTGAGAAGTGATTATACAATGAAAGGAAGATGCAAATTAATGGGGAAAAGTCAAAAAAGATATGTGTGGGTTGATTATATAAAAATATTTGCATGTTTATTGGTTGTATTTGGTCACTTATATATGTCAATGATGGCAGGTGGTTGGATAAAAGAAACGGCAAGATATTATTGTTGGCCAGTACAAACAATTTATACATTTCATGTACCATTATTTTTTATATGTAGTGGTTTCTTATATCAATCTTCCAATAAAAACAAAGAATGGACATTAGAAAAACATGTTAAGAATGTGAAACGAAAATTGTTAGCTTTAGGAGTTCCGTATTTTACATTTTCCATTATAACATTAGTGTTGAAAATTGTATTTTCATCAGAGGTTAATAATCAAGCAACACCAATATTAAGAACATTATTTATAGAACCAATAGCACCATATTGGTATTTGTATACATTGTTTTTTTTATTTTGCATTGTTCCATATTTTAAAGATAAACAGTTGATGAAAAAGATTTTTGTAGGAGCTGTATTTTTCAAAGTATTATATGTAGTATGGCTTTGTAATTTCAATCTTCCAGATATAGTAAACAAGATTTTAGCAAATTTAGTATGGTTTTTACTAGGAATGTTGATATCAGAAATTTATATGTCTAAGACATTGATTAAAGATTGGATGAATGTCGTGATTTTGGGAGTGGGATTAGGAATATCATGGATATATTATTCAAAGCCCCTTGAAAATAATGTACTTCAATTTGTAATAGGTAGCTGTATGATTTTTCCGATACTTTATTTTTTTATGAGCATAAGCCCAGACAAAGAAGGAAGATTTGTACATAAATTAAATCAGTATTTTATGCCTGTATACGTGTTACATACTATAATTGCAGCTATGTTAAGAAGTATATTATTAAAAATAGGAATAGCAAATTTTCTATTACATTTTTCTATAGAATTGATAGCAAGTATATTAATTCCTATTGTTATATATGAGATTGCATCTAAGAATTGGATCTTATTATTTTGGTTTGAACCAGTAAAGGCATTGAAAATGAAAAGGAAGAAAAATGAGAATTAAGGAATTGATTTTAAAAAGTATTAAGTCGAAAACATTACTAACAGATATTTTTGGATATGGTTTAATTGTAACTAAATTTTCAGATAAATATTTAGCTGGTCAAGTTACTATGTATAAATCGTATAGTTGGTTAAAAAAAAGATTTTGGAAAGAAGTTCAGACAAAAGAAGAGTTAGAACTAAATGAAATGCCAGCCAAAAAAGATTATGTATGGTTTTGTTGGTTACAAGGAATTGATTCAGCACCAAAGTTGGTACAAGATTGTTATAATTCAATAAGATACTGGTTAAAAGATAAGGAAATAATTGTAATAACAAAAGAAAATTATAAACAATATGTAGAGTTTCCAGATTATATTATTGAAAAATGGGAAAAGGGTATTATAAGTAATACGCATTTTTCTGATTTATTGAGATTAGAATTATTGATACGACATGGGGGATTATGGTTAGATGCTACGACATATTTAACAGGACCATTACCTAACTATATAGAAGATAATAATTTCTTTGTTTATAGAAATGGTTGGATGGATATGGAAATGATTAATATGGGCAGTTGGCTGATGTATAGTAAAAAGAGTAATAATTACTTATTAACAGAAACAAGAAAACTTCTTTATAAATATTGGAAAAAATATAATTACTTGAAAAATTATTTTTTGTTACATATGTTTTTTAGAATGGTAACAGATGAAAATCCTGAAGAGTGGGAGAAAGTTCCGATGATTAGTCAAATAGATTCTCATTATATGATGAGAGAATTAAATAGAAAATACAATGAAGAAAGATGTATAGAAATAATGAAAATAACATCTGTGCATAAACTAACATATAAATTCGAAACAGGAAATATAGAAAATAAAATAGTAGATAACTTAGAAAATTTATATAGGAAGTTAAATTGAAATGGAGTTGTAAGATGTCTAGATATACTGTAGTTTGTAGAACAAGAAAATATGGTGTTAAAGCTATTATAACTATTACTATATTATTTATTTTAGTCTTATTTGAAGTGCTTGGCGGTAGAAGTTATTTTGATGAAATTTTAGGTTTATGTGGTATGTTATATATGATATTGTTATTATTTGCCAGAAGGCTGACAAACGAAGATAAAATATCAGTTTTGCTTTTGTTAACGGTAATATGTATTGGTGTACTGTCTAATGTTTATAGTAAAATTAATGTATCAATATATTCTGTTTTAGTGGATCTTGTTGTAGAGTCTAAATTTTTATGGGTATTTTTCGCAACAAAATATTTTGTTACGAAAGTAGAAATGAAAGATGTGAGTAGGATTCTAAGACCATTTGCAAAGATTTTTGCTGTTACAGCTATGATTTTTGCATTAATATCCCAAGTTGTAAATATAGGAATGACGGGGAGTGAAAGATATGGGTTGAAGGAATTTAAATTTTTCTTTCCTATGTCATTTCAATTTTTAGCAGTGGCAATGGTAGCAATTGCTGTAATATCAAATAAACAATCAAGAAAAAACTATAGATACTATATTTGCATGTGTATAGCTTTAATATTAGCAACTAAAAGTTCACCCTTATTATTTTCAGTATTTTTTTTGATATTATTAGTGTATTTAAAAAAGAGAGAAGAACTAAAAACAAGTACGCTCGTCATATTAGGGGTACTAGTACTAATATTAGGAACATTTCAAATACAGACATATTTGTTAAATGAGAATGCTCCAAGATATTTATTCTTTTATTATGGAGGAAAAACAGCTAATACTTATTTTCCGTTTGGAGCTGGTTTTTCAACATTTGGATCTGATCAAGCTGCAAGAAATTATTCTGAATTATATTTTCGATATGGTTTTAATGGATTATTTGGAATGAATCAAAAAGATGGTTCATTTTTGAGTGACACGTTCTGGGCGATGGCATTGGGACAATTTGGATGGATTGGTTTTATTTTATATGTTATTGTTTATATTAGAATTTTTAATAGTATAAAGAAAGTGAAATTGAATTTAGAACAGAGAGCTTTTTGTTATGCAGCGTATGCGGCACAGTTAATACATGCTGTTGGTTCAGCAATATTGTCTAGTTCAGCAGGCGTTATTAGTGCAATTGCAATAGGAATGGTATTAGGTGGAAGTTATAGCAAAAATAGAAATAAAAAATAGGAGTAAAGATGGGAAAGTATAAATATTTATTTAAAAATATAGGGATTATGACTATTAGTAATTTTGGAACAAAAATACTTTCATTTTTAATGGTTCCATTGTATACTAATTTACTTTCAACTAGTGAATATGGTACATATGATTTATATCAAACAACATTATTTTTATTTGTTCCTATTTTATCATTGAATATAGCAGATGCAATCATGCGTTTCAGCATGGATAAAAATCAAAAATTAGAAGAAATTATAGGAATTGCATTTAGAATATTTCTAAAAGCAACAGCTGTTTGTATTGTTTTAACAGTTATAAATTATAAATTAAATATTTTTAAAGTATTTAATTCGTATATACACTTTTTTTGTATATATTTTGCTGTTAGCTTATTGTTTGATATTTTAAGCCAATTTGCAAGAGGTACAGAAAAGATTTTAGATGTTGGTATAGCTGGAATTATTAGTTCAGTTACAATGTTAGTAAGTAATATTTTATTTTTAGTATATTTTCATATGGGATTAACAGGATATTTTCTAGCTAATTGCTTGGCATATATATTATCAGATGCTTATTTGTTTATACGATTAAAAATATGGAAATATATTAAAGTACAAAATATTAATAAAGAAGTTCAGAAAGAAATGGTAAAATATAGTGTGCCAATGGGATTAGGAAATATAGGTTGGTGGATTAACAATGTTTCTGATAGGTATATAGTTACATGGATTTGCGGAGTAGGTGTGAATGGAATATATTCAGTTGCCTACAAAATACCATCTTTATTATCTATGTTCCAACAAATATTTAATCAAGCATGGACTATATCAGCTGTAAAAGAATACGATTCTAATAAAAACGAATTTTATAGTAATGTATACAATTGTTATAATATAGGAATGATACTGACATGTTCTGTGTTAATATTGTTTGATAAAGTGATTGCAAAAATCTTGTTTGGAAAAGGATTTTATTTAGCATGGCAGTATGCTCCATTTTTAATGATTTCTGTAGTTTTTGGAGCATTGGTACAGTTATTAGGTGGGATATTTGCAGCTACAAAAGAATCTGTGGTTTTTGGAAAAACTATTATGATAGGTGCAGTTATTAATACAATTTTAAATATTGTTTTAGTATATTGCATGGGAGCAATAGGAGCGGCTGTAGCGACATCTGTATCATATATGATTATATGGGCAATTCGATTAAGGGAAATATATAAAAGAATGGAATTGAATATAAATTTAAAAAAAGATATATTCGCTTATATAATATTATATGTGCAAGCTATAGGATTAATTATAAGTAATAATTTTTTGAAAGAAAGTATAATAATTCAGATTGTAAGTCTGTTAATTTTGATTTTAATTTATTTTAGAACAATAAAGAAATATTTAATGAGAATATTAAAAAGATAAAAAATTATAAAATCTAGGAAAAGTAAATAGAGGAACTAAAAATGCTAAAAGAAGTTACAAAAAGAATAGTTACCAATGTATTAATAGCGTTTTATCAGCCGTTATTATTTGCTATTTTGCTTTCGATGTTATTTATGTTTATGTATTTATATGTCCACTATCCAGAAGAGTCGCAAAAAAATTGGCTTTCAGCGGTTAAAGTATGGGGAAAACATTTAAAAAGAGATTCAAAATTCAGAAAAATGTTTTATTTATCATTTTGTTGTGCGATGATTTTATTTCGGACATTATTAAACAGGTCAATTAGTACTAATCCATTAGAAGATGTATGGGGAGTTTGGGGAATATATAAATTTGATGTTAATCTTGGACAAATGGTGTTAACAACAGAATGTATAGAAAATGTGATATTATTTGTGCCATATATGATATTGATATTATATAATTTTTCAGATAGGTTATTGAAAGATAATTTGAAATTAAGTCAGATATTAAAGAAAAGTTTTTTGATTTCTTTTTTGAGTTCATTTGTGATAGAGACGTTGCAATTAATTTTTCATGTTGGAACGTTTCAGATATCAGATTTGTTTTTTAATACATTGGGTGGAATAGCAGGAGGTATAATATATTTTCTTGTACAAACTTAAGTTCTCAGGGACCTTAAGAAATCAGTCTACAAAGTGAATAGTTATATTGAATAAAAATACGAAAAAATTTGAAAAATAGGTTCACTTTTTATAAAAAAGGAACTTTTATATTGTAAAGGGGAGAAAATACGAATGAATACAACATTAATTATCATGGCAGCAGGAATTGGCTCTAGATTTGGAGAAGGAATCAAACAGTTAGCCCAGATGGGACCAAACGGAGAGATCATCATGGATTATTCCATTCATGATGCAAAAGAAGCAGGATTTAATAAAGTAGTCTTTATTATCCGCAAAGACATTTTCAAGGAGTTTGAAGAGATCATCGGAAACAGGATCAAAAAACAGATCGATGTAGAATATGTATTTCAGGAAGTTGATGATCTGCCAGAAGGTTTTGAAGTACCAGAAGGAAGAACAAAACCATGGGGAACAGGACAGGCAGTCTTATGCTGCAAAGATGTAGTGAAAGAACCATTTGTGATCATCAATGCAGATGATTATTATGGAAAAGAAGCATTTGTGAAACTGCATGATTTCTTAGTATCTGGAGAAGACCTTGGAAGAGAATTTACCATGGGAATGGGCGGATTCATTTTAAAGAACACATTAAGCGACAATGGAACAGTGACCAGAGGAGTCAGTGTTGTTGATGAGAATGGTTTATTAAGCCAGGTACATGAGACAACAGGAATCGAAATGGGAGAAGACGGACAGATCAAATGCGACAGCGAAGAAGTACAGAAATGGATCAGTCCAGAAGATAAGGTATCCATGAACATGTGGGCAGGATATCCAGAATTTTTGGATTTCTTAGCAGAGGATTTCAAAGATTTCCTTGCAAATGTGGAAGAAGGAGATTTAAAGAGCGAATATCTGTTACCGAATATCGTGGACAAGCTTTTGAAAGAAGAAAGAGCGAACGTGAAGGTGCTGGAGACACAGGATCGTTGGTTTGGAGTTACATATAAGGAAGATAAAGAGACTGTGCAGGACGCTTTTAGAGAGTTGATTGCTGATGGGGTTTATGCGAAGATGCTTTGGGAGTAGATGAATAGGTGGTAGCCAATAGGATGTGTTTTTTGTATGAATCATATTTTATTGGCTATGTTTGAATTTGTATATGATAGAAAGTAAACGATATAGAAATTATTAGGGATATTATAGATGAAGAGTATAAAAGGTTTTTTGAAGTTTGAAGATGAAATATATAACTTTTTTTATGAAAATAGAATATTGTGTTTGTACCCTAAATCAAAAGATGATAGGGTTAATGAGTTAAGTTTGGGTGAGGGGAAAAAACGAATAGAAAAAGTCAGACAAGAAAAAATAGATAAAATATATTTAGATGGTTATTTACCTGAAAATGGTAAAGAAATAAAATTTGAAGTATTGAGAGATGAATCGTCTAATAATGGTTTTACTTATTTCAATGTATGTAGTTATTACATATATGAAAAAGAGAGAATTAAAAAGAGAGAAATAAAAATAGAAGAGTGTAAATATGAAAGAAAACAAGAAAAAATAGAAAATAAAATAAATGAGATAATAATTTTAGGAAGAGAGATAAATTATTTTTTTCTCCAGAGCAAGTATATACAAACATTCAAGATGGCACAGATGAATATGGTAACAAACTAGAATTAGTAGCATATAAAACAACTGAAAAAAGATGTTGTGGAGAATTGACATGGAAAGAAATTGATATAAAAATATATGTGAGAAGTAAAATAAGTTTGAATACAGATTTGTTGCAACCGATTAGTTTAGAGAGTGAATTGATTGTAGATTTTTCTAAAAGTGTAGATTTAGAATATTTAAAAGAAATTATAGAGGCATTAAAATCGACATTTGTCTATTTATGTAAGAGAGAAAGTATCGAATTTAAATTGATACAAACTGCATATAGAGATGAAAAAGAAAATAAAATATTTGGAGAATATATAATTATTGATAATGAAAAAGTAGATGAAATAAATGTAAATTTAAAAAAATACATAATAAAATATGAGTATTTAAAAGAAAAATTTATAGATTTAGTGAAAAAAATCTTAGATGGGGAATTATATATAGAACATATTCCACAAAGTTTAAAAGAGACAGAAAATTATAATTTATCACATATGTTGCTTGATTTTACAGCATTTGAGAGTGAATTTAATAATATTTATCCTGAAGATAAAGTTAGATCAGAGCAATTTATAGAAGTAAAAAAAGATTTATTAGAAGAAATAGAAAGTTATGAAAAAATTAAAAGTTATACAGGAAAAAGAAAAAAGTATTTAAAAAATTTTATGAGAAATATAGAACATATAGAAAATGGTCTGGGAGAAAAAATTAAACATGCAATTAAAGACTCCAAGAAGTATATAGATGTGTTTTTCAGATATTATTATTCAAGAAAATATAATAAAAAGGAAATGGATGATATGTGTGAAAGAATGAATAAGATACGTAACCAATTAGCACATGGGAATTTTTTATTAGAATTAACAAAGGATAATATATTTGATTTTAAAATATTAGAGTGTTTACTTTATATAATGCGTTTGAAAAATTTAGGATTGTTAGAAAATCAGATATACTGTGCAGTTTGTGGTGTTATGAAAATAAAGATTGAGGAAATTAGAGATATTAGAAGAATTTCACAAGGAGATGCTTAAACTAAGGAGTCCTTAAGTCTCAGGAACATTAAGAAATCAAATGCGTAAGGAAAAAACAGGAAGAATGAGATTTTATTAACGAGTAGAGGGTAAAATGACAGGGCTGTACTAGTCGATCACTGCAGTCAGATACAGAAATCCGTGTTTGATCGGGATATATGTAATGTCAATGGACCATGCCTGATTTGGCTTATCGATGACAGCGTTGCTGAGTAGATAAGGACAGACTTTCGCCTGTTGCATACGCTTAGACAGATTCATCTTAGGATAGATTGGATGAATGTCCATTTCATTCATATATCGTCTGGCTTTTAATTGTGCAGACATCTGTCTTGCACCCCAGGTTGTGAAAGCTTAAGTTCCCAGGGACATTAAGAAATCAGTCTACAAAGTAAATTGCAACATTAAACACAATTATTAAAAATATTCCGAACAAAATACACATTTAACGTATACATGAGTACATTATTGAAATGTTATTTTTAGAATTTAGGTGATGATTGAGGAAAAATGATAGATATTTAGTAATATACGGTGTATAATATTTATTATTTTTATGGATTAAAGGAGTAGCAATGTCAGAACAGAATTCTCAAGATAAGAAATTTCTTACATATAATCAACAAATGAAATTATTACGTTCAAAGAAGAATATTGTATGCGCTGAGACCCCGAATAAGAGTATACTAGTAAGATCTGGATATTTTAATATCATAAATGGGTATAAGAATCCGTTTGTCAGTTCTGTAAATGAAAATGGAGAGCATATTTATATTCCTGATACTAGTATAGATCAAATTTATTGTGTTAAGTTATTTGATGAAGATTTAAGATCATTTTTGCTTAAATATATTACAAAAATAGAAGAAGAAGTTCGGGCGTTGACAGGATATAAATTTGATGAATGTAATAATGATGGAATGATTTCGTGGTATGATACATCGGCATATGATGAAAGATATACTTTGCAAAATAAGATGGGAACAATTTCAAAAGCTTACAGTGAACTAAGTCGTAGCAAGCTTGACTATGTTAAATTTTATATGGATACTCATAAAAGAATTCCAACATGGATTATGATAAAGGTGGTTAATTTTTCTACATTTATTGATGTTTTACATTATAGTAAAATCCAAGTACCACATGCAATATGTAAATTGTATAATATGATGGATGAAAAGGGATATCCAAATGTTAAACTTTTGATAGGAAGTTTGCATTGGATGAGAAAGGTTAGAAATTCATGTGCACATAACGAGAGAATTTATTGTTTGACACGCTCCAATGGGAATAGATTTAGAGGGAATTCGAGTAGAATTTTAGAACCATATTTACGTATGCTTAGACCTGCGTATACGAGACATCGAGAACAAAAGTTATTTGATTTATTTGTGTATTTTAAATATTATTTACCACATAGAGAGTTTCAACAATTTGTATCAGAACTAAAGGTATTATTATATGATTTAAAAAGTAAAATAGATGAAAGAGCATTTGAATATATTCGAGTACAAATGGGAATTATTGATATGGAAGATATAGATTTATTAGTGGATCTTCCAAAGAGCGAGATAGAGTATAATAAATTTGATAAATTATAAATAGTAAAAAATTTTAGCTTTTTGTTGTAATATTTAACGCTATGTGATATTATATTTTTACAGAGAGAACCGTATTGATTGCGGTTGAAAAACACCTAGACGTTTTAATAATGTTTGGGTGTTTTTTAATGAAAGAAATTTTTAAGATCTAGCTAGCAGGTTTCATAAGTAAAGTAAGCGCTTTATCTAAGGGTGGATTTTCAATCTACACAAATCCTGTCATAATGATTGCTAGATGCTAGTGTTTTACTTCCATCGTTTGCTAGATGAATGAAAATGCTAGTACTTTACTACAATTATGGAGGAGTACAATGAGAGCAAAAAGACGTACCGAACAGGAACAGTATGAGATCATCAGTAAACGCACAATAGCACGTACCTAGACAAACAAAAGATCATTTTTTCATGACCTCTTGTTTGTCTTTTTGATCTCTTTTGGTAACTTTTCTGACCATGGAAGTAAGTCATCTAAAAATGAACGATCGGTATCTTCCATATGTTTTGGAATCTCTGTCAGCAAATGTTCAAAATATTCATATGGTTTCAGATCATTTGCTTTGGCTGTTTCTGCAATGCTGTAGATGATCGCTGAATTCTCAGCTCCACGGATCGTATCGATCAATTGCCAGTGCGATCTGTTTTACAATGATTGAGATGGCAAAAGCATATGATCTGAACGTGTATAAGTATTTAAATTTCTTATTGG
>OIYE01000884.1_pt1 | contig 19693 bp, 17 predicted proteins | sample 1588091 | NCBI WGS metagenome assembly OIYE01 (sample SAMN03283265) | human gut metagenome | biome: human-associated habitat; material: feces | host: Homo sapiens | place: USA | collected 2013 | reverse complement strand
GCAGAGGACTGAAAATCCTCGTGTCACTGGTTCGATTCCGGTTCTGGGCATTTTTCTATGGTATGGGATACTAGCTCAGTCGGTAGAGCACCTGACTTTTAATCAGGTTGTCGGGGGTTCGAATCCCCCGTGTCTCAGTAAGAAGACTTGAAACATCAAGTCTTTTTTTTGTACCTGGAATCCTGTACAATGTAGAATAAAAGAGTTTATTTTTTTGTAAAACCGGTCAGAACAACAAAAGGAGCAGACAAATGGCGGAACAGATCAAAATCATATTGCCGGAAGCAGTAAAAAAGATTATCAACGTTTTGCAAAGTGCCGGATATGAAGCATGGGCGGTTGGCGGCTGCGTCCGCGACAGTATACTGCACCGCGAACCGGATGACTGGGATATTACGACTTCTGCGAGACCGGAGCAGGTGAAAGTGTTGTTTCATCGTACAGTGGATACCGGTATTCAGCATGGAACAGTCACTGTTTTGATGGATAGGGTTGGTTACGAAGTGACGACCTATCGAATTGACGGAGAATATGAGGATTCGAGGCATCCGAAGGAGGTTACGTTTACAGCGTCGTTGCAGGAGGATCTGAGGAGACGGGATTTTACGATCAATGCCATGGCATATAATGAGGAAGCTGGTTTGGTAGATATTTTCGGGGGAATCGAGGATATTTCGAAAAAAGTGATCCGATGCGTTGGAGATGCGAAGGAGCGTTTCACAGAGGATGCACTGAGGATGATGCGTGCGGTTCGTTTTTCTGCCCAGTTGGGATATGATATCGAGGAAGCGACACGTCTGGCGATCTGTGAACTGTCACAGACACTTGAAAAGATCAGCGCTGAACGGATCCGAACAGAGCTTTTAAAACTTCTGGTCAGCCCACATCCGGAGATGCTGCGGATATGCAGGGAAACGGGCATGACGGCTGTTTTTCTGCCGGAATTTGATCAGATGGCGCAGACAGTACAGAACAATCCACACCATTGCTATGATGTCGCGGAGCATACGATTCAGGCATTGATGCATTCTGCACCGGAAAAAACGCTGCGGCTTGCTCTTTTATTTCATGATATGGGAAAAGCGAAGACGCGGACGACGGATCAGGACGGCGTGGATCATTTTCATGGACATTCGGAGGTCAGCGCCGAGCTGGCAAGGACAATCCTGCGCCGATTGAAATTTGATAATGAAACGATCGATCGAGTTGTCCGTCTGGTGCGGGCACACGATGTGAAAATTGAACCTGGAGAACGAAATATGCGGTTTGCTTTAAACCGTCTGGGTCCGGATCTTTTCCCGGAATTGTTTTTGGTGAAAGAGGCAGATCTGGCAGCCCAGAGTGATTATCAGCGGGAGGAGAAACAAGAACATCTCAGGAAAATGCAGGAAGATTATGAGGCGGTGATTGCAAGCGGTGCATGCCTGACATTAAAAGGGCTTGCGGTAAACGGCAAGGATCTGATCGGAATCGGGATGCAGGCAGGACGCGGGCTGGGAGATATTTTGCAGAAGCTTCTGGAAGAAGTGCTGGAAGAGCCGCAGCGCAATACGAAAGAATTTTTACTGGAGGAAGCCAGAAGGATACATGTGAAAGGTTCCTTTTAACAAAAACAGCTCAGGATATTCTGATTTAGAGTCCTGAGCTGTTTTTTATATGCATTTTGCGATGCTCGTTCTCAGGAATAAAATGTCACATGAGAATTTGCAATTAGCAGAACTTGCCGCCTTTTACTGCAGGAGCGATAGACAGATCTGCGGTATAGAACGGGATCAAGGTAGCCTGTACTGCATGATACAGATCAGACTTGCCGGGCCATACGGTGCCGATCAGGTTGTTGTTTGCATCCAGCTGATGGAACCAGGAGCCGTGTACATGATCCAGAACCTTTTCATCCAGATACTGCATGAACTCAGCGAAGTTGTCTGCATATTTCTGGTTGCCGGTTACATGGAACAGAACTGCGGAAGTATTGATTGCTTCTGCAAGAGTCCAGTGCATTCTGTCGTGAACAACCGGTTTGCCGTTCCAGTCGGTGGTGTAAACGATACCCGGAGCGCCGTCAGCATTCCATGCGTCTTCGATTGCACGGTTGTACAGGTTTTCTGCAACAGTGATGTATTTGGAAGCGCCCTCTTTGTCGCCCTTGAAGGTGGACAGAGCCCACTGGGTGATCAGACGGGACCATTCGATACCGTGACCGGGAGTTGCGCCGTAAGGCTTGAACTGATCGTCAGGACGATCTTTGTTGCATTCCAGATCAGCAACCCACTCTTTGGTGAAGTGTTCCGGGATTCTCCAGTTGTTTGCGGATGCCCAGCCAACAACGTGATCGATGATGCGGCCTGCTCTTACGCGGTATTTCTCATCGCCGGTTACGTCTGCAGCTGCCAGGAAAGCTTCTACAGTGTGCATGTTGGCATTTAAGCCGCGGTAGTCGTCCAGAACGGTGAACTCGGTGTTCCAGGTATCGCAGGAAAGACCTTCTTCTTCATTCCAGAAACGCAGGTCATACAGAGCAAGGGCATCGTCTAACAGCTCTTTTGCACCGGGAACGTCTGCAAGGACGCCGGAGGAAGCTGCAAGAATTACGAATGCGTGTGCATAGCACTGTTTGTTAGGCAGGATATTGCCGTCTGCAGTCAGACCGGCATACCAGCCGCCGTTTGCAGTATCATGCAGTTCGCCGCGCAGACCTTTGATCGCTGCTGCAGCAAGCTCTTTGCTGCCGGGATGACCGAGGAAGGATGCCAGGCTGTATACATGTGCCATACGGCTGGTGATCCATGTCTCACGGTTGCGATCTTTCCACGGAGTACCATCATCTCCTAAATAATAAGAACTTCCGCCAGGAGCGGGGAAGTTATGGCCGAAAGAAAACAGTCCTTCTCTGACATCAGCCAGAAAAGCTTCGTTTTCCTTGGTGCCGAGCTGATATTTTACATTTAATTCGCTCATTTGTTTTCCCTTTCCTCAGCGTATTGATACGCTGACCCTTTATACGGTTATTGTATCAGATGGAGTCTGAAAATGAAATAGGATTTTCAGGAAGATGTTGACATGTTACAGTTCACTCGCGCCATTCGCAAAAGCGCATCTTCGATGCTTTCCGCTGCTTCGCAGCTCATTTTTGCTCATAAAGCGGCGCTCCCTCCGTGGTTTCTTGTGCACAGATTCTCATGCGAGCATGGAATCTGCCCCCAAGAAACCACGAGTGAACTGTAACTATAAATCTGTTACATAATTTTATGAACCCATCCTGCAGGTCCTTCGATCTTGCCCATCTGAATACCTGTCAGAGTGTCATACAGCTTCTGGATCACCGGTCCCATGCTTTCCATACCGCTGGGGAAGCAGATCTCCCTGCCATGGTCTACCACCTTGCCGACCGGGCACACAACAGCTGCCGTACCGCAGACGCCGCATTCTGCAAAATCAGAAAGCTCCGCCAGTTTAACCGGACGCTCTTCCACCTTCATGCCCAGGATATCCTTTGCAACGACTGCGATGGAACGACGTGTTACAGAAGGAAGGATGCTGTCAGACTTGGGAATGACAAGAGTTCCTTCTTTATCGATGAAGATAAAGTTTGCGCCGCCGGTCTCCTCTACATAGGTGCGGGTTGCGGGATCAAGGAACATGTTTTCATCGTAGCCGTTCTGATGTGCGGTTACATAGGCATGCAGGCTCATCGCATAGTTCAGACCAGCCTTGATATGTCCGGTTCCATGCGGTGCTGCACGGTCAAAATCACTGACACAGATGGTAAGCGGATGAACGCCGCCCTTAAAGTACGGTCCAACCGGAGTTACCAGAATGCGGAACTGATATTCATCCGCGGGCTTAACGCCGATAACCGGAGAGCTTGCAAACATATAAGGACGAACATATAAGCTTGCGCCACTTCCGTAAGGAGGAACCCATGCAGCATTTGCCTTAACCACTTCTTCTACTGTTTCCAGGAAACGCTCTGCCGGGAACGGAGGCATCTCCAGACGCTTTGCGCTGTCCATCATACGGACTGCATTTAAGTCCGGGCGGAACGTTACGATATGTCCATCCTCTGTTGTATATGCTTTGAGACCTTCAAAGATCTCCTGGCAATAATGAAAAATACCTGCACATTCGTTCAGGGTAACTGTCGGATCGTCTGTCAGTCCACCCTTATCCCAGGCACCATTTTTGTAGTTTGCCACATAACGGTAATCTGTTGTCATATAGCCGAATCCGAGATTTGCCCAGTCCAGATTCTTTTTTTCCATCTTGTCCACACTCCTTACCTCTGGCTCCCATCCGCCGGGTTCTTCTTTTGCCGACGTCTGTTTTGCAGTTTTCTATAGAATTCGAAAATATTATAGCACTATTCTTTCCGATAGAAAAGATTTTTTTCACGCGCCTTCTCCTGCCGCGCCCGTTTAGAAACCGCAGCGTGGATGCTTCCGCTTATTCGCTGTGGCTGACCGCCTCCTTCATCATCCGCACATAGGTGTATAAATGTCCGCCCGCATGAGAGCCGTATTTTTCGATCAGCTTTACAACTGCACTTCCGACAATAACACCATCCGCCGTTTTGGAAATCTCTGCCGCCTGATCCGGTGTGTGGATACCGAAGCCAACCGCTGCCGGAACGCTGCTGACACTGCGGATTTCTTTTAACATCCCACCGATATCGGTGGTGATATTAGTTCTCTCTCCGGTTACGCCCATCGACGATACCACATACAAAAATCCTTTCGCTCCTTTGGCAATCTTACGGATTCTCTCTTTGGAGGTCGGTGCAATCATCGAGATCAGGTCTATGCCATAGCGGCTTGCAACAACATCAACCTCTTCTTTTTCCTCAAAGGGCAGATCGGGGATGATGATGCCGTCGATCCCTACATCCTGGCAGCGTTCAAAAAACGCCTCGTAGCCGTAATGGAACACCGGATTCAAATATGTCATAAATACCAGCGGAATTTCTGTTTTCTCCCGCAGTTTCTTTACCATGTCAAAAATATCGTCGGTCGTCACACCGCCGGAAAGCGCCCGGATATCCGCCTCCTGAATGACCAGTCCCTCCGCGATCGGATCGGAAAACGGAATGCCGATCTCGATCAGATCTGCGCCTGCCCGCTCCATTTCCAGAATGTATTCCTCTGTCTTATCCAGGGACGGATCTCCCGCTGTCAAAAATGCAATAAATGCCTTTTTATTTTCAAATGCCTTTTGGATTCTGCTCATCTTTTTCCTTCTGTCTTTCGGACAGCCTTTCCTGCAGGTTTTTTGCGCCTGCCAAAGTTTTCTTTTATTCTCTGTTTTTCGGGTTTACTCTGAAATATCTTCGCCGCGATATCTTGCAATCGCTGCAACGTCCTTGTCGCCGCGCCCGGATAGACAAATAATGATCGACTGATCCGAAGACAAGGTCGGTGCAAGCTTTCTCGCATGCGCAACCGCATGGGCGCTCTCTATCGCGCAGATGATGCCCTCCGTACGCGCCAGATACTCAAACGCTTCTACCGCTTCCTCATCCGTTACCGGTACATAGCTTGCGCGTCCGGTATCGTGCAGCCATGCGTGCTCCGGTCCAATGCCGGGATAATCCAGTCCTGCAGAAATCGAGTACACCGGTGCAATCTGTCCGTACTGATCCTGACAGAAATAGGATTTCATACCGTGGAACACACCTGCCGTTCCCTTTGCCATTGTTGCTGCATGCTTATCCGTATCGATTCCTTTTCCTGCAGCCTCGCAGCCGATCAATGCAACTTTCTTTTCCGGAATAAACTCATAGAACATACCCATTGCATTGCTGCCGCCGCCGACACACGCCAAAACAGCTGCCGGAAGCTTTCCTTCCTTTTCCAGAATCTGTGCCTTTGCCTCCCGTCCGATGACAGCCTGGAAATCCCGCACGATCGTCGGAAACGGATGCGGTCCCATGACAGAGCCCAGTACATAGTGGGTGTCCGATACGCGGTTTGTCCACTCACGCATCGTCTCGTTTACTGCATCCTTTAAGGTCTGGGTTCCGCTTGTTACCGGATGCACCTTTGCGCCCAAAAGCTTCATTCTGTAAACATTCAGCGCCTGCCGGTCCGCGTCCTCTTTTCCCATAAAAATCTCACATTCCAGTCCGAGCAGTGCCGCAGCTGTTGCACAGGCAACCCCATGCTGTCCGGCACCAGTTTCTGCGATGACGCGGGTTTTACCCATCTTTTTTGCCATCAGCACCTGGCCGAGTACGTTGTTGATCTTGTGAGAGCCGGTGTGGTTTAAGTCCTCCCGCTTTAAATAGATCTTCGCGCCGCCCAGATCCTTTGTCATTTTCTCCGCATAATATAACAGCGACGGTCTTCCTGCATAATTTTTTAACAGATCATCAAGCTCCGCACAAAACTCCGGGTCATTTTTATAAAATTCGTACTGCTCCTCCAGATGAATGATCTCATTCATCAGCGTCTCCGGGATGTACTGTCCTCCGTGTATTCCAAATCTGCCTTTTTCCATCAGTTGTATTCCTCCTTCTGCCGTGCTGCCGCTACGCACGCGAAAATTTTCTCCCGATCCTTAAAACCGTCGGTTTCTGCGCCGCTGCTGACGTCGAACGCCCAGGCTCCCGTTCGCACAGCCTCTTTTATATTCTCTGCATTCAGCCCGCCCGCCAGGAAAAATGGGCGGCCGATAGATTCTATTAAAGTCCAGTCAAAGACCCTTCCGGTTCCGCCGCTGCCCTGATCCAGCAAAATGTAATCTGCGTAGCTTTCCCTGGCACGCAGCACATCTTCCTTCGTCCGGACGGAAAACGCCTGGATCACCGGACAGCTGACTTTGCTTTTCAGTTCATTTATATATGCCTCGTCTTCCTGCCCGTGCAGCTGCACCCAGTCAATGACGCCATCCTCTACCAGACCGACGATGGTTTCTATTGTTTCGTTGACAAAAACACCGACTGCCGGGATTTCTTTTTTTAACATGCTGTGCAGCTGTTTTGCCTGCTCGGGTGAGACCTGCCGCCTGCTCCTTGTAAAGACGAAACCTGCAAAATCAACTCCGGCGTCGTTGACCCATTCGATATCGCAAGGGCGGGACAGCCCACAGATCTTGAGGCGCGGGTGTGCAGATTCTGCGATGTTTGCAGTTCGAATGATATCTTTGCTGCGCTGCTTTTGCTCACTCATGGCAGTCCCTCTTCAACTCCTGCAGCATCGCCGCTTTATCGCTGCTTCTCATCAGCGTTTCGCCAATCAGCACCGCGTCCGTTCCATTTTTGTATAAAACGGCAACGTCCTCTGCACCTCGGATGCCGCTTTCGGAGACATAGAGTACCTCGGGCGGAATCAGCGCCCGCAGACGCACACTGTTTTTGACATCCACAGTAAAATCCTTCAGGTTCCGATTGTTGACGCCGATGATCCGCGCTCCGGCACGCAGCGCCCGCGCAACCTCTTCTTCGTCGTGTGCCTCAACTAACGCCGATAAGCCAAGACTATGCGCCATTTTTAAAAACTGACCAAGCTCTTTCTCGGACAAAATCGCACAAATCAGAAGCACCGCAGAAGCACCTAAAAGCTTTGCTTCATAAATCTGATATTCATCCACCGTAAAATCCTTGCGCAGCACCGGAATGCTCACCTCACGTGCAATCTCCCGAAGGTAGTCATCGCTTCCGAGGAAGTATTCCGGCTCCGTCAGCACGGAAATCGCAGATGCGCCCGCGCGCTCGTACTGCCGCGCGATTTCCAGATACGGAAAGTCTACTGCAATCAGTCCTTTGGATGGAGATGCCTTTTTGACCTCGCAGATAACCGAAATCCCCGGCGCCGCCAGCGCTTTTTCAAATGGGAACCCGGTATCTGCAGCCAGGCTCTTTGCTTCTTTTTTCAGAACCTCCATCGGCTTTTTCTTTTTATTTTCCTCCACACGCGCCCGCGCAGCGTCCGCGAGAGTATCCAGAATCGTCTTTTCTTTCATGCTTTCCACTCATTTCTGCGCACGCTTTTTGCGCATGTCGAGTTTGTGCCAAGTGCGCGCAGACACAAATCCCGCGATTGAAAAATTTTTTCAATCTTCTTACTCCTGATTCGTCAGCGCTGCAAACTGCTCCAGCTGTGCAAGCGCCTTACCGCTGTCGATGACTTCCTGCGCTTCTCTGATCGCATCTTCGATTGAAATGCCCTTTGCGATATGGATTGCCGCTGCGGAGTTCAGAACGACCGCATCCCGTCTGGGTCCTTTTTCCCCTTTTAAAATCGCCAGTGCAATCTGCGCGTTGTCCTGGGGGCTTCCGCCGGTCAGCTCGTCTTTGCTGCAGCGGGTAAAGCCGAACTGCTCCGGAGTGATCACATAGGATAAAAATTCCCCATCCTTTACTTCGCAGACTGTCGTCGGTGCACTCATGGAAATCTCATCCAGACCGTCCTGTCCATATACGACCATCGCCTTTTTTACGCCGAGGTTTGCAAGCACCCGTGCTAACGGCTCCACCAGTGCCTCGTCATAAACACCCATCAGCTCCATGTTTGCACCTGCCGGATTGGTCAGCGGTCCAAGAATATTGAAAATCGTACGGATACCCAGCTCTTTTCTGACCGGTGCGACATATTTCATCGACAGGTGGTAATTCTGTGCAAACAGGAAGCACAGACCGATTTTTTTGAGCACTTCTGCGCTCTTTGCCGGATCGATGGTGATCTTTACACCAAGTGCTTCTAAAACGTCCGCCGCACCGCTCTTGCTGGATGCTGCACGGTTGCCGTGTTTTGCCACCGGAACGCCTGTTGCCGAGATCACCAGAGAAGACGTTGTAGAAATATTAAAGGAATTGGAATGGTCACCGCCGGTTCCAACGATTTCCAGCACATCCTGATCATGTAACAGGCGTACACAATGCTTTCTCATCCCCGCCGTACATGCGGTAATTTCCTCGATTGTCTCGCCCTTCATCGCCATCGCGGTTAAAAATGCACTCATCTGTACCGGACTTGCCTTTCCGCCCATGATTTCATCCATCGAAGCTTCTGCGGTCTCATAATCCAGGTTCTGCTTTGCTGCCAGTTTTACAATCGCTTCTTTAATCATTGTCTTCTCCTTTTTCTCTGCATTCGCAAGTTGTAAAAAATTGTCAAGCATCTTTTTCCCAAGTGGAGTTAAAATTGATTCCGGGTGAAACTGTACGCCGTACACCGCCTTTGTTTTATGCTGCAGTGCCATGATCTCGCCGTCCGATGTCCTGGCAGTCACCTGCAGGCATTCCGGAAAGGTTTCCTCCTGCGCCGCCAGCGAATGGTACCGTGCCACCGTCGTTTCCTCCGGCAGACCAACAAACAGCGGCGTTTTCGTATCGAGCTTTGTCACGGACTGTTTGCCGTGCATCAGCTGTTTTGCATAGGAAACAACTCCGCCGTATGCCTCGCAGATCACCTGATGCCCCAAACACACGCCGAGGATCGGGATTTTCCCGCCGAGCTTTTGCACCACCTCAATGCAGCAGCCCGCATTCTGCGGACGCCCCGGCCCCGGCGACAGGATAATCGCTTCGGGCTTTAATGCCTCAATCTCTTCTGCCGTCAGCTCGTCATTTCGGATCACCTTAATTTCCGGATTGATCGCCCCGATCAGCTGATATAAGTTATAGGAAAAGCTGTCATAATTATCGATCAGTAAAATCATGCCCGTTCCCCTTTCTTTTCAAGTTTCTGCGCTTCCTGCAGCGCCAGCACCACTGCTTTCGCCTTATTGATGCATTCCTGATATTCCTTCGGTGCTACACTGTCCGCCACAATTCCGGCTCCCGACCGGACGAATACTTTTCCATTTTTGCAAAATGCCAGCCGGATCGCGATACACATATCCATATTTCCCGCAAAATCCAGATAGCCAATGGCACCGCCGTAAATGCCGCGCTTGTTGTTTTCCAGGTCGTTGATGATCTGACAGGCGCGAAGCTTTGGTGCACCCGAAAGGGTTCCCGCCGGAAGCACTGACTGCAGAGCGTCCAGCGCCGTTTTATCTCCGCGAAGCTCGCCCCGCACGGTCGATCCCAGGTGCATGACGTGGGAAAATTTTTCGACCGAAAGATATTTTTCCACTTCTACCGTTCCGAACCGGCAGAACCGCCCAAGATCATTTCGTCCGAGATCTACCAGCATGTTGTGCTCTGCCAGCTCCTTTTCATCGGAAAGCAGATCGGCTTCCAGCTCCTGATCCTCCTTTTCGTCCTTTCCCCTGGGTCTTGTCCCGGCAAGAGGGAAGGTGTATGCCGTCTGATTGTCCACCTTTACCAGTGTCTCCGGCGAAGCGCCGGCGATTTCCAGATCGTCGCTGGAAAAATAGAACATGTACGGTGACGGATTTTTTGTCCGCAGAATCCGGTAGGTATCCAGCAGGCTTCCGTCAAATCCGGCTTCCAGACGGTTCGAAAGCACCAACTGAAAAATGTCCCCCTCATGGATGTAATGCTTGACCTGTTCCACCTTTTCACAGTAGCTTTCCTGATCGAACAGCGGCGTGAGCTCTGTTGTCAGCCTCCCTGCGGACACGTTTTTTTCTGCACCCTTTTCAATGATGTCCTGCATCTGATCAAGGGTCTGAAGAGCTGTGCGGTAAACCGCTTCCAGGGTGTGGGACTCTGCTGCAGATACCGGGGCATCCGTTGCTGCTGCCCGCGCGCTTTTCCCCCTTGCCCGGAGGTCCGTTGCCGCTGCCGCGCCGGCTGTCTGTCCACCTTCTGCCTGCACGTCTGCTTCCGATATCCGACTGTTACAGATCAGGATGATCTTTTGTCTGTAGTGATCAAATGCGATCATCTTATCAAACAGCATCAGATCGACGTCCCGGAACTTTTCCTGATCCTCTGCGTCCAGCCGAAGCGTCGGCTCCGCATATTTGATATAGTCGTATGCAAAATATCCAACCAGACCGCCGGTCAGAGGCGGGAGCTTTTTGATCTGCGGCGCGCGGTTTTCTTCGATCACCCTTGCAATCACCTGCGCCGGATTCTCTGTTTCAAACTGCTCGACATGGTCTGTTGTAATTGTCACCTGATGGTTCATGCAGGTCAGCTCCATCGCAGAATCGAACCCAAGAAAGCTGTACCGTCCCCACTGCTTGTTATCCTCCGCACTTTCTAACAAAAAGCAGTGGTCGCTTACCGCCAGCAGTTTTTTCAGTACCTGTACGGGTGTTGCGATATCTGAAAAAATCTCACGCCAGATCGGAATCCTCCGGTAAGCTCCGGACGCTGCCGTTCTTTTCAGTTCTTCCAGTGATGTCTGTTCCATGCGACTGTTCCTCCTGTAAAAAAGAATGTGTCTTGGGATATTCTTGCGCCGAGTGCGCATCCTCGCGGAGCGTTTTTTATCGTATGGAAACAAAGTTTCCTATACGATAAAAAAATACCCCCGCCCATGACAGATTTGTCTGTCAAGGACGGGGGCTCATCATCTTTTAAGCTGCAGGCACTTTATGCCTGTCTTCCCGCGGTACCACCTTGCTTTGCGATCGTACGCACTCTTTATCAGGGTACAGATATCTTTTAAAGAATTCAAACATTCCAAAGGATACTAACATACCCCCGGCAAATAACGGATGCCCTCCGTCACAGAATACTCGGAACAAAATTCCTTTGACTGTGCCCTCTGTGGTCCATTTGATACTCCGCTTTCTGCCCGGCTCCCACCTGCTCGGACTCTCTGGAAGTGCGCCTGTACCGTTATCTCCACTTCATCAGTTTAAATTGATATAAGTTCAACTTGTTAAAAGCATATTAAAACAGTCTGATTTCTTTGTCAATACTTTTTTTAAAATTAGTTTTCTTCCGGAATATCTGCATCAGCACCGATGTCGAGCATATTCATCGTCCTGCGCTTCAACCGCGCTTTCTCAGACGCTTCCAGAATAAAGTTTTTGATATTTTTTGCATTTTTGATATGGGTCAGATACAGCTCCGGATTTGTCGTATCGCCGGTGTAGCACTTTACAGTACCAAGTCCGAACATCCGCTCCCCCAGCGTCCGGATCAATTCTACGTCCTGTACTTTATATATGTAGCAGTCGTTCTCCCGCTTGTTAATAAATCCCTCTTCCACAGTGATCAGCTCTTCTGTAACCATGTAGGTTGTAAAGGTAAAGGGAAGTCCCAAAAATCCCCATCTTTTCTTTTCCCGAAATTCCATGCTATTTCCTCCTTTTGCATCTGGTGGATTCGATACAGTTCATCGCGCCATTCGAGCATTCCTATGGGCAGCTCCTCATGCAAGCATGAGATCTGCCCACAGGAACGTTCGAGTGAACTGTAGTATCATTATACGCCATCGCGATATTTTTTTCAATTCTTCCTTGCATTCAAAATATCTCTATGCTATACTTGTCCAAGCAAAATGAGATCCAAAGGAGGAAGCGCGATGACCATGCAGTCTGTCATGTTTTATTTTCAGCAGTTCTGTTTATTCGGAAGTTCGTTTTTTTCTTTTCTTTGTCAGATTATTTCCGGCAGAGGACATGGATTTCATTTTTTTAAAAAGAAATACAGGCATTTTGTTTCAAATCGAAGGGAGTTTGATTCTCTTCGATTTTATTATGTCTGAAACTCAACTGTTCAAGGAGGATTATCATTCATGAGACACCTGATGAACCCACTGGATTTTTCTGTGGAAGAGCTGGATCAGCTCTTTGATCTTGCCAACGACATCGAGAAACACCCTGACAAATATGCCCATACCTGCGAGGGCAAAAAGCTGGCGACCTGTTTCTACGAGCCGAGCACCAGAACCCGTTTAAGCTTTGAAGCCGCTATGATGAACCTGGGCGGCAAAGTGCTCGGATTTGCGGATGCATCCAATTCCTCCGCTTCCAAAGGCGAAAGTGTTTCCGACACGATCCGCGTCATTTCCTGCTACGCCGATATCTGCGCAATGCGCCATCCCAAAGAGGGTGCTCCGATCGTTGCCGCTGAGAAATCCCGCATTCCCGTCATCAATGCCGGTGACGGCGGTCATCAGCATCCGACCCAGACCTATGCCGATCTGCTGACCATCCGTTCCTTAAAGGGGCATTTAAACAACCTGACTATCGGTCTGTGCGGCGACTTAAAATTCGGTCGTACCGTGCACTCCTTAGTCAACGCGCTCTCCCGCTACGACAACCTCCGGTTCATCTTCATTTCCCCGGCCGAGCTGCGGGTTCCGGATTATATCACAGAGATGCTGCGTGAAAAAAATATTCCTTATGAAGAAGTCATCCGTCTGGAAGACAAGCTGCCCGAGCTGGACGTTCTTTACATGACCCGCGTTCAGAAAGAGCGTTTCTTCAACGAAGAGGATTATGTCCGCCTGAAGGATTTCTATATCCTGACTGCTAAAAAAATGAAGCTCGCACCGCCCGACATGCTGGTGCTGCACCCCCTCCCCAGAGTTAACGAAATCTCTGTCGATGTGGATGACGACCCGAGAGCCGTTTATTTCAAACAGGTGCAGTACGCGGTCTATGTTCGGATGGCGCTGATTCTGACCCTCTTAAATATTCATGTGGACTGAGAAAAAGGAGATTTCTTATGTTAAACGTAGGTAAAATTGAAGAAGGCTTTGTACTCGACCATATTCAGGCAGGCATGGCAATGTCCATCTATCATCATCTGCAGCTCGATAAACTCGACTGCACCGTTGCGATCATCAAAAACGCGCGCAGCGACAAAATGGGCAAAAAGGACATTCTGAAAGTAGAATGCGATGTCAACATGCTCGACCTCGACGTTCTCGGCTTTATCGACCATAACATCACCGTCAATGTCATCAAAAGCGGGGATATCGTCGAAAAGAAGGAATTAAAGCTTCCCAAACAGATCAAAAACGTCATTCGCTGCAAAAATCCCCGCTGTATTACCTCGATCGAGCAGGAGCTGCCGCAGATCTTCGTCCTCGCTGACCCGAACAAGGAAGTTTATCGCTGCAAATACTGTGAAGAAAAATTTGACAAACAAAATCTTTAATGCTTAAAATAGGGGGTAGTATACAAAGGAGAATCCCATCATGTCCTTTTTTGATGAAATTAAAACAGAAATCCAGACAGAGCAGAACCAGAAGTCAAATTTGGCAGAGCAGGTGTCTGCCGCCCAGGCTCCACAGGCTGCTTCTGAACCTGCCCCCACAGCTCCCGTTTTGCCGGAGCGCATGCCGGAATTCGTTCAGGAAGAGTTAAAGACCTTGCAGGAAACCATCCGTCAGGATGCCCGCAACGGGAAATACCAGACCGTCGACGGCAAGCATCTTTTCGATGGAACCCGCCTCTGGCACGAGGGCGACTACCGTCAGGGAACGGCCCTGCTTGCAAACTTTTATCCGTTTCTGTCTCGCGACCGGATGCAGGAAAAGGAAATTCTGACACAGAGCAAACGCCTCTTTTCCGGCTACCGCTACGAGGTACGCTATACGCTTTCCAAAGACGGCGCCTTTTATTTCAATTATTTTAAAGAAGAAATGAAAAAACAGGGCTTTGTCATCAGCGACCTGTCCGTTTCCTTAAAAGACGGCAGCTTCGCACCGCTCCCGTTTACAGCAAGCGGCACCGTTCGGTATGATTTCGAGCTCGAGCATTATCTTTCCGATTATCCGAAGCTCTATTATACCTGGCACCTGGAAGTTGTGTAAAAAAGAATCCTGCGAAGCAGGATTCTCCGCCTGCGGCGGGTCGCGCAAGCGACATTCTTCCATTCCGCTGCAGTGCGCATCCTCGCAGAGCGTGCATTCTATTGTCATGAACAATTGCCCCCGGCAACAGAGAACCAAAATCCTCTGCTGCCGGGGGCATCCTTTTATCCCAGCGCCACATCCAGCACCATCATCAATACAAATCCGACCGCAAATCCAACCGTTCCCAGATTCGAATGCTCGCCCTCCGAGGCTTCCGGAATCAGCTCTTCTACGACAACATAGAGCATCGCGCCCGCCGCAAATGACAACAGATACGGCAAAAACGGATCGATCACGCTGGCGAGTGCGATGGTCAGCGCCGCACCGACCGGCTCTACCGCTCCCGAAAGCGTTCCGTACAGAAACGCCTTTTTGCGGCTCATCTGTCCTTCGCTCTTTAACGGCATCGAAATGATTGCACCCTCCGGGAAGTTTTGGATCGCAATTCCGATCGCCAGTGAAAACGCTCCGGCGGCGGTAATCCCGGTGCTGCCCGAAAGCATGCCCGCGAACACGACACCTACCGCCATGCCCTCCGGAATGTTATGCAGTGTCACCGCAAGGACAAGCATCGTTGTCTTTTTCAGGGAGGTTTTTGGTCCCTCCGCTTCCTGTGTACCAAGGTGCAGATGCGGAATAACGCGGTCCATCCCCAGTAAAAACGCCATGCCCAAAAGCATGCCAGCTGCCGCCGGTACAAATGCAAGCCGTCCCATTCCCGCCGCCATATCCATCGACGGAATCAAAAGCGACCAGACAGACGCCGCTACCATGACGCCGGATGCAAAGCCCAACAGCCCTTTCTGCAGCAGCTCGTTGAGTTTGTCTTTCAGAAAAAATACACATGCCGAGCCGAGCGTCGTCCCGGCAAGCGGAATCATCAATCCCCAAAAAACTGTCATGCTTCCTCCCATTTCTGCGCACCCTGTTATTATTCCTGACAATAGAATGCTCGCAGAGCGTGCATTTTATTTTTTTTCTCTTTTCTTATATTCCACAGCGGATTTCTTCAGTTCTTCCAATGCTTCGGAGAACTTCTTCGAAACCATGCTCGGGTTGCCGCGCAGCATATCGCGTTTTGTGAAATCCTTCAGGAAAGAGGCCAGCTCCGGACGCTGTAGGTTCACACCAAATTTTGAACGCAGGTCGAACAGCTCTTCCCGGTTGACATTCAATCTTCCGCTGGGCAACAGCTCCTTTGCACGCTCGAAACGCTTTTCGATACCGCTTACCAGCTCATCCCGGCGCTGTACAAAGCCAGCCCTGGTGCTCTCGACACTCTGGTTCCACTCTTTTTTGCGGTTTTCCCAGTTTTCTTCGGAAACCGCCAGAATCACATCCAGACGCCTCTGCATCTTTTCCAGTTCGTCCTTGGCCTGCTCCATCCGAACCAGTACATCGCGCAAATCCAGGGCCGCCTTGAAGGAAAGGGCGAAGTCCGCTGCAAAAATCACAGTCACAACCATCGTCACACCCGTCAGCACCGAAGACGGAAGCCAGAGTGCAAACGCTTCGATCGGCTTGTGGATCATCCGCGTCATCAGGATCGTCAGAAATCCCCATGCCAGCGAAGATTCCAGGCAGATTTGACCCTGGAAGTTGAATTTTTTATGGGAATAATCCCAGTAACGGACTTTGAACAGCGTTTCCATCAGCACGCCCGTGATATATTCCAGCACTGTCGCGCCCACGCAGCCCGCCACATACGTTAAAATCAGATTGTCCTGAAACGGCATCGACACGATCAGCATCATCAATGCGCCCGTTCCATACAGCGGCAGAAAAGGTCCACGAATAAAACCGCGATTTACAAACCGTTTTTCATGCAGTGAAACATAGGTCGATTCAAAGCACCAACCAAAAAAGCTGTAAAAGAAAAAGAAAAACAGCCATTGAATCCAGGTATATCCCAGCATACGTCCTCCTATACAAAAAGATCGGCTCCGATCACAAGCCGTCCCTTTTTGGTTGTGTTTTTTTCACCCCGGAAAATAAATTTTCCGAAACCTCTGACCGATACCGTGTCCCCGTCCTTTAACATCTGGCTGCCGTTTTCCGTCAACCTCCCGTTGACAAAGACCTTTTTCTGTGAAAAAAGCGTCTGCCCCTGGCTGCGCGACAGTCTCCAGACCGCGCTCACAATTCCGTCGCAGCGCAGGCTCGCCACATGCTCTTCCCGGTAAGAAAGTTTTTTCTCCGGCAACGCCTCCAGCTTTTCTACCGGCACGCAACGCACCTTTGTATGGCGCACCTGTTCGAGAGTTTCCTGTAAAAATACAGACATCGCAGACGTACAGAACACATACGCGCATTTGCCCTCCACACAGATATCCCCGATCGTGCTCCGGTCGATCCCAAGATTTAGAATCGCGCCCATAAAATCCCTGTGGCTGAAATTTTCCGCAAACTTTTCCGCCAGCGGCTCGATTTTTACCGCACAGATCGGAAACGGCTCTTCATATCCAAATTCCTCCGGATCTCCGAACCTGCCCATACACCGCTCTGCACCATCCATTCCGCCGTATAATTCGATATGTACTCCCGCCTTTGCAGCGCTTCTCCAGAGCACTTCCTGCTCTGCCAGCGATAAAAAGCCGGTAAAAACAAACAGATTCTGCTGCCAGGCGCGGTCTGCAAGCTCTGCAAACCGCTTCTCCAAAAGCTGCAGTTCCTTATCCCTCTCTGCCATAACCGTTTCCTGCCGATCAGGTAAAGCTGATAACCGGCTCTTTAGGCTGTTTTGCCTTTGTCACAGACTCTGCGTACAGCACAGGACCTTCGCCTTCATAATCTGCAAAATATTCTTTTTTGACTACTGCGGTCACTTTTACCCAGTCGCGTTCCTGATACAGATCGATCTTATCGTAAACGCACGCAAAGCCGAGGAAGGTCATATCCTCCGCACAGCAGGTCATTGCCATACGTCCGGGCACAAAATAGCCTTTCGGGAATTCCTCCGGCTTCATCACCATGCCGATAAACTCGATCGTCTTGCCGACATAGCGATCCACATGATCCAGACTGTCAAGATACCAGATGCCGTAGGTATTGTCATCCAGCACGATTTTATCCGCCTTTAAGTCATATGGGAGATCCTCTTCCATAATCTCGTCGATTTCCCCATCCTGATCCTCGAAAATAATCTCTGCAGTCTGGTTGAGTGCCTTGACGTTTCTCTTATAGGTATTGAGGTCTTCGATACCATCGCAGCGGTTGAAGATGATCATTTCGGATTTGCGGATCATGTCCGAAACCATAGATTTCATATTCGTAAAATACATAGGGAAGGTGGATGCATCGATCGTTGTGATCTGCTGCTCCACCTTCCAGTGCCACGGCAGGCGCAGGTCGCGGAACTTCCACATACCGTTATATTCTATGATAATGCGCTCCGGATGATACTTCTTTTCCAGCTCGACCATCTTTTCCGGAGTAAAATCCGCCTCTTCCTCGATGGTTTCCACGATCGTCTTGCTGCGCTTTAAAACGTAAGGGTCGTATTCTTCCTCGCCCTCCTCACACAGCAGAAGCAGGGTTTTGCCGGAGCTCTGGAAATACGGCTGATCCAGTGTAAAGTTAATGAACTCTGTCTTTCCGCTCCCTAAAAATCCGTTGATAATATAAACCGGCTTCATACAGTTCTCCTCTTTTTATTCTTGATAACAGAATGCTTTCAGAACTCGCATTCTGTTATTCACGATAATAGAATGCTCCCAGAGCATTCTATTATTTTCTGAACAGGTTTTCCAGCTCTGCTTCCTTTAGCTTCGAACCGATGACGCAAATCTTACCGGTTACATCAGGCTTACCAGCACGCACATTGCTCTCTTCGGGAACATAGTCGAAATAAATCCATGTGCCGTCTGCTGCCGGAATCATACCCTTTGCACGCAGAACGATGCCGTACTTTTCTTCGTTGTCCAGCTCTTTTAAGAAGCCCTCAACCTCTTCTGTCGTGTAGGTTGCAGGAGTTTCAAAGCCCCAGCTGGTGAAGATTTCATCGGCATGATGGTGATGGTGGTGGTCATGATCGTGACAGCCGCAGGTGCAGTTTTCGTCGTGCTCATGATGATGCTCATGTTCGTCTTCGTCCTCATCATGGTGATGATGGCAGCAATGCTCGTGTTCGTCTTCCTCCTCATCATGGTGATGGTGGTGCTCATGCTCGTGTTCGTCTTCCTCATCATCATGGTGATGGTGGTGCTCATGCTCGTGTTCATCTTCCTCCTCATCATGGTGATGATGGCAGCAATGCTCGTGTTCGTTTTCGTCCTCATCATGGTGATGATGGTGCTCATGCTCGTCATGCATTGCCTTTACCTGCTCCATCAGCTCTGCTTCCAGATCCTTTGCCCCCTCAATAGTAGCAAGAATCTCCTTGCCTTCCAGCTGTGCCAGCGGTGTTGTAATAATGGTCGCTTTCTCGTTGTGCTCCCGGATCAGCTCTACCGCCTGTTTTACCTTTTCTTCGGATGCAACGTCTGTACGGCTTAAAATAATCGTTCCGGCGTGCTCAATCTGGTTGATGAAGAACTCACCGAAGTTCTTGATATACATTTTGCACTTGGAAGCGTCTACGACAGCAACCGCGCTGTTTAACTCAACCTCTGTGCCAAGTCCCGCATTCTGGACTGCTTTCATAACGTCAGAAAGCTTGCCGACGCCGGAGGGCTCAATCAGAATACGGTCGGGATGATAGGTGTTTAAAACTTCCTTTAAAGAAGTTCCGAAATCGCCTACCAGGGAGCAGCAGATACAGCCGGAATTCATTTCTTTGATTTCGATTCCAGCGTCCTTTAAAAATCCTCCGTCGATACCAATTTCACCGAATTCGTTTTCGATCAGGACGGTCTGGGTTCCTGCCAGCGCTTCCTTTAACAGCTTCTTGATCAGGGTTGTCTTACCGGCTCCAAGGAAGCCGGATACAATATCTATTTTTGTCATGTTTTCCTCTCATTTCTGCGCACGCTTTTTTGCGCATGCCGAGTTTGTGTCAAGTGCGCGCAGACACAAATCTCGCGATT
>OIYE01000872.1_pt1 | contig 20119 bp, 20 predicted proteins | sample 1588091 | NCBI WGS metagenome assembly OIYE01 (sample SAMN03283265) | human gut metagenome | biome: human-associated habitat; material: feces | host: Homo sapiens | place: USA | collected 2013 | reverse complement strand
CGGAACAGATATAAGAGTTGGAAGTTACAGATAGCTGCTTAATCAGCAGACACTATATACATATTCAATTTCCTCAATTAACTCTTCTAGTGTGTTCTCATTAAAGTAACTATTCGTTGTTTTCATTTTTACCTCTATAATTTACAACCTGACTCAATAATCCCAGGCTTAATTCCTTTCCTTCATCATCCATCTGTTTCAAAAAATTAAGTATTTTTTGTTCAACATCATCTGAATGCTCTTCAAAAAAATCACGACCAACCAATTGATCTAAAGACATATGGTATAAGTCAGCAATTTTCTTTAATTGTTCAATATCAGGCGTTGTTTTATCACACTCGATATTACTAATTACCTGTTGAGTTACATTTAATAACTCTGCCAAATCTGATTGCTTTTGTCTGTTCTCGCATCTGATTTTCTTAATTCTTTGTCCTATTGTTTGCATTATGAAAATTCTCCACTCTCGATTGTGAAACGAGTAAAATATACTTATTTTTAACATAATCACACTATTTGTAAGTATATAATAATTCGCATCTCTGCACAATTATTTTTTGTATTTTACCCTCTTTACTAACAATATCTTTGTGTGTTATATTTGTATACAACCATTTTAGGTATATTTAATTTATTAACAAGGAGAAAAACAAGTATGATTTGTAAACTATGTGGTCGAATTATTTATGATGAAATCTGCTACACGAAAGATCCTCGTTTTTGCTTAGATTGTGGTTCTAATCGTCATCAGTATTTCAAACAACGCCGAGATACACTCTCGTCGCTACGTGAAATGAATCTAGAATCAAAAATAGTTCAAACTAAATATTTAATAAGAGAAGCTGTTTCTGAATTTGGTCTCGACAAAGTATATATCTCATATTCTGGAGGGAAAGATTCTACTGTTCTCTCACATATTGCAAAAACCATGTATCCCGACATCCTTCATCTATTTGCAAATACTACTAATGAATTTCCTGAAACTATTCAACATATTAAATGGGAACGTGAAAAAAATGGCACTAACATTATCTCCGTCATCCCACGAGATCCGAGTGGTAAACCTTGGACATTTAAACGAGTAGTAAACTACTATGGATATCCTGTCTTTTCTAAGAGAGTGTCTAACGCCATACGCACCTATCAACATGCCCTTACACCAAAGACTCAGGCGAATTCAATAGATTATATGGAAAGAAATTTTAAAAAATATTTAAAATATAAAAATCTTCCTATATCTGATAAGTGTTGTGACAAACTCAAAAAGGAACCTCTACGAAAAAAAGCCAAGGAGCTAGGGTTAGAATGCGCAATAATTGGAATTCTCGCATCAGAAAGTTATCAAAGAGAAAAAGATTGGTTGGACTATGGATGTAACGTATTTCACATACGAAAAGATAATCAGTCTCGTCCGCTGTCATTCTGGACCACGGATGATATTAATGAATATATTGAAAAATACAATGTCCAAATATCCCGACTCTATGAAATGGGATATTCAAGAAATGGATGCATGTATTGTGGATTTGGGGCTCACCTTGAAAATCCATTAGAGAATCGTTTCCAAAAATTAAAGAAAACACATCCTGTTCAATATACATATTTCTATAACAATTTTGGTGATTTAATTCTCCAGTTTGATATTTCAATTTGATTAAAACAAATCAAAAAAAGAAACGATCTTTTATGATTATAAAACTCTCTCTTGTTCATTTCTTCAGTAGTCTCCTTATAACCGCAAAATTCTCTATCTCTTCAAAAAGTACTTAGTTCTTTAATGGAAACTGCTCTTAACCTCTATACATTTAGACATTAAGAGCAAGTTTCGCCCATCAATTCAAAAATGCAATTCTACATTTTCTCATTCGGGCAACTTGTTGGGGATTCCGCTCCCCAAACCCACGTTTTTCAAAAAAGTTTTCACCACCTTCCTACTTATCCATCCACATCTAATTTATAGGAAAAACTTTTGTATTCTGGTTCCTGTCTTCGACAGTCACAGTTTTGCACCGGATGTGCAAAGGAAGCTCCACTTAATCATAAGTCCAGCTAAGAAATGTCAATAGGTAAAATGAAAAATGTTAAAAATGTTTTTTCAAGCAGTTGACGTAAAAAAGGGTAACTTTAATAAGCCCACCCATGTGGAAATTTTAAAATTTATGAGAACCTGTTAAGCTGCATTCCGTGCTTTGTCAGGATGCGCTGCCAGATACTGCTCACAGTGTTCGTGAGGAGTGATGATCTTAAACGGTTTATTATCCCGGAGCATGGCAAAAATGATGTTGCAGATTTTATGCATAACAGCCCCGATAGCTACGTTTTTCTTCTTGCTTTTACATTTGTTGGTATAGTAGCTGTGAATAACCGGATTTACTGGTGTTTTTGTCCCTTTATCCATCTTAAGGTTATTGAGCGCCACCATATGCAGGATGGTGTTAGAATATAAATAGTACAAAATAAACATGACCATTTTCAATAAATAGTATATGATAGTCATAGATCAAGGAGGAGAATGGTTATGGCAAAAGGTACAAAATATTCCCAACAGTTTAAAGAGGATGCGGTACAGTATCGCTTGGATCATCCGGAGCTGCCACTTCGCAAGGCTGCGGAGAATCTTGGAGTCAGCGAATCTGCACTGAAAAACTGGATGAAAGCAGCAACGGAACATAAAGGAGAGGTTCCTACCCGTGGTTCTGGAAATTATGCAAGTGAGGAAGCGAAAGAGATTGCCAGATTGCAGCGTGAATTACGAGATACGAAGGATGCTCTTGAAGTGTTAAAAAAAGCAATCGGTATTCTGGGAAACTGACAAAAGCTCTTTACACGGCTACTTCTGAGTACGTGAAAGAAATCAAATCCCTGCCCGTGAAACGTCAGGTTTCTGTCAGCGGAATACTGAAAAAATTAGGCGTTTCACGTTCGGGTTACAATGCATGGAAGAAACGGGTTCCTTCGGACACGTCTGTTCGCCGTGCAGTTTTAAAAGAAAAAATTCAAAAGATCTACGAGGAATCCCATCAAAACTACGGTGCTCCTAAAATTACTGCAGAATTGCAAAAATCCGGGGAATATGTTTCCGAAAAAACAGTTGGAAACTATATGCGTCAAATGGGAATCAAAGCCCATTGGGTGAAACCATATATCCAGACAACCATAGATTCTGATTTCAGCCAGAAACTCAAAAATATCCTCAACGAGGAATTCAATCCTGCTCATCCAGATGCTGTCTGGTGTTCAGATATTACTTATATTTGGACATTTGAAGGATTTGTGTATCTTACCAGTGTGATGGATCTGTATTCAAGAAAAATCATTTCCTGGGTGTTGAGTGAGACGCTGGAGGCATCCCACGTAGTGGAATGTGTTGAAAAAGCAAAACGTGTCAGAAATGTTGAAAAACCGTTGATCTTCCACTGCGACAGAGGATGCCAGTACGTATCGGAAGCATTTCAAAAAGCAACCAAAGGTATGATTCACAGTTATTCAAAGAAAGCATATCCATGGGATAACGCCTGTATAGAATCTTTCCATGCACTTTTGAAGAGAGAATGGATCAACCGGTTTAAAATCTTTAATTATGCACATGCACATAAATTGATTTTTGAATACATCGAAACATTTTACAATACCGTGCGCATTCACAGTCATTGTGGATATTTGTCTCCAAATGAATATGAGGAACAATATCTTGAAAACATCGAGGAGAATGCAATAAAAATAGCAAGTTAAACTTCGCTCAGAACAGAGAAAATTGGTTACATTTAATTTGTACTTTTTCTTGACATAGGACCAATCCTTAAAATTTTCCAAACACAACGCACACGTCATGTCTCTTTGCCTGACCCTACATATCAACCTTGGATTATCTCTAAGAAAAACATCCCAAGCACTAAAAGACCTTTACAACATCAGCATCTCCCATCAGCAGATTGCTAACTATTGCAAAACTGCGGCTGTTTGCATTAAGCCCTTTGTTGATCATTATGACTATAAAACAGGAGATGTTTTTACCGCTGATGAAACCTATATCAAAGTAAGAGGAGTCAAAGCTTATATCTGGTTTATCATGGATGCTGCAAGTCGTTCTATCATCGGATACCAGGTCTCAGACAATCGAAGTGTCGGTCCCTGTATCCTTGCAATGAGAATGGCTTTTCGACATCTCACAGAACTACCGAAAAAATTTAAATTCATTGCAGATGGATATAGTGCATATCCACTAGCTGCCATGGAGTTTGCTAAAAAATTTAAAGATGATTTTAAATTTACCATCACACAGGTTATCGGTTTAACCAATGATGACGAAGTTTCAAAAGAATTTCGTCCTTATAAACAGATGATCGAACGTCTCAATCGCACCTACAAAGCTTCCTACCGAACTACCAATGGTTTTGATAATTATGAAGGTGCCAATTACGATTTAGCCTTATGGGTTGCTTACTATAATTTTCTGCGCCCACACAAGCACAATCATTATCAGGTACTCAACAAAGCTGATATGCTAAATGGCGCTGATAATATGCCAGGTAAATGGCAACTGCTCATTTTCTTAGGACAACAGACCATCTTAAACCTTCAAACTGAAAGTTCTAATTGTTCTTAGATTCCGAGCCTGAGGTAATATATCCAGCCATCGAAAGCAACGCTTTCGGCTTGCCCTTGATGGCACGCAAAAGAACTGCTACACTGCTGTATTCGACGGAAGAAGTTCTAACTGTTCTTGAGTTCTTCGCCGTCGGTGATTTATCTACAGCAGTTCTTTTGCGTGCTGTCAAGGGTGGCGTAAACTTACCTCAAACTAACATATCTGCAATTTTCAAGGTTCATCTGAGCCTTTTTCTTATCGCTCAGTTTTTCATAACTCAGTTGACACTACCTGAATTACATATGTTTTTCTAAATAATGAGTAGACACAAGCCAAGTTATTTGACCGATACCAATAACAGCTACAATAGAGAAGAACACAACCTTGCTCATATATCCCATAAAAATAAGTGCAAATAATACGAGTACTAATAATGAAATTGTTACTTTGTAAGCATATGCCATAGAAGTATTCTTAATTGCAATATTTCTCTCATCATTTTCTAATATCTGCATTTCTTTTGTTGGTTTGCTAAATATATCACACCCCATTATAATCAACATAATTCCAATAAGTGTTGTGCCATATACCACTAAATCGGGGCGAGGTATAGGCAGTTGTTTGTGTATGCCTAAGCCATAAGTCAGTATGCCACCCAAAAGTATTACCACTCCAATTACTAATTCAATTTTAAATATTTTCTGTTTCATTTGACTTCCTCCTCGTAAATAAATATTTCCTCAATGTTCATATCAAAATATCTTGCAATCTTAAAAGCCAAGAGTATAGATGGATTATATCGTCCATTTTCTAATGATCCTATCGTCTGTCGAGAAACTTCAAGTGCTGAAGCTAAATCCTCTTGTTTAATCCCTCTCTGTTTTCTTAATTCTTCCAATCGATTTTTCAAATCAGCACCCCTCTTTATGGAAAGTTTGCTTTACTTTATTAATTTCATTATATCGTAATTTATTTGTATGTCAAGTTTACTTTCCATTTTTAATACAAAAGATTTTTTCTACAAAGCATATAACCGCATATTATTACACTTAATCAGAAAAACTTTCTCAATCTCTATTGAAAAATCGTAACAGAATATCCGACATTCTATCTATCAATATTTTCTCTTTAGCAAATATAATCTTAGTACGGTATCCTGCTCCATCCGGTGTAAATTTTACTATACTTATTATAACTTCAAAAGCAAACGCCCAAACTACTTTTGCTCTTATTAAAAAAACTTAGAAGAGACATTCTCCTCTAAGCCTTTATACTTTATCATAGAATACTTTTTACTTTTATTTTTCCTCATGGTCACGAAGCTTTTTTCGCTTAAATCCTACCTTTTGAACACAGGATATTGCATGTAAAGATCTTACCCCCACTAAAGACTCTTACCTCACCTCATATATAACCTTCACAAAAACATCTCTTTTATTAAATCTATATGTACTGTACTCTTACTGATCCCAAACTGCTTCGCCGTCTGTCTCACCGTCGCATTGTTTTCTATTATATAATCAGCGATCTCCACGGCTCTCTCCTCAATATAATCTTTCAAAAAAATCCCCCTGCAAACATCATTTTTACAATGTATGCAGGAGTTTTTGATGTCATGCCCACTTACTCGCGTCTTTTTTATAATAAATGATTCACGTCTTATGAATACGTACAGACACATCCGTTCCTTTTTCCTGAACACTTTCTATTGTAATTCCATATGCATCTCCATAATACAGTTTTACTCTCTGATTAACATTCCACAGTCCAAATCCCTGTTCCTGCTGCTCATCAATTGTTTTCCGATCAATACGTTCCCTGAGTATACGCACAGTGTCCGGGCTCATTCCATTCCCCGTGTCACTCACAGTAAAGATAATATCTTCCTCCGTCTCTCGGACAGACACCCTGACATACCCTGGTACTCCCTTAGCTCTCAGTCCGTGATTGATAGCATTCTCAACGATTGGCTGAAGTATGAATTTCATCGTCTTATAATCCATCACTTCAGGCGCCGCTTCTATTTCCCAGTCCAGATATTCCTCAAATCGGATCTTCTGTATCTTCAGGTAATATGTCACATGTGAAAGTTCATCCCGGACAGTCACGCATTCTCTTCCCTGATGGAGGCCGAGACGGAAGAGTCTAGACAGGTTCGTAACAATATCCGCCACCTGAGCATCTTTGTTCCGTCTGGCAAGGATACTTACCGAATCAAGCGTATTATACAGAAAATGAGGATTGATCTGATATATCATTGTCTGAAGTTCGCGTCTGCGCCTCTGGTCTTCCTCTGTTTTTATCCGTTTTACCAGACCGGATATCTGTTCGGCCATCTGATTCAACAAATGTCCAAGTGCCGCTATTTCGTCTTTTCCTTTTACTGAAACTCTTGCGGAGAAATCGCCTGCTCCATATTTTACCATAGTTTTTTTCATGCGCTTTAAGGGTTTTGTGATCCACTGCGCTATACAGACGCTCAGAACAATTCCCAGCCCCAATGCTGCCATGGTCACTTTCACCATCATAGCACTCATGTCTCTTGTGGGACCGAGTATCAGAACCTTATCACTCCATGTCCTCAGATTCCAGTCATCCATCATGATCTCCGTGTGAAGCAGTTCTTTATAGTTATCATAATAATTATAATAAAATCCCTGTTCCGTCACCTCGAATCCATTTGTTACGCCTTTGAGAGAAAAGCGCTGGCTGTTCTGGAACCGGAACTGATCAAACAGTTTCAGGATCTGTGAATTATCAATACGGAAAAAGAGATAAGCCTTCTTTTTCTCTGTTCCAGATGAAATCTTTCCAAACAGCATCATACTTCCTGTATCATATCCGCTGTCCCATACGACATCTCCGCCGTACCTTTCCGCAGTGCTGATCCTGTCGGTCAGGTAAGTGCTCGGTTTTCCGCCGCCTGACGTTCCTAGTATCTTATATGACGATGTGATAAGATATACGTTGCTGATCTTCTCATGTTCATATGCATATTTCTCCATCCAGGTTCTAAGGGATTCTTCTTCCGAAGTCTGTTCAAACTCCTGTATCATCTCCCATATATCCGGGTCTATCAGGACTTCTTTCAGGTCGCTCTCACACTCTTCCCGGAAAAATGAAATAGCTGAACACAGGGAAGCGGAAAGGCGCTCCTGATTCTTCTGCTGCATATCGATCAGATAATCTCGCAATACGCGAAATCCCGAAATGCCGAACATAATACATATAAATACGATCGCAATACTAAAAAGCACCGCTATTTTACTTCTAATCCTCCGGAACATCTACTTTCTCACCTGCCTGCGATACTGACCGGGCGTTTCGCCCAGCTGCTTCTTAAATAACATACTGAAGTAATGTACATTCGTATATCCGACTGCATGAGCGATCTCTTCCTGCGTCATCGCCGTATGTATAAGGAGTTCTTTTGCCTTCTCCATTCTTTTCTGAGTAATATACTCAATGCATGTGGCACCCAGATGCTTTTTAAATATTTTGGAAAGATAGCTCAGGCTGATGTGAAGGGCAACCGCAATCTCATTTACGCCGAATTTTTCGTTTCCGATATTTTGTTCTATCAGTTTTACCGATTCCGCCACCAGGTCTTCCACCGCATTCTTCTGTCTGCCGGGGATACGCATAATCGCCGCTTCCAGCGATGCCGAAAGCTCCAGATAATTGCTGACCTGGTGTCCGCATGATATCCGCACGGGAGTTCCCCATATATTTTCTATTCTATTGTGCAACCGTATCATCTTCTCATTATCCAACAGCTTTTCTGTAATGATAACCGCCTGGCCTGCTCCGTATCCTATGCATTCCAGACATTTTTCCAGTACTTCTTCCGCAGATTGCACCGTTCTTTGCAGTATATGTTCTTCCACTTTTTCTGAAAGTTCCGCTTTCACCATGATACAGCACAGCGTCGGTGAGTCAGCATTGATCCCTGCAAGTTTCATTTTCTGTTCCAGATCGTTTTGTTCGGTAATCTCTCTTTGCAGCAACGCCCGCCAGAAGTCTTTCACCAGCTGAGGTCTGTATATGTTTACAAACTTCTCCGATTCTGTGATCCGGCTGGCGAGCTGCATATCGCTCTGTACCTGATCCATAGCTTCCCGTACCGCCGTCTCCAACTCTTCGGGAGTCACCGGCTTGAGCATATATTTCATTACGCCGATTTCTATCGCTTCTCTTGCATAGGAGAAATCTTCAAATGCGGACAGGATAATGATCTTTGTATCCGATTTTATCCTCCTTATCCTTTTTGCGAGTTCGATCCCTGTCATCTTCTGCATGCAAATATCAGTAATGACCAGATCAAAACGTTCTTTCTGCATAGCCTGAATCGCACTATCGGCGCTGTCCGCCGTTTCCATCAGTTCACATCCAAGCTGATCCCATCGGATGATCTCCCGGATTCCGTCGCGGATGATTTTCTCATCGTCTACAAATAACACTTTCATTTATTGTCTGCCTCCCGTCTTATGTTCCTGTATAAGCAGTTTTCCGGAATTCCATCTGAACTGACTCATAGTACCAGTATATCGGATCGGCCATTTAACAACAAGAGCTAATCTTTCCCTTTCCTAAGCAGCTTGTCTGCATATACTGCAAGCACAAGGATCGTACCCTTGATCAGATATTGATAGAAAGACGGTACATTTACCATATCAAGACCATTATTCATGATCGCCAGAAATGTTACGCCCAGAAAAGTTCCCAGTACGCCGCCGTTTCCGCCTGCCATACTCGTTCCTCCAAGAGCAACCGCAGTAATGAAATCAAGTTCATACCCGTCCGCCGCCACTGTGGCTGCACTCGAGAGTTTTCCTGCCAGGATCAGCCCGCTGATACCGGCCAATGCACCGCTGATCGTATAACAGAGGAGAATGCTCCTGCCCGGTTTCAGTCCGGCCAGTCTGGCCACCTCCGGATTACCTCCGACTGCATAGATCGCACGGCCACTTTTCCGATATTTTAGGAAGAAAAACAGAAGAAAAAAGATTACGAGAAACAAAAGTGTCTGTACAGGAAGAATCCCGATACTTCCCTGCCCCAGCATAGCATAACCGTCATCCATAAAAGTTACAGGTGATCCGCTTACTCCCTGCACCACGCTGTCAGCGACCACATATACGAGCCCTCTGGAGACAGACATCATCGCCAGAGTCGCTACAAAGGGAGCCATCTTCAGCTTGGAGATACAGAATCCGTTTATCAGTCCTATCACGCCGCATACTGCGACCGCTATGAACATAGTCACGGGGAATGGCAGGCTGACCGGGTTCGCCGCTCCTATGGCGTTTCCCAACAGTCCTGCGCCGATCACCCCAGCCAGCGCCATGTTAGATCCCGCTGACAGATCGGCTCCACCAGTAAGAATCACAAGTGTCATCCCCATAGAAGCAATACCATACAGAGCAATCGTCCTCAAAATGTTGTCAATGCTCTGCATTGTGATAAATTCCGGTTTCAAAGCAGTAAATCCTGCAAACATCGCAACCATAAGTATAAAGATCAGAATCTGCTGGTTGACCTGAATCTTATTTCGAGCTTTTTTCACTTTGTCTTCCCCTCCTTTTTCTTCTGTGGCAGGATATATCTGCCGCCGAGAGCGAGAATGATAACCAGGCCCTTGATGATCAGTTTAAAATATGTAGGAAGTCCAAGGATGTTCAGACCGTTTTCAATCACTCCGAACACAAATACGCCAATCACGCTACCTGCGACAGAACCTTTTCCCCCTGTCTGCAGTGTGCCTCCAAGGACAACACCGGCAATCACGTCCATTTCATAAGATTCACCGGCCACCGCTGAAGCTGAAGCCACTCTGGACGTCATGATGATCCCTGCCAATCCGGAAAGAACGCCCATCAGGATGTAAGTTACGCAGAGATTCTTTTCCGTAGCGATGCCTGAAAGCCTTGCCGCCTCTTTATTTCCTCCTATGGCAAACAGGGATCTTCCGTAGGCCGTATATTTCAGGATAAACCCTCCTGCCGCGATCACAAGGATAAACACGACAGCAGGCACAGGTATCCCTAAGACTTCACCTTTTCCAAGCCATGCAAAATCATCCGGAAGTGGCTTGAAATTGATCGGATATCCTCCTGTATACAGATATGTGACTCCTCTTGCGAACGTCATCATCGCCAGTGTCGCGATAAAAGGCTCCACTTTCATCTTTGATATTACAAACCCGTTTATCATTCCCAGAATTCCCGCTGCCGCCAGACCGATCAGAATGGCCAGTATCGTGTTGCATTTCATCAGATTGCTTGTCACATAGTCGCTGTAACTACCGGAAATAAAAGACGCGGTCACTGCTCCCGACACGGCGAAAATCGCTCCTACAGATAAGTCGATCCCCCCGGTTAAAAGGACAAATGTCATCCCAATACACATGATTCCTTTTATCGAGTTAATACGGATAATGTCTATGATATTTCCCGAAGTAAGGAAATTGGGCGCTGCGAAGCTCATCAGAATAACAAGAAGAACCAGAGCCACAAGAGTCACCGCATGAGGTCTGATTGCTCTGGTGATTCCGGACAGTATTCTGTCTTTCTGTAATTTTCTTTTTTCTGTTTCCATCTGTATTTCATCCCTCCTGTACCGTCTGTCCGGAAGCATAAGCCATAATCCGCTCTTCCGAGAATTCTTCTCTGTCCAGGATACCCGTCAGCCGCCCTTCATGCATTACTGCGATGCGGTCACAGACTCCCATCAACTCAGGCATCTCTGACGAGATCATCAATATAGCTATATTATTTTCCACCAGTTCCTTCATAAGTTCGTATATCTCTACCTTTGATCCCACGTCGATCCCCCGGGTCGGTTCGTCGATCAACATCAAGCCACAGTCCGCGCAGAGCCATTTTCCAAGCACAACCTTCTGTTGGTTTCCTCCAGAAAGGTTCTCTGTCGCCGTATAGATATCCGGTGTGGCTATCCGAAGCTTTTTCACGTACTCTTTCGCGCTGCTCACCTCTTTTCTCAGGCTTAATTTACCGCCTTTCCTGAATTTTTTTAAAGAAGGGAGCGTGATATTTTCTTTCACGTTCATCATTAGTACAAGCCCCTGCTGCTTTCTATCTTCCGGCACCAGACCAATCTTCTTCTCAATCGCGTCTCTCGGTTTTCGGATTTCCGTCTCTTCGCCGTACAGACGAATCATTCCAGATTCAATCTCATCTGCGCCGAACACCGCTCTTGCCAGTTCTGTCCTGCCCGCGCCTACAAGTCCGGCCAGACCCAGAATTTCTCCCTGACGCACATTAAGACTGATGTCTTTTAATTTATCTTTTGTGTACAGATGCTCAATCCCAAGAACCTCTTTTCCCGGTTTTCTTTCAGCCCGGGGATACATGTCTTTCAGCTCCCTGCCCACCATCATGCGGATCATATCCGGGATCGTGATGTCCGCCACGTTAGCTTTTCCGACCAGACAGCCGTCTCGCAGCACAGTGATCCTGTCGCACATTTCCTTGATCTCGCCCAGTCGGTGGGATACATAAATTACTGAAATCTTCCTCTTTTTCAGATTTTCTATCACCTGGAACAGATGATCGATTTCTTTTTGTGTCAGCGGTGCGGTCGGTTCGTCCATCACAATGATCTTCGCCCTCTTAGACAGAGCCTTCGCGATTTCCACCATCTGCTGTTCGGCAACTTTTAGTCTGGATACTTTCGTCGAAGGATCGACCTCCAGCCCCACCTGCATCAGCAGATTCCTGCTTTCTTCCCTGCACTTTTTCCAGTCTATCATCCCGCCTTTTTTCGTATACTCCCGTCCAAGAAAGATATTCTCGGCAATGCTCAGATCAGGAAGACTGCTGAACTCCTGATAAATAATAGAGATCCCCAGGTTTTCAGCCAGCTTGGGAGTAAGGTTTTTCACTTCTTTCCCCTCTATATATATTTCGCCTTCGTCTTTCGTGTATGCTCCCGCAAGTATTTTCAGCAACGTAGATTTTCCCGCCCCATTTTCGCCCATCAACGCGTGTACTTCTCCTTTTCTGACTTCCAGTCCAACATCAGAGAGCGCCTTTACGCCGGGAAAGCTTTTGCTGATATGTTTCATAACTAATATTTTTTCATTTTCCACAAACAGTCACCTCGCCATCAACGGCTGGACACCTTATTCATATTTAATCTCCAGACGGTGATCCAGAATAATTTGCTCCAGCTCTTTCATCCTATTTTCTTTCGGAACTTCCACCGATGCCATTTCATATGTCTTCCCGATATTTTTATACTTTCCTCTGCCCAGTCTGTGATAAGGCAAAAGCTGGTATATCGATACGGATGGAACATTTTCCCTGATCCAGAGACAGATCTGTTCGATTGTCTCCTCCGAGTCATTCACTCCGGGGATCACCGGCGTTCTGATCACAGTCTTCAACCTGCCGTCTTTCGCGTACTCTCCTGCCTTTTTTATATTTTCCAGTATAAGCCTGTTATCTTTTCCCGTATATTTCTTGTGCTTCTCCCCATTCAGAATCTTCAGATCCATAAACAGGAAATCCGTATATTCAAGGCATGGTTCGATCATCTTCCAGTCGGCATACATACAACTTTCCAGCGTCGTGTGCAGATTGTTTTCCTTTGCTTTTTTCAGAAGTTCCAGAAGGAACTTCGGTTGTGCGAACGGCTCCCCACCTGTGACAGTCATGCCTCCGCCGCTCCTGTCATAGATTCCGGTATCTTTAAGAACTTCCTGCATGACTTCTTCCGTCTGCATAGTCTCTCCAATCATCTTCAAAGCCTTTGCGTAACAATCCCTGACACATGCAAAGCGTTCTCCTTCTCCGTGATGATAACATTTTTCCACACATACGCTATAATTGATATCGAGACCGTCTCCCATGCTCAGTGCGTGATGCGGACAATTCTTTATACAGCTCCCACACCCGATACATTTATCTTTAAAATAAGCCAGCTCCACATTTCTCTCCTGTGACTCCGGATTGCTGCACCATTTACAGGAAAGTGGACATCCTTTTAAAAATACGTTTGTCCGAATCCCCGGTCCGTCATGCAAACTCCATCTTTGAATATCAAATACTACTCCTTGCGTACCCACTGTTCTCCCTCCATCTTCTCAGACCATTTGTTTCTATACAAAAAATACTGGCGTCATGCCATATTTCATGGCCCTGTTATAGGGAACGCCAGTATTTTTTCTGCTCTTAGATTCTCTCTTCTGTTCTCTCAATAATGTCCTGTTGGACCTTCTTTTCAAGATTTACAAAATACGCAGAATATCCGGCCACCCGCACGATCAGATTCTGATATTTTGACGGGTCTTTCTGTGCTCTCAGGAGGGTATCGCGGCTCACCACGTTAAACTGCATCTGCATACCTCCCATGGAAAAATAATAATCGATCAAATTTACCAGTCTGTTTAAACCTGTATTTCCTGCCATATTTAAAACCCTCTTTCTCAATCTTTCAAATCTTGCGGAAGCAATTTCATGTTATACAGCGATCCTTCAGACAAGATAATGTTCTTGCAGCGCGAAACCGATCTGACCGCGGCAGTCGGCCCTAATGTGTCTGTGCCTCTCATCGGAGACTGTCCGTCTGAAAGAGCGGTCTCTGCCGGCCTTCCGTCCGGGAGCGCGCCTGTAAGGAGTCCGAATGGAGTGTTTGAAGAAACAGTCGTGGTAGATGCCTGAAAAATACCGCCGATGGGGCCTCTTCCGTATCTCGTATTTTTATATTTCGGCAGTTCTTCGCACACAGATTCCAAAACCTTGCTCACCATCATGTCCACATCTTTTTTGTCGTTTCCATATTTATCAACATTCAGACATATCTGCTGAATCTGTAAGCCGGTCGGTGTAGTGGACATATCCTGAAAATTCGTCTGCAGAGCGTGTTTTAATTGGCTTCCTGTCAGTATATGATCGTCAAATATAAGCTTTTTGATCGCGTAGAGACTGTTCCCCGTATTTGCCGTTCCTATTGTTTCGTTTCCAGTAAAGTCATATTTCGCACCGCCCCGGCTGATAGTTTTTCCGCGTTCCAACGTCGTCAGCGTACATCCCATAATCGATGTAAGCGGTTCTTCCATATACTCTTCCCACAGCTTGTCCGTCATATTATCCATGACGACATGAATGCGGGCGTAATACTTCATCTGGTCAATAAACGCATCCCACACTTCAGAAAAGCTTTCAAATGTAGCCAAATCTTTTCCGTTGCAGTTTTTGTGGATGGTCACACCACTTCTGGGATCTGTTCCATTATAGAGAGCCACTTCAAGGATCTTCGGAAGACAAAACCACGCAGCTCCTGTCCTTCCGCCTCTGAGTCCCGCCACGCCCGGTTCTGCGCATCCTTCAATGCAGTAGTCGGCAGCGTCTTTCCATGAATATCCTCGGTTCATCATAGCTGGTATATACAGTTCATCATTCGCCACAGCCGGGAATCCGGTTCCGAGACGTATCGTCTCGGCAATCTTCTGCTTAAACTTGAGCGGAGTATTTTTATGCCATCTTACATAATGCGACGGCTGAAGCGTCCGTGTGTTTGCGATACAGTCCATGATCATATACGACAATTCATTTGTAGCGTCTTCTCCTGTCTCGGGATCTATACCTCCCGTCGTCAGATTCTGGAAGATCGGCTTTCCTCTGAAGTATGCTGTGTCATCCCATGAGCGCATCCTCTCCACCATAGAAAGCAGGATAAAGAAATTCTCGATCAGTTCCACTGCTTTGTCCCGATCCAGTCGACCTTCCTCTACGTCTTTCCTGTAATAAGGAATCATCACTTGGTCAAAACGTCCCGGGCTTATACCCTGCGCGTTGTCCTCAATCTGTATACCAAACTGTACAAATGTCATAAACTGCAGCGCTTCATAGAATGTATCTGCCGGTTTTTCCGGTACTTTTTCACATATTCTCGACAGTTCCAGAAGCTCTTTTTTCCGCTTGAAATCTTCTTCTTTTTCCGCCTGTTCTTTTGCCAGTTCTGCGTACCTGTGCGCATAATCGATCAACGCCTGGCACACGATCTTAGTCGCCATATAGAAACGGTTTTTCTCGATCCCCTCGTCTGTCCATATTTCCAGTTCGGAAATCTTTTCGTCACATATTTCTAATATCTTACCCAGGCCGTTCTGAAAGAGCCATGGCCACGGCGGAGTCAGATGCCCGCTTCCTCCGTGCATGAAGTTTACGATATTAACTGCTCCCACTTCGTCCTGCGCCGCAATCGCCCAGTCTGGAAGGTTCGCGTACAGCCTGTCCTTATGAGTGTTTCCTTTCCAGAACTTTATCATTGCCTCCAGTTCAGGCATATCCGACCGCTTGTATTCGATCTTGTCCGCCGGCCTCTCATCCGGAAAAAACGGATTTCCTTTTATAAATTCTTCCTCAAGAAAATCAACCGCATATTCTGGAAAAAGCGGAGCATAATTAGGTTTGCTCGCCTGATTGCCTGCCAACAGGCTGTCTGGCAGTATGTAGATCGACATTTTTGTCAAAATCTCTTTCAGTGCTTCAGCTCTTAAAATGATAGGCGGCATCGCCATATTCTTTTTGTATACTTCAGTAATGATCCGTCCGCGCTCCATACACATTCCGACTTTTGAAGTACTCACATATTCAAACAGGTCGTCAATCCTCTTTGTACGCACCGGTTTCTGGGCAATCTGAAAATGAAAAGGTTCCCGTGCTGTGTTTTTCATGTCGTTCATGAATGTATCCTCCTACTACCATCCCTGAAATTCAGGTTCGTTACAGTTTGTGCTGTCCACTTTGTAACATGTGGGGCGGGCCCACGTAAATCCATCGTCAGTCTTTATTACTTCGATCGGTGTGCCTTTATATTCGATATTGTTGTAGTCAACTTCTTCCCCTTTTGCAAGCTTATACGCGATATCCACAGCTACCGCCTGCTCGTCAGGCGCAAACATAACTTCATAATTGATCTTTCCATCTCTGACTGCATCCAGAGCTTCCTTTTCTCCGTCTACACTGATAACCTGAAACTCGCCCAGTCTTCCGGCTGCTTCGATTGCCTGAAGTCCGCCCAACGCCATCTCATCATTCATGTAATAGATCACGTCGAAGTCGCCTTTGTTCGGATATCTCTGAAGAATTGTTTCTGTTACTTCCATTCCCTTTGTGCGGTCAAAGTCTCCATCGACCTTATAGATAACTTCTACGTCAGGTTCCTCTTCCAGCTTCGCGTAATATGCTCCGCCGCGGTCGATCGTTGAGCCTGCTCCAGCAGTACCCTCTACAACCACAACTTTTCCTTTCGCATTTCCTGCTCCTCCAAGAGCTTCGATCGTCTGCTCTGCCCCATATGTTCCTGAAAGAACCATATCCCAGGTTACATAGCAGTCCCAGGTTACATCCTGCCCTTGAGGAAGAATGCGTCTGTCTACAATGATCAGCGGGATCCCCGCGTCATTGATCTTCTTGATTGATGGAAGCATCGGATCTGAAACCGCTGCCGTCAGAATGATCGCATCCACATCCTGAGCGATGAATGTGTCAATCTGTGAAGCCTGCGTGGTTGCATCATTCTTTCCATCTGCAAATGTAATCTCACAGTCCCCCATCTCATCCGCCACTTCCTGAGCCGCCTGCATCAGAAGCTGATATACAGGATGGTCAAAGTACGCCATTGCCCAACCGATCGTAATCGTATCTCCAGATTTTTCTTCGCCTTTTTCTCCGCTATCCGGCGTTGCCTCATTCGTGCCGCATCCAGCCATAAGTCCTACTGTCATCAGGAGAACAAGCAAAAGCGACATAACTTTTCTCATTTTTTTCATAAAATTCTCCTCTCTTATTCATAATTTTTGCACTACATTTTCTTCATTTTCTAACTATGCATAATTATCGAACTACTTGAGTTAAATTATACTCTTTCAGGCTTTATTGTAAATTCATTTTTATTTTCTATTTTTTACACTTTTTTATCCATAATAACCAGACAATTCCACCGCAGCATATGCATCCTAATCTATTTTCGGATTGCAAGCATGACCGCCCGTCAAATGATATAATACCCGCAAATAGGACACTAAAATATAAAAACCTACTTGGGGGTATTTTATGTCCAGAAAAAGTAAAATTAATGCAGCAAAAAAGGTAAAAATCGTAGAACCGTATCGATGCGGAGAACTTAGTCAAAAAGGCGATGCAAAAAAGTGCGGCGTAAATAAGCGAAGTGTTCAAGATTGAATCAAAATCTATACGACAGAAGGGTTACTATCACCTAAAACAAATCAACGATACTCAAATGAATTCAAATTGCAAGCAATTCATGCATACCTTTTCGGAGAGGAATCGTTATACGAACTATGTGTAAAATTCGGAATACGACAGCATTTTCAACTTTTAAGTTAGATTAAAGCGTATAATGAAGGTAAGGAATTAAAACATGTTCGAAACTGGGTAGACCGGCATGAAAAAAATGGGAAGTGCAGGCTTGAAGAATAGAAGCGGTAGACGGATTGGCTCCCGGCCAAGCCGCACTCCGGAAGAAAGATTACGAGACCGCATCGCAGAGTTGGAACATAAAAACAAAGATTTACAGATGGAGAATGACTTGTTAAAAAAGTAAGGGAACTGGAAAGGAAGGGCGCTTTCTTCAATACATAAATTATGTGAATATCAGACGATTAGGGAATTGTCCGAATCAAAAGGATATCCCATCAGACAAATGTGCAAATACTTTGGGGTTACTCGCTCTTCCTATTATCGCTGGCTGTAAATCATGGAATTTCCGTCAATGATAAGAGGATCTTAAGAATCTGCCCGCAAAATCGGAGTACAGTCCTTTCCGCTGATCAAGGCGCGACCTCTCCCCTGATTCCTGCAACGGCTGTCCCAACTGGTCACGCTGCCGTTTTGATAAATACCAGTACTCTCCGGAAGAGGCCCGTATGGATTACCGCACTACTCTGATCGACTCCCGGGAAGGGGGCAATCTTGCAGTACAGGAAGCAAAACAGATGGCTGCTATTATCGCTCTGCTCCTGAAACAGAGCAAGTCTCCCTACCAGATCGTTACAAACCATCCGGAACGCAGCATTTCAGAAAAAACACTTTACAACTATATCGAAAACGGGGTTTTCCACGAGATTTCGGGGATCACTGTCATGGATCTGCGGAGGCAGGTATCACGCAAACTGCCAAAGAAAAAAGCAAAAACTTATAAGAAACGCACCGACAGGAAGTATCTACAAGGCAGAACCTACAAAGATTATCAATCATATCTCTCCGCTCATCCCGAGATCTTTGTTACCCAAATGGATACATTCTATAACGATGAGGCAAATGGCCCTTTCCTTCAGACCTTTAAATTTGTGGGCGCCGGTATCATCCTTGCCTTATACCGCGATAAGAAAACCGCTATTTCCATGAAAGAAGGAGTTGACATCCTGGAATCCATCCTTGGTGCAGAATTGTTCCACAAATATGTCCATGTCTTACTGACTGACCGAGGGACAGAATTTTCTGCTGCTGAAGCTATAGAGACCTCAGCTGATGGTACAAGACGGACAATGGTATTTTACTGTGATCCTATGCAGTCAAGAGAAAAGGCACGTTGGAGAATAAACATATAGAACTCCGTTACATCCTTCCAAAAAGAACGGATCTGAGGGAACTTGGGCTGACCTGCCAGTCCAGGCTGAATCTGGTTCTCAGCCATGTAAACTCCTCCCCTGCGAGTGGAATTTAGTCCTACATCCTTAAAAATACCGACTAAAGTCCGCTTTTTTGTCATGTCCAAAAATCCTGTCTTTCAAAGTGGAAATAAACTTTTCACTTCAGCACTATTTCCTTTTTTATTCAAAATCTATCTTTTGATATAAAAATACAGACCTACGCTCTTAAGCAATATGCCAAATTTTGAATTTTTCCCTTACTGTACATGGAACCGACCATCGCAATATCTACAATGCCGGTCAATGTATTTTTACTGCCATGTAAAATACCTATTGCGCTGTCTCGCTTTTTCTTTCTTCCTGTCTTCGTTTCATACTCCGGCGCTTCTTCCCTGATATCAAGAAACTTATTCAATTCATTCATCCATTGACTAAGCAAGTCCTTGCTCTGCAGCAAAATCAGTGTATTCACCTTTCGTTCCGCAATCAAATAACTGCACACAACTGTTTTACCAAATGAGGTTGCAGCTTCTAATACTCCATCCGAATGCCGTAATAATTGCTCCGCTGCAAGTTCCTGCTGCAGTCGTAAATTACCATTACTTGTATCATCATCCAATAAAACATCTGCATTATCAATGACAACCAGTTTCCCCTCTGTCTGACTATTTCTTTTATATCTTTCTGATAGTCATAATTATCCAAACACAAAATTCTTGGATTAATCGCCACACATTCTCTGATAAATGAAAATGTTACTGTCTTTCCTGTTCCCGAATCCCCCATTAAGATTGTTATACCTATATTATTCACGGCTTCGCCGTGAATAATATAGGTTAAATTTTACTGTAAAAGAGGTCTGATGGAAAACTTTATCAAAGAGAGCAAAT
>OIYE01000865.1_pt1 | contig 20203 bp, 18 predicted proteins | sample 1588091 | NCBI WGS metagenome assembly OIYE01 (sample SAMN03283265) | human gut metagenome | biome: human-associated habitat; material: feces | host: Homo sapiens | place: USA | collected 2013 | reverse complement strand
GGGAAAGCTTTCCCATTTGTCGCAGCTCTTGCCGTGCTCGTCCTGATAGGTGTAGCGGACACTGTAAGAGCTGCCGCGTTTCGTGATATATGCCATAGATTTGCCTCCTTATCAAGCTGCCCGGTAGAGCCACAGATCGAAGCTGTCTTTCGGGATGCGGATGCTTCCGCCTGCCCGCAGGACACGGAACTCGGTGGTGCTGTTGCACAGATTGTAGGCGGCACGCTGGCTGATAGCCAGCATCTGCGCGACCTCCTTCACCGTGTACACCAGCTTAGTGGTCTCAGGGCTGTTGGTCGGAGACTTGACGGCATTGGTTCGAGTGACCACCTCCATTGTAGCCGGATCAGAGTCCGACTGCAAGGACTTTTTCGTATAATCAAAAGATTTCACATTCTCGTACATTTCATTACACATAGGCGTTGCTCCTTACTTATCGTGGCGCATCGCAGGCTCCTGCGTGCGGTTCTCATAAAATCGAATGACCTCCGGCGGGATGCTGTCCAGCGTTTTCAGGGCGGCTTCATAGTCCTGTCGCAGCTTGGCATCCTCCAGACGCTTCAAGACGCTCCCTTCCTTCGCTTTGTCCAGCGAGGCAGAGAGCGTCCTGTTTTTCTCTTTCAGCTTTTCGTTTTCGGCGGCGGTCTTGGTGAAGGCTACGTTGTACTTTCGCAGCTGGTCCTTCATCCGTGCTACGTTGGGGATATAGCTGTCCAGCACCTTGCTGATCTCCGCCGCACGGCTCTTGCCGTTGAAGGGGGTGATACCCACCAGCAGGGCATCCAACTGCTCCTTCTGCTTGGTCAGCTGGGTCATCTCCTTGAAGATGCGAGGCGGGATGTGCTCCCGCCCGGTCTGGCTGGCGCTTTCGCCCCGTTCCAGCTCCGGGTACTGCTTGACCATGTGCTGCCAGAACTCGTCCTGCCACTTCACAAGGTTCTTGCGGTTGCCAATGATCTCTTTCGCGCTCAGCCGCCCGTCAGCGGTCAAGGGCACAAAACAGAGGTGCAGGTGGGGCGTTTTCTCATCCATGTGGACAACGGCAGAGAGAAAGGTATCCGGGTGCTGTCTGCCCTCCAAAAATTTCAGGGCGTACGCAAAGTACGCCTTGACTTCGCTGTGCGTCTTGCCTTTGAAAAACTCCGGGCTGGCGGTGACAAGAGCCTCTACCACCCGCACGCTGTCCTTGCGGACACGGCAGTGGGCGGCGGCTATCATGCGGTCGGCTTCTTCCCGGTACCTGCCCTGCGGCTGCACCAGATGAAGGTTGTAGCGGCTCCGGCTCGTGTCGATATCCGGGTTGCTGGCGTACTGCTCCTTGGTGCGCTCGTTGTGGGCTTCGATGGGGCTGATGGCAGGCCCCTTGTACTTTTTGAACCTTAAAATGCCGTATTGGGCTTTCATAGATCACGCTCCTTCTTGGGGTGTACAAAAAATCTGTACGGACTTCAAATAACCTGTACGGTTCGTACGACGTATGAACAAGCGAAATACAAACGATGATACGTTTTAATTTGATTCTGCTTGCCGTACAGATGCGTACAAGTACAGACCGTACAGGTTGTACGAACTTCTTCCGTAAAAAATGCACTTTTTACGGGCAGGGGTGGACAAGCGGTTCGATGCCTACAAAACCCCGCACCCTGCGGCCACCGGGCAGGTAGATGTTGTTGGTGGCTTCAAGGTTATAGCGGCGGTCATTCTGGCGCAGTTCCGCGCTGAAACGGATCGCCGATACGCTGTGGCAGGCGTTGTCCTCGCACCACTGCTTATAAATGTCGTAGAACTCCTTGGAGCTGATGGAGTAGTCCGCCTTGAAGCGGAAGTAGCCCTCGGACTCCATGAAGTCGATGACATTGTTGCTGCTGCGCTTGATGGTGTCCACGTTGGCGGCGGCTCGTTCGCTGACCGTGAAGCGGAAATCGTTCTGCACCAGCCGGTGCAGCCCTTCCAGACACCAGAGCAGGATGCCTTCCAACTCGGCGCACATCTTCTCCACAAGGAAGGGGTCATCCGTGCGGTCGGCAGGCTTGTCCTTAGTGGTCAGGATAAGCTGGCGGCGAAAGAAACCGTCCGAATGGTCATACAGCGAGGTCAACGCACCGTTGCCGAAGCAGAGGAACCGGGCGTAAATGTCCCGCTGGTAGCTCTGGACACCCTTGCGCTCCAAGTCCAGCTTGGCTTCGGCGGTCACGATGGTCTTGATATAATTCGTCTTGGGCAGGGCGTTCATGTCCATGTCATCGTCGATCATCAGCAGGCGGCGTTCCAGATCGGCGCGGGCAAAACGGTTGTTCTCGACTTTCTGGACGCTGCCATTGCTGGCGGCATCTCCCATGAGCCGTTTCAGCACCAGCCCGATGCGGGACTTGCCCTCGCCGCCCTTGCCGACAATGAGCATCATCTTCTGCCCCTTGGTGCTGGGGATCAGGCAGTAGCCCAGATACTCCTGCAAGGTGGGGATGTCGGCATCGTCCAGCAGTTCATGCAGGAAGGTCAGCCAGCGTTCCGGGCTGGGTGCTTTGGGGTCGTACTTCACAGGTAGGCGGTTCTGGCAGAACAGGCGGCTCTCCTGAAAAGAGCCGTCCGGCAGATGGTACACGCCGTTCTGGAAGTGGATGCAGTCCTGTTCGATGGGAAACGGGTCGGAAAAGGCCAGCAGCTTGATGGTTTCCAGAATGTTGGTGACCTTTTTGGACAGGCCGGAGGTGACATATTCCTCGATGTTCTCCAAGATGCGCTGCTTGATCTCGCTTTCGTCCTCTACCGGGCCGTCCAGCGTGTACAGTGTACCGTTGACGCATTTCAGCGGCCACTGTTCCAGAAAGGCACGGCCAAACTGGACTTCATCGATCTTCTTGCCGTTGTACCAGTCCGGCCATAAGGGGTTGCGGGAAATGTTTTTCTTCATAGGGTAATTCTCCTTTAGAAAAGTGAAGTGGTGGGTCTCACGGTGAGACCCACCACTTCGGGTGAATAAACTATTAGGCGCACTTTGCCAGAGCAAGGCGGTCGGTGCGCTCCTCCAGCATCAACAGGTACGACCCGGACAGCAGCTGTGCGGCGGCAGCGGCCTTCTGCTGGGGCGTCCCAAATGCAACGCAGTCCGTCAGGTGTTCGATGGTCTCGGTCGTGTGGAGGGCTTCTTCAAACCGTGGGTCATGCGGTTCTTCCGGGGTGGCAGGCTTGTAGCGCTCCTGCCAGTCGTGCAGCAGGTCGAGATAATCAGTCAGCACCCGCAGACAGTAGGCGATGTCTGCCCACTGCTCGTCTGTCAGGCCACGCTTGGGCGGCGGCAGGGCGATGGCATTGGCGGGCGGCTTGTCCGGGTCAAGCCCGAAGTCGTGTATCAGCTTCTCGGCGGCTTGCCGTGGGTTCAGGTCGAACAGCTTGGCGGTGAGGTCGATGGCATCGCCGTTGGCTCCGCAGCCAAAGCAGTAATAATAGGTGTCGTTCAGCTTCATGCTGGGGTCGCTGTCGGAATGGAAGGGACAGCACACCATGCCATGGCGGTCGGGCTCCATGCCGTACATCTCTCCCACCTGCCGAACGGTGATGGCGGACTTGATCTTTTGATATAAACTCAAAATTTCTCCTTTGGTCAAAGGTTTTGGTACGAATCAATTTGATCCCTGCCACGTTCAAAGCCGGTCTCCCTTGCTGCCTCCCGACAGGAAATCTTTTTGGACTCTGTGTCGGCCCCATGCAGGGCGCTCGCTCCCCCGATGGGAGGTCTTGGCGGTCTGGGCAGTTCGGACGGTCATTCTGTTCTCAAGGTTCTGTTATGAAAGATATTTCAGAGGGCTTTCGCGGGAAGCCCTTAATATGTTCGCTGCTGGGGAGTTAATATGTTTTCTTTCTGTCTATAGGATAGCACCACGATGGCCGCTGTGCCGTATATCCATAATGTCGGAAAACAGGTGCAGAAACTGCAAAATTCCACGCTTATGGACAGGAACCGCTGGAAGTGGTATACTGTGCAAAAAACATCGGAGGTGCGACCATGAACATCAAGCTGACACTGGGAGAACGGCTCAAAGACCTGCGTGTGGAGCGGAATCTGAAGCTGGAAACGCTGGCAGAGCAGACGGGTCTGTCCAAATCGGCACTGTCGAAATATGAGAGCGACGATGTGACCGACCTCAGCATTTATGCGGTGACAACGCTGGCTGAGTTCTATGGCGTGACCACGGACTACCTGCTGGGGGTGACGGAAAACAAAAAACGCCCAGATGCAGTCCTTTCGGACTTGCATCTGAGCGATGGCGCAGTGGACGTATTAAGGAATGGAAAATTCAATCATCGGCTGCTGTGTGAGCTGATCGTGCATGAGAATTTCCAGCGGTTCATGACCGATCTGGAAATCTATGTGGATGGATATGTCAGCGCAAACATTCAAAACCTCAATGCTGGTCTGGAAGCGACCCGGCAAATGCTGAAAAAGAAGTATGCAGCAGATGAAAACGATCTGTACATGAGCACCTTGAAGCTGGGGCAGATCGATGAAGATGAGTACTTTGGCCGGGTCTTGTACGATGAGTTGGTGGCCATCCTGAAGAACATCAAGACGGAACACCGCAAGGACAAGACCACTTCGGATGGTGCAATGGTCGATAACTTGATGAAGGAACTGGAGGATGCACAGAAACTTGAAGGGTCTGCGGATGAAAAGAAGATCCGAACGGCATTGAAGGCAATCGGCATCAACTACGATAAGCTGACAGAAGATGAAAGAAAGCTGATAAAGAAGATTCTTTATAAAACGGCAATGCTAAAACCGGGGACACTTGCAGGCAACCGGGGAAAGCACAGACGTTGATCATTTGCCTTGCGGCTTATAGGAGAAACGCTGCTGCGGCAGGACGGGAGAACGTACACCATTGGTTCCTCTGAAAGCCTGCGCTGGGTGGGCAGAAACCATTAGCTGCCATGCCCATCCGCGCATCCTTCTGCCATAGAACAGGTGCTTGCCGGAGCCTCTCGCAGTCCCTTTTCCGCATCAGCCGGAACCAAGGTGTAACACACTAGACTTTGTAACCAAAGTCGTGTGCCACGAAACCCCGGCGCGGTTTCTTTGGATTCTTCCGGCTATCGCGTTGCCTCCCGGCTTCAGGCAATAGCAGATGCGGGCGTCAACTCGTACACATGATCGAACTGAGCTTTGCGCTTATCACCAAAACATTCTGGTTGCCACAGCAATCAGGTTTCAGGGCAGAAGACATCTAAAGATGCTGAACTTCTGGATCGATCATACCGTCTTTTTTGAACGGCTTCATTCTAACTGGGGTTGAGGACGGTTAAGAGCCGCAGTACATTTTCCAATTTTCCCGTCGGGCCAGAATACAAGACGATTTGGACGGGAGACACAGTACATTTGATTATAACGCAGCATCCCGATTTTATCCAGATATGCAATATGCTTCGCAACCAACACCTCTTGAGTATCCTGGTGAAGGGGTGACAGATCGTGGGAGCCTTTGCCGCCCCAGTCACCAACTGCACAAACAAGTACATCGAAGCGTTTATCCTGTCCAAACAAACGGTAAAGGTAATCGTACCAACTGTAGTCCTCATCGCCGGCCAGAAGATTACGGCGTAGCGTGATATGGAAGGAGTACTCTTCCGGGGGCAACTTGGAAAGAGCGACCAGATTGTCAATGATGGTCCGCAGGGTTCCTTTGCCAGATACATGGGGCCGAGTCTTGTCATGGTTCCAACCATCAAGTGTAATTTGGTAGCTGGTAATTCCTGCCTGACAAAACTGACGGAACAGCTTTTCGTCCAGCAGATAACCATTGGTGGTCATCTTGGCAGTATACTGAAAGCCATGCTGTTTCTGCAAGTTCTGAATCATTTCAGAGACTTCCAATACAGTGTCTTTGCAAAGGATCGGTTCGCCTCCAAGCCATGCAAGCACAACCTGCTTATGCCGTGGGGCCTGCGCAGTGATATACTCTTCGATCTGATCCAGTGTGTCACGGGTCATACTGGCTGCCGGGTGGTTTTTGTGGCAGTATGAACACTGAAAATTACACCCTTCAGTAGGAATCAGTGTGGCCATGAAGACATCCCAATTGAATTTTTGAGGTAATATTGGCTTGGGTTGAATACAACTGAAATTTTCTCCTAGGCAATCGGAGATGTATCCAGACATCATATATAAGCCCTCTTGATATTGTAGACTAAAATTAGTTGCCGTTCTTTTTTTCTTGAAGTGAAAGCAACCATGCGCTCTTCACAGAAAGACAGATGCCAATTCCAACTACGGTCATAAAAGCACCGAGGATGACAAAACAAGCCGTTGACCCGGCGCTCACCAGTAGTGATGAGCCAAACAGATAAAAAATTTCAGTAACATTGACGCCCATGTTGAAGACGGAAAGCAGCTCGGCGCGATTGTCTTCCCTGCCGGCAGCATCTACAATGCTGTTTTGGACTTCTCCCAGCAGATAGGATGGAATATCCAAAAAAAGCGGAAGGATCAGCATAAATAGGATAGTCCAAACCGGCACATTGACCAAGCCCAACACACCAAGGGCTATTCCACTCAGAATGAAAAACAGTGCCATCATTTGATTATAGTGTTCAGGCTTGGTACGGGCGAGAATCCGTTCGGACAGCAACTGAATTGCAGAATAACCCATAATAATTGCGGCGAGCCAGGTTTCATTGATCCCGCACAACTGCAGCTTCTCCGCATAGAAGAAATTGATCAGAATGCGGCCAATGTTCAAAGCTGCCAAAATCATTAGAAGCATCCATATCTTTTTCTGCTGAAACAACTGCGGATAGGGAATGTTTTTCTTTTGGCGCGTTTCACTTCTGGGCTGCACTGTTTCCTTGGGGATTTTTAAAGAGGTAAAGACAGCAACAAGGTTTGCGGCAATCGTTGCCAGAAGCAGACCCTTGATGCCAATCAGCGTGTACAGGACCGCATAAGCTAGGGTACTGGCAAAAAATCCGACAGTTCCATAATTGGCGACATGTGCAGATTTTTCAGCGTAATGTTCCTTTGAAAACATAATATAAATATAGCCGCTCTGCGTCCCAGAAGAAAAGGAAGCCGCTGTGCCTTCGAGGATAGCCTGTAAAATAAACAGACTATAATTGCAGCTTACATGAGCCAGCAAGAGGCAGGTTCTCGAAATGAGCAGCGCGATCTGGTATAGTACCAACGTGGATTTATAGCCAATGCGATCGGTCAGCTTTCCGAGAGGAATCTCTGTGAGGAGGACCATAGTAGCCATAATTGCTTGCAAAATGAAGAATTGGCTGAGAGAGATTCCTGCAGTGGTTCGTACCAGTAGAGAGACTGGGGAGAAAAACACCAGCCCATTGAGCAGAGAGGTAAGGTCAAGTGCATCTGTTTTCAGCTTTGCGTTCATTTTGATTCACCTCGTTATATTTGGATTTAATATAAGGAATAAACAGTGTTTTCATGAAGTGAGAAAAAACTTCTTCTTCATATGTACAGCACTTTTTGAAATCGATTTGGTGGGACAGCTGACATCCGCCACCGCAGAAGCCACCGATTTTACAATCCTTACACTCCGCATAAGAATTGCAGGTTACAGCGACGGGCCGATAATTTGTTAAATTTTCATAGGAAAAATCAAAAAGGCTGTACCTAGATCTACCAACTGTGCAAGTACAACGATATGTTTTCAGATTCATATCAACATAAAAAACATTACTGGATGACGAAGTGCTCCAACAATAACTATGTGTTTGTTTATGCTCCCGCAAATTCAACTTTAGGCCCATTTTGTTGGCAAAGTTATAGCAGGTCTTTAAAAATGCCGCGTGAACATTGTCCGGGAGAGGCTTGCTTTGAAGCTCAGCGAGAATCTCACTTTCCATCATGATGTCAGGGAAATTTGTTTCATACAAACGATCATCTACTCGACCAATAGTCCACGCAAAGTTTTTATCCTGCAAAAGCTGTAACTTCTTCAAGTCATCCAGTGTATTCCAGATTTCTTTATGATTGTGCCTATCGATATTGGTTCCTAAGTCCACATGGATGCCGTAATGCAGAAGTGTCTTAATACAGCACAGGAGTTTGAAAGTTTCATTTGTATTGTTCCGGCTCGGATCAAGATCGTATCGCGTCATATAATTTAACGCCATACTGTCGATTGTGGGATAAATACCGCTGATGAAGCGACGATTGATGATAAATTTCTTCAAATAATACGAAAGGAAACTTCCGTTTGTGGTGATATGAACAGTGGTTTTGTGCTCTTTGCAAAATTGGAGAATTTTATCAATTACTTTCTCATTCTCGATCAGCAAGGGTTCGCCACCAAATAAACCCAGTCGAACGGTCTTGTTCGGATTTGCTTCCATATACTGTGCAATGATACTTAAAATTTTATCCAGAGTTTCATCACTGATAAGTTTCTTTTCCAAGGTTTTATCGTTTTGCTGATAGCAGTAAGTACAGTGCATGTTGCATTTATACGTAATTGTTAAGATGAAAGTGACTTCTTCGCTTGACTTGTTTGAGTCGGTTTCATCGCTATCCAGCATTTTGTGGTATACTTCTTCGCTCACACCATGGTGGAGGAGATCTTTTGAGATGAGGAAACATCTATTGCTGTACGTATCAACAATAACACATTTTTCGGAATCAACATCTTCTAAATATTTATTTCCAAGGACCTGTGTCAGATCAAAATTCCCCTGTGCGTCTTTGGTTTCCACAAGCGTTCCGTTTTTCAATTCATAAAACATGGTTCCATTATACAGAAAAATCCCAAGAAGCAAACATTTGCTCCTTGGGAAACCGTCACTGATCAGTAGAGGCGGTGCCCGTTGTCATCATCGCAGCTAACGATAACAACCGCGTCGTTTGCCTTCATCTCTTCCAGCTCTTCATTGGAAAAAGTTACGGTATACATTTTCTGTTTCTCCTTTCTTTTTTCAGCTCTGGATGTTTGGTTCATCGCTGTGACTATATTGTAGCAGCACGACGCACTTCTGAACATATCGTACCAAGTTACTTTCAAATAACACAAAACGATAAGTTGGATTCCAATGAACTTATTCCTTTTTGATTTCCAGCTATCAACGACTGGAAAATTAGCTTGATATCCTTTATAATTATAAGAACTCTTTATTCAATCTGGGGTGGTTTCAATGAAAAATGTTTTTCTTGGAGAATATATCAAACAGCGGCGGCTGGATCTGGGCCTGACCCAGGAGCAGCTTTGCGATGGAATCTGTGAACCGATGACCCTTTCCCGACTGGAAAATGGCAAACAGACTCCCAGCCGCAATCGGATCAATGCCCTTTTGCAGCGGCTGGGCCTGCCGGATGACCGCTATTTTGCACTGTTGAGTAAAAATGAGCTGGAAATGGAAGCCCTTCAAAAGGAGATTGTTGCATGCAATGCTAATCATCGCGTGGAGGAAGGCTTTGAAACCTTAAAAAAATTTGAGCAGATTGCAGACCATGACGATCAAATCGCGCAGCAGTTTATCTTACGCTCTAAGGTGTTGTTGGGGCGTTTGGATCAACGATATACACCACAAGAACAGATTGACCTGTTGATGCAAGCAATTCGGCTGACGGTTCCCCGCTTTAATTTGGATGAGATTGAGAGGTTTTTTTATTCGACAGACGAAATCAAGATCATCAATCAAATTGGAATTGCATACTCCGATGATGGACAAAATAAAAAAGCAGCTGATATCTATTACCAGCTGCTGAAATATGTCCGAAAGCATTTTGAAGAAACAATCACTTCGGTTGGTATCTTACCGATGGTTTATTTTAATTATGCCCGTGTTCTGGATTTGTGCGGTCGCTACGAGGATAGCGCAGAATGTGCAGAAGAAGGCAGGAAGGCTTGCCTCAAATATGGGCACTATCAATATTTACCACATTGTCTTGAAATCCAAGCTGAATGCGCTCATTTCATGGGAGATGACAAAAAAAGCGCGGATCTCTATCGTAAATGCTATTATCTGTGCCAGGTCATCGAATACCAGGAAGGATTGGAAATTACCAAAAAGGAAGCAAAAGAATATCTGGGCATGGAATTTGAAACTTAAAGAGCTTCACCGCCCCCCGGAAACGCGTCATATAACTGCATACCCGATTCGTCCGGGTCTTCGGGCTGTTCTGTTTCGGTCACGCCAGTCTGAGGCGTGGGCAAGTCTTCAGGTTCAGCGGCAAAGCAGGGGACAGCCAGCAGACTGGTGGCCAGAACAATAGAAGTAATCAGAGTAAAAAGACGTTTCATAATTTATTTTCCTTTCGTTTTATGTTGTTTTGGTGTTGGCAAAAGGATACCACTACAAGGCAGTACAGACCATATCGTGTCGTGTTGCTTTTTTCTAACATAAAACGATGGGTTTTCCTGAGAATAAGATCAGATGCTTTCCAATCGGCTTGTGATGCAGCAAGTACTAAAATAAGAGGATGGCCACCCAAAACAATGCCGTCAAGTCATTTGTGTGTGAATTGCTTCCGAGTTTCTAAAATTGTCCTGCACGGTTTCTGCACGGAATCTGCACGGTTTCACCCTGTACAATGGTTGACAACAGGTGCAAAATTTACCAGTGGACGTGAAACATGAATTCGGATAAATTACTTATTATCGATAAAATTTTATGTTTTACGGCAGGCGGCATAATGGAGGAATTACCCCTGACTTGCGCTACGAATCAGTAGGCCGGGGGTTCGAGTCCCTTCCATCGCACCAAACCATGAAAATCCGAACTTTTTTCCAATAGGAGAAGGGTTCGGATTTTTTGTTTTCTTCGGAAATGATAATTCCGGCTCCTTCCCGATGGCTGTGTGTCCGAAACCTTATCAGAAAAAAGACCGTATCACAAAGGTCACAACTGTAAAGGTGCCGTAAGGCAGAAAGGACACAAACATGAAGTACGATGCAAGAGCCTGCCATTTCAACATGGATACCGGCTGCGTGGAGCTGCTGCTCCGGGATGGGAGAATGATCTCCATTGACTGCACTGGGGTCGAGGATGCGCTGGACGTGACCATGGCCCAGCAGACCGAACTGGACTACCTCATCTACAATGACCCACTGGGTTATGCGGATTTGATTTTGAACGGTGACCCGGAGGTGTATTTGAAGAATGTGGCCGGGAGTCATGGATTAGAAGATTAAAATTGGGCCGAGGTTGCTGCACACAAAAGTGTGCGACAACTTCGGCTTTTCAACTTTCAAAGAACTTTGGCACCGTTGGCCGTCAGCTTGAAGGTTGCTCCCAGCATATCGGCGGCCCCGCGGCACATCAGCATCCGCTGCAGGAAAATCTCAAAGTATTCGTACATACTGCAAATGTCGGTGTCAATTTGCAGGTTCAGCGAGATGACCTTTTTCTCAGCGTTGATCTTCAGGGTTTGATCTGTCACGGCATAATTGACCCGGTCGTGGATATCAAAGGTTGCCTTCGGTTTTTCCCGCACACGGCTACGGCGCACATCGGTCTTGTCGCCGATGATGAGAGCTGCCGAGATGGGGTCCACAGCACCGCCGGTAGATTCATCGTGGTTGGAAATGGCAGACACGATGGTGATGCGGTCCGGAATGCTCAGGTCATATTGTTTGAGAATCTCGTTGGCCAGCAGCCCGCCGTATTCGGCGTGGCGGCTGCGGTTGACTGCATTGCCGATGTCGTGCATATAGCCCGCGATCCGGGCGAGTTCGATGTCATGTTCCGAATAACCGAATTTTTTCAGAATGTGCGCAGCGGTTTCTGCTACCCGGACACAATGGGCCTGCGAGTGGTCGGTGTAGCCCAGCAAGCCCAGATTCCGATTGCCTTTTTTCAGCAGTTCGTTGACTTCTTCGTTGTGCTTGATATCTTTATACGTCATGTCTTTTTGTTCCTCGATTCTCTTGTGAAAAGAAAGTATTTATGATTGTAAGATAATTTCAAGGCGGTTGCAATCAAATTGTGGTAAAATCTGTGCGCAGAAGCAATTTTACATGTTCCATACAAAATCCAGATTTTTGATTTTACGTCTGCGCAGTACAATAAAAGCGTTTGCACATGCAAGCATTTGAAGTTTTTATCAGGGGAAAAGGAAAGAGAAATATGGAAAATACCTATCATTGCTATGCAAACCGCGAACTTTCGTGGCTGCGGTTCAACGAGCGCGTTCTGGAAGAGGCCGAGGATTCTCGCCTGCCCCTTTGTGAGCGCCTGAGTTTTTTGTCGATCTTCCAGAGCAATCTGGATGAGTTTTTTATGGTGCGAATCGGAAGCCTGCAGGATCAGATGTTGTTGGACAAAAACGCACGTGAAAACAAAACGAATATGACCAGCGGGGAGCAGATCGATGCTGCACTGGCGTTTATTCATAAGCTGACGGCCCGGCGGGATGCTGCCTACAATGGTCTGCTGGAACAGCTTGCAGAGCAGGGTATCCGCCTGCTGGATTTTGCTCACATGGAAGAAGAAAGCCGTGCGGAGCTGGAAAAACTGTTCCGGCAGGACTATCTGCCGCTGCTGTCCAGTTTCATCATCAGCAAAAAGCAGGCATTTCCGTTCCTGAAAAACAAGGGCATCTATGCCGTTGCGGTGCTGAGCACCAAGGCGGAAAAGAAAAAGATCGGCATCGTGCCCTGCGGCAGCGAGATCTTCCCCCGGCTGGTGCCGGTGCCGGGCCGTACCGGCTGCTTTATTCTGTCGGAGGAACTGATCCTGCACTTCCTGCCGCTGCTGTATAAGGGCTATAAGGTCAGCAGCAAAACGCTGGCCCGCATCACCCGCAATGCGGATATTGACGCCGACCTGATCTACGACGAAGACCTGAACTACCGGGACCACATGGCCGAGGTGGTGAAAAAGCGCAAGAAGCTGGCACCTGTCCGTCTGGAACTGAGTCGTGAGATCGATGAAGAAATCATCCAATCCCTGTGCAAAAATCTGAAACTGGACCCCAAGCGGGTGTTTGAATACGATTCTCCGCTGGACCACTCCTTCCTGTTCCAGATCGAGGATCAGCTGCGCAGCCATACCGACCTGTTCTTTGCGCCCCGCCACCCGCAGCCCAGCCCTGCACTGGACGAGCGCAAACCCATCATTCCGCAGATCATGCAGGAGGACAAGCTGCTCCATTATCCGTATGAGAGCATCCGGCCCTTCCTGCAGCTGCTGCACGAAGCCGCCTGCGACCCGGATGTGGTGTCCATCAAGATGACCCTGTACCGCCTTGCCAACCACAGCAAGGTGGTAGACGCGCTGGTGGAAGCCGCCGAAAATGGCAAGCAGGTGGACGTTCTGGTGGAACTGAAAGCCCGCTTTGATGAGGAAAACAACATCGAGTGGTCTCGTTTGCTGGAGCGGGCAGGATGCCATGTGGTGTACGGCATCGAAGGGCTGAAAGTCCACTCCAAGCTCTGTCTCATCACCCGCAAAACAAAGGACGGCATTTCCTTTATCACCCAGATTGGCACCGGCAACTACAACGAAAAGACAAGCCGCCTGTACACCGACCTTTCCTTCCTGACCGCATCTAGGGAAATCGGTCTGGAAGCGACCGAGGTTTTCCGCGCACTGGATCAGGGCGAAACGGTGGATTCGGTCAAGAATCTGCTGGTAGCACCCCATTGCCTGCAGAACCGTCTGCTGAATCTGATAGACGGCGAAATTGAAGCCGCCGCCCGCGGCGAGGGCGGCTACATCGGCATCAAGATCAACAGCCTGACCGACAAGGTGCTCATCAATAAGCTGATCGAGGCCAGCCAGGCCGGTGTCCATATCGATATGGTGGTGCACGGCATCTGCTGCCTGCGGGCCGGTGTCCCGGATGAGACCGATAACATCCACATCATCAGCATTGTGGGACGGTATCTGGAACATTCCCGTATCTATATTTTGGGGCGGGGAGAGCGTGCCCGATATTACATCGGCTCGGCCGACTGGATGACCCGCTCGACTCTCCGCCGTGTGGAAATTGCTGCGCCGGTCACGGCTCCGGCTCTGAAAGCGCGCCTGCAGCACATTTTTAATACGATGCTGGCCGATAACAGCAATGCCCGTGTACAGCAGCCGGACGGCAGCTATGTCCGTCGGATGCCCGGTGCCGATGCGGTGGACTGCCAAGCACAGTTCTATGAGGAAGCTTATCAGGCCAATGTGCATTCCGACCTGAAATGAGTTGCACCCGGATTTCACATGGATTTGACCACAGCACGGTTTCTCCAGTTCGATTTCCATGATACAATTTTATTGCAAAATAGAATCGCAAAAAAGGAGAAGTGTATGGAAGATTTCTGGAAGTCTGTGCAGACGATACAGGCAGAGCGCGGGGTAGATTACCGCGCATTCCCGCTGTTTGGTGCCGTCCATTGGGCAGAACTGCTCGGAGCGATTGCAATCGTCTTTCTCTGCGCCATGATCTATCGCCGCTGCAGGGAAGTGACCCGGCAGCAGATCCTTCGCGCTGTTTTTGTCCTGATGCTGGCTGATGAGTTTATGAAACAGGCCGTCCTGCTTTACACAGGCCAATGGAACGTGACCTATCTGCCTCTCCACCTGTGCAGCATCAACATCTTTGTCTGCTGGTACGATGCCGTACACCAGAGCCGCCGAAGCAAGGAGATCCTTTACGCGATCTGTCTTCCGGGAGCAGTGGTCGCAATGTTGAGTCCCTCGTGGCAGCGGCTCCCGGTCTGGAACCTGCTGCACCTGCATTCCTATAGCATTCACGTTCTGCTGATCCTCTATCCAGTCCTTCTGCTTGTCGGTGGATTTCGCCCGCAGGTGCATCATATCCGCTGGGTACTGGCGTTTCTATGTGCAACTGCAACGCCGATCTTCTTCCTGAATCGGATGCTGAAAACAAACTTTTTCTTTCTCAATGATCCGCAGGGCAATGCCATCACAGCCTTTTTCGCGCACTGCTTGGGAGAACGGTTTTATCTGATGGGCTTTCTGCCGGTTCTTGCAGCGATCCTGTCGCTTCTTTATTTGCCATGGTACAGGGCAGAGCGGCATCAACGTATGACCTGTGCAAGGAATCAAGTCGCAGTTTGAATGACCCCATACCTGAGTGCAATCCTTCTTTTCTCCTTCTGCCCCGTCAAGGTCTTGACTTTGGCGGGGAATTTTTGTCGCCAGACTTTTACATGAGCTTTACCCTAGCAGGATAGTTTGCATAAATCCTTCGTGCTACCATAGAGCAGGTATCAAAAATGGGAGTGCAAAATATGGAGATCAAGCTCATTAACCTTACAAAATCCTTTGGCGCAAAGCAGGTGATCCAGCCTACCAGCTTTATCATTCAAAGTGGCAGTCTGACCACATTGCTGGGGCCTTCCGGCTGCGGCAAGACCACCTTGTTGCGGATGATCGCCGGACTGGAAACGCCGGACAGCGGTGAGATCTGGTTTGAGGATCGCTGTGTGTTCTCCTCGGAAAAGAAGATCAATCTTCCACCCGAAAAGCGCGGCCTTGGCTTTGTGTTTCAGGATTTTGCCCTCTGGCCGCACATGACTGTCTTTGAAAATGTGGCTTTTGGCCTGCGGGCGGCTGGCAAGACGGACAAATTGGACGAAAAAGTGAAAAATGCACTCCACGCTGTACAGCTGGATGATTTTGCCCAGCGGTATCCTCATCAGCTGTCCGGCGGTCAGCAGCAGCGTGTGGCATTTGCCCGCGCGATCGTCATTGAACCGGCCTGCATCCTGTTTGACGAGCCGCTTTCCGCACTGGATGCACTGCTGCGGGAAGAAATGCGCTCGGAACTGCGGACGCTGATCACCAAACTGGGCATTACCGGCGTGTTTGTGACCCACGACCAGATCGAGGCCATGAGCATGAGCGATGCCATTGCGGTCTGCCACGCCGGCAAAGTTGAGCAGTATGATACCCCAGAAAAGATATATTCTCATCCGGCAACGGAGTTCGTGGCACGGTTTGTAGGTTCTTCCAACTGGCTCGACCAGAATCATCTGTTCCGCCCGGAACAGGCACAGACGGTTCCCGCCGAGCAGGCCGAAAAATACGATGCCGATGTCACGGCGGTGCAGTTCCTTGGCAGCAGCTACCAGCTGCAGTTGAACCACAACGGACAGAACTGGACATATATCAGCCCCCGGCGGGTCTCGGTGGGCGAAAAGCTCTCGCTTTATCTGCCCCGCAGCGCCATCGTTGCCGTCTGAAATTGCTTCCAGCCGCAAGGTGCGGCTTGATGATACATCATTGGAAATGAAAAAGGAGAATCCTTATGCGTAATTATAAAATCAGCCGTCGTAATTTTCTGGCTGTGGCGGGCACTCTGACTGCCGCTGCCGCCTTGACCGCCTGCGGCGGCTCCGCAAGCAGCACAGTTACTTCCAGCACGGCTTCTTCCGGCGTGGCAAGTGAGAGCGCTCCCGCTGCAGCATCCGGCACCGGCAAAGTGACGGTCTATATGCCTTCTCCGGCTGGTCTGGCCGATAAGCTGGCTGAGGGCTTTACGGCAAAGACTGGCATCGAGGTAGAGCAGTTTCAGGGCACTACCGGCGAAATCCTCGCTCGTCTGGAAGCCGAAGCAGCAAACCCGGTGGCCGATGTGGTGATTCTGGCTTCTTGGTCGGATGGTCTGTCCATGAAGGCGGATGACAAGCTGGAAAGCTACACCCCGGAGAACGCCGACCTCATCGTGGACGGCTGGATGGATGACGACAGTGTGCTGTTTGGTTACAGTGCATCCGCTGTGGGCGTTATTTATAACACCACGGTGTTCTCTACGCTGGATGCCGACTGGAAAGACCTTGGCAACGCAAAGTATCAGGATCAGCTGGCCATCCCCGACCCGGAAAAGTCCGGTGCCTGCAAGGATTTTGTGGCAGGCTATGTGGTCAAGAACGGCTGGGATGATTTTCAGGCTATGGCCGACAACGGTATGACGGTCCCCGGCGCAAACAAGGCTGCACTGGAAGCTGTCACCACCGGCGAAGTGGGAATTCTTGTGGCCGGCGTGGACTACAACGCCTATTCTTCCAAGAATAAGGGGGAGCCGCTGGACATCTACTACCCGGCAGGCGGCACCATCGTGAACCCCCGCCCGGCAATGATCCTGAAAACGGCTCCCAACATGGACAATGCCAAGGTGTTTGTCGATTATCTGTTCAGCGATGAGGCACAGCAGCTGGTGGCAAATGCCTATCTGCTGCCCGGCCGCACCGACATCAAGTGCGACAAGCGCAGCAATCTGGAGGATATTCCTCAGATCACGCCCGATTGGGACAAGATGATGGCGGAAGCCAGCGATGATGCTGCAAAGATCAACCAGATCTGCGGTGCCAGCAACGGGTAACGCTCCATGAAACAGACGAATCGTAAGGCGGATCTTCCGCTGCTGTTGCTGGCAGTGGTGCTGATCTTTCTGATCGTCTGTCCTGTGGGAATGATTTTTGCCAAGGCGGTCATGCAGAATGGCCGCCTTGACTTTTCTCCCGCTGTGCAGACGCTGTTGAACCCGGAAAACGCCCACATGATCGGCAATTCGTTGCTGTTGGGTGTGCTGGTGGTGCTGTTGTCTACGCTGATCGCCGCACCGCTGGCCTATCTGTTCTCCCGGACAAAATTTGCCCGCTACCGTGTCTTTGACATTCTCTTTATGATCCCGTTCATGACACCGCCCTACATTGCCTCCATGGGCTGGATCTTATTTATGCAGAAAAAGGGGCTTTTGCAGCAGCTGGTCCCCGCAGCTGCCGGATGCGAAAAGATCTTCTTCACACTGGGCGGTTTGGTGCTGGTGATGAGCCTGCACGTTTTTCCGTTCATGCTCACTATGCTCAAAAACGCCATGCTGAATATTCCTTCCAGTCTGGAAGAGGCAGGCGCGGTGTTCGGGGCGGGGTTCGGTGCCCGGATGCGCAAGCTCTTTCTACCGCTGCTTTCCGGCAACTACGCCATTGGTGCGCTACTGGTGTTTGTGAAAACGCTGTCTGAATACGGCACTCCTTCTACGCTGGGCAAGCGCATCGGGTTTGAGGTGTTTACCACCGAGATCCACCGCCACGCTACCGTAGCACCCATCGACTTTGGCAGTTCGGCCACGCTCTCCTCCGTGCTGGTGGGCATCTGTCTGTGTATGTGGATGCTGCAAAATTACATTACCACGCGCAAAAGCTATAATCTGGTCAGCGGCAAGGGTGCCCGCCGCGTAGAGCAGTCCATGAGCAAAGGAGCCGCCATCGGTGCGTGGGCATATATCGTTCTGGTGCTGCTGATTGCAGTTGGGGTTCCGTACTTCTCGGTCATTTCCACCTCTCTCATCAATCTCCGCGGCTACGGTCTGGCACCGGGCAACTTTACCATCGCACATTATGTAGAACTGTTCACCGAGAACGAAAAGGGATTGAGTGCTCTGAAAAACAGCGTTTTTCTGGCGGTCACTTCGGCTACCATCTGTGCGGTGCTGGGAACTCTGCTGGTGTTGGCAGTGCGAAAGTCACACTCCAAGCTGCGCAAGGTGGTGGAAGCCATTGGTCTGCTGCCGGAAATGCTGCCGGGTATTGTACTAGTCATCGGAATTATGCTATTCTGGAATCAAATTTACAACATCCTGCCGCTGTACAACACCATGGGCATCATGGTACTGGCCTATGTGGTGCTGTTTCTGCCCTATACGGTGCAATACGTCACCTCATCCTTTACCCAGATCAGTGACAGCCTGATGGCAGCAGGACAGGTGTTCGGTGGAAGCCCGGCTTACATCCTGCGGCGTATCACACTGCCGCTGATCCGGCAGGGCATCGCCACCGGCTGGATGATGACTTTCATCATCGCTTTCCGGGAACTGGTAACGGCAAGTCTGATTGCCCCGCCCAACACACTGGTGGTCTCTACCTTTATCGTGCGGGAGTTTGAGCAGGGCAGCGTTTCAGTTGGCATGGCGATGGCGGTGCTGTGTGTGCTGTTTTCTACCACGGCACTGCTGATCCTGAACACTGTCATTGATCGTCGGAAGGAACATTGAGATGGAACTTTTCATTGCAGGAGGCTGCGGCGAACATGGCCGCAACTGCTTTTATGTAGAACATGATGAGGATGCTTTTCTGGTGGATTGCGGTCTGCTGGCTGGCGCAGAGGATGACCTGCCCCGGCTGAATGCGGCACAAATTCAAAAGCTAAGGGCGGTCTTTCTGACCCACAGCCACGCTGACCACACCGGGGCGCTGCCGTGGCTGGTGCAGCAGGGGTATCAGGGGCCGATCTATGCTACACTGCCTACTCTGACCCAGCTGCCCTTTTCCTTGAATCACATCCAAACGTTGGAAAGTCTCTGCCCTTGCAAAGGCTCTGGCTCTGTGCCGGAACTGCCCGGCCTACAGGTCTCATGGGGACGTTCCGGGCACTGTGCGGGCAGCGTCTGGCTGCGATTTGAATGGAACGAAAAAAGCATCCTCTTTTCCGGCGACTATGCAGAGCATAGCCCGCTCTACCCCTGCGACCTGCTGCGGAGCCAGAGGGCAGATCTGGCCGTTTTGGATGCGGCTTACGGCAGCACGAATGCAGACTGGAACATTTGCGTCAAAAAGCTCTGCGTGGAGACCGTGCAGCGCTTGAAACAGACGCAGCTTCTGTTCTTCCCGGTGCCGAAATATGGTCGAGGGCCGGAGATCCTTCTGCTGCTGAAACACTTTGCACCGAATCTGAAATTTTACGGCGATGCGCATTTCCTTCGGCAGATTCAGCAGATCCAGCTGGGTGGGCCATGGCTGCTGCCGGTGCCGCCGAATTTTGCGGACTGGGTAAAGCCGGATGCTTTCCTCAACCGGGAAAAAGGCATTGTCTTTCTCAGCGGCCCGCAGCTGACAGGAAAAGCCGGGCAGCGCGCTCGTGAAATGGTAGCGCACGGGGCACTCGGCATTATGACCGGGACCCCAGATGCAGGCACCCTGAGTGCAGAAATGCTGGAGAAGGGACAGATGCTCTTCCTGCGGTACCCGGTGCATCTGGATGCAAGGCAGTGCCGGGAGCTTGCGGAAAAGAATCAATTCGACCGGGTGATTCCATATCACAGCCCAGAAATTGATTGCCCGTGTTCCTTTTTGCTATAATTGCTGCTATGATCATACTGGCCGATCTGCTCCATCTTGTTTGTTAAAAACAAAAAACAGGGTGCGCCCTGCGGACGCACCCTGCCAAAGACCACATGCGATAGCAATATGTACAACAGGGCGTTCCCCGTAGCAGAGTTCCCATAAAACAGTATTTGCAA
>OIYE01000864.1_pt1 | contig 20207 bp, 18 predicted proteins | sample 1588091 | NCBI WGS metagenome assembly OIYE01 (sample SAMN03283265) | human gut metagenome | biome: human-associated habitat; material: feces | host: Homo sapiens | place: USA | collected 2013 | reverse complement strand
CATTTTCACGCAGAAGCTTATTCTTTCTTGCATAGTCATTAAATGTCTTTGTGATCGCATTACGGAATCCGACAACGTGTGTTCCGCCTTCCGGAGTCGTAATGTTATTGACAAATCCATACGTATTATCGCTGTAAGAATCGTTGTGCTGCATAGCCACTTCCACAGACACATTATTGACCATGCCTTCACAGTAAATGATCTGCTCATAAAGTGGTGTCGCACTCCGGTTAAGGTAAGAAACGAATTCTTTGATCCCGCCCTCGTAGTGGAATGTTCTTTCTTTTGGTTCTTCCTCACGGTCATCCCTGAGCACGATCTTCAGACCTTTTGTCAGGAAGGCCATCTCACGGAATCTCTGTTTCAGGACATTAAAATCAAAGATCGTTGTCTCGAAAATGGTATCATCCGGCAGGAATGTGACTTTTGTACCTGATTTTCCTTCTTCACATTCTCCGATCACTGCCAGTTTTTCCATAACTTTTCCGCGTTCATAACGCTGCTGGTAGATCTTTCCATCATGGAAGATCTCTACTTCCAGCCAGTTGGAGAGCGCATTTACAACAGATGCTCCAACACCGTGAAGTCCTCCGGATACCTTGTATCCTCCACCGCCGAACTTTCCTCCCGCATGCAGTACGGTAAATACGACTTCTACCGCAGGAAGCCCTGCTTTGTGGTTGATACCAACCGGAATTCCACGTCCATTATCGATAACGGTCACCGAATTGTCTTTATTGATTGTTACATAAATCGTATCACAGAAGCCTGCCAGAGCTTCATCTACGGCATTATCGACAATCTCGTATACAAGGTGATGCAAACCTCTGGAAGATGTACTTCCAATGTACATACCAGGACGTTTGCGGACTGCCTCAAGACCTTCCAATATCTGAATTTCATCTGCGCCGTATTCATGCTGTACTTTTTCTGTACCCATTCTCAGTCCTCCTAGTTTTCTTTCGTTACCTGTCCGTTTTGGACATGGAACACTTTGTTTATTGAAAAGCGGTGATTTACAAAATCCTCAACTCCTGTACAGGTGATCAAGGTCTGTATATCATGTATGCTGTCTAACAGATAGTTTTGCCTGTGTTTATCAAGTTCAGACAATACATCGTCAAGTAAAAGTATCGGTGTGTCATGCGTTGCCAGCCTGACCAGCTCAATCTCCGATAACTTCAAAGACAGGGCAGCCGTTCTCTGCTGTCCCTGGGAGCCATATCTGCGGATATCCATATCGCCGGTCAGAAATCCGATGTCATCTCTGTGTGGTCCCACCGTTGTGCTCTTCATTCTGAGATCTCTATCACGATACCGTTTCAGTGCCTGTTCAAACGGCAGATTTCCCGTACTTGGCTCATATATGATCTGCAGGCTTTCTTTGCCGCCGGTCAGCTTCTGATGGATCTTCGCAATGATCTCATTGATCTGTGCGACAAATTCTTTTCTTCTGGCGATCAGCCTCTCCCCATATTGTACCATCTGCATCTCCCATATTTCCAGTGTATCTGAAAGTTCTTTCTTACCGCCGAAACTTAACTCTTTCAGCAGACGGTTTCGCTGGTTCACGATACGGTTATAGTTCGACAGGTTATTCAGATACACCTTATCGAGCTGCGAAAGTTCCAGATCGATAAATCTACGTCTCTCTGCAGGTCCGTTCTTGATGATATTGAGGTCTTCCGGCGAAAAGAATACAAGATTCACGATCCCGAAAAGTTCACTTGCTTTCCGGATCGGCATCTTGTTTATCGCAATCCCTTTCGGGCTGTTCTTCTTCAGGTGCATGTCGATCTGATAACTGATACCATTCTTCTCCACCACAGTCTCAATGTGGGATTCATCCTCACCGAACCGTATCATGTCCCTGTCTTTCGACCCGCGGTGGGATTTGGTCGTTCCGGACAGATACACCGCCTCCAGAATATTCGTCTTCCCCTGCGCATTGTTCCCGTAAAAAATATTCGTAGAACCGTCAAACTCCACATTTAGAAGATCATAATTTCTAAAATTCTTTAATTTCAGGGAATTAACCTTCAATTCTGATCTCTTCTCCGTCAAATAATACGATATCACCGCCATATAACTTACGTCCGCGGCGTGTATCTGTCTCGCCATTTACCATGACCAGACCTTCCTGTATCACTTCTTTTGCTTCTACTCCGGATTCCACCATTCCCGCAGCTTTTAAAGCCTGTCCAAGCTTGATATATTCACCTCGTAATATAATTGTCTCCATACGTCTTGTATCCTCTCTCAGATATGCATTTCTTTGTATTTTTATGCATATTTTTCTTCTTTTAGCCGTTGTTTTATTATACTCATTGCTATATACTTTTGCAAGCATTCCTGCATTTTATCTTGTTTTTTATTTCGTACCCGAAAAGGCTCTCATCAGGTCTTCCTGGACAGTCCTATGCTGCGGAGTTAAAGTTGACCGGAAGGATCAGGTAGACATAACTTTCCGCATCATCCTTGATAAAGCAAGGTGCTTTTGCATTCATCAGATAGATCGTCACTTCCTCATCATCGATAACACGGAGTGCATCGATCAGGAATTTCGGATTGAATCCGATCAGCAGATCTTTTCCTTCTTTCGTGATCATGATCTCTTCATTCATGGATCCGATCTGGGATTTGATTTTTAATTCCATCAGTTCATCGCCGATGTTGATGATGATCGGTTTTTTATCACCTTCTTTTACCAGAAGTGTTGCACGGTCGATACAGCTGAGCAGTTCTTTTTTGTTAATTCTTACTTTTGTCTCGTAATCACTGGATAACATCTGATCGATTCTGAAGTATTCACCTTCGATCAGGCGGGATACCACGATGGTATTATCAAATTCGAACACGATATGGTTCTTTGTATATGAAATCGATACCACATTCTCAGCTTCTCCCGAAAGGATCTTACTGATCTCGATCAGAGTTTTTCCCGGTACAACCAGTTTTCTGTCCGCAACACTTTTCTTCAGCGGAACCTTACGGATGGAAATTCTGTGTCCGTCAAGCGAAACAACTTTCAGAATATTGTCACTGATATCAAACAATTCACCGGTCATAAGCTTGTTGCTCTCGCTGTCAGAGATCGAGAAAATAGTCTGACGAATGACTTCTTTCAATGTGAATTGAGAGATTTCGATAGAATCTTCTTTTTCGATAATCGGTAAGTAGGCAAATTCATCACCAGGTTTGCCGGCAATATCAAACTTTGCTTTTTCACAGGTGATCACAGTCTGAAGATTATCTAACGTTTCGATCGTTACTTCATTATCCGGAAGTTTTCGAACGATTTCTGAAAAAATCTTCGCATCGATTGCGATCATACCACGATCAATGATGTCTCCGGAGATCTCTGTCATAATACCAAGTTCCATATCATTAGCTGTTAATTTGATAATATCTGTTGTTGCATCGATTAAGATACATTCAAGGATTGGCATTGTTGTTTTAGAAGGAACTGCTTTGGAAACAATACTGACACCTTTGACCAGATTCGATTTACTGCAGGTAATTTTCATGTGTGTATAACTCCTTTCGCACGTGTGTAATGGATAAATAAATAAAATAGTTTCCGCCTCAGCCGTCTTAGGGGATGTGGAAAAGAGGAAAAGTACCTCCAGCCCACTGTTTGCAAGGAAAATCGGCTTTGAAAACTCTGTGGAATCCAACTGGATTATGTGTGGAACTGTTGTTGAAAACTTTTTCGTTTCTAAAGACAGTTGCAGAAATCCTGTGGTTTTCCCAAGGCTATCCCATAGTTATCCACATATGATAATTAGATTTTCCACATAGTTATTCACAGCTGAAAACAGCAAAATAAGGCTAAGCCGGGTTGATCTTCTTCTTTATGATATTAATAGTGTTAGAAAGAGTCTCGTCCGCCTGTAATTCGCTCTCGATTTTTTCGATTCCATGTTTGATGGTAGAATGATCTTTTCCCCCAAGGATGACACCGACTGCTTTTAATGAAGTTTCTGTCATATTACGGATCAGATACATGGCAATCTGGCGCGGGAAGACGATCTCGGCGTTACGTTTGCCGCCTTTGAGGTCGGCAATAGACACACCAAAATGATCGGAAACGATATCCAGGATCAGTTCCGGTGTAACTTCTCTCTTATTATCCGAAGAAATGATGTCTTTTAATGCTTCTGCTGCGAGCGCAATATCGATGGATTCGTTATTGTTCAGCTTATAAAGTGCGATCAGCTTATTAAGAGAGCCTTCAAGTTCTCGGATATTTGTCTTAACGTTCGTTGCGATATACTCGAGTACGTCATTCGGAATGTTATATTTTTCCAAATGATCCAGTTCGATCTTCTTCTGAAGAATCGCCATACGGGTTTCATAGTTAGGTGATGAAATATCAGCAATCAGACCCCACTCAAAGCGCGTACGAAGTCTGGCCTCCAAAGTCTCAATATCTTTCGGCGGCTTATCAGACGATATGATGATCTGCTTTCCGGAAGTATGCAGATGGTTAAATGTATGGAAGAACTCTTCCTGTGTACTTTCTTTTCCTATAATGAACTGGATATCATCAATCAAAAGTACATCATTATTACGGTATTTATCGCGGAATTTCGACATTGCGGACTCGTTTCCGGCGGTTTTACCGTTCTTCAGAGCTTCGATCAGCTCATTTGTAAATGTCTCACTGGTTACATAGAGTACTTTTTTCTTTGGATTCTTGTCCAGAATAAAATGCGCAATCGAGTGCATCAAATGGGTCTTTCCAAGTCCAACACCTCCATATAAGAAGAGAGGATTGTATACTTCTCCCGGAGATTCGGCAACAGCAAGGGAAGCTGCGTGGGCGAAATTATTATTCCCGCCGACAACGAAGGTATCAAATGTATACTTCGGATTCAGCCCGGCTTTCTCCGCAGCACTTTTGCTTTTTTTCTTCTGATTCGCTTCAATGGCCATATTCTGGATCTCATTCAGTCTGTCATCATCTTCCGAAATGAAGACAACGTCATATTCAGTTCCGGTAGTCTCCGCAATGCATACCTTTAATGGAAGCTGATATTTTTTCTCTATATATTCTACACTCGCATTCATATTTACCAATATAAATACGGTATTGTCTACAACATCGTAGACCTTCAACGGTTGTATCCATGTATTGAATGATACATTGGATAACTCGTGTTCTACCCTGAGATGTTCGATAATTTCAGGCCATTTTTCCTTCACTGTATTCATCATATTTACTCCTAATCTGTCTGATTCGCGGATTTTCACCTATAAACCCACTCTTCTACATTGTACATCAAAAAGTTGCTTTAGGCAATCTTTAATCGTGCACTTTGATGTATGTGAGAAACTGTGGAAAACTCAATCCCAATTATCAACATAGTAAAAATGCGTATGTAAAGGGGAAAAAAACTAAAAAAATATATGATTTCCACACGTTATCCACAGAAATCCACAAAGTTTTCCACAAAATGTGGATAAATATATTTTAAAAATTTGCGGAATTGCTTGACGTAGAGCGGTTTTTTTAATATAATCAAGGCTGATGTCTTATGAAAATTAGGGAGAACATCCCTTGGAATAAAATAAGGAGGTGGATATCCATGAAGATGACATTCCAGCCAAAAAAGAGACAGAGAGCTAAAGTACATGGCTTCAGATCTAGAATGAGCACAGCAGGTGGAAGAAAAGTACTTGCTGCAAGAAGAGCAAAAGGAAGAAAGAAATTATCAGCGTAGGCCGCATATATGTGGCCTTTTCTTCTACTCAGAATAATTAGGAGAATCACACAATGAAGTATTCCGAATCACTGAAAAAGAACAAAGATTTCCAATATATATATAGAAAAGGGACATCTTATGCCAACAAATATCTGGTTATGTATGTACTGGAGAATGGGACAGGTCAGAATCGATTAGGAATATCTGTAAGTAAAAAAGTAGGAAACAGTATAGTACGGCACAGATTAACGAGGTTAATCCGCGAAAGCTATAGATTACAAGAAGAACGGTTCAGATGTGGATTGGATATTATTGTTATAGCAAGAATAGGCGCCAAAGGAAAAGGTTATAAAGAGATTGTCGGCGCAATGCTCCATCTGGCCCATCTTCATAAGATTATAGATGAGGGGTAACGTATTATGAAGAAGATTCTGCTCACTGGTATCAGATTTTATCAGAGATATCTGTCTCCGATAAAGGGCGGTTCCACCTGTAAGTTTTATCCGACCTGTTCTCAGTATGCGAAAGAAGCAATTGAGAAATACGGCGCGTTAAAAGGGGGACGGCTGGCAGTGTGGAGAATTCTGCGCTGTAATCCGTTTACCAGAGGAGGGTACGACCCTGTTCCTTAAAAAGATTACAACTACATATGGAGGAAAAAATTATGGTACCAAGTTTACTGACTGCCGCTAACTGGCCGATCGTCGGACAGCTTTGCTGGATTCTGGGTAAGGTAATGAACTTTATCTATAATTTCCTGGACAACTGTCTGCCAAGCGATAATGGACTGGTAGGTCTGTCAATCATTCTGTATACGATTTTTGTGTATACGTTATTACTTCCACTTACAGTACAGCAGCAGAGAACATCGAAGATGTCATCTGTTATGAATCCGGAGATTCAGGCTATACAGAAGAAGTATAAGAATAAAAAAGACCAGGCATCAATGATGAAACAGCAGGAAGAGATTCAGCAGGTGTATGACAAATATGGTACATCGATGTCAGCAGGATGCCTTCCGTTACTGATTCAGATGCCGCTGTTGTTTGCTTTGTACCCGGTTATCTATAATATCCAGAAATATGTTCCGGAGATCAAGACAGCTCCAAAAGCAGTAAATGTATTCCTGACCCTTCCTGACCTGACCATCTCACCTATGCAGATGATCAAGAACAGCGGGGACTATGGATTTGCACCGGTTGTTATTATTATTACTGCAATCTTGCTTCCGGTATTATCTGGTCTGACACAGTACGGAAGTATCAAGCTTTCACAGGCTATTTCCGGACAGCAGCTTGATAAAGATAACCCGATGGCATCTACGATGAACACGATGAATGTGACAATGCCGCTGTTCTCGGTATTTATGGTATTTTCACTTCCGACAGGTATCGGTCTGTACTGGATCGTCAGTGCGGTAGTACGTTGCGTTCAGCAGATATTTATCAATAAGCATTTAAGCAAGATGTCTGTAGATGAGATCCTGGAGAAAAACAAGGAAAAGGCTGAGGAAAAACGTGTAAAACGTGGCGAGAAGAATGAACGAATCGCAGCAATGGCTCAGACGAATACCAAGAATATGAACAACCAGGCATCCATGAAAAAGCAGAGTACATCTAACTTAAGTGAAAAAGAAAGAGAAGCCAGAGTGGAAAAAGCGCACCAGAAAGCAGACAATGCGAAGAAAGGAAGTCTCGCATCAAAGGCAAATATGGTGAAGAAATTTAACGAAAATGATTAGGGGGCGGCTGTAATGGAGGATTACATTACCTTATCAGCAAAGACACTGGACGATGCGATTACAGAGGCACTGGTTCAGTTAGGCGTAACAAGTGATCGTTTAGATTATATTGTTGTTGAAAAAGGAAGCGAAGGTTTCCTTGGAATCGGAAGAAAGCAGGCTGTGATCAAGGCCCGCAGAAAACAGGAAGAAAAACCGGTTGAAGAAGTTGTAAAAGAAGAGCCGAAAGTGGAAGAACCGGTAAAAGAATATTCACACGCCAGAAAACCGGCGAGAGAAGAGAAGCCGGAAGTAAAACCTGCTCCAAAGAAAGAAGCAGAACTTGCAAAGGTGGAACCACAGACGATCGAGACATGTGAGAAATTCATCTATGATGTGATGAATGCAATGGGCATGGAGGATGTAAAAGTTACATCTGCTGTAGATGAAGAAGGTGCACTTTCTATCAATATGGAAGGAAGCAATATGGGTATTCTGATCGGAAAACGAGGACAGACACTTGATTCTCTGCAGTATCTTACAAATCGTGTTGCCAATAAGATGCAGGATGGATATGTAAGAGTGAAACTTGACACAGAGGATTACAGAAGAAGAAGAAAAGAAACACTGGAAAATCTTGCAAAGAATATCGCAAGTAAAGTTAAGAGAACAAGAAAGACAGTTTCTCTTGAGCCGATGAATCCATACGAGAGAAGAATCATTCACTCTGCGCTGCAGTCTGACCCGGCAGTATCCACACACAGTGAAGGTGAAGAGCCTTACAGAAGAGTTGTGGTAACACTGGTAAGAAACAGAAATAACCGATAATTAAGAGACAGGGGTCTTTAAGCGGCCCTTGTCTTTTTTGATACCAAAGTATGGAGGAAATATGGAACAATTATATAATTCCACAATTGCCGCAATATCTACGGCAGTGAGTAATTCCGGGATCGGAATTGTACGAATGAGTGGTCCGGAAGCATTTCAGATCGCAGACCGGGTGTATAAAGGGAAAAAAGAGAAGAAGTTATGTGAACAGCAATCACATACGATCCATTATGGGTATATGGTTGATGGAGATCAGGTGATCGACGAAGTACTGGTCATGCTGATGCGCGGGCCGCACAGCTACACCGGTGAAGATACGGTGGAGATCAACTGTCACGGCGGAGTCTATGTGGTAAAGCGTATTCTGGAGCTTCTGATCAAAAATGGTGCGCGCCCGGCAGAGCCGGGAGAGTACACCAAGCGTGCGTTTCTAAATGGCAGACTGGATCTTTCACAGGCAGAGGCTGTCGGGGACCTGATCGCATCGCAGAACGAATATGCCTTACAGAGTTCGGTGAGCCAGCTTAAGGGCAATATCAAAGATAAGATCGGTGAAATGCGTGAAAAGATCCTGTATCACACTGCATTTATCGAGACCGCACTGGATGATCCGGAGCATATCAGCGTTGATGGATACGGGGAAACACTAAAAAAAGTGGTTGATGAGATCATAGAAGCAATGAAAAGATTGCTAGATAGCTGTGATGATGGTAGGATTATAAAAGAGGGCGTACGCACAGTCATCCTCGGAAAACCGAATGCGGGGAAATCATCCCTGTTAAATGTACTTCTCGGTGAAGACCGGGCAATCGTTACAGATATTGCAGGTACAACCAGAGATGTATTGGAAGAACACCTGAATCTGAAGGGAATTTCTTTAAATATCATGGATACTGCCGGCATCCGTGATACGGAAGATGTGGTAGAAAAGATTGGTGTTGACCGTGCAAAAGAATATGCAGACAAGGCAGACCTGATCCTGTATGTGATCGATGCATCCAGACCGCTGGATGAAAATGATGCAGAGATCCTGCATCTGATCAAAGGAAAACGTGCGATCATCCTGCTGAACAAATCCGATCTGGATATGCAGGTGAAAAAAGATCAGGAAGAGCTGCCGGAGGAATTCCCGGTGATCGAGATCTCCGCAAAGAATGTGGAGGGGATCGGAGAACTGGAAGATACGTTAAAGGAGATGTTCTTCCAGGGCGAACTGACATTTAATGATGAAATCTATATTACGAATGTGAGACAGAAAACAGCACTTCAGGATGCATATGCCGCACTTGAACGTGTGAATGACAGCATTGCCGCAGATATGCCGGAGGATTTCTATTCGATCGATCTTATGGATGCATATGAAGCTCTCGGCAATATCACCGGCGAAACGATAGGAGAAGATTTGGTTAATGAGATATTCAGCAAATTCTGTATGGGAAAATAAAGATAAATATGATGTTGTCGTCATCGGTGCCGGACACGCAGGATGCGAGGCGGCACTGGCAACGGCGAGACTTGGATTTCAGACACTGGTATTTACCGTAAGTGTGGACAGCATTGCGATGATGCCGTGTAATCCGAATATCGGAGGAAGTTCCAAAGGCCATCTGGTAAGAGAACTGGATGCCCTTGGCGGAGAGATGGGAAAGGTCATTGACCGTACATTTATCCAGTCAAAAATGTTAAATAAGTCCAAAGGCCCGGCGGTACATTCGCTTCGTGCACAGGCTGATAAGGCGGTCTACAGCAGAACGATGCGTCGTGTACTGGAAGCGCAGGAGAATCTTGAGATCAAGCAGGGAGAGGTGGCAAATCTCCTGGTGGAAGATGGAAAGATTACCGGAGTGCAGACATTTTCGGGTGCAACGTATTACTGTAAGGCGGTTATCATCTGCAGCGGAACTTATCTGAAGGCACGTTGTATCTATGGGGATGTGAGTCAGTATACCGGTCCGAACGGACTGCAGGCGGCCAATCATCTGACCGATTGTCTGAAAGAACTGGGAATTAAGATGTACCGTTTCAAGACAGGAACACCTGCCAGGGTAGACCGTAAAACCGTGGACTTCAGCAAGATGGAAGAGCAGTTCGGAGACGAGAGGGTAGTGCCGTTTTCATTTACTACGAATCCGGACGATGTGCAGATCGACCAGGCTTCATGCTGGCTGACTTATACAAATGAGACGACACATGATATCATCCGTGCCAATCTGGACAGATCACCGCTGTATTCCGGAATGATCGAGGGAACGGGACCGAGATACTGTCCGTCGATCGAAGATAAAGTTGTAAAATTTGCAGATAAAAAGCGTCATCAGGTATTTCTTGAGCCGGAAGGAATGGAGACGGATGAGATGTATATCGGTGGTATGTCGAGCTCGCTGCCGGAAGATGTACAGTATGCCATGTACCGCAGTGTTCCGGGGCTGGAGCATGTGAAGATCGTAAGAAATGCATATGCGATCGAGTATGACTGTATTGATGCAAGACAGTTAAAACCATCCCTGGAATTCCGTAACATCAGTGGATTATTCAGCGCGGGACAATTCAACGGAAGCTCCGGCTATGAGGAAGCTGCCGCACAAGGGCTTATAGCGGGCATAAATGCCGCCAGAAAGCTGCAAGGCATGGAATCCCTGGTGTTAGACCGTTCAGAGGCTTATATCGGCGTTCTGATCGATGATCTGGTTACAAAGGAAAGTCATGAGCCGTACCGTATGATGACTTCCAGGGCAGAGTACCGTCTGCTTCTGAGACAGGACAATGCGGATCAGCGTCTGACGGAAAAAGGCTATGAAGTCGGTCTGATCTCACAGGAGCGTTACGACCGCCTGAAGGAAAAAGAAAGGCTGATAGAGTCGGAAATCGAGCGATTAAAGAATGCTTATGTCGGAACCAGTGAAAAGGTACAGGAACTCCTGGAATCCTATGAAAGTACACCGCTGAATTCCGGAAGCAGTCTGGCAGAATTGATCCGGAGACCGGAATTGTCCTACGAAGCAGTTGCAGATATTGATGTGACCCGGCCAAAATTGCCGGAAGATCTGGCAGAAGAAGTGATCGAACAGGTGGATATTTCCCTGAAATATGACGGTTATATCCAGCGTCAGAAACGCCAGGTAGAGCAGTTCAAGAAGATGGAAAATAAGAAAATTCCGGAAGATATGGATTATGATGCAGTGAACAGCCTTCGTATCGAAGCAGTTCAGAAGCTGAAAGAGTACAGACCGATGTCGATCGGACAGGCGTCACGCATTTCCGGTGTGTCTCCGGCTGATATCTCGGTGCTGCTGGTATATCTGAGTGGAAATCACAGATAAAGTGCAGAGATACAACGGATTACAGTGGTAAATATATTTATAATTATATCATAAAATAATATAAATATATTTATATAGTAAATATAATAATAAGTATATAAAATGAATAACATGAAAAATCATACATTTTATATACTTATTGATTTTAGAGAGAAATAAGGAGAAAAATATGGACCAGATTTTGAAAAAAAGCCTGGAAAAGATAGGAATAGAGATCACGGACCGGCAGAAAGAGCAGTTCGATGCCTATCATAAGCTTCTTGAAGAGTGGAATAAGGTGATGAACCTGACCGGAATCACAGAATATGAGGAGGTTGTGGAAAAACATTATGTAGACAGCCTTTCTATTGTAAAAGTCATGGATATGGCTAAGGTAGATCAGGTGATCGATATTGGTACGGGGGCGGGATTCCCGGGATTACCGCTTAAGATCGCATTTCCACATCTGAAAGTGACGTTGCTTGATTCGTTGAACAAAAGAATTAAGTTCCTGAATGCTGTGATTGAAGAACTGGGATTGGAAGATATCCACACAATTCATGGAAGAGCGGAAGATTATGCCAAAGATGCAGCATATAGAGAACAGTATGATCTGTGTGTGTCCAGAGCAGTTGCAAATCTGGCAACGTTGAGCGAATATTGCCTGCCTTACGTAAAAGTGGATGGTATGTTTGTACCTTATAAATCGGGTGAGATTGATGAAGAGGTAAAAGAGTCGTCGAAAGCGGTAAAGATACTTGGCGGTAAGATTGAAGACGTAGTAAAATTCGAGCTTCCGGGAACAGACATCGGCAGATCGTTCGTGAAGATCCACAAAGTGAAGAATACGGCAAAGAAATATCCACGAAAGGCTGGAATGCCTTCCAAAGAGCCGATCCGGTAAGAAAAATAGCAATTTGATAAGAATTTTGTGAAAAATAAGAAAATGTAAAAGGGGTAATGTTTCATGTGAAACATTACCCCTTTTGTAAAACTTAATATTATTTACTGGTGATACAGGCAGAATACTAGCAGTTGTCGCTTAGCAATATGTCTATCTGCTCTAAAAATGCATCAGCATTTTCCCGCTGTGGCAGTAATCCACAGCCTGCAATTTCAATATGCTCAATGGATGGGAGAACATTACAGTATTCTTTAGCTTTTTCGAAAGTTTCCGGTGCATTTTTCCCGGAAATCACGGCAATGGAAGTTGTAAGTCCTTCGAGACAATGAGCAATATTTACTGTTGTATAATGACCTAAAATGCTGGAGTAGAGATATCTGCATTCAGCAGAATCCGAAAGTGCAGTGTTACGTGCGCCAACATTATAGATGAATGTTCCATATATAGGAAGATTTATAATACTTGCGAGCAGCTTTGACTTATGGTTTGGTGCTTTTGCAAGTGTACGGATGCTTTCCGGACAAACAAGGATTATATGACCAATCTGATCGGCAATGTTCTGACAGGCAGCTGTTACAAAAGAAACAGATGCTCCGGTTGCAACGATATCTGTCTTTTCTCCAATGATATCGCGAATGAAATCAGTGAGAAGCTGGACATAGAGATAGCAAGTGTATGTGATGGCAGGTTTATCAGATTTTCCGCATCCAAGAAGATCTATGGTATACACAGTGTGTTCTCTGGAAAGAGTATTGATTACTTTGTCCCATTCCATTGAAGAACTGTAATGATTCAGATCATGGATGAGGAGAAGAGGAGAGCCGCTTCCTGTCTTTTGATAATATATATTTCCAAATTTCCAATTGTAGTAGTTGGATGAGTCTTCTTCTGAGTGTTCATCAGAGGTGTTGAATATGAATTTGTTTATTACGTGGAACGCCAGGGTTGTTGTTCCAATTGCTGTCGAGATGAACAATAATGTCTTTTTCCAGTTCATGTTGATACCTCACTTTCTTACTACTAATTATACTATATTTACTTATAAATTGGAAGATTGCCTTTGCAAAATGAACGCAAAATGAACATCTGTGTAATCAAAGAAAATGTTTCACGTGAAACATTAAAAAATAAAAAGAATAAAAAGAATGGAAAAGCATAAAGATAACGAAAATAACAAATAGAACAGATTCATATTTATGAAAAATGGAAAAACTATGTTTCACGTGAAACATTTTATGGATAAGTACCTGGAAAAGTGATATACTAATATCATGTAAAAAAAGGGAAGGTGATAATTAAATGGGACGAGTTATAGCCGTTGCGAACCAAAAAGGTGGTGTTGGAAAGACAACGACAGCTATTAATCTGTCGGCATGCCTTGCTGAAAAAGGCCAGAAAGTTCTTGCTATCGATATGGATCCGCAGGGAAATATGACGAGTGGATTAGGAATAGACAAAGATGAAGTTGAAAAGAATATCTATGATCTTATGATTGGACAGGTTGGTGTAGAGGAAGTGCTTCAAAAAGAAGCAATTGAAAACCTGGATATTATTCCGACAAGTATTGATCTGTCAGCGGCAGAGATTGAATTGATCGGTGTGGATGATAAAGAATTTATCATCAGAAACGCTATTGCACCAATCAAAGACAATTATGATTATATTATTATTGATTGTCCACCATCGTTGAGTATGCTGACAATTAATGCTATGACAACAGCTGATTCGGTGCTGGTACCGATTCAGTGTGAGTACTATGCGCTGGAGGGATTGAGCCAGTTAATACATACAGTTGAACTGGTGAAAGAAAGATTGAATCCAATTCTGGAAATAGAAGGTGTTGTATTTACAATGTATGATGCGCGAACGAATCTTTCACTTCAGGTTGTAGAAAATGTAAAAGAGAACCTGCAACAGAACATCTATAAAACGATTATTCCTAGAAATATCCGGTTGGCAGAAGCACCAAGTTATGGAATGCCGATCAATCTGTATGATCCAAAGTCTACAGGCGCAAGCGCATACCAGAGACTTGCTGATGAAGTGATGAATAGAGAGTAACTAAAAGATGTGATGTAGGAGGGAACGAATGCCAATTAAGAAAAAAGGTCTGGGAAAAGGTCTGGACAGTCTGATCCCGGATAATAAGAGCATAAAGTCTGTAACACCTGACAAATCTGCTGAAGCAAAGAAAGAAGCAGAAGAAAAAGCAGGCGTGCAGACGATGAAGATCAATGAGGTTGAGCCGAACAGGGATCAGCCGAGAAAGAATTTTGATGAAGATGCTCTCCTTGAACTTTCGGATTCCATCAAACAGTTCGGTGTATTACAGCCACTGCTTGTTCGGAAAAGAAAGGATTACTACGAAATCATTGCCGGTGAAAGAAGATGGAGAGCTGCAAAACTTGCCGGAGTAAAGGAAGTTCCTGTAATTGTAAAAGAATATACAGATCAGGAAATTCTTGAAATCGGTCTGATTGAAAATATTCAGAGAGAGAACCTGAATCCAATTGAAGAAGCAATTGCATTTAAGAGACTTCTGGAGGAATTCAATCTGAAACAGGATGAAGTGGCAGAACGAGTATCGAAGAGTAGAACTGCGGTAACAAACTCTATGAGACTGTTGAAGTTAAGTGACAAAGTACAGCAGATGATAATTGACGATATGATTTCTACCGGACATGCGAGAGCACTTCTTGCAATTGATGATCCGGAACTTCAGTATACACTGGCAAATAAGATATTTGACGAGAAACTCAGTGTGAGGGAGACTGAGAAGCTTGTGAAAGAGATCAAGAATCCGAAAAAACCAAAAGAGAAGAAGGTAATGGAGAATGCGTTCATTTACCAGGATCTGGAAGAAAAGATGAAAGGTGTATTCGGAACAAAAGTCAGTATAGCATCAAAGGGAAAGGGAAAAGGTAAGATAGAGATAGAATATTATTCAGATGATGAATTAGAACATTTGTTCGATATGATGATGAGCATTAAAAGAGGAGAGTAATTGAATATGGATAGCAAAATACTGAAAGCACTTGGTATCGATCCGGCATTGATATTTTTATTTTTGCTGGTACTGATTGTTATATTATTTGTTCTGTACGTAAATGTAACAATGAAGTATAATCGGTTGAAAAGCAGCTATACGACGTTTATGCGTGGGAAAGATGGAAAGACACTGGAGGAAAGCATGATGTCAGGATTCTCAGATGTAGAAGCAATTCTGAAATACACAAAGCAGAACCGTACAGACATCCAAAAGCTGAACAAGAAGATGGAGAAGTCTTACCAGAAGGTTGGTATTGTCAAGTATGATGCATTTAATGAAATGGGTGGAAAGCTCAGCTTTGCACTTGCAATGCTGGACAATAATAATACCGGATGGATCATCAATGCAATGCACAGCAGAGAGGGCTGTTACACTTACGTAAAAGAGATCGTAAAAGGGGAAAGCTATGTAGAACTTGCCGAGGAAGAAGCAGAAGCACTGGATAAGGCTATTTTCGAAGATGGATATGAAGAAGAAGTCAATAAGGCTGTTGCTTCTGTAACAGGAAGTATGAAAATGGCAAAATCCGGTCCGGCAAAGAACGGAAATCAGAAAAACAGCAATGCAAGAAGTGCAAAACAGGCATCTGGAAAGGCAAATAATGGAAAAATCCTGAATACAAGAACCAGCAGTATGCGTCCAGATATGGCAAGACCTGAAAAAAATAGAAAATAGCAGATCATATAACAGATATGAGAGCAGGAGGAGTTTAGAAAAATGTTAGATATCAAATTTGTAAGAAATAATCCGGATGTAGTAAAACAGAACATCAAAAATAAGTTCCAGGATGAGAAATTACCTTTGGTAGATGAGGTTATAGAACTGGATCAGAAGAATAGAGATATTAAGGGAGAAGTAGAAGCACTCCGCGCAGAAAAGAATAAAATCTCTAAACAGATCGGTGCATGTATGGCACAGGGAAAGAAAGAAGAAGCGGAAGAATTAAAGAGAAAAGTAGCTGAGAGTGCTGCAAGAATCGAAGAGCTTTCCAAGGAAGAAAAAGAAGTAGAAGAGAAACTGAAACAGAATATGATGATCATTCCGAACATCATCGATCCTTCTGTACCAATCGGAAAAGATGACAGTCAGAATGTAGAAATTGAAAAATTCGGTGAGCCTTTTGTTCCCGATTTCGAAATTCCATACCATACAGAGATCATGGAAGCATTTGACGGAATCGATCTTGAGAGCGCCGGAAGAGTAGCGGGAAATGGATTTTATTATCTGATGGGTGATATCGCAAGAATTCATTCTTCTGTACTTGCATATGCAAGAGACTTTATGATCAATCGTGGATTTACTTACTGTGTACCACCTTTCATGATCAGAAGCAACGTTGTAACAGGTGTTATGAGCTTCGCAGAGATGGATTCCATGATGTATAAGATCGAGGGAGAAGATCTGTACCTGATCGGAACAAGTGAGCACTCTATGATCGGTAAATTCATCGATACAATGCTGGAAGAAAAACAGCTTCCACAGACACTTACAAGTTATTCACCATGTTTCCGTAAAGAAAAAGGAGCTCATGGTATCGAGGAACGTGGAGTATACAGAATCCACCAGTTCGAGAAACAGGAAATGATTGTTGTATGTAAACCGGAAGAAAGCAAGATCTGGTATGATAAATTATGGCAGAACACAGTAGATCTGTTCCGTTCACTGGATATCCCGGTACGTACATTAGAGTGCTGCTCAGGTGACCTGGCAGATCTGAAGGTAAAATCTTGTGACGTGGAAGCATGGTCTCCAAGACAGAAGAAATACTTCGAAGTAGGAAGTTGTTCTAACCTTGGTGATGCACAGGCAAGAAGACTTGGTATCCGTGTCAAAGGTGAAGACGGAACAAAATATTTCGCACATACACTGAACAATACAGTTGTGGCTCCACCGAGAATGCTGATCGCATTTCTGGAAAACAACCTTCAGGAAGATGGATCTGTTAAGATTCCTAAGGCATTACAGCCATACATGGGTGGAACAGAGAAGCTTGTACCTAAAAAATAGGAAGTTATAAGGATAAGCGTATGCATCAATATTTGAAATCCATTGGATTTGGAAATATCAGAGACAAAAAACAGTTAATACAGATTATAAGAGATGTGGAAGAATCCTATACGGGACATCAGCTTGTCACGCAGGATGAAGTGACGGATCTTTGTGAATTTGATAAAGAATATGGAGAAGGTATCGGGATCAAGGTGTGCGGAGATATGGATATCGACGAACAGTTTGATTACCGCTATTATGCTCCGTATTTCACAGGATCCGGCGTAACATCTTATGCAAATGTCAGTGTGGAACGAAGGATAGACCGTGAAGCATATGTAGGCATTTGTGAGGATACAAAAGTCGGCATCAACCTGGTATTCTATCTGCAGAATATGATGGAATATCTGAGAGAGAGGCAGATTGGCGGAAGAAGTATCAAGTATTCTTCTGTTACTTTGTCCGGACTCTGTAATGAGGGAACCATCCTGCTTCCGGTGAGGAAAAGCAAGGAGCAGGAACGGGAACAGCAGGAAGAGGTGCACAACCGCATGCTGTTGTTGAGTGCAGCCAGAACAGGTGATCCGCAGGCAATCGAAAGTCTTACACTGGATGACATGGATACCTATTCCAAAGTATCGAAAAGACTGATATCGGAAGATGTATTTACCATTGTGGATACATACATTATGCCTTATGGAATCGAATGCGACCGGTATTCGATCATGGGCGAGATCTTGGAATATCGTCTTACCAGAAATGAGATTACAAGGGAAGATATCTGCATTATGAAATTGGATGTGAACGGATTATTATTCGATGTATGTGTACCAAAAAGAGAAGTCATGGGCGAACCGGCAGTCGGACGTAGATTTAAAGGAAATGTGTGGCTGCAGGGAAAAATCAATTTCTGAATGTGGATAAATATTTCAGAATGATACAGGGGTGGGGATATCCATCCCTGTATTGACTTTTGTGAGATTAATGGTAAAATAGACATATGTCGTCATAGCTCAGCTGGATAGAGCACTCGCCTCCTAAGGGTCAGGTGGAGCAATCCCCTTTCGGAAGCGATTTATGAAATAAATTTGAAAATTGCTCCATTACAATTAAATACGTCTCAGTACCTCAGTAGGATAGAGGGTTCGCCTCCTAAGCGAAACGTCGCAGGTTCGATTCCTGTCTGGGACGCCAGCAAACAACGCTGAAAGCCTTGATTTAGCAAGGCTTTGATAAGGATGGTAGTAGAAAACCAGTAAAATCAAGGCTTTGCAGACAGCAGGCAGACGGTGCTTTTATAAAAAATGAATATGAAGATGGAAAAAGACGCATTTTGAGATTTGCGTCTTTTTCTATTGGGCTTTCTGCTTTACCTTGAGAAATGAGCAGACAACAGCAAACGCCATTGAATGGACTTCCATTGATGGTGTTTTTTTATTGTCTGGAAAGGAGCAGAAAAATGGAAACAACACATGAAAAAGCAAAACGAAAGGCGGTCTATGTGTGCCCTTAAATTAGGAAGCCTGTTTGACGGAATCGGCGTGTTCCCTCTTGCGGCTTCCCGTAATGGAATTATTCCCGTTTGGGCAAGCGAGATTGAAAAATCCCCGATAGCCATAACAAAACGCCACTTCCCAGACATGGAACATTTAGGGGATATTACAAAGATACACGGAGGAAACATCTCTCCTGTTCACATTATTACATTCGGTTCGCCCTGCCAGAACCTTTCTAAAATCGGAAAGCGTGAGGGACTGGCCGGAAGCAAATCAGGACTGTTTTTTCAGGCTATCAGAATTATAGAAGAAATGAGGTGTGCTACAAATGGGTTATATCCAGTTATCGCTGTTTGGGAAAACGTCATGGGAGCGTTTTCTTCAAATGACCGGATGGATTTTAGAGCCGTGCTGCAATCATTTTCCGATACCGAAATTTCAATGCCTCCTACTGGAGGATGGGCTAACGCCGGTATGGTGCGAGGGGGAAAGACTGACCTGTGCTGGCGGCTCATGGATGCCCAGTATTGGGGAAAGCCCCGGCTTGTTCAGCGAAGAAAAAGAATCTTCCTTGTGGCAGATTTTAGAGGACAGCGTTCCGCAGAAATACTATTTAAGCCCCGCGATATGTTCCCGCTTCCTCCGCCTTGCACAGACTACGGGCTGCCCGCCGCCGGAGCCAGTCGAATATCTCTTGATAAAACAAGGGGGAAAATACCCGTCATCCGCCCCTTTCAGGAACGGCGTATGCGGAGTGCTGCAAAATCAGGAAACCAGTCTGCTTTCCTCGCAAGTTTCGGACGGCCAGATGAACCTTTTCCAACTTTACTGGCAAAAGCAGTCAATATGATTTCATTCTGGTATGAGGGGGAAGAAAAAGACGGAGTTCTCCGAAATTTGACACCTGTTGAGTGTGAGCGCCTGATGGGATTACCGGAGGGGTGGACAGCATATGGAAATTTAGGACAGCCCATTAGTGATAATGCACGGTGCAAAGCACTTGGAAACGCAATCGCCCTGCCGTGTGCTGATTACATCATGGCAGGAATAGCAGAAACCATACATGAATAAGAAAGGCGGTTTTGTATGACAGAGAAAAATCGTTCACCTCCGTTGTCGGATGGAACATCAACAGAAGCTATCGAGCCAACTATATTATTTCAGAAAGGACAGGTACATCTATATGGAATTAAAATTCGTTATCCCCAACATGG